>Ga0134111_10000502_pt1 | contig 12915 bp, 8 predicted proteins | sample 15_D_Rain_40_2_1_FD_94465 | JGI IMG/M metagenome (GOLD analysis project Ga0134111, IMG submission 94465) | Grasslands soil microbial communities from the Angelo Coastal Reserve, California, USA - 15_D_Rain_40cm_2_11112015 | ecosystem: Environmental > Terrestrial > Soil > Grasslands ...
ACTTCCTTCACCTCGGAGATCGACACCGCCGGGAAGTTTTTCACGAACAAGAGGAACCACATGAAGAACCAGCCGAAGCTGCCCGCCATGATCCCCCAGTCGGCCCACGTCGGGTTGTACGTGGCGTTCGCGAACCGCTCGAACGGCTCCCCCGCGAGCGACACGACGATGATCACGTAGCGCTCGAACCACATGCCGATGTTCACGAAGATCGAGATAACGAACAACCCCAGAATGTTCGTACGGATCTTCTTGAACCACAGCAGCCAGGGGAGGATCCCGTTGCAGATGTTCATGGTCCAGCTCGCCCACCAGAACGGCCCGAACGCCCGGTACCAGAACGCCGCGCGCTCCGCATGGTGACCGCCGAACCACGCCGTGAAGTTCTCGACGCAGTACGAGTAGCTGACGATCAGGCCCGTCAGGAGACAGAGCTTGGCGAGGTTCTCGAAATGGTGGACTGTGATCAGGTCCTCGAGGTGGAACAACTTGCGGATCGGCACGAGCAGCGTGATCACCATGGCCACGCCCGAATAGATCGCGCCGGCCACGAAATACGGCGCAAACAACGTCGCGTGCCAGCCGGGTACGATCGCCATCGCGAAGTCCCACGACACCACGCTGTGCACGGACAACACCAGCGGGGTCGCGAGCGCCGCGAGATAGAGATAGCCGCGTGTGTAGTGGCGCCACTGCTCGTTGGTGCCACGCCAGCCGAGCGAAGTGATGGCGTACAGCTTCTTGCGCCACCCCGTCGCCACGTCGCGCACCGCCGCGATGTCGGGGATCAGCCCCATGATCAGGAACACCGTCGAGACGGTGAAGTACGTCCCGATCGCGAACTCGTCCCAGATGAGCGGCGACTTGAAGTTGGGCCACAAGCCGCGCTCGTTCGGGTAGGGGATGAGCCAGTAGAAATACCACTGCCGGCCGATGTGGATCAGCGGAAACAGGCCCGCCGTCATGACGGCGAACACCGTCATGGCCTCGGCCGTGCGGTACACCGCCGTGCGCCACCCCGAGCGGAACAAGAACAGGATCGCCGAGATCAGCGTGCCCGAGTGCGCGATGCCCACCCAGAACACGAAGCACGTGATGTACACCGCCCAGTACACGGGGTGGGAGTAGCCGGCCAGCCCCAGCCCATAGCGCAGCAGCAGCAGCAGACAGCCGATCCCAACCGCCAGCAGTGCGACCGCGCTACCGAGCAACGCGAAGTAGCCCTTCCCCGGATGACCCAGGGTGCGCGCGATCGAGCGCGTGACGAAATCATAGGTCACGCGAGTGCCACGGGCCGGTGCCGTCGCGGTCTCAGGCATCCGGGCTCACCTCGCCCGCCGCGCCGTGCACTACCCTGGCGAGGTACGTGATGGCGGGTCGGGTGTTGAGCTCGGCGTGCACGTGGTACCCGCGCGGGTCCTCGGCGAGCCGGGCGACGAGCGAGGTCCTATCGTGCAGATCACCGAACACGATCGCCGCCGACGGGCAGGCCTGCGCACAGGCCGGCGTGATGTCCCCGTCGCGCACGCTGCGGTCCTCCAGCCGGGCGCGGTTCTGGGCGGCGCGGACGCGCTGCACACAGAAGGTGCACTTCTCCATCACACCCTTCTCGCGCACCGTGACGTCCGGGTTGAGCTGCAGGTTGAGGGGGTCGGGCCAGCTCTCCCACTCGCCGCCCGGCTCCGCGAAGTTGTACCAGTTGAAGTAGCGGACCTTGTAGGGGCAGTTGTTGGCGCAGTAGCGCGTCCCGACGCAACGGTTGTAGACCTGGCCGTTGAGTCCGTCCGGGGTGTGGTAGGCGGCGTACACCGGGCAGACCGGCTCGCACGGCGCGGTACCGCACTGCTGGCACAGCATGGGCGTGACAACGGCGCCCACCTTGCCTCCGCGGCCGTCCGCGTCGCCGCCCCCCGTGTAGTAGCGCTCGATCCGCATCCAGCTCATCTGACGGCGTCGCACGACGAGCTCCTCGCCCACTGTGGCGAGGTTGTTTTCCGCATAGCACGCCGTCACGCAGGCCGAGCAGCCAGTGCACTTGGAGAGGTCGATCGCCATCCCCCAGCGGGGCAAGGCACCAGCGTAATTGCCGAGCGAGGCCTGTTTGTGCTGTGCCTCGGCCCACTGCTTGAGCGCCTCGTCCGCATACGCCGGTGCCTCGCGCTCCTCGAAGGGATGCGCACCCCCCTTGAGCTTGCGCGCCTCGGCGAGCGGCAGCACCTCGATGATCCCGCGGCCCTGCTCGCGGGCGTCGCCCTCGACGGTGGCGAGCCGGCGGTGGTCGCCGGTCTTCACCACCGACACGCGCACGGCGAACGCCCGCCCGCCGAAGTCCGCCGGCTTGTCGCTCAGCAGTTCGAAGGCGTTGAACGAGCGATCCTTGGCGTAGCGGCCGTACGCCTTGTGCCCCTGCCCCGTCGGGACCGCCAGCACTTCGGGTCGGACGCCGGGCGTGATCCACACGGGCGCGCGCACGGCGCCGTACGGCGACTTAAGGAGCAGGATGTCCCCGTTCGCCAGTTGCCACTTCGCTGCCGTCTCGGGATGGACCTCGACCCACGCGTGCCACGTGATCTTCGAAACCGGGTCGGGGAGCTCTTGGAGCCAGGGCTTGTTGGCGCCGCGGCCGTCGTGCAGCGCGAGCGAGGGGAAGACGATCAGCAGGGACTGCTCCGATGCGCCTCCCGTCCCGGGCAAGCCGCCGAGCAGCTGGGCGATCCCCGGGTCGAGGCGCACCGCCTGCGCGGGCGCCTCGGTATAGAGCCCGCCGTGCTGCAGGGCATCGCTCCAGAAGTCCCCGAAGTCCCGGCCCTTGCCGAAACGCTGGTGGAGCTCCTTCCACCGATTCTGGAGGTAGTCCTTGAACGTCCCGCCCTTCCCTGCCAGACGGAGCAGCACATCGCCCGTGTGCATGGTGTTGGGGAAGACGGACTGCATCACCGGCTGCTGCAGCGCGTGGATCCCGGCGCGAGGGCGCGAGTCGCTCCATTGCTCGAGCGGATGCAGATCCGGGAGCACGAGATCCGCCGCGGCGGCGGTCTCGTCCAGATACGATGAGAAGCTGACCTTGTAGCCGACCTTCCCGAGCGCTTGCGAGAACGCTGCCGGGAGAGCATGGCCCGGGTTCGCCCCGTGCACGAGCAGCAGCTCGAACTTGCCCGCCGCCAGCTCTGCCACGAGCCCCGCCATCTGCTGGAACGAGCCCGCAGCATCGATCGCATGGTTCGGCCCGAACCGGACGGTCCTGCCGACCTGCCCGGCAACGTAGTTGAGGATGTTCACGGCGGCCACGAGCATTGCCGCCCCGTCCCCGTACTGAGTCGCGACCCCGCCCGCAACCGCCAGGCCGCCCTTGGACGCGGCAAACTCGCGTGCCAGGCGCTCGATCTCGGTCGCGTCGATGCCGGCCAGTGGGGCGATCTGCTGGGGCGTGGGGAGGAGGCGCGTGAGACGGTTAGCGTCCAGCGGGACGGGAGCGAGTCGCCGCGCCACGATCACCTGCGCCATGCCCAAGGCGAGCATGAACTCGGTTCCCGGCTTCGCCGCGATCCACTCGTCCGCGCTCATCCCGGTGAGGGACAACCGCGGGCCAACGTAGACGAACTTCGCCATCGACGCGTCGCGGTCCCCGTCGAAGCTATGGGCGCGCGTAAAACCGTTCTGGTAGCCGACCGGGGAGAGCCATGTCTCCATGAAGTCGGCGCCGAAGGAGACGATGTAGCGGGCGCTCTCGAAGTCGTAGAACGGAATCGCCGACGTGCCGAAGGCGAGGCGGTTCCCCTCCCGCAGCGCCTCGAAGGCGAACGGCTCGAAGGTGACATGCCGACCGCCTACGTCCTTCGTCCACGAGTCGACGAGCTCGCCGAAGGAGCCGCTTTCGAGCCCGGTGACGAACACGATCCCCCGGCCGCGCGCCTCCTTGACCTTCGTCGCGAGCCGGCCGATGGCGTCATCCCATGTCAGCTTCTGCCATGCGCCGTTCGGCCCGCGGGCCATTGGATCGGTGACGCGGTCGGGGTTGTAGAGGCCCTGAAGAGCTGCCTGGCCGCGCGAGCAGAGACGGCCTTCGTTGATCGGGGACTCCGGGTTGCCCTCGAGCTTGACCACCCGCCCCTCGCGTACCTTGGCGTGCAGCCCGCACCCGGCTCCGCACTCGCGGCACGTGGTCGCATAGTACGTCGCCGTGCCGGGCACCTGGTCTTCGGGCGGCACCAGGTACGGCACGAGGTGCTCGGTCGGCTCCGGGCCGATACCGCACGCCGAGATCGCCGCGGCGCCGCTGCTCGTCGCGCCCAGGACCTTCAGGAACCGTCTGCGGTCCATGTGCTCCGCCCTCAGTAGTGGCACAGCGTGCAGTCGCGGCCCACCTGGCGCTGCACGTGACAGCTCACGCACCAACCCATCTTCAGCGTCGACACCTGGGACACCTGGGCCATCGCCCGCACGTCGCCATGGCAGGTCACGCAAGCTTCGGTGCCGAGGGCCTTGATATGTCGCATGTGCGGGAAGTGCACGAACCCGGGGAGCGCGTGGACGCGAACCCACTCCGGCGGTTTCTTACCGATCCACGCCGCCAGCACCTTGCGCACTTCGGCCACCTCCGCGGCGCGTGCGGCTGAATCCGTGGGCGCGCTCACGCTGCCCCCCAAGGCGCGCTTGCCGCCCGTGACGAGCTGGTGGCAACCGAAACAGGTCTGTACGGTGGGGATTCCGGGCTCGCTCGACACCGTCACCGTGGCGTGGCAATACAGGCAGGGAATCTGGTACTGGCCGGCGTGGACGTCGTGGCGGAAGAAAATCGGCTGCCGGGGACCGGCGAGTTTCCCCGTATCGCCGATGACGGGGGCGTGGATTGCTGGCGCAGGTTGTCCGGTTTGGGCCGCGGCGGTGGCGACAATCACACAGGCGAGCGCGACCCCCACCGCGGCCCTGCCACACCTCTTCGTCATCACGGGCGCTCGATGGCGAATGTATCGGTTGCGTGCGGAATGGCTTGCGGGCGCCGGAATGTAGCGCTGCCGGCGAACGGGGCACAAGTAGGGCGCGGTCGGCGCGCGCCCGGAGTAGGGGCACGGCACTGCCGTGCCCCTACTCCGGGCGCGCCAGGAATTGATGCTTCAACCGGATGATCCCGACAAACGCGTCGACCGCGTCCAAGTCGGGGAACTCCATCCAGCACCACCGCACGCCAGCCGACACCGGCCCGCCGCGCATCGCCCGGCGCAGGGACGTAGGCAGCCCGTCGGTGACGGCCAACTCACGCTCCTCCGGCTCCGACAGCACGAACGTCCCGCTGACGCCCGCCTCCATCGGATGCAGATACGCCAGCTTGCGGCCGCCCACCTCGTACATCCACACCCATTTCCATGCCGTCCCCATGAACACTACCTGCTCGGTGACGTGCTTGAGCGCGCGGATGCCCTCTCGCGCCTGCTTGAAGCGCTGCGCCGCACGCGGCGGGAGATCCTTGATCGGAGCGTCCGACTTAGGGCGCTTGCGCGGGTTCGTGTACAGATTCGTCGCCCAGTAGCCGGGCGGCTGGTGCTCGATGGGGATCATGGCCCTCTATTGTAGAAACGCCGCTCGAGCTCCCGCAAGCGCGCGAGCAACTCCGCGAGAGCGCGCTCGAGGTCACCCAGCGCGGCTCGCACCGCCGCGGTAGGCGTCGCATCTGACCCCTCCACCACACCATACACGGCGACGAGGTCACCGTTCAAGCGGATCAGGTTCTCCTTCCCTCGCTGCCCCGGGGGCGGAGGGGGCTCGCCCGCCCCCGACTCCAGTGCCGCGGCTCGACCGTCGAGCGAGTCGAGGGCGGCCGCCGCGCCCTGCCCGACTCGCTCACGCGCGCGCTTCACTTCCATGCGCACGGCGCGCACGCGCTGCAACGCGGCAGAGTCGCCGCGCAAGGCGGCGACAATTCGCAGCGCCAGGGCGAACTGCTGTGCGAGCGCGCCGGGCACGAGCTGCGCGCGAGGATCCATCCGGACCACGAGCGGCTGGGTGCGCGTCTCTCCACCCACGGCGAGCCGCACCGCGTACCGTCCGGGGAGCACCCACGGCCCGCGCGGCTCACGCGGCGTGTCACCGGGGATCGCCGAGATGGGGTATTCGTGCCGCATCGCAGGCGGTGGCTCGCCGTGCAGGTCCCACACGAAGCGGTGCATCCCCCGCGCGGTGGAGAGCGTCTGCGGCGGCCGGATCCACATGAGGGGAATGTTGAGCGCCGTGTCCGGCTGCTCCGGTCGCTCGGGGGAGGGGGAGGAGGAGGAGGAGAGGGAGGCACTCGAGAAACGGCGCACCAGCCTTCCCGCCCGATCGAGAATCTCGAGCGTGACCGGTGCGGCGGCCGGGCGAGCCAGATAGTAGTCCACGATCGCGCCGTCCGGCGGGTTCTTCGCTGCGGGCTCGTCGGGCGGCAACGGCGTGTCGGTGTTCTCCGTCCAGCGGACCCGAACGGCGGGCGCCGGCCGGTACAGGTAGGCGGCCGTCGCCGCGGCGGCGGCCGCGATTTGGCGCAGCGGCGTGATGTCGTCCAGGATCCAGAACGAGCGGCCGTGCGTCGCCACGACGAGGTCGCTGTCGTGCACGACGAGGTCGCGCACCGAGCTCGCCGGCAGGTCGAGCTGGAGCGACTGCCAGTGATCGCCCGCGTCGAACGATACGTAAACGCCCCGCTCGGTCCCCGCGTAGAGCAGCCCGCGCCGCACCGGATCCTCCCGCACCGCGTTGACGACCTCGTTCGACGGTATTCCCTCAACGACGTCGGTCCACGTCCTACCGCCATCTTTGGTGCGGAAGATGTGGGGGTGGAGGTCGTCGAGACGGAAGCGGTTCACGGCGGCGTAGACCGCGAGGGTATCGACGTGCGACGCCTCCATAAGCGAAACCTTGCTCCAGGGCGTCAGCGCGGTCGGGGTCACGTTCGTCCACTTGCGGCCGCCGTCGTGCGTGACGTGGATCAGCCCGTCATCGGTCCCGACCCAGATGAGGTTCGGTCGCGTGAAGGAGGGCGCGATGGTATAGATCACCCCGCGGTGCGTGCCCTTCTCGGGATCGAGCGCCGTAAACGCCCCGAGGCTCGCCGGCACGTCGTACGCCGCGCGGGTCAGATCGGGGCTCATCACTTGCCAGCTCTGGCCGCCGTTCACCGTCCTGAACAGCACGTTGCCACCGAGGTACAGGACGTGCGGGTCGAGCGGCGAGAACAGCAGGGGCATCGTCCGGACAAAGCGGTATCGCCCCGTCCGCACCGGCTCGGGGGACACGTCCTGGACCTCGCCTGTGCTCCAGTGGAAGCGCGTGACCTTGCCGCCGTACACGATGTCGGGGTGCAGCGGATCGGGGGCCACGTAGCCGTACTCCTCGGCACCGACGGGATGCCACTCGCGGACAGTGATCTGGCCGTCGGCGCCGCGGCTCAGGATGCCGGCCGATCCGCTCTCCTGCTGGCCGCCGTATACGCGGTAGGGAAAGGCGTTGTCGGTGCTGACATGGTAGAACTGTGCCGTGGGCTGGTTGTATCACGAGCTCCACGTCTCGCCGCCGTTGACCGTGACGACGGCGCCCTGATCGCCCGCGAGGAGGATGATGTTGGGATCGTCCGGATTGATCCAGAGGCGGTGGTAGTCGTCGCCGCCCGGCGCGCCCCGCAGCGCGCTGAAGGTCTGGCCGCCGTCCGTGGACTTCCACGTCACGACGTTCGCCACGTACACGACATCGGCGTGCTTCGGATCGACCTTCACCTCGTTGAAATCGCCGTCGCGACCCCACAGGCGCTGGTCCGCGTTGACGAGCCGCCACCGCTCGCCGCCGTCGTCGGAGCGGTACACTCCGCCGCCGTTGGCGGCGCCCACTACCGCGTACATGCGGGCGGGCTCGCCGGGCGACACGGCGAGGCCGATGCGGCCCAGCCGGTCCTGGGCGGTGGGCAGGCCGGCGGTGACGCGCCGCCACGTGGTCCCCCCATCGACGGATTTGTACAGGCCGTTGTTGGCGGAGAGGGTCCAGGAACTGCCGATCTCCCACGGCGCCTGGCGCGCCGCCCAGAGCACGGCGAACACCGTCTGCGGGTTCGCGGGGTCGAATGCGACGTCCATGGCGCCGGTGTTCTCGTCGGTGTACAGCACCTTCTCCCACGTTGCCCCGCCGTCCTGGGAGCGGAACACGCCACGCTCTGCGTTCGCGCCGTACGGGTGACCGAGCACCGCGACGAAGACCCGGTTCGCATCGTGCGGGTCGACGATCACAGCGGGGATCTGCTGGCCGTCCCGCAGGCCGAGCTGCCGCCACGTCCGCCCGGCGTCGGTGGACTTGTAGATCCCGTCGCCCACCGACAGGTCGGGGCGCTGCAGGCCTTCGCCGCTGCCGACATAGATAACGTTAGGATCGGAACTGGCGACGGCGAGAGCGCCGACCGAGCCGGTCGACTCAGCGTCGAAGATCGGTCTCCAGGTGCGCCCGTAGTCGGTGCTCTTCCACACGCCGCCGTTGTTGACGCCGATATAGAGGACGTTAGGCTGACCCGGCACACCGGTCGCCCCGACGGTACGGCCGCCGCGAAACGGCCCAATCAAGCGCCAGTGCAGGCCGGCGAAGAGGGAGGCGTCGTACTGCTGGGCGACGGCGAGGGACGGGAAGAACGCCAGGACAATAGGCCATACGATAGGACGGAAGGCGAGCACGCGATGGTTCTCCGAGGTGAAGACGGAAAGGTGTCTCGTGTGTAAGTTAGCCCGGCGGCGTCAAGGGACGACGGGTCGCGTCGCGGCCCGAAAGCGTCCCACATCCAGCAAGCGCGCGACCGACACCCCCGGCACCGCCATCCGCCCGTCTTTGCTCATGCTGAGCTTGATCACATCCGCGTCGCGGCCATACCATCGGGCGCTCGGCTCCAGGTCAGATGGGTAAACGCACAGCGGCAAGCCGGCCACCGCGAGCGCCGCCTGGGAGCCGATACCCGATTCGGGCATCGTCCCGACCCACAGGTCGGCGCCGTATCGGGCCGCAAGCTGGTAGATCCGGCACACCTCCGCGAGGCCGCCCACCCGATGCACCTTGATGTTCCAGACGCGGGGCCCTTCCAGCTCCATCACCTGCCGTGCGATCGTGGCGCTCGTAAGGGTCTCGTCGAGGCAGACCGGCGTGTGCAGCGTGCGACTCAGCGCCGCGTAGGCGACGAGCTCGTCCGGGGCGAGGGGCTGCTCGATGTACAGGAGGCCGGCGTCGTCGAGGGCGCGCAAACTGTTCTCGTGGACGGGCCACGCGTAGGCGCCATTTGCGTCGACGGTGAGCGGGAGCTCGACGGCACCCATGGCGACGCGCGCCGCGCTGACCGCCACCGCGTCCCATCCCGGCATCACTTTGATCTTCACGCGACGGTACCCCTGCTCGAGCGCGGCGTACACGCGGCGGGTGAGCGTGTCGGGTTTCCCGTCGTCGGGAATGCCGAGTGCCACGCCGCAGGCGACGCTCGCCGCCGGCGTCACGCCGAGCTGGGCAGCGACCAGCTGCCCGAGCCCGATCCCGCGTCGGTGGGCCTCGAGGTCCCACGCCGCAGTTTCGATCCCCGCCCGGGCGAACGGATTGCCCCGCACGCCTTCGTGCAGCGCTGCATCCACGGCGGCGGGAGAGGCGAACTCCTTCCCCACGACGCGCGGGACCAGCACGCGGGTGATCAGATCGCGGGCGCTCGCGAGCGTCTCCTCAGAGTAGAACGGCAGCTCGAACGGCGGCGACTCGCCGTACCCGACATGGCCTGCGTCGTCGTGCAGGGCGATGATGAGCGAGCGGCGCGCGTCGATCCGCCCCCCGGAGATGATGAACGGCTCGATGAGCGGGATCGTCAGCTCGAACAGCTCAGCCCGGACGATGCGCATGGCTCGCGAGGTCGAGGAAATGCAGCGCCCCGTCGCGTCGCTCGAGCTCACCCGCGGCTTCGAGCTCGAGCATTGCGGCGACGAGGCCGTCGCTTGGATGAAACACCAGCGCGTGCAGCGCCCGCTGGGTGCGCGAGCCCCGGGTCGCGGCGTACTCGGACAGCGGCAGCTGGAAAAACGTGTGCAGCTGCACGCTCTCGCAGCCGCGCCGGGCGTAGTCCACGATCAGGCGACCGGAGCAGATGTTTCCGGTGCCGCATAGCCCCGGGCGTAAGCCCGGGGTTAACGGGGGTGAGCCCGGGGTATTCGGGGGCCCCGCGCTGACCCGGGGGGCAATGGCGTCCAGCACCCGCAGGTTCCGCTCGCTCAAGTCCCAGCCTCCGTACGCGACACCCCGCTCGGCGTCGAACAGGCGATTGAACACCACCAGCGCGTCGGCGCCGGTGCATGCAGCCATCATCGCGAGCTGGAAGTCGTCGTCGAAGCGCGCGTTCATCAGCTTGACGGCGATGCGCACCGGCCCTGGCGACGCGCTGCGGATGCGGACCGGCACCTCACGCAGCCACCGCACAATCTGGCCGCGGTCCGCCGCGAGCGAATCGCCCGCGAGCGTCGGGGAGAAATCCTTCTCCACGAGGAGCGGGGGCTCCCCCCAGGCGTCGGCGAGACGCCGCGTGGTGTAGCGGTATTCGGCGTCCCGAAACGGCTCCTGGAGCCGCGGCAGGTGATATTTCACCGACGGTAGGACGAGGAGACGCCGCGCTCGCGTGAGGTCGCGTCCCGCCCGCACCAGGGCGAGGTACTCGTCCAGCGTGCGGTCCCAGCCTCGGCCTTTCCAGGTGACCGTCCACCCCGTCCGGTTGCTGGCGGCGCGGCGCCGCTCCACCGTCATCTTGGTTTCGTGGACCGCCCAAGCGGCCATCGACTGGCTGCCTGCCTCGTCCTGCGCGATCACCGTCTTCAGCACCACGAAGGCGAGCCCCGCCTCAGCATCGGCGGCGAGCTGGGTCTCGTTCAGGGACAACTGGCCCGAGCCCTTCCCGATCGGATGCGGGATGGTCTCACCGAGGTAGCGGGCGGTGAGGTCGATCCCGTACGTCTCGCGCACGTGATGCGGGAAGCCGGGGGGCAGCTCGCGCTGGAAGCGCTGGAAGTCTCGTTCGAGCTGGGCGCGCACCCTACTGGGCGAAGCGCGACAGCCGGAATTGGGGGTCGGCCTGCCGCCCGGTGAGCACCAGCCCCGCGACCAGCTCCCCGACCGCCGGGCCGTGCTTGAACCCGTGTCCCGATCCACCGCCCACGAGCCACAGGTTCTCGGCGCTCGGATGGCGGTCGACGATAAAGTGTTCGTCGGGGGAGTTCTCGTACTGACACACCCGCGCCTCGAGCAGGGGGGCATCCTTGAGCGCCGGGAAGCGGACCGCCACGTAGTCGCGCGCGCTCCGGAGCGCCTCGGGCGACGGCAGCCGCTCACCGCTGGTGGGATCGAACACCGGCCCGCGCGCGTCGTCCGCCACTTTGAACCCCCGCCACTCGTTTCCGGGAATCCCGTACGTGAAGTGATTGCCATGATCGGCCCACACGGGGAGCGCCTCCTCGGTGAAGCGACCGTCACCAGGAGGGGTGCCAAAGAAGAACACTTCCTGACGCGTCGCGCGCACGCGATCGCCGATGACGTCCGGAAACAGCTTCCCGAGCCACGGCCCGCAGGCGAACACGTACACGTCGGCGGCCAGCGTGCTGCCGTCGGTGGCGCGCACAGCCTCGCCCGGCACGGGCGGCTGCACCGCGACCTGACGATAGACGCCGCCAGCCGCGAGAAATCCTTCGAGCACGGCGGCACAAGCGCGTCGCGCTGTGAGGTAGCCGCCGTCCCGCTCGAAGATGGCCCAGCGCACGCGCTCGCAGTTGATCTGCGGATAGCGCTTCGCCGTCTCCGCGCCCGTCAACTGCTCGAACCGAGTCCCGGCCTCCTTGAGGATCGGCAGGGCGGCCGTTTCGTACGCGTCATCATCCTCGACGAGCCACAACACGCCGATCGGATGGAGCAGGCGCTGCTTCCAGCGCCGCTCGTGCTCCTGCCACAGCGCGAGTGCGCGCACGGCGAGGTGCGTGTAGACGGCGCGGGGACCGTAGGTAGCGCGGATCACCCGCGTCTCGCCGCCCGAGCTCGCGCGAGCGTTGCCGGGTCCCCACGCGTCGACGAGGGTCACGCGCGCCCCCTGGCGCTGGAGGTACAACGCGGTCCAGCCACCGAATGCTCCCGCCCCAACCACCACGACGTGCGGTTTCTGCTTCATAGGAACGAAGCCTTTGACTAGGGGGAATGCCGCGGTCGCGGCGCACGCTCCGAGAAACGACCGCCTCGCAATGCGGCTCACGGCAGGCTCACGCGGGCGCCGCGCGCTTCACGCACGGCGCGGCGCACGGCGTCCCGCTCGGCCGGCGTCAGGGGGGGCCCCCAGGGATCGTCGCACGCGTCGTCCGGAATCACGCCGTCAGCCGCGAGGGCCCACAGCACACGGCGCACGTACCCTTCGATCGGGGGGATGAACGTCGCCGCCGCGAACCGGTCGCAGATCGCCGAGAGGCGGACAAACTTGGCGAAGTCACCGGCGCGGAAGGCCTCGATCAACCCCACCTGCAAGTTCGTCAGGGCGGCACCCATCCCCACCAGGCCAGCCCGCGCGCCCATCGTCAGCGAGTAGCCGAAGAAGCGATCCTCGCCGGTGATCAACAGCTTCTCGGGGTGGTCGCGGATCAGCCCGGCGAGCCGCTGGAACGTCATGACCGAATCGAGGGTCGCCACCTTGATGCCGATCACGCCGGGCTGGGCGAGGATCGCGTCATAGGAGGGCCCGCCGCCGCGCCCCACCGATCCGCCGCGCCCGTGAAACAACCTGATGCGCACGCCATGCCTTCGGAACACATCGACCAGCCCGATCTCGGCCTTGTAGAGCTCCCAGCCCGAGGTGACGAAGCCGCCATCCTTGTTGCTGTCCGAATAGCCGAGCATCACCTCCTGGATGTTGCCGCGGCT
>Ga0134111_10000538_pt1 | contig 12536 bp, 9 predicted proteins | sample 15_D_Rain_40_2_1_FD_94465 | JGI IMG/M metagenome (GOLD analysis project Ga0134111, IMG submission 94465) | Grasslands soil microbial communities from the Angelo Coastal Reserve, California, USA - 15_D_Rain_40cm_2_11112015 | ecosystem: Environmental > Terrestrial > Soil > Grasslands ...
ACCCGAATGGAACAGCTTCGACGCGTGCACGGTGCGGCCCGCGTGATCGAACACCGAAAGGTCGAGGTCCCGCTCGGAGTTGGCCTCGAGCTCGGCAATCGAATCGATCCGTCGCGTTCCGCCGGGCGTCGCGATGAGCGTATGTCCTGCAACGCAATAGCGCATCGCCGCAGGCGCGTCGCCGTCGATGCTGCCGAAGTTTCCCTGCCCGTCGACGAGCGGGTACCGCAGCGAGAACTCCTGAACCATCCGCACGAGCGCGTCGTAGATGGCCGAGTCGCCGTGGGGATGGAACTTGCCCATGCAGTCGCCGACGACGCGAGCCGCCTTCTTGTAGCCGCGGTTCGAGGCCAGGCCGAGCAGCTGCATCGTGTAGAGCACGCGGCGGTGGACGGGCTTGAGGCCGTCGCGAATGTCGGGCAACGCGCGTCCGACGATGACGGACATCGCGTAGTCGAGGTACGACTTCCGCATCTCCTCTTCGATCGGGGCGTTGATCTGGCGGTCGGGCATTGCTCTCCTTACGATCTGTCCGCTAGGCCTACGGCTGATACGCGAGCTGATTCATCCCCTCTGCAAGGTTGCTCCACGAGGTTCGCATCCACAGCTGCCGCTTCAGCCCCCGCTAGTACAACGACCCGCGTCCGATGTCGACCTCGCCGAGGTTCTCCCGCTTCGCGTAAATGTGCAGATTGAGTGAGCTCCCGGCCTTGCTCCAGCGCCGGAATTCGTAACTCGATCTTCCAGGGAATGCTTACGCTTCGCCCGGCGAACTGCCATGTCGCTTCCCTTCCGCAGTCTGGAAGTCAATCGGTGCCAGAATCGGTCACGCGCTCAGACGTCCAGATTCGCTACATCAAGCGCGTGTTTCTCAATGAATTCCCGTCTCGGTTCAACTGCGTCGCCCATGAGGACCGTGAACATCGCGTCGGCGCCTACGGCATCGTCCATCGTCACCCTCAGCAGCGTGCGCGTTTCGGGGTTCATTGTCGTTTCCCAGAGCTGCTCGGGATTCATCTCACCAAGGCCCTTGTAGCGCTGGAACGACGCCCCATGCTTCGCCAAATCGAACACCGTCTGGACCATCTCGTTGACCGTCTTTACCGCCACCTCCTTGCCGTCCTCTTGCATCACTATTGCTGGACCGCGATAGAACGGAGGGAGTTCCTGGTAGAGATCAAAAAGAATCTGATAGTCACCAGATTTGAGAATCTGAACATTGATGTCGGCGGGTATGTCGCCCTTGATGTGGACCATAGGACCTTCGCCGTTCTCACCCTCGTCAACTTCGACCTCAAATTGTCGAAGGCCTGCTTCCGTAGCAGCGGCCTGAAGAGCATCGCCCCATTGCGCCCCGGATACACGACGAGACGTTCGAACTTTGCCCTTTAGGAATCCCTCCAATATCTTCCCGGGAACGCCCCGCCTGGCAAATTTGTCGAAGAGATGCCGATACTCGACCGCTTTCTTCAGCATGTCCACGAGAGCGTTGTCGGAGATGGGAGAGCCCTTACCTGGAACCTTAATCCGCCCCTTCTCGCCCCACGCCGAAACGAAGAAGTCTTCGAATTCGCCCTCGTTCATCAGGTACTTCTCGACCTTGCCCTTCTTCACCTTGAACAGCGGCGGCTGTGCGATGAAGAGATGCCCCACCTCGATCACCGCGTTCATGTGGCGGAAGAAGAACGTCAGCAGCAGCGTGCGGATGTGCGCGCCGTCCACATCGGCGTCGGTCATCAGGATAATCTTGTGATAGCGGAGCTTGGCGACGTCGAATTCCTCCGGACCGACGCCCGTTCCCAGGGCCGAGATGAGCAGCCGGATTTCATTGTGGGAAAGGACCTTATAGTAGCGCGCCTTCTCGGCGTTGATGATCTTGCCGCGCAGAGGCAGGACCGCCTGCGTCTTGCGGTCGCGGCCCTGCTTCGCCGAGCCGCCGGCCGAATCGCCCTCCACGATGAAGATCTCGCGATGCTGCGGTTCGCGCTCGGAGCAATCGGCCAGCTTCGCGGACAGCCCTTCGTCGTCCACGCCTTTCCGGCGTGTCAACTCGCGAGCCTTGCGGGCCGCCTCCCGCGCCTGGGCCGCGCGCACGCACTTGTCGGCGATCTTGCGAGCCGTCGTCGGATCCTCTTCGAACGACTCGGCCAGTTTGTCATTGACGACCTGCTGAACGAGGCCTTTGACGTCGGTGTTGCCGAGCTTGGCCTTCGTCTGCCCTTCGAACTGCGGGTCGGGCAGCCGGACGGAGACGACCGCGGTGAGGCCTTCTCGAACGTCGTCGCCGCTCACGCCTCCTTTGAACCCCTTGAGGAACCCCTGGGCTTCGGCGTACGCGGCGAGCCTGCTGGTGAGCGCAGCCCGGAAGCCGGTCAGGTGCGTTCCGCCTTCGCGCGTGTTGATGTTGTTGGCGAAGGAGAAGACGTTTTCCTGGTAGCCGTCGTTGTACTGCAGCGCGACCTCGACCTCGATGTCGCCCTTCTTGCCCTCGAAGTAGAGCACCTTGGGATGGATGGGCGTCTTGTTCTGGTTGAGGTGCTTGACGAACTCGACGATGCCGCCCCGGTAAAGGAAGGTGTGGCTGCGCTCGTCGCGTTCGTCCTCGATGACGATCTTGAGGCCCTTGTTGAGGAAAGCCAGCTCGCGGAGACGGTTGCTCAGCGTGTCGAAAGAGAAGCTCGTCTCCTCGAAGATCTTCGCGTCAGGCTTGAAGCGGATGATCGTGCCGTGCTTCGGCGTCTTCTCGCCGGCGGCCAGCTCGGTGGCCGGGATACCGCCATTTTCGTAGCGCTGTGTCCAAACCTTGCCGTCGCGGCGAATCTCAACGTCGAGCCACTCACTGAGCGCGTTGACGACCGAAACGCCGACGCCGTGCAGGCCTCCGGACACCTTGTAGGCCGAGTGCTCGAACTTGCCTCCCGCGTGCAACACGGTGAGCACCACTTCGGCCGCTGGCTTCCCGCTTTCCTTGTGGGTGTCGACGGGGATACCGCGCCCGTTGTCACCGACCGAGCAAGAGCCATCGGTGTGCAGGATGACTTTGATCGAATCGCAGAACCCGGCGAGAGCTTCGTCGACCGAATTGTCGACGACCTCGTACACGAGATGGTGCAAGCCATAAGTGCTCGTGTCGCCGATGTACATCGCGGGGCGCTTGCGGACGGCCTCCAGCCCTTCGAGAACCTTGATATCGCTGGCCGTGTACGTCTCAGCGCTCATGCGGCAGCGAGCCCCCCTCCATGGATTGCCCACCGTCCGCCGGTCGCAGCCGGCCACGGATCGGGCGTGGTCAGAAATACCTGCTCAGCGGCCTCGACTTCGCGCAGGACGTTGTCGCGCACACTCGGATCGAGCTCGGAGAGCGCGTCGTCGAGCAGAAGCACCGGCGACGTGCCCGTCGCTTCCGTGATCGGCAACAGCTCGGCCAGCCTCAACGCGAGCGCCAGCAGGCGCTGTTGGCCCCGCGACCCGAACACACGCGCATCGGTACCCTCGAGCTCGACGAGGACGTCATCGCGGTGAGGACCCACCAGCGTCTGCCCGCGTCGGAACTCTTCACGGCGGTGACGCTCGAGCGCAGTCAACAACGCCGCCGGCTCGGCCGCCTCTCCCACCGAGCAGCGATAGCTCAACTCGACCTTGTGACGTTCCCCGGCGAGACACGGATAGACACGGCTGATCTCCGTCTGCAAAGCCGCCGTCGCCCTTCGCCGCCGATCGATCAACTCCATGCCGACTTCGGCAAACTGTTCGTCCCAGGGCCCGAGCTGGGCGTCCGCGCCGGCGCCACCCCGCTGGAGCACGGAGTTCCTGCGCGCGAGGATCTGCCGGAAGCGCCCCATCGTTGCGCGATGACTCGGGTAGAGCCTTGCCGCGACGCCGTCAAGGAAATTGCGGCGTAGCGCGGGCGGACCATTGAGCACTTCCACATCGTGCCAGCCGAACGCCACCGCGCGCGCCCACGAGCAGCCCGCGCCTTCACTGCGCCAACCACCATTCTCGAGGCGTTCGAGTGTCCGTCGGACGGTCACAGTGCCATCGAGCCGACGCAGCTCGCCCGCGACGGCCACGGCGGCAGTACCCCAGTGGGGTACTTCGGCCAGACGAGACGTTCGAAACGAGCGGCCTGTGAGCAGAAAGCCAAGAGCCTCGAGAAGGTTCGTTTTGCCTTGGGCGTTGGGCCCAGTGAGGACGTTCAGCTTGGGCGACGGGCTCCAGGAGAGGGTGCGATAGTTACGAAAATCACGTAACTGTAGCCAGCCAATTTGCACCCTGGTTGAGCTCCTGTATTCAGAGCGAAATCCTCACTAAATACGCATAGGCATTATAACACAGCAGGAGCCCTCTTCCTGGGCGCTTTTCATGATTCCGGGGCTCAAACTGTCCTTCAATTCGATGACGACGTCGTCCTTTTCCATCGGCGCGAGCGCGTCGAGCACGTAGCGCGAATTGAAGCCGATCGTGAGCTCGGCGCCGGCGTAATCGACCTCCAGCGTTTCCTCGGCCTCGCCGAGATCGTGGCTCGCCGCGGCCAGCGTCAGCGTCCCCGGCGTCAGCGAGAATCGCACAGGCTTGTTGCGTTCCTCGGCCATCACGGACACTCGCCGCAAGCCGGCCACGAGCGCGGTGCGCTTGATGGCCAATCGTCCTGGATGATTCTTCGGCAGCACCGCCTCGTAGTTCGGGAACTGCCCCTCGATCAGCCGGGCCGTCATGACGAAGTTCGGCATCTGCATCACGAACTGGTTTTCGGTGATGGCGATCTGGACGTCCTCGGTCGAGCCGAGCACGCGCATGATCTCGGTGACGGCCTTACGCGGAACGATGCCCGTGACACCGCTCAGGCCGTGCCCGACGCCTCGGTTGGCGATGGCGAGCCGGTGGCCGTCGGTCGCAACGAGGCGAATCTCCTTCGGTTGAAACACGAACAGCACGCCGTTCAGCGCAAAGCGACTCTCGTCGTGCGAGACCGCGAAGCTCGTCTGAGCCAGCATCTCGCGAAGCGTCTTGGCCTCAAGGGTCAGCCACGCCGGTGGCGCGGCCGGTACCACCGCCGGAAAATCGTCGGACGCCAAGCCGACGAGGCGATAGTTGACACCGGCACAGCGCAAGTTGACGGCGGCACTCTCGCCCACTTTCAGCGTGAGACCAGCCGCCGGTAGTTCCTTCACGATCTCGGCGAGCTTGCGCGCCGACAGCGTGATCGCCCCCTTACTGGCGACCTTCGCCGGGACCGATACGCGGGCACCGACCTCGAGATCGGTGGCGGTCACGCGAATCGTCTCGTCCTCGGCTTCGAGCAGGACGTTGGCGAGGATTGGCAGGGTCTGCCGTGGTTCCACGATGTTGTGGACCATCTGCAGGCCCTTGAGGAACTGGTCGCGGTCGAGAACGACTTCCATACAGTTCTCCCTTGTCAGGAAGAAGAAAGAAACAACAGCGTAGTCGTAAGAGACGTCGAGCGATGTGGATAGCGCTTGATCGAAAAAAACGCCGCGATCTCTGGAGCTTGAACCGTGGCGCCACGGGGGACAACGATGTTGATGGGGATCGCGAGGCGGTGGATCATAGCTGGACGCCCTGGATAAGTCCCTCGATGGTCTTCTTGAGTTTGGGGTCTTCCTGCACGAGGGACTGAATCTTGTCCACGGCGTGCAGCACCGTGGTGTGATCCTTGCCCCCGAACGCCCGACCGACCTCGGCGAGCGACGCGTGCGTCAGCTGGCGGGCCAGGTACATCGCCACCTGGCGCGGGAAGGCCACGGCCTTGGTCCGGTTCTTGGCCTTGAGATCGGAGACTTTCACGCCGAAGAAGTCGCTGACCTTGCGCTGGACCTGATCGATGGTGATGACCTTTTCATCTTCGCCCCAGAGGTCAGCGAGCACTTCCTGAGCGAGCTCGACACTCATCTCGCGCCCGGTCAGGGCGCAGAAGGCGATCATCCGCGTCAGCGAACCCTCCAGCTCGCGGATGTTCGACTTGATGCGGCCGGCGATGAGAAACGCGACGTCGTCCTCGAGGAGGACGCGCTCGAGCGCGGCCTTCTTGCGCAGGATCGCCACACGCGTTTCGAAGTCGGGGGGCTGGATGTCCGCGATGAGGCCCCATTCGAAGCGCGAGCGGAGGCGTTCTTCGATCTCGGGGATATCCTTCGGCGAGCAATCGCTCGAGACGATGATCTGCTTTCGCGACTCGTACAGATCGTTGAACGTGTGGAAGAACTCTTCCTGCGTCCGCTCCTTCCCCGAGATGAACTGGATATCGTCGATCAGCAGGAGATCGATGTTGCGATAGCGCGCGCGGAACTCGGCCGTCCGATCGTAGCGAATCGCATTGATCAACTCATTGGTGAATCGCTCCGACGACAGATACGCGACGGCCATCGCCGGAAACAGGCGGCTCGTCTGATGGCCGACCGCGTGGAGTAGATGCGTCTTGCCCAGTCCGACCCCTCCGTAGATGAAGAGCGGGTTGTAGGCCCTCGACGGCAACTCGGCGACGGCCTGGGAGGCCGCCTGAGCGAACTGGTTCGATGACCCGACGACGAAGGAATCGAAGGTGTATCGCGGATTCAATCCCTCGACACGACCACCAGGGGGCGCCGGGGAGTGTGGTGGTGGCGCGGGCGTCGGCGACGAGTTCTCCTCGACGACCACGATCGAAAGGCGCGGTTGCCCACCGAGAGCTTCCCGGGCCGCGGTCTGGAGGACGTCCCAATGGTGCTGGAAGACCCAATCGCGATGGAACTTGTTGGGCGCACCGATACGAAGATGATCACCCTCGACGGCGACGAGGTGGCATGGATGAAACCAGGTATCCATCACGGCGGCCGGGAGGTGCCGGCCCGCGGCGTCCAGCACGCGCGCCCAAAGACCTTCTAACACAGGCTGAACCCCAGGTTACGCACACCGTTATCCACCGATGTGGATAGCCGGGCAGAACGCTGTCATCGGATGTTTCTCATCGGAGCGGAGCGACACGAAGAGCCAACACATCCCCAGGCGATCAGGATGCGGCACCGTAACACACGGCAAAACGCCGTCGCAAGGGTCTTGGCAAAGTTGACTTGCCCGGAGCCGGTGCCTACACTACGTCGGCTTTACGATTCCGAGGGGGAATTGCCTACATGAAGCGCACGTTTCAACCGAATCGTCGGCGGCGAGCCAAGACGCACGGCTTCCGCGAGCGCATGAAGACGAAGGGCGGGCGGAAGGTGCTCAAGCGCCGGCGGGCGAAGGGGCGCAAACGGCTGACCGTGTAACCGGCCGATTTCCTCGCCGTGAGCGGTTGACCACCAGCGCCGAAATTCAGGCGCTCTTTCAGCAAGGCAAGCGCGTTGATCGTCCGTCACTCGTTGTCCTGTGGCGCGAATCGGATGGACCGCGCCGCGCCGGGTTCGCAGTGACGCGACAAATCCGCGGGGCGGCGTCGCGTAACCGAGCACGGCGACGGCTGCGCGAGGCGTTTCGAGCCACGCGAAGCGCGGCGCCGACCGGCGTGGCCCTGATGGTGATCGCCAAGCGCGGCGTCCTCGAGCGCTCATTTGCGGCGCTGATCGCCGAATTGCACGGTGCATTTGGTGCGCTGCCTCGGAGGGCCGTGTGAGCTGGCCGACTCGCGCCGTCGTGGCGCTGGTCAGCGGGTATCAGGTGTTGTTGTCTCCGGTGTTGGGGCGCCACTGTCGCTTCGCCCCAACGTGCTCTGAATACGCACGGCTGGTTTTGATCGCACACGGCGTCGGGCGCGGCGGCTGGCTTGCCGTCCGTCGGCTCTTGCGATGCCACCCGTTTCACCCGGGAGGATACGATCCGCCGCCGCTACCGCGGGCGCGGAGCGCGTGACGATGGAAAAGCGGGCGATTCTGGCCGCAGTACTGATGGCGGCGCTGCTCATCGTCTATCAAGCCTATTTTTTCCCGTCGAGCCAACCGTCTTCCCCGCCCCAGGAGCACCAGGCGCCGGCGGCTCAGCCCGCGCCAGCGAGTCCGGCCGCAGCCACTCCACCTGCGGCGCGAACGCAATCGCCTCTTCCACCCGCTGTAACTCCGGTTGCCCGCCCGCCTCAGCGGACCGCCGCGGTGGATGGCCCGTCGTATCGAGCGATCGTGAGTAGTGAGGGCGCCAAGCTCCTCGAATGGACGCTCAAGTATCGAGGCGAGAAACCGATGGTCGTGATCGGGGAGTTCGGCTCGGCAGGTCTCCTCGCCTCATCCGGGGACACCCCACCAGAGCCAGTCCCGTTAAATATTAATGGTTCCAACGTGTTACGCCTCGGGCCGGACACCCCAGCCGGCAATCTCGTGTTCAGCGGAGACGTTTCAGGAGCTGTCATCAAGGAGACCCTGCGCTTCCAGGCAGACCGCTATTCCATCGACGCAAATATCCGGATCGAAAACCCGACGGGGCAGCCGAAGACGGTCACGATTGCGCTGCCGGGGTTCGTTCGGCGACATGAAAAAGCGTCCGAAGAGAAGTTCATCGGTCAGCGCCCAACCGAAGTCGTCTGGTCCTCGGGCGGTCACGTCAATCGTGTCGATGACCTGGGGGCTGTCACCGCCAAGGAGTTGGAGGGCGAGTGGATCGGCCTCGACAGCACCTGGTACCTCGCAGCCTTGATCCCGAAGACGCCGGGCTTCAAGCTCGCAACGAACAGGGAGGCTGCGGGAGAAGCCAAGAATGGGATCGTTAGCGTCGCGGTCAAGGCGACGTCGACGATAGCTCCGGGACAGGCGTGGGAAGGCCGCGTCGAGTTCTACATCGGGCCCAAGGAATACGAGCGCCTCGTCGCGTACGGGCTAGAAGGGACCCTCAACTTCGGCGGATTTCCGATTCCACGGAAGTATGGCGGACTCCCGATGGAGTGGCTCGGCGTTCCGATTCTGAAGTTGATGAAGTGGGTCCACCACTACGTCGGCAACTACGGTGTAGCCATCATCCTGCTCACGGTCGTTTCGAAGGTCCTGTTCTATCCCCTCACCGTCAAGAGCATGCGGTCGATGAAGGCGATGCAGGCGCTTCAGCCGCAGGTCAACGCGCTGCGGACTAAGTACAAGAACGACCCGAAGAAGCTGCAGGAAGAGACGCTCGGCCTGTACCGCAAGCACCACGTCAATCCGATGGGCGGCTGCCTGCCAATGATCGCGCAGATTCCAATCTTTTACGCGCTGTACCTCGCGCTGTCCGTGTCCGTCGAGCTCCAGAACGCGACCTTCCTGTGCTTTGGACGCGTCTTCGGATTCGATGTCTGGATCTGCGACCTCGCCAGTCACGACCCAACGTACGTCCTGCCGCTCCTCATGGGCGTGACGATGTTCATGCAGCAGAAGATGACGCCGACGACGGGCGACCCCCGCCAGGCGAAGATGATGTTGGTCATGCCCTTCGTCTTCACGTTCATGTTCCTCAATCTCCCGGCGGGGCTCGTCCTGTACTGGACGGTGTCGAACGTCCTTCAGATCCTGCAGCAGTGGTACATGGACCGGCCGCGTTCCCGCGGCGCGGCGCGCGAGGCGAAGGACGCAGCCCAGGCGTAGACTCCCCTCGCCCGAAGCCACCAGGGAGGCGCTCGGAAGGCTCACGCGTGGCGCCCCTACCATTCTGGGGCGAGGCCTCGTCGGCAGCGAGACAGCCAGGTTCAGCAAGTATCTGGCCTTATTGATAAAATGGAATAGCAAGCACAGAATGATCGGGTCAACCGACCCCACGTGGCTTGCAGACCACCTGCTCCTGGACAGTCTGGTGTTCCTGCACGTGATTCCACCGACCGTCAAATGCTTAGTGGATATCGGATCTGGCGCCGGGCTTCCTGGTCTACCGATCAAGATCGTCAGGCCCGATATTCGGATGCTCCTCGTCGAGTCGAGGCAGCGAAGGGCTTCCTTCCTGAAGGCGGCCGTGCGAGAGTTGGAGCTCGTTGACGTCGAGATCCTATCCGAGCGGGTCCTTTCCGTTCCCAGCCGCTGGAGAAAAGCGTTCGACGTAGCGGTGGCTCGGTGCGCCGGCGACGTCGAGAGCACACTCAAGTTGGGGCTCGGATTCGTGCGTGCTGGTGGGATGGTGGCCGTGTCCGGCCCCCCTGATCCATGCGGCGTCAAGATCGGGCGGTACACAGTCGTTCAACTCGCAGGCGGCCGGACTCGAAGCTTCGTCGTCGATTCCGCCTGAGATTTCTTCGAGAGTCGGACGAGTCCCCCGTTTGCTTCCAGGAATGTTGCACGTGAAACACCGAGAGTTGTATATCTCCATGAGGTGAAGTGGTAACTTTAGGCGCGCCGCCAGGATATGGCTACACATGATGAGTAGTGTTTCCCGTGAAACGGTCGCCTTCTAGGAGAACGAATCATTCCTAGGTCGATCGCCGTCGTGAATCAGAAGGGCGGCGTCGGTAAGACAACCACGGCAGTGAATCTTGCGGCCGGCTTAGCACTGGCCGGACGCTCGACGCTGCTGGTTGATCTCGATCCCCAGGGCAATGCAACCACCGGGCTGGGCCAGAAAAAGGATGGCCTATATCCGACGATCTACCACGTGTTGCTCGGCCATGAACCTACTAGCAGAGCGGTGGTTGGAACGGCGGTCGGCTCTCTTCGTTTGTTACCGTCGGACATCGACTTGGTCGGTGCCGAGATCGAGCTCGTCGGTCTCGAACGCCGGGAATACCGGCTTCGCGATGCTCTGGCATCTGAAGGTGGTGCGGCAGACTACGTCATCATCGATTGCCCGCCTTCTTTGGGACTCTTGACCATCAATGCCCTGGTAGCAGCCGATCGGGTGCTCGTTCCGCTCCAATGCGAGTTCTACGCCCTCGAGGGACTGGCTCATCTAGTGAAGACCATCAAGCTCATTCGAGAGCGGCTCAACTCCAGCCTGGGGATATTAGGAATTGTCCTGACAATGTTCGATGGGCGCACGAGTCTCGCGCTGCAGATCCGCGACGAAGTCCACCGGTATTTCCCTGGCGATATCTTCGAGACCGTCGTCCCACGGAACATTCGCCTGAGTGAGGCGCCCAGTCACGGGCGTCCAGTCATGCTGCACGATGTGCGATCGAGTGGGGCCATCGCGCATCTGGAGCTGACAAAGGAGGTTCTGCGACATGAATAGGCGGGGGCTGGGGCGTGGCCTCGACGCGCTTCTCGGCGACGCACCGACGGCGAGCGAGACGCAGACCGAGATCCCGATCGACCAGATCGAGCCCAATCCGAGGCAGCCGCGAAAGATGTTTGACGTCGGCGCGCTCGACGAGCTCGCCCTCTCGATCAAAGCGTCCGGCGTCATTCAACCTGTCGTCGTGCGACGTGGCCTCGCTGGCCGTTGGCAACTGATCGCGGGCGAGCGGCGGTGGCGCGCGGCGCGCCAGGCAGGGTTGGACCGAATTCCCGCGGTGGTGCGCGAGGCGACCGATTCCGAGAGCCTCGAGCTCGCGCTGGTCGAGAACCTGCTTCGCGAGGACCTCAACCCGATGGAGGAGGCGGAGGCCTACCAGCAGATCCTCGGTGAGTTCGGCTGGACACAGGAACAACTCGCCCAACGGGTCGGCCGCGACCGCAGCACGATCGCGAACAGCCTGCGCCTGCTGAAGCTTCCGCTATCGATCCAGGACGATCTGCGCGCGAATCGGCTCACGATGGGACACGCGCGGGCGCTGCTGGCGTTGACGAGTCTCGCTGATCAAATGAAGCTGAGAGACGATATCCTGTCTCAGTCGTGGTCGGTGAGAGCCACCGAGGAAGGTGTGCAGAAGCAGCGAGCCACGCCGTTGGCCCGCCGGTCGGCAGAACTGTCGGCTCTCGAAGAATCCCTCCAGCGAGCGCTCCTGACCCGCGTGCGAATCGTGGGGAACGAGCGCCGGGGCCGAGTCGAAATCGCGTACGCGACGACCGACGAGCTGAACCGGCTCGCCGCTGCGCTCGGAGCTCAGAGCTGATCGATGCGTGATCGCATCGTCGTCGCGATGAGCGGTGGCGTCGATTCGTCCGTCGCGGCCGCGCTGCTGGTCGAGACGGGCTACGACGTCGTCGGTGTCACGTTGCGGGTCTGGCCGTGGCCCAACGGGCCCGACGCATCGTCGCGTTTCGGGAGCTGTTGCGGTGCCGAAGCGACCGATGATGCGCGGCGTGTCGCGCGAACGCTCGGGATCCCGCATTACGTCCTGGACAGCGAGCAGGAATTCGCGGGCGCGGTCATCGAACGCTTCGTGGACGAGTACCGACGAGGACGGACGCCCGTGCCGTGCGTGGCCTGTAACTCAGACCTAAAGTTCGGTTCGTTGCTGCAGCGGGCCCAGGCCTGGGACGCCCGCGCCGTCGCGACGGGCCACTACGCGCGGGTGACTCGTGACGAGGCGACCGGCCGCTTTCAGCTGTGGCGGGCCGTGGACCCGCGAAAGGATCAGACCGACTTCCTCTGGCCGCTGACGCAGGGGCAGCTCGCAGGAGCAATCTTCCCTATAGGTGGTATGAGCAAAGACGCCGTGCGCGAGCAGGCCCGGCGCTTGGGATTGTCGACCGCCGAGAAGCCTGAGAGCCAGGAGATCT
>Ga0134111_10000549_pt1 | contig 12430 bp, 18 predicted proteins | sample 15_D_Rain_40_2_1_FD_94465 | JGI IMG/M metagenome (GOLD analysis project Ga0134111, IMG submission 94465) | Grasslands soil microbial communities from the Angelo Coastal Reserve, California, USA - 15_D_Rain_40cm_2_11112015 | ecosystem: Environmental > Terrestrial > Soil > Grasslands ...
CTCGCGGCCCCCCAGGCGCCTGCGGCCGGCGAAGTCTGCCACGCCGACGTTGCTTTGCTCGAACCGCATCCTCTTTCCCTGGTCACGGTCCGTCTCTCCGAACCCCGGGGTCCCCCGCTCGCCCTCTCGTCCTCCATCTAGGAACGCCCGCCGAGAGGCGGGTGAGCGTGACAACAAAGTAAGAGGAAGTTAAACGAAACGAAAGGAGAAACAACATGCTTCGGTTCTGGAACAGACGTCATCTGAAGCTTGGCAACCAGCGAGGCTTCACCCTCATCGAGCTGATGATCGTCGTGGCGATCATCGGCATCCTGGCGGCCATCGCCATCCCGCTCTACGCCAACGTCCAGGCGCGGGCCCGCATCGCCAAGGCTCAGGCCGATGCCCGCGCGCTCGCGTCGGCCGTGTCGATCTACTCGGCGCACATGGGCTTCGTCCCGACCGCGCTGACCCAGCTGACGGGCGTTGTCACCAACACCCAGGGCCAGACGGCCGGACCGTTCATGGCGACGCTGCCGACATCGCCGGCGGGCTGGACCCCCAGCACCGGTTACGTCTACGCGTATAGCACTGCGGCCGGCACCTACAACCTCTCGGCCACGGGCGACGGCGCCACCGTTACCCTGCCGTAGCGGTCCTTCCGGAAGCATTGCGACCAACCGCGGGGGAGGGGTCACACCCTCCCCCGCGCTGTTCCCCGGACATTCCTGACGCAGGGATTTTTCCCCATCCCATTACGGGAATGTCCTGATTGCGACGACCTCTGCTTCCAGCCTACAGTCCGGGCGGTCAACGTGCCCTCGTCGACGATCAAAACGCGAGGAGAAGGCGTGGAGGCGTTTGGCTCACACGGTGGCGTGACGGCCGACTCGGCGAAGGTGTTGATCGTCGACGACGATGTCGAATCCTCCGAGATCCTCAGAGCGTCCCTCGTGGCGTTGGGCTATGTGGTCGACCGCTCCTCGCACGGCGCGGATGCCCTCGTGGCTATCCGCCTCGTACGTCCTGACGTCGTGCTGCTGGATATCAGGATGCGTCCCCTTGGCGGTGTGGAAGTCCTGCGGCGTATCCGCGCGACAGATCCGAGTCTCCCGGTGATCATGGTGACCGCCGCCGATGATCCCGTGCTCATTCGCGAGACGCGTGAGATGGGCGCCTACGGCTACCTCGTCAAGCCGGTCGAGGACCATCGTCTGCGCCGGATGGTCGCCGAAGCCGTCACGCGCTCCCGGTATCCCCACCCAGCCGTCCAGGCCCAACGATGAAGGTCGTGTGCGTCTGGTGCCAACAGGAAGGAAAGCCAGCGATCCTCCGTGAAGAGGCTCCGCTGGACCACAGTGTCACGCAGGGGATCTGCGAGCATCACGCCGTCGCGCTGCTCGCCAGGCTGCGACGGTCTTTTGTGAGCGGGACCGGCAACCCCCGTACCGTGGCACACGACGGGCGCTAGCGAGCACGACTCCGCGGCGGGCGTGAGCCCTCAGGCCCGCTTGTATTTGGCGTAGATCCGTCGGTATTCGCCCACCGCCCACTTCACGGCGTCGTCGGGACTCTGGCCGCGGGCGACACGCGTGAACATGTCGGGAAGCAGGAACGTCGCGACGACCTCCTGAATGGCGGGCGTGAACGGACCGGGATACCCGTGGAAGCCGACGATGTTGGGGAAGTCCTGCAGCACCTGCATCTTGGGATCGGTGCCGATGACGGGCATGGGCTTCTTGTAGCCGTCTTTGAGGAACGGCATGTTGTAGCCGCGGCTGGCGATCATGCCATCCTTCCAGTTGTCGGACAGGTACTCTAGAAACTCCTTCGCCGCCTGCGGGTTCTTCGCGAACTTCCAGATCAAGTAGACGTTGGGGTTGGCCACGCTGACCCGCTTGCCCCCCGCTCCCTGGGGCTCGAGCGCGATATACGTGTTCTGGAACACCTTGGGATTCGTGTCCTCCGTCGTCCGGTAGGCGGAGATCGCATCGTGGATCCAGCTGGCAACCCCCGAGGCGAGATACCGGTTGTCCGACGCGTCGTCCCAGGAGAACACCTCCGGCGTCATGCCCTCATCGAACAGCGCCTTGGCGAACCGGAGCGCCTCGCGGGTCTCCTTGGAGTCGATGAGCACGTTCTGCCCCGAAGCGTCGCTCTCCTGCCCCCCGAAGCTCGCGAGGAGCGACCGCCAGTTGAGGTTCGCGTCGTTGCAGTGGGAGAACTGGATCCCGCACGGATGCCCCTTCGCCTTCAGAGTCCGCGCGGCGACGCGTGCAAGCTCCCAGGTGTCGGGCGGCTTCAGACCATTCTGGTCGAAGAGATCCTTGCGTCAGAGCATCGGCAGCAGGATGTAGTAGTCGGGGATCGCGTACCAGCGGCCCTCGACGACCGAGACCGGGACCACGGCGGGAATCCAGCCTCCCCACTTGTTGGCGAGCCGTTCCGAGATGTCGGTGACGTCGAGCAGGTGCTTGTGGTAGAGCCCGGTGAGGATGGTGCCGTTGTTGTAGATCACGTCGTGCCCGCTGCCCGCGGCGAACTCCGCGGCGAGCCGTGCGGGAAGCTCCAGGTGCGGAATGCGGTCCACGCGCACCCGGACACCGTTCTTGTCTCCCCACTCCTTCACGAACTGGTCGTACCAGACGTCGTACGCGGGGACGAAGTGACTCCAGAGGAGGATGCGCAGGCTCGTGCCCCGGATCTGGGCCGGCGCCTGGCGGGCCTCGAGCATGGTGGCCAGGGATGCGCCAGTGATCCCGAGGCCGGTCTGCTTCAGAAACGCGCGGCGGCTGACGTCGGACGGAGCCGCGGTCTTGGTGAGATCGTCCATGCCTGGATCACCTCGTTCGTCTCCGGACGGTGAACGAGCGGAACGTTTCGGGGAGTGTAGGCGGCGTCCCGCGCGTTGTCAATACAGCACAGCGGGTCTTGCTGCTGCTACATAGAAATGTCATGGGGTCCCTGGGGGTAACTGTTCAGTGAAAGTGTCACCCAGCCCGGCTGGCAGCCGTAACCCGAGTCGTTCGCCCGCATCCAATAGGCGTCCACGGCTCCTCGGAATTCGGGCAAGGACATGGCACGGGGAAATTCGGCGCGGTTCCTTGCGGAGGATCGCCAGACCGTCCGTTTTCGCGACTCCCCCCGCGAGGCCGCATCAAGCCGTGCAATTTCGGAGGCGTGGACAACTGTGGAAATGTGGATATGCGGGCACGCACATAGGACTTGACAAGAACCCCAGCGGAGCGGGACTATCCGCGCACCCTGGGAGTTAGGCCTGGGGAAGAGAAGGGCGTCCACGGAGCACGTGGCGGGCGACCCTGGTGATCACAGGGCAGGCTGCGTTAACTGTGGCTAATCTACCGAGACTACCTAGCTAGCGAATCGGTAGAGACACAAGACCCGGCTCTTGAGAAAGCGGCGGACCGCGGATCCGCCGCTTTCCTTTTTTGAGAATGTGCCCCCGCCTGCCTGTGCGAGATTCGTCGATGCTGTAGTGTGATGCGTTCTTCCAGGAGGGTCAGATGGAGAAGTGGAACGCCGGCATTCTGATCTTCGACGACGTCGAGATCCTCGACTTCGCCGGTCCCTTCGAGGTCTTCTCGCGGACGCGGCTCGTGCCTGGCCCGGAATCGCGCCGCTCGGACGACAGCGCGCCGTTCCACGTCTTCACGGTCGCCAAGACCGCGGCGCCGATCCGCACGACCGGTGGTCTTCGGGTCATCCCCCACTACGGGTTCGCCGACGCGCCCCAGACCGACCTCGTGGTCGTGCCTGGCGGGTGGGGGACCCGCGCGCTCCTCCATGACGTCGAGACGCTCGACTGGATCCGTCGGACGGCAGCGCGGGCGCGGCAGGTCACCTCGGTGTGCACCGGCTCGCTCCTCCTCGCCAAGGCAGGGCTCCTCCAGGGCCGGCACGCGACGACGCACTGGGGAGCTTTGGGCACCCTCGACGCCCTCGACGCGGGGGTCACGGTGGAGCGCGAGCATCGGGTCGTGGACGACGGCGTCATCAGCTCGGCTGGGGTGGCGTCGGGCATCGACATGGCCTTCTACGTCGTGGAGAGCCTCTTCGGCCGCGAGGTCGCCGACGAGACCGCTCACTACATCGAGTATCGTCGAGACGGAAAGCCGGCGTTCCGTGTGTGATCGGCACCCTGCGACCCTTCCCCGGACCGCGAGCACTTCCTACTGATCGGGATTCACCTGTCGATCGAAATCTCCTGCACACTGTGACTTCGTTTGCAGAGCCATCGGGGTCGGCGCGAGGTCAACTCCCTGATGGCAGAAGCTTTTTGACCTCGACGACAGTTGGCACGACTTTGGCTCCACCCTGTTTGCTCCGTCGACGCTCGCACACAAGGGAAGGGGGCGATGCTCATTCGTCCGGCGAATCCAGTCGTGGCCCGTCTGCTTGTCGTCACCGCGCGCACGGACCTGGCACGCTACGCCTATCTCAGGCTCGTCATGGACAGCACGACCGTGGGCGTGGTGCTGGACCGTCGGATAGGAGAGCGACGCTGGCGCCAGAAACGAGTGGCGGCCGAGCGACGCCGCCTGGACCGCCGCCAACTGGACCTCACCGAGGATCTCCGCAGATCCGGCTGGGCAATGGTGAGTCGCTCGTGACGCTCCGGATGCTCGTGCTCCTGGTCGGAGCCCTCGCGTTATCGATGCTGACCCGGCCCGATCATCACGGCGCGACACCGAGGCCGATCGAGGAGGAACACTTCTGGGACAGTGACCGATGGCGGGTGCGGGACGAAGACTGGCGGCGCGAGCATCCCGGCGCGGCACGGATGCTCGACCAGTTCGAACGGGAGATCAAAGAGAACCCACAGCGGCATCGCCCGGAGGACTGCACGGCCGACTGTGAGTGATCTCCACACCCGGCGCGTCGTCGCGCCGATCAATCAACCCCCGCGGCAGGAACGGCACCGCGAGTAGGACCAGCGCCGTCGTGCCCGCGTTGAGCCACACCAGGCTGAAGAAGCTCACCTGGTGCCGCTCGATCAGCCACGAGCCGAAGATGTCCGAAACCGCGAGGGCAGCATTGCGCACGCTCATCATCAGCGCGAAGCCGAGCCCTTCGCTCCCGCGCGGCGTCGCCCGTGCCGCGAGGTCCATCAGCGCCAGCTCCGCGAGCGTGACGAGGAGACAGTTCTCGCCCTCGATCAGCGCCGCCGCCATGCCTGAGCGATAGAAGAGGTAGCCGAGCGTGCCGAGCGCGCTGAGCGCAATGCCGAGCGCCAGCAGCCATCGGAGCGGCAGCCGCCGGCAGAGGACGCCGTAGAGAAACGCGCCGACCAGCCCGAACGCCCCGCTGAAGAAGCTCAGCGTGCCGATGAACTCTTGGGGCAGCCCCAGGGTGTCGGTCTGGTAGTAGTAGAGGGGCGTCTGGAACCCCGGGGCGATGTAGACCAGGAAGAGCAGCCCGGCCGCGCTCCAGAGCGTGCCCGAGTGCATGAGCGTCCGGAGCTCGGCCTTCGCGCGCGTCCACGCCGCCGCGCCCTTCCCCGCCACCGGGGGCTCGCGGAGCAGCCACCAGGCGACGGGGACCACGGAAAGCGCGACCGCGGCGCCGACGAGCGCCGTGAGCCCGAAGGACCGCGCCGCGAGGAATCCGCCCACGGGCCCGCCGAGGAGAACGCAGGCGTTCTGGACGAAGTAGCGCGCCGAGCTGAGCCGGCCAGTCGCGCGGTACCGCTGGCCGATCTCGACCATGACGCCGCCGACGACGGTGCTGCCGACGACCAGCATCGCGTTCATCGCGATCACGGCCGCGAGGAGGGCGGCGTAGGTGCGGGGCACGAGGCCGATGAGCAGCCACAGGCCGCCGGCCGCGACGCCGCTCAGCAGCAGGTAGTGCCGGCGGCGCGTCCCGAACAGCGGCACGCTGTCGGAGAGGATCCCGGCGAGCGGCTTGAAGTACCAGGCGAGCGCGCCGGCCGCGAAGAACGCCGCCATGGCGTCGCGGGAGACGTGCAGGTCGGACTTCAGCAGGTACTGGAGCGGAAGCTTGAGGACCGCCGGCTGCGCGAAGGTGGTTGCGAAAACGCCTGCGCCGACGAGTATGGCCCACCGGACGAGCTCGGACCGCTCCGCCTCCCGCGGGCGCGTGCTCACGCGGCTCCCGACCGCGACGTTACGGCCCCGGATCAAAGCACGTGGAGAGCGTTCCACCAACGCAGACACACTCGACCGGTTCGCCATGACGGCCTTTGACGATGACGACTCGACTGGTGCAATCGGGCGCCGGCTGCGTCCGACGGGCGATCAATGGCACCAATGCCAGGACGCTCAAGACGACCAGAATCGCGAGAATGGACCCGAAAAGTTTCACCGCTGTGGCTGGCCCCACGATTCGCTCCAGATCCGCCGGAATCCTACTCCACGATCCAGACCGATTCGAGAATTCGCTCGAGCTCGAGCCGGGAGGTGTCCTTGAAGGTTTCCAGAACCTCACCGGTGGTAGGATTGATCGATTCAATGCTCATCGGGTTCTCTCCACGATCGGTACCCGCTCCAAGAACGCGCCGACGTCAGGATCCGAGTAGACTCCGTAGGCATCGACCAACGTCCCGCGCGTCCCGCCGGTGGCCTCGATCGCGTACACAATGGCCGTATCGTCTGGGTCGGAGACGCCTTCAAACCGGCGATACTCTCGGATTACCACATCCTCTGCCCGAAACGTCTTCTGTGTCTCGACGGCTCGCAGCCGATCCCCCACGACCGACAGGCTCTCGGCAAAACCGCGCCGTGCGAGCTGAGCGATCGCACCGGCGAGGGTCTGGTCGTCCTCGGCAACCACTGGCGCCGCCACTCCTCGCCTTTACCTCCCCCGGACCGTCAGGACCGGGCGGGTCGCGGTCCTCACGACCCGTTCGGCCACGCTGCCCAGAAACATCTTGGCGATTCCCCCTCTGCCGTGAGTCCCCATCACGATGATGTCGATGCGCTTCGCTCGCGCGACACGCACGATCTCCTCCGGGGCGCTTGCTGAGTCGCGCAGGAGCGCGGAGGCACGGACGCCAGCCGCCACGGCTTTCCGCCGAAGACGATCCAGTCGCTTGCGGGCGCTCTCCTCGTACGCCTGCCGCAGGCGCTCGTAGACGCTGGCGGCGACGTACACGTCGGGCACGAGGGGCACCGGTGGGAGGACGTGAAGCAGGAGCAGCGTCGCGCGGTTCCTCGCCAGCTCCAGCGCCAGCTTGAAGGCCGGACCAGAAGCGGACGAAAAGTCCGTGGGGTGAAGAAGTCGGCGAATCTTCATGATCGACGGTCCCTGGCTCCGCGAGTGTCTGGAGCTCGGCCGACGCCCTGCGGGGAGTATGGGCTTGCTCCGCAGCAGTGTCTATAGGTGAGACAGAGTTCCCCAGCGGACTCACGAGCTACCCTGACGGCCGGACTCCCATCGAACACGAACGCCGGCGGACCCATAACCGCCACCTCGCTTCGACGCTCCCGCTAGGGCTTCGTCAGTGCCGCCATCACCCCGCGGCGAACGAAGGTCACGGCGATCGCCGCGAGGACGAGGCTGAACACCTTGGTGATCGCCCGGCAACCGGCGTCTCCCAGCACGCGACCGATCAGCGAGGCCCAGCGCAGCGCCGCCCACACGATGACCAGGTTCAGCGCGAAGGCGATCAGGGTCATGGTGTACCCATGGGTCCGGGCGAGCGTGAGCAGGGTCGTCAGTGTCGCGGGGCCCACGATCATGGGTATGCCGAGTGGTACGACCCCGAGATGGGCACCGGGCTGGCGGAGTGGCAGTTCGGGATGGAGGAGATCGTAGATGGAGAGCACGAGCAGCAGCACGCCGCCGGCAACCTGAAAATCTCCGACGGTCACCCCGAGAAAATGCAGGACGGCGTCGCCGACCAGCAAAAAGCCGAGCCCAATGGCCGCGGCCGTCATCGTCGCTTCGAGCACCAGTCGCCGACGCGCGGTCTCGTCGAGCGGCATACCGATTCCAAGATAGACCAAGACAACGGCGACGACGTCCACAGCGACGAACAGTGGGATAAACGTCAGGAGCAGCGTTCGTATCATTGCACCTTGGGTCTGTGTCCGCCTGATTGTGCTCGCCGAGCGTCGTCGCGTCAATCAGGCGATCAGCGCCGGCGGCACGCCGACGTGACCGTGCACACCCGGGAGGCCGAGGTAACCTGGTGGGGCCCGCCAGGGTTGGCGCCCTCGTCACGGCTGCGTCTGCGCCTGCTCGCCGCTACTTTTCTGCCGGGGCGCGGGGCGGCTGCGATCCGCCGAACTCGCGCGGGCTGTCTCGGTCGCGGCGGATCGGTACGTACAGCACCGACGGCCGGCCCGCCCTTCCCTGCGGGTAGAGGTCCATGAGCTCGTAGATGATTGGCGGCATGCTCACCGACACTGGGATGCCGAGCTGGCGGGCCGCCTGGACCGTGATGGGAAAGTCGTGGGTCCAGCGCCCCTCGCTGAGCACGAGCGCGAGCGCCGCCGCCCGATCCTTGGGATGGTGCTTCAGGAGGACCTCGGCCACGAAGGCCGCGACCTGGAGCCGCGCCTTCGCGGCCATGTCCGCGAGCACGAGCATCTCGTCGCTGACCTGCGCGGGCTTCTTCAGCTCGACGAGTTTCAGGATCGAGGCCGCCGGCAACCCGCCGATCTGAGGGTCGACGGGCCCGAGCACTGCGTTCGGGTCCATCACGACCTCGTCCGCCGTCAGCGCGATCAGCGTCCCGCCGCTCATCGCGTAGTGCGGCACGAACACGGTCACCTTCCCCTTGTGCTCGACGAGCGCCTTCGCGATCTGCTCCGCGGCGAGGACGAGACCGCCCGGCGTGTGCAGGATGAGGTCGAGGGGCTGCTCGGGCTGGGTCAGGCGGATCGCGCGGAGAATCGCCTCCGAGTCATCGATCGTGATCGACTGGCTGACCGGCACGCCGAAGAGGCTCTGCGTGTCCTGCCGATGGATCATCGCGATGACCCGGGATTTCCGCTCTTGCTGGAACCGCTCGATCACTCTGGCCCGTGCCGCATCGGCGCGGAAGGGCGCCCACCACACTTGCTGGGCGATCAGCACGAGCAGGATCAGCCAGCCAAACGTCTTCAACAGGCGCCAGAGCTTCAGTCGCCAGGATCGAGGGGCCTCATTCATCGCGCTCTCCCCCGTTCACCGACGCCTCGGCTAGTAGCCGACCTTTGCGATCGCCTCGGCGAGGAGGCGCCGGTGATCCTCCTCCCGCTTACTGACGCGCGGCCTCGGCCCGCGCGGCCTGCGCCTCCTCGAGCGACTTCTGGATGGCCGCCGCCCAGGCGGCACCGGATCCCTGGAGCGCCCATCCGACCAGGGCCAGGGCGACGGTGCACACCACCCCGCCCGTCCAGTCGCGTCTACGCTGATACATGAGGAGGTTCTCCGGTCTTCAGTCAGCTGATCTTTGGGCTGGATTGTAGCAGGCCAGCCTCCATCGCGAGGTCGGTCGCCCAAAGTCCCTAGACGGACACACCTCGCTGTGATAGCAAGCGAGTCATGCTGATCCGGCGCGACGCATGACCGCCGCGGCCCACCGGCACCTCGCGCGTGATCCCGTGATGCGGCGGCTCATCCGCCGGCACGGCCCCTACAGGCTCGAGCCTCACGGGCGCTCGCCGTACGAGACGCTGGTGCGCGCCATCGCCCATCAGCAGCTCAACGGCCGCGCCGCCGAGACGATCCTGGGTCGCTTCGTCGCGCTGTTCCCGGAGGGGCGCTTCCCCGCACCGGCGGCGGTGCTCGCGGCGCGCGCGGCCACGCTCCGCCGCGCCGGCTTCTCGCGCGCCAAGGTGCGCGCCATCAAGGACATCGCCCGGCACGCGGTCAAGGGCGTGGTGCCGACGCGGCGCGCGTGCCGGCGGCTCGGTGACGAGGAGATGATCGAGCGGCTGACGCGGATCCACGGCGTGGGCCGCTGGACCGTGGAGATGCTGCTCATCTTCACGCTCGGACGGCTCGACGTGTTACCGGTGGACGACTTCGGCGTGCGCGAGGGCTTCCGCCACGCCTACGGCCGCCGCACGCAGCCCACGCCGAAGGCGCTACGCGTGTTCGGCGAGCGCTGGAAGCCGTACCGCTCGGTGGCCGCGTGGTATCTCTGGCGGGCGGCGGGCGACGCGCGGCGGAAGACGAAGTAGCAGGCAAACACATCGCCACCCTGCCGCTTGCGGGCGAGGCCCGCAATGAGCGACCATTCCGCACCAGTCAGGAGGCGGCCATGGAGCTCTACGAGGTGATGCGGACGACGTTCGCCGCGCGCGAGTTCACCGACGAGCCGGTGCCCGACGCGGTGCTGTTCAAGATCCTGGACCACGCGCGCTTCGCGCCCAACGGCGGCAACCGCCAGGGCTGGCGCGTCATCGTCGTCCGCGATCCCGCGACCCGCAAGGCGCTCTCCGACTGCGCCGCGCCCGCCGCCAAGCGCTACGCCGCGCAGGTCCAGGCCGGCGAGAGCCCCTGGAACACGATCGACCCCACCAGGGTCGACGCCGTGACCATCGAGCGCACGCCGCCGCCGGCCCGGCTCACCGAGCCGTTCGTCAAGGCGCCGGTCGTCCTCGTCGTCTGCGTCGACCTCAAGGTCGTGGCGTCGACGGACCAGTTGCTCGATCGCGTCGGCGTGATCAGCGGCGCCTCGATTTACCCGTTCGCCTGGAACATCCTCATGGCCGCGCGCCACGAAGGCTACGGCGGGACGATCACGACGCTGGCCGTGGCCCAGGAACCGAAAGTCCAGGAGCTGCTCGGCCTCCCGCGCCACGTCGCCGTGGCCGCCGTCATGCCGTTCGGGCGCCCGCTGCGGACGCTCACGAAGCTCAAGCGCAAGACGGTGGCGGAGTTCGCGACGCTGGAGCGCTGGGGCGGCCGGCCGCTGCCCAGCGCGTAGGCGCGCCGCGCCTGATCAGCGCGCCTGGATGCGCGGATCGAGGACGTCTCGCAGCGCGTCGCCCACCAAGTTCAGCGCGAGCACGATCCCGAAGATGGCGAGCCCCGGTAGCAGGACCACGTGCGGGCTCAGGATGACGAACTGCCGCCCCGTGGCCAGCATGCTGCCCCAGTCGGCGGTTGGCGGCTGGGTGCCGAGCCCAAGGAAGGACAGCCCGGCCGTCGCCAGAATCTTCGCGCCCACGTCGAGGCTGAACGCCACGATCACGGGCGACAGCAGGTGGGGCAGGATGTGGCGGCCGAGGATACGGGCATCGTCGCTGCCGAGCGCTCGGGCGGCCTCCACGAACTCGCGCTCCCGCAGCGAGAGGACCACGCCGCGCACCAGGCGCGCGTAGATCGGGAAGCCGACGACCGCGATGGCGATCATCGCGTTGCGGAGGCCGGGGCCGAGCCCGGCCACGATGGCGATGGCGAGCAGGATGTAGGGAAACGCCATCAGGATGTCGGTCAGCCGCATCACGACGTTCTCGATCCAGCCCGTGTAGAAGCCGCCGAAGATTCCGAGCGTCACGCCGATCAGCATCGCCGCCGCCGCCGTCGCCACGCCGGCCAGCAGCGACACGCGCGCGCCCCACACCAGGCGCGCCAGCAGGTCGCGCCCGAACTCGTCGGTGCCTAGCGCATGGCCGGGCGTCAGGGGCTGACGCAGCCGCTCGACCGTGTCCACGGCGTCCGGGTCGAGCAGGGGCAGCCACGGCGCGACCAGCGCGAGGGTCGCCGCGGCGAGCAGGCCGAGCGCGGCGAGCACGGCGAGGCGGTTCCCGCGCGCCACCCGGGCCAGCGAGCGCGTCAGACGCCCCTCGGCCCCGAGCTCCGTGGCGTCGGCGCGGCCGCCATCCGCCACCCGGACGATCACGGGGTCGCGCCCCTCGCCGTCATTCGTACCGAATGCGCGGATCGAGCCAGGCGTAGAGCAGGTCAACGGCGAGGTTCACGAGGACGAAGCTCAGCGCGACCACCAGCACGCAGCCCTGCACGAGCGGGAAGTCGCGCGCCAGGATGCCCTGCACCATCAGCGTGCCCACACCGGGCCAGGCGAAGACCGTCTCCGTCAGCACGGCGCCGCCCAGGAGGTAGCCGGCCTGGACGCCGACCACGGTGACGATGGGGATCAGCGCGTTCTTGAGCCCGTGGCGCAGCACGACCGCGCGCTCGACGACGCCCTTGGCGCGCGCCGTGCGGATGTAGTCCTGGCCGAGCGTCTCCAGCATCGTCGCGCGCGTGAGCCGCGCGATGATCGTCACCGACGCGGCGGCCAGCGTGACGGCGGGCAGCACGAGATGCGCGAGCAGGTCGCGGAGATCGCCACCGCCGTAGGCCGCGTACATCCCCGAGGCCGGGAGCCACCCGAGCCAGAGCGCGAAGATCACCATCAGCACGATGCCGAGCCAGAAGGTGGGCATGCTCGCCCCGAACAGCGATGCGACCGCGCTGAGCCGGTCGAGCACCGAGTTGGGCCGGATGGCCGACGCCACGCCGAGCGCGA
>Ga0134111_10000568_pt1 | contig 12265 bp, 10 predicted proteins | sample 15_D_Rain_40_2_1_FD_94465 | JGI IMG/M metagenome (GOLD analysis project Ga0134111, IMG submission 94465) | Grasslands soil microbial communities from the Angelo Coastal Reserve, California, USA - 15_D_Rain_40cm_2_11112015 | ecosystem: Environmental > Terrestrial > Soil > Grasslands ...
ATGGCCTGGCGGATCCACCACGTCGCGTACGTCGAGAACTTGAAGCCGCGACGGTACTGGAACCGGTCGACGGCCTTCATGAGCCCGATGTTGCCCTCCTGGACGAGGTCGAGCAGCGACAGGTCGCTGCCCAGGTAGCGCTTGGCCACGGAGACGACCAGTCGGAGATTGGCCTCCATCAGCTCTCGCTTGGCCTGACGCACCGTGCGGTCGCTCTGCTCTATCTGCTCGAGGAGCTGGCCCAGCTGCCGGCGCGGCAGGCCGACGGCCCGCTCGAGCTCCCGGAGCTCGCGGCCGGCGGTAGGCTGGTTCCGGCGCGCCTCCTCAGCGAGCTGGCTGATGCGCTCCCAGCGCCCGCGGACCTGGGCCACGATGTCATCGACGAGCGCCGGCTTGAGCGGCATGTCGGCCACGACCTTCTGGATTGCCTCGTGGGCCGCCGCGATCGCCTTCGCTCGGATGGTCCGGCTCGCCTTCGACCGGCGCTTGTCGCCGAACGAATCCTGGAGCTCCGCGATCTTCCGCTGGAGCCTCCGGAGTCGCCCGAAGGCCAGCAGCACCGGCCGCAGCTGCTTCGCGTCCAGCTCGCCTCCCTCCGCCAGGACGATGACGTCGTCGGGGGGAATCTCGCCCCGGCGAAGCCTATCGCTCACCTCGAGGAGCGTCTCGACGGCCATCGGGATGCCGGCCAGCGTGCGGCGGAGCGCGATCTGGCCCACCTCGATTCGACGACCGATCTGGACCTCTTGGGCGGCGGTCAGCAGGTGGACCTTGCCGATCTCCTTGAGATAGAGGCGGACCGGATCCTCACCACGCGGAGCCGCGCCAGCCTCCAGGGGCTCGGGTCGCGGGGTGTCCTCGGGTTCCTCTCCGAGGGCGACGGGCGTCTCGGGCTCTTCGGGGCTGGTGACCGCGCCCGGAGCGGCAGCCGTGGCCCCGGCATCGACTTCGCGAGTACCTTCCCTGAATGTCATCCTGTCACCGCTTCCCTCTTTGGATTCAATTGTTATGACGCAAAAATCCGCGAAGGCGTTTCCGGCACAACCCTCAAAATTCCGAGGGTATTTCCCTCAGATGGATCTCACGCGTGTGTCTGACCGGGCGATCGGCCCCATCTATTCAGGGTCCGTGACAATTGGGCCCTGGTAGGCTTGCTTCGATGAGCCAGGAGAAGAAGTCTCCATTTTGGGTGGGTCGGCCTCAACCCCGGTGCCCGGGGGGCCTCGCCGGGGCCGGTTTGACAGCCGTCAGGCCGAGGGGGTAGAAGGCGGAGGATGAAGACACCGAGTGCCTCCTATGGCTTCACGATCCGCCTGCAGATCGCCAACCGCCCGGGCATGCTGGGCCGCGTCGCGTCCGCCATCGGCGAAGCGGGCGGGGATATCGGCGCGGTCGACCTCGTCGAGACCACGCGTGAGCGGACCCTGCGCGACATCACCGTCAAGGCGCGCGACAGCGTTCACGCCCAGCAGATCGTGAGCCGGCTCCGTCACGTCGCGGGCGTCCGCATCGGGCACGTCTCCGACCGGACCTTCCTGATGCACCTCGGCGGGAAGATCGAGATACGCAACAAGGTCCCGATCCGCACGCGTGACGACCTCTCGATGGCGTACACGCCCGGGGTCGCCCGCGTCTGCCTGGCGATCCGCGACGACCGACAGCTTGCGTTCTCGCTGACGATCAAGCAGAACACGGTCGCCGTCGTCACCGACGGCACGGCGGTCCTGGGCCTCGGCGACATCGGGCCCGAGGCAGCCCTGCCGGTGATGGAGGGCAAGGCGATGCTGTTCAAAGAATTCGGGGGCGTGGACGCGTTCCCGATCTGCCTTGCGACGAAGGATGTCGACAAGATCGTCGAGACCGTCAAGCTCGTTGCGCCGGCCTTCGGCGGCATCAACCTCGAGGACATCGCCGCGCCCCGCTGCTTCGAGGTCGAGGAGCGCCTTCGCAAGGAGCTCGACATTCCCGTCTTCCACGACGACCAGCACGGCACCGCCGTTGTCGTCCTCGCGGCGTTGCTCAACGCCCTCCGCATCGTCAAACGAGACCTCCGGCGGATCCGCGTCGTCGTCACCGGGGTGGGCGCTGCAGGCACGGCTACGATTAAGATCCTCCAGTCGAGCGGCGTGCGCGACATCATCGGCGTCGACGAGCACGGCACGATCTACCGCGGGCGCGAGCAGGGCATGGACTTTATGAAGCGCTGGGTCGCCTCGGCCACGAACCCGCGCCAGGTCAAGGGCACGCTCGGCGACGCGCTCGAGGGCGCGGCCGTCTTCATCGGCCTGTCGGTGCCGGGGATCCTGACGGTCAAGGACATCAAGCGTATGGCCCGAGACCCGATCGTCTTCGCCATGGCGAACCCCGATCCCGAGATCCGGCCGGAGGAAGCCGAGCGGCACGTTCGCGTCATGGCGACGGGGCGCTCCGACTATCCGAACCAGATCAACAACGTGCTGTGCTTCCCCGGCTTCTTCCGCGGCCTGCTCGATTCGCGCGCGCGAGCGGTGAATGACGAGATGAAGGTTGCGGCGGCACGGGCCCTCTCGGCGTGCGTCAGCCGGAGTGAGCTCAGCGAGGAGTACATCATCCCGAGCGTCTTCAACAAGAACGTCGCGCCGGCCGTCGCCGAAGGGGTCGTCCGCGCCGCCTACGAGACCGCGACGGCCCGTCGTCGGCGGACCCCGGACCGCTCGGCAATCCGGTGACGGCGACGTACTGGTCGGTCGTCATCCCGGCGTTCAACGAGGCGCGGCGCCTGCCGTCCTACCTGGACGACGTCGTCTCGTTCTTCGAGGGCCGCGGTGAGCCGTACGAGGTCATCGTCGTGGACGACGGTTCGACCGACGACACGCCCGCGCTCGTCGAAGCGCGCGTCCGTGAGCTCGCGTCCGTGCGGCTCCTGCGGCTTCCGGTGAACGCGGGAAAGGGCGCGGCGGTGCGAGCGGGCATGCTCGCCGCCCGGGGTGTCTACCGGTTGTTCACCGACGCGGACGGTGCGACGCCGATCGCCGAGGTCAAGCGGCTCGAGCCCGCGCTCCTGGCCGGCGCAGACGTCGTGATCGGCTCCCGCGTCCTGGTCGACCCGTCCGTGTCGGTCGCCGCGCTGCCGCATCGGGTCGCGGCGGGCCGAGTCTTCAACTGGCTCGTCGCCCGGCTCGGCCTCCGGTCAGTGGCCGACTCGCAGTGCGGGTTCAAGGTCTTCAGCGCAGCCGCGGCGGAGCGCCTCTTCGTCGGACTCCGGACGCGGGGCTTCGGCTTCGACGTCGAGCTGCTTCTCGCGGCGCAGGCTGCCGGGTATCGTGTCGTCGAGATCCCGGTGAACTGGGCCGACCAGCCGGGGAGCAAGGTCGGGGTGTTCCGACACGGCCCGGGGATGTTCTGGCAGATCGTCACGGCGAGACTTCACGCGGGGAGGCGACGGTGAGCTTCGCGCGGCGGATCCGGGAGATCGAGCCGTTCCTCGCGGTGGAGATGGGGGAGCGGGCGCAGGCGCTCGAGCGCTCGGGCGTCGATGTCGTGCATCTCGAGTTCGGCGAGCCGGACTTCGAGGCGCCCGCGGTGATCCGCGAGGCGGTCGAGAAGGCGGTCAAGGACGGCCGCACGCGCTACACGCACAGCCTCGGCATCCTTCCGCTGCGCGAGGCGATCGCCGAGCACTACGCGGCGGCCTACGGCGTCAACGTGTCGCCGGACCAGATTCTCGTGACCGCGGGGACCTCGCCGGCGATGCTCCTCCTCTTCGGCCACCTCCTCGACCCGGGCGACGAGGTCGTGCTGAGCGATCCCTACTACGCCTGCTACCCGAACTTCATCCGCTACGCCGAGGGGAGGCCCGTCTACGTCGGGGTCACCGAGGAGGACGGCTTCCAGTACCACCCCGAGGCGATCCGGGAACATCTGGGCGCGCGCACGAAGGCCATCGTCGTCAACTCGCCGGCCAATCCGACGGGCACGGTCCTGTCCGCGGAACGTTTGGCGGCGATCGCGGCGCTCGCCCGCGGCGGGGGGCCGTTCATCGTCTCCGACGAGATTTACCACGGGCTCTCCTACGAGGGGCGCGACCGGACGATCCTCGAGTTCACGGACCGCGCGTTCGTCCTCAACGGCTTCTCCAAGGCGTACGCGATGACCGGCTATCGCCTCGGCTACGTGATCGCGCCGCGCGACCGGATCCGCGCGCTCCAGACGCTCTACGGCAACTTCTTCATCTCGACGAGCGAGTTCGTCCAGTGGGCAGGCGTCGCCGCGCTGCGCGAGGCGGGGGAAGAGCGCCGCCGCTTCCGCGCCCGCTTCGACGAGCGGCGCCGGTCGATGCTCGCAGGCGTTCGGGCGCTGGGGCTCGGCGTGGCCTGTGAGCCGACGGGCGCGTTCTACGTCCTCGCCAACGCGCGCCACCTCGGCACGGACTCGGTGCGCCTCGCGCGCGAGATCCTCGAGGCGGCGCACGTGGCGGTGACGCCGGGCGCGGCCTTCGGCGCCAACGCCGAGGGATACCTGCGATTCTCGTACGCCGCGTCGCTCGAGCGCATCCGCGAGGGGCTCGCCCGCCTCGGCCGGTTCCTCACCGCGAAACGGTGAGCGCCGCCGGTCGTCCCGCGACCGGCCCGCGCCGGGGGGCCGAGCGTGTGAGCGGCATGGATCCCGCGTACGTCGCGACCCACGTCGAGGAGGACCGGCGCCACTGGTGGTTCCGGGGGCGTCTGGCCGTGCTGCTCGCGACGCTGCGGCGCGTGCTCCCGCCCGGCCGGCTTCGTCTCCTCGAGCTCGGGTGCGGTACCGGCAACGTGTTGGCCGCGCTCGCCGAGTTCGGCATGGCGGTCGGCATGGAGACGCGTCCGGATCTTGCGGCGGCGGCGCGTGCCGCCGGCCTCGACGTCCGGCCGGGCCGGCTCCCAGGGGACCTCGTCGTGGAGCCGGGTTGGGCCGACGCCGTGCTCCTCCTCGACGTCCTCGAGCACCTCGACGACGACGTGGCGGCGCTCGTCACGGCCCGGCGCGCCCTGCGCCCGGGCGGCCTGCTCGTGATCACGGTCCCGGCCTATCGCTGGCTCTGGAGCGGCCACGACGTTGCGCTCGGCCACCGGCGTCGCTACACCGCACGTGAGCTCGCCCGCGTGGTGGAGCGCGCGGGACTCGCCGTTGTCCACGCGACCTACTTCAACACGCTCCTCTTCCCGGCCGTCGCGCTGACGCGCGCGTGGAAGCGGCTCCGGAGGGACGCGAGTCACGATCTCCGCCGCCCCTCGCCCGCGATCAACCGATGGCTCGAGTGGATGTTCGCACTCGAGCGTCACCTCGTCCCGCGTGTGACGCTCCCGTTCGGCGCCTCCCTGCTCGTCGTCGCGCGGCGATGATGCGCGCCTTGTCGGGGTGGGGACGTGAGGTGGCGCCGGTCGGGGCGATCCTCGCGGTGGTGGTCGCGGTCACGGCCGTCTGGCTCGCGCTCGACCGGCGTCCGCCCGAGTGGGACCACGCCAACCACCTCGAGCGCGCCGTGCGCTGCGCCGGCGACCTCGCGCGCCGCGACCTGCCCGCGATCCTCGAGCGCTCGTCGTTCTATCCGCCGCTCGTTCTCTGCGCGGCCGGGCTCGCGTACCGGCTCGCCCCGTCCGACGTCGCCGCGGCTCAGTCTGTCGTCCTGGCCTTCCTCGGACTGGGCACGGGCGCGGTCTACGTGCTGGCGCGCCGCTTCGCCGGAGCGACGGAGGGCGTCGTGGCGGCGCTGGTGTTCGCCACCGCCCCCTTCGTCGTCTTCTCGTCCCTGCGCTTTCAGCTCGACCTCCCGCTCGCGTCAATGGTCGCGCTGATGCTCGCCGTCCTGCTCCGCACCGACACGTTCGAGCATCGCGGCTGGTCCGTCGCGACCGGCCTGGTCCTGGGGCTCGGCATGCTGACCAAGCCGCCGTTCGCGGCCTACGTGCTGGCGCCGCTCGTGGTGGTCGCCGCGCGGATCCGAGCGCGCCGCGCGCTTGCGAACCTCGCGCTGGCCGCGCTGATCGGCGGCGGGCTCGGTCTGCCCTGGTATGGCCCGCGGCTTCTCGGGTTGGCCCCCGAGATCGCGAGCCGCTCGTTCCGACAGGCGGCGGAGTCGGGCCACCCCGAGCCGCTGACGGCTGCGGCGCTGATGCTGTACCCGCGCTGGTTCCCGACGCAGCTCGGGCTCGTCGCCGCCCTCCTCTTCGTCCTCGGGCTCGGCGTGGCCGCCCGGCGGCGCCACTGGCTCCTCCTCGCGTCGGTCCTGCCAGCGTTTGCACTCTTCGAGCTCCTCCAGAACAAGAATCTTCGCTACACGCTGCCTCTCCTGCCAGTCGCCGCTGTCCTCGCGGGCCTGGGCTTCGGCGCGCTCCCGGCGCGCCTGCGGGACGGCGGCCGCGTGCTGCTGATCGTCGCCGGGGTGGTCCAGGTGAGCGCGACGGTGTTCGGCGTCCCGCACGTCTCGGTTCCCCTGCTCGACGTGCCCTTCGTGGTGGAGACGCCCCCGGTGCGCGGCGACTGGCGCCACCGCGAGATCCTCGCCCTCCTCGCCCTCGACAGCCGCGGTGCGCCCGCCACCGTCAGCGTCGTGCCGAACGACAACTTCTTCTCGGCGAGCAACTTCCGCTACTACGCGCTCCGCGACGGACTTCGGCTCAAGGTCGGGCGCGCGTGGGAGGGGGAGCCTGTCGGGATCGAATACATGGTGTCGAAGTCCGGCAACCAGGGGCCGTCGTGGACGGCCGAGCGCCCACGGCGCATCGCCGAGCGGCTCGCCCACGATCCCCATCTGGCCCGCGTCTTTCCGATGATCGGCGAGTTCCCGCTGCCGGACGGCTCGACCGCGACGGTGCGAGCGCGTCGGGAGGATACCGGGCCCACCGTGCGACCGGCCGTGATGGCCCGTGCCGTCGAGCGCGCGATCCGCGCCCGCCTCGGCGAGGTCGCGCGAGACGTCGAAGGTCTGCAGATCCGGCTCACGTACGACGACGCGATCCTCCGCGGCCGGATCGCGCGCGTCGAGCTGCGCGCGGCACGCGCCACGGTCGGCGACCTCACGCGACGGAACGCTGCGCTCGCGCGCGTCCGCGACCTCCAGCTCGGCGTCGACGACCTGCTCGTGAACCCGTTCAGCGCGTACGCGGACGGCCGGCTCAATCCGCTCGACGCCGGCCTGGTGCGACTCGAGCGGGCGACGATCCTGGCCGCGGACTTCAACGAGTTCCTCCGGCAGCTCAAGGGCTTCAAGCGGGCGTCCGTGACGTTCGAGCCCGGCGCGCTCGTGCTGGCCGCGGCACAGCCGGGGCCCGACGTGACCGCGCGTGTCCGCCTCGTGCCGTCGCGCGACCGGCCCTTCGCGGTGGCGTTCGAGCGAGTCCGCGTGGGTGGCGTCCCGCTTCCCGGCTCGCTCGTGGACTGGGTGGTTCGCGGGTATGATCCCTCGCTGGGGCTGGCGAGCCGGCTGCCCGTCCGGCTCGAGGTCGGTCGGGTCGAGATCACGCCGGACGCCATCCGCATCGCCGCCGGCCCCTGACGGGAGAGCTCGATGCGGGAGTCACTGCAGGCGAAGCGCGCGCGCGCGCGAAAGATCGTCCGCGCGCTCAGGAAGGCGTATCCCGACGCCACGATCGCTCTCGACTTCTCGAACCCGCTCGAGCTCCTCGTCGCGACGATCCTGGCGGCCCAGTGCACCGATGAGCGGGTCAATATGGTGACGCCCGCGCTCTTCGCGAAGTACCGGACGGTCCGTGACTGGGCACAGGCCGACCTCGCGACGCTCGAGCGCGAGATCCACTCGACGGGCTTCTACCGCGCCAAGGCGCGCGCGCTCGTCGGCATGGCGCGGACGCTGGTCGAGCGCCACGGCGGCGCGGTGCCTCGGACGCGGGACGAGCTGACGGCGCTGCCGGGTGTCGGCCTCAAGACGGCCAACGTCGTCCTCGGTAACGCCTTCGACCAGCAGGCGATCGCCGTGGACACCCACGTCTTCCGCGTCTCCCAGCGTCTGCGGCTCGCGCGCTCCGAGGATGCCGACGAGATCCACGACCAGCTCGTCAACGTCCTGCCCCGGCGGGAGTGGACCCTGACGACCCACCTCCTGACGACTCACGGGCGCCGCGCCTGCTCGGCACGGAAGCCAGCGTGCCCGGTCTGCCCGGTCCGCACGCTCTGTCCCTGGCCCGATAAGACCAGGATTCGTTGACAGCGCACGCGTTTTCCAATAGAGTAGATCGTTGCGAATTTTTCTGTCTGGACGCCCACTTAGAGCCGTCGAGAGGATAGAATGCCGACGCCGATGCCAAAGGAGAGTGAAATCGAGCGGAAGTGGTTTGTCCTGGACGCCGAGGGTCAAGTCCTCGGTCGCTTGGCCAGTCGCGTCGCGTCAATCCTCCGCGGAAAGCACAAGACGAACTTCGTGCCGCACCTCGACGTGGGCGATCACGTCGTCGTCGTGAACGCCGAACGAGTCCATCTCACGGGACGGAAGCTCCGCGACAAGATCTACCGGTGGCACTCGGGGTACATCGGAGGCCTGCGTGAGGTGCGCGCGGAGACCATGCTGAAGACTCATCCCGAGCGCGTCATCGAGTGGGCGGTCCAGGGGATGCTGCCGAAGAACCGGCTCGGCCGGGCGATGGCCAAGAAGCTCAAGGTCTACCGGGGCGCCGCCCATCCCCACCAGGCGCAGCAGCCGGTCGTGATGCCCGCGTCCACGAAGTCGGAGGTCCGCTGATGGCCGCAGTGCTCGACAGGTTCTATGGGACCGGGCGGCGCAAGACGTCGGTCGCCCGGGTGTGGATCCGCCCCGGCGCCGGGCGCATCTCTGTCAACGGCCGCGCGTTCGAGGACTACTTCCCGCGTGAAACGCTGCGCATGATCATCGCGCAGCCGCTCCAGGTGACGAACACCATCGGCCAGTTCGACGTGATCGCTACCGTGGGTGGCGGCGGCCCGACGGGCCAGGCGGGCGCGGTCCGCCACGGCATCGCCCGGGCGCTCGCGCGGTTCGACGAGAAGCTCCGGCTGCCGCTCAAGAAGGCGGGGCTCCTGACGCGTGATCCGCGCATGCGCGAGCGGAAGAAGTACGGTCAACCCGGCGCGCGGCAAAAGTTCCAGTATTCGAAGCGCTAGTGCCCAAGCGGCGTGACGTGGTGCGCGTTGCCGTTGCCGGCGCGAGCGGCTACATGGGGGCCGAGCTACTGCGGCTCCTGCTGGGCCATCCCAGGATTACCGTCACCGGGGTGACCTCCGAGCGGCTCGCCGGCGAGCCGCTCGGGCGCGCGTATCCGCATCTGCGTGGGCTGACCGAGCTCGCCTTCCACGACCTCGACGCCGAGTGGCTCGCCGGGATCGCCGACGCCGTCTTCCTCGCCCTGCCCCACCTCGAGTCGCAGCGCGTGGTGCCGGTCCTACGCCGCCGCGGCGTCCGGGCGATCGACCTCTCCGCCGATTACCGGCTGCGCGACCCGAACGACTACGTGACGTGGTACAAGGCGCCGCACACCGATCTCGCCGGTCTCGCCGAGGCGGTCTACGGTCTGCCCGAGCTCCACCGAAAGGCGATCGCCGGCGCGCCGCTCGTGGCGTCGCCGGGGTGCTACCCGGCCGGCGCGATCCTCGCGACGGCGCCCCTGCTCAAGCGCGGGCTCGCGCGCCTCGACGGCATCGTGGTCGATGGCAAGTCCGGCGTGACCGGCGCCGGGGCGCAGGGCCGGAAGATCGAGCCGATGTACCTCTACACCGAAGCGAACGAGAACGTGCAGGCGTACGGGATCGCGAGCCACCGCCACACGCCCGAGATCGAGCAGGAGCTCGGCGCGCTCGCCGGCGCTCCCCTCCGCGTCGCCTTCACGCCCCACCTCGTCCCGCTCAACCGCGGGCTTTTCACCACCGCCTCCGTGCCCCTCACCACGACACTCTCGACGGCCGAGCTCCTCGGCGTCTACCGCGAGGCCTACGCCGGCGAGCCGTTCGTCCGCGTGCTGGACGAGGGCGAGCGGCCGACGACGCGCGGGGTCGTCGGCTCGAACTACTGCGACGTCACGGTGGTCGCTGACGGGAGGACCGGTCGCGCCGTGTGCCTGTCGGCGATCGACAATCTCGGCAAAGGGGGCGCGGCCAACGGCGTCCAGGACCTCAACATCATGTTCGGTTGGCCCGAGCGCGCGGGACTCGCGGCGCCACCGGTGTACCCCTAGCGCGATGGCGCCGGCGGAGGTCGAGTGGCTTGAGGGCGGCGTCACGGCGGTGCCCGGGATCCTCGCGGGCGGCGTGGCGGCGGGCATCAAGCCGAGCGGCAAGAAGGACCTTGCGCTGATCTACTCGTCGACGCCCGCGCGCGCCGCCGTGATGTTCACGTCGAACCAGGTGAAGGGCGCGCCGGTTCTCGTCTCGATGGAGCACGCGCGTGGCGGCCAGGCCCAGGCGATCGTCGCCTCAAGCGGCTGCGCCAACGTGTGCACGGGCGAGCGCGGGATCAGCGACGCCCGTGAGATGACTCGGCTCGTCGGCGAGCTGCTGCGGATTCCCGCGACGCACGTCCTGGTCGCATCGACGGGCGTCATCGGCGTCCCGCTGCCGATGGACAAGGTCCGCGCCGCGCTGCCGAAGCTCGCCAAGTCGCTTTCCCCCCAGGGCGGGCGCGCCGCGGCTGAGGCGATCCTCACCACGGATGCGAAGCCGAAGGAAGCGGCGCTCCGGCTCGACATCGACGGTCGCGCCGTCACGATCGGCGGTATCGCGAAGGGTGTCGGCATGATCGAGCCCCACCTGGCGACCATGTTCTGTTTCGCGGCGACCGACGCGGTCGTCGCGCCGGCGGCGCTCACGGCTGTGGTGCGGCGGACCGTGGACCGATCGTTCAACCGCATCACCGTGGACGCCGACCAGTCCACGAGCGACACGGTGGCCGTGCTCGCCAACGGGCTCGCCGAGAACCGACCCCTCGAGCGGGGGCGGGGGCTCCCGCAGTTTGCCGCCGGCCTCGAGGCGCTGATGCAGCGGCTCGCGCGGGCGCTGGTCGCGGACGGCGAGGGCGCGACGAAGCTCGTCGCGATCGCCGTGCGCGGGGCGACGAGCCGGCGCGACGCGCTACGCGCTGCCCGGAGCGTCGCGAATTCGCCGCTCGTCAAGACCGCGCTCAACGGCGCCGACCCGAACTGGGGGCGGATCATGATGGCCCTCGGCAAGTCCCGGCGCGGGTCGAGCAGGACAAGGTGGCCATCGCCTTCGGCGGCGAGCGGGTCGTCGAGCGCGGCCTGCTGCGCGAGGGCGTGCGCCTGGAGCGCGTCCGGGAGATCATGGGGGGCGGGGAGTACGAGATCACGATCGACCTGGGTCTCGGCCGCGGCGAGGACCGCGTCTGGACCTGCGACCTGAGCGAGGAGTACGTGCGCATCAACGCCAAATACACGACGTAGTCCACCATCACGCACGCCGCGCGCTTTCGGTGGTAGTGCGGACCGTTGGATCGCGCGGGGCCGCAGGGCGAGCCGCAGCCGTAGGCGAGGCGAGCCTGTGATCGAGTCCCCGCCGTCCGGGGCGAGCCTACAAAGCGCGGCGGAGGCAAACCGAAGGAGGAGGCATGGCGACGCTGACGATGAAGGAGCTGCTGGAGGCCGGAGTACACTTCGGCCACCAGACCAAGCGATGGAACCCGAAGATGCAGAAGTACATCTTCGGGGAGCGCAACGGCATCTACATCATCGATCTCCAAAAGACGCTCAAGAAGTTCCGCGAGGCCTACGCGTTCGTCCGCGACCTGGCCGCCGGCGGCGGCACCGTGCTCTTCGTCGGCACCAAGAAGCAGGCGCAGGAGACGGTCTTCGAGGAGGCGACCCGGTGCGGCATGTTCTACGTGAACCAGCGCTGGCTGGGCGGTACGCTGACGAACTTCGCGACGATCCGCAAGTCGATCGCCCGACTCAAGAAGCTCGAGGAGATGAAGGAGACAGGCGAGTTTGAGCGGGTGCCGAAGAATGAGGCGCTCGAGCTCGACCGCGAGCGAGAGAAGCTCGAGAAGGCGCTCGTCGGCATCAAGGCGATGGAGCAGCTGCCCTCGACCGTCTTCATCATCGACCCCCGCAAGGAGAAGATCGCGGTGGCGGAGGCGCAGCGGCTCGGCATCCCGATCGTCGCGATCGTCGACACCAACTGCGACCCGTCGGGGATCGACTACCCGATCCCGGGGAACGACGACGCGATCCGTGCCGTGCGGCTGATCACCGCGCGCATCGCGGACGCGATCAACGAGGGGCGGGGCACCCTGGCCAAAGACGAGACGGGGGCG
>Ga0134111_10000581_pt1 | contig 12039 bp, 9 predicted proteins | sample 15_D_Rain_40_2_1_FD_94465 | JGI IMG/M metagenome (GOLD analysis project Ga0134111, IMG submission 94465) | Grasslands soil microbial communities from the Angelo Coastal Reserve, California, USA - 15_D_Rain_40cm_2_11112015 | ecosystem: Environmental > Terrestrial > Soil > Grasslands ...
AGCATCTGCGTCGCCACGATGACCGGCACGCCCGCCTCCCGCGCCTGCCGGACGATCTCCTTCTGCAGATGGGGCACGTCCTCGAGCGGCACGTCGACACCGAGGTCGCCGCGCGCCACCATGACCGCCTCGACCGAGGGCAGGATGTCCGGGAGGTTCAGGATGCCCTCGTGGCGCTCGAGCTTGGCGACGATCGGCACGTCGGCACCGAGCTCGCGCAGGAAGTCCCGCACCTCCCCGACGTCGGCCGCCGATCGTACGAACGAGACGGCGACGAAGTCGACGGCGTGCTCGAGGCCGAAGCGGAGGTCCTCGCGGTCCTTGTCGGTGAGGCACGAAACCGGGAGCGGCACATGCGGGAGCGAGATCCCCTTGTGATCGCTGATGCGCCCCCCCACGACGACCCGGCAGCGCACCTCCTCCGGCGATGCCTCTTCCACCTGGAGCTGGATCATGCCGTCGTCCATCCAGATCTGGTCGCCCGGGCTGACGTTCGCGAGGTACTCGGGGTGGTTCAGCGACGCGCGCTCCGCGGTGCCCACCACGGGCTTCGCGCAGAGCGCGAACGACTGGCCGGGCTCGAGGTCGACCCGCGCGCCGCCCGCGGGCCCGAAGGTGCCGAGGCGGATCTTCGGCCCCTGCAAATCTTGAAGGATCGCGATCGGCCGGCCCCAGCGGGCCTCGCCCTCGCGGACCAGCCGGATGACCTCGGCGTGCTCGGCGTGGGTGCCGTGGGAGAAGTTCACGCGGGCGACGTCCATGCCCGCGGCGACCAGGCGGTCGAGCTCGGCGCGGCTCTGGCTGGCGGGACCGAGGGTACAGACGATCCTGGTCCGCCGCACGCCGCCTACCCGCGCTCGAGCAGCCCGCGGAGGAACTGGCCGGTGTACGAGCGCTGGGCCGAACGGGCGAGCTCCTCGGGCGTGCCCGTAGCCACGACCCGACCGCCCTCCTCCCCACCCTCCGGTCCAAGGTCGATGATCCAGTCGGCGGTCTTGATCACGTCGAGGTTGTGCTCGATGATGACAACCGGGTTGCCCTGGTCCACGAGGCGGTTGAGCACGTCCAGGAGCTTCTGAATATCGGCGAAGTGCAATCCGGTCGTCGGCTCATCGAGGATATAGAGCGTCCGTCCGGTGGCTCGTCGTGACAGTTCTGTGGCCAGCTTCACCCTCTGGGCTTCTCCCCCCGACAGGGTTGTGGCGGACTGGCCGAGACGGATGTAATCGAGCCCGACGTCGTCAAGGGTCTGGAGCTTCGCCCGGATGACGGGCACTGCGTCGAAGAACCCGAGCGCCTCGCGGACCGTCATGTCCAGGACCTCGGCGACCGACCGTCCCTTGTACCGGACGTCGAGCGTCTCGCGGTTGTAGCGGCGGCCCTTGCAGACGTCGCACGTCACGTACACGTCGGGCAGGAAGTGCATCTCGATCTTCACGAGCCCGTCGCCCTGGCACGCCTCGCACCGGCCGCCCTTGACGTTGAACGAGAACCGGCCCGGCGCGTAGCCGCGCATGCGCGCCTCCGGCGTCCGTGCGAAGAGGGTCCGGATGAACGTGAAGACCCCGGTGTAGGTAGCGGGGTTCGAGCGTGGCGTGCGGCCGATTGGCGACTGGTCGATGTCCACGACCTTGTCGACGCGCTGGGCACCCTCGATGCGCTCGTGCGCCCCCGGGCGGTCCTGCGCGCGGTGGAGCATCTGGGCGAGCGCGCGGTAGAGGATGTCGTTGACCAGCGTCGACTTGCCGGACCCGGAGACGCCCGTCACGCACGTGAAGGTCGCGAGCGGGATCCGCACGGGCATCCCCTTGAGGTTGTGCTCGCGCGGGTTGTGGATCGTGATGGCGTGGCTGCTCCCCTTCCGTCGCGTCGCCGGCACCGGGATCTCCAGGGCGCCCGCCAGGTAACGTCCCGTGAGCGAGGCCGGGTTCGCCCGGATCTCGTCCGGCGTCCCGACCGCGACGACGTGGCCGCCCAGCTCGCCGGCCCCAGGGCCGAGGTCCACGACGTAGTCGGCGCTCCTGATCGTCTCCTCGTCGTGCTCGACGACGAGCACCGTGTTGCCGAGGTCCCGGAGCCGCTTGAGCGTGTCGAGCAGGCGCCGGTTGTCCCGCTGGTGCAATCCAATCGACGGCTCGTCGAGGATGTACAGCACGCCAACGAGACTGGACCCGATCTGTGTCGCCAGCCGAATGCGCTGTCCTTCGCCTCCGGCCAAGGTGCCCGCGGGCCGGTCCAGCGTGAGGTAGTCGAGGCCGACGTTGGTGAGAAAGCCGAGGCGCTCGCGGATCTCCTTGAGGACGCGCCGGGCGATGGCGGTCTCGCGCTCGCTGAGCGTCAGGCCGTCGAAGAAGACGCCCGCCCCCTTGATCGTCAGCCGCACGACGTCGGCGATCGAGCGGCCCCCGATCTTGAAGCCGAGCGACTCGCGGCGCAGGCGCGCGCCCCCGCAGTTCGGGCAGGGCCGCTCGGCCATGAACTGCTGGATCTCCGCCCGCGCCTCCTCGGACGTCGTCTCGCGGTACCGTCGCTCGAGCGTCTTGATGACGCCCTCGAAGCCGCCGTCCTTCTCGCCGTGGAGGATGACGTCCCGTACGGGCTTCTTGAGCTTCTCCCACGGCGTGTCGAGCGCGAACCGGTGCCGCTTCGCGAGCACCTGGAGCGTTTGGCGGAAGTACGTCGTCTCCCGCCCCGCCCACGGCGCCAGGGCCCCCTCCTTGAGCGAGCGCGCCGGGTTCGGGACCAGGCGCTCGGCGTCGATCTCGTCGCGCGAGCCGAGCCCGCCGCACTCCGGGCACGCGCCGTAGGGGCTGTTGAACGAGAACATGCGCGGCGACACCTCGGGCAGCGAGACGCCGCACTCGACGCACGCGAGTCTTTCCGAGAAGAGCATCGGGGCTGTTGGGAGAGGGGGGGGCCCCCCTCTCGATTCCCCCGTCACCTCAACTAACACCACGCCGTCGGCCAGGCGCAGCGCGGTCTCGAGGGAGTCGGCGAGCCGGGCGCCCAGATTGTCGCGCACGACGAGGCGGTCGACGACCACCTCGATCGTGTGCTTGCGCTTCTTGTCGAGCTCGATCGCCTCGCCGAGCTCGCGGACGGCGCCGTTCACGCGGACGCGCGTGAACCCCTGGCGCCCGAGATCGAAAAACAGCTTCTTGTACTCGCCCTTACGCCCCCGGACGACGGGCGCCAGCACGATGAGCCGGGTGCCCGGCGCCTGGGCCATGACGCGATCGACCATCTGCTGGACGGTCTGGGCGGAGATCACCCGATCGCAGCTCGGGCAGTGCGGGACTCCCACGCGCGCGAAGAGCACGCGCAGGTAGTCGTAGATCTCGGTGACGGTCCCGACGGTCGAGCGCGGGTTCTTCGAGGTCGTCTTCTGCTCGATCGAGATCGCGGGCGACAGCCCCTCGATCGAGTCGACCTCGGGCTTTTCCATCTGCTCGAGGAACTGGCGCGCGTAGGCCGAGAGCGACTCGACGTAGCGGCGCTGGCCCTCGGCGTAGATCGTGTCGAAGGCCAGCGACGATTTCCCCGAGCCCGAGAGCCCCGTGATGACGACAAGCTGGTCGCGCGGGATCTCGAGATCGATGTTCTTGAGGTTGTGCTCGCGGGCGCCCCTGACGACGATCCGATCGCTCGCCATGTCGCAGACCTATTGTGTCAGCCTCGCGGGGCCCCGGCAACCCATCAACGTCGTGGGGAGCGGCGCCGCTCCCCCCGACACCCCCCACCGATCACACGCGGCGGCCTCGCCAGCGAATCGTTGCGCGGGCTCACTCAGGCTCATCTCAGACTCGCCTCGCCCGTCGCACGGTCTCGGCTCGCACGGCCCGCTCATCTCAGACTCGCCTCGCCCGTCGGACGGTCTCGGCTCGCACGGCCATCCACGCCAGCGGTGCCGCGAGGAGCGCGGGGTACGCAGCCACGGAGCCGGCCCAGGCCGGCAGCCGGTCACCGACGGCCGTGAGGCCGACGAACGCCGCGGCGCCGGCGAGCGAGCCCACGAGGCTGGAGCGCGCGTCCCCACCGGCGAGTCGCGGGGCGGCGACCGCCGCGGCGGCGAGGCCACAGCCGGCGAGCCAGGTGCGCCACGGGTCTGCAGGCCAAAGCCCCGCGACGGCGGCGACCACCACGAGGCCGCCCCAGGCGATGTCCGCGTTCTCCGGCTTGGCGTGCGTCGCGATGACCCCCCGCAGCGCCAGGGCCGTCGCGACGAAGAGGAGGAGCAGGGCGAAGATACTCGTCGCGACGAGGGCGCCACCCACCGGCGCCGGGAGGACCAGCGCGGACAGCTCCACGAGCCCGGTCGCCGGCGCCGCGCCGAGGGCGAGTTCCGGCGCGGCGTACACACCGTACGCGCCCCAGGAGACCGCGGCGAGCGTCAGCCCCGGGAGGAGCACGGACCCGGCAACGGTGCGGCGCCATGTGAGTCCGCGCGGCCGCGGGAGCAGGGCGAGGCTGCCGCCGACGAGTGTCAGCACGACGCCCAGCGCGTGGGCCGCCGTGCCGAGCGAGCGCCGCTCGGACGGCTCGGCCCAGGCGACGCCCGACGCGGCGCTGTTGGGTACGCGCTTGCCCCTCTCGAAGCGGACCTGCGTGCCCGCCTCGAGGACCAGCCGGTCGCCCGGACGCAGCGTGAGCGCGTCCCCCGCCGCGAGGTACCACTCACGCGTGACGGTCCGCGGCGCGTCCCTCTCGACGACCTCTTCGATCACCCGATACGTACCGGGACTCAGCGCGGTGACGCGGTGGGGCTCGGTGAAAACGAGGGTCGCCGACCGCTCCAGGCGACGTCCGTCGGTGACCCAGACGCTTCCCTCGCCGAAGGTGAGCGCGGCTCGTGAGGCCGTGCGGCTCCACGCGGTCCATGGTGGGATGGCGACCGTGGCGCCGATCACGACGAGGGGAAGCACGACGCCCACCAGGCCGGCGAGGATGACCGCACCGCCGGGTCGGCGCGCCGCGCGCCACCCCACGCCGAAGAACGCGGCCGCGGCCGAGAGCGTGAGTGCCGCGTGGCGCGGGACGCCCGCGAGGCGCGCGAGGTCGGCGACTACGCCGAGATTCGCCCATAGCACGAGCCCGACGGCGGCCCCAGCGGCGAGCCCGGCGACCCGGTTGAGCGACGGCGCGGGGTCGGCGGAGGGGGCGAGCAGCGCGAGGAGCGGCGCAACGGCCACGGTGAGGACCAGGATGGGCGCCTCGGGCGCCCCGGCAAACACGCAGGCGGCGACGGCAGTGAGCACAACGGGCGACGCCCACGTCGCGACGGCGCGGAGGGAGGCGGTCGGGTTGGCGCGCGCGGCCGCAACGCTCCCGCGTGGCCTGAACAGGGCACAGGCCGTCAGGGTGGCGACGACCGGCGCGGCGCCCGCGGCGAACCACCAGAGCACGGCGACGCCCGCCAGCCGGACCGCGCCGGGATCGCCGGGAAGCAGCGGTACGACGACCACCGCGGCGAGGAGCACGAGCAGGACGACGACCCCTACTCGACCGGCGGCGGTCTCGGGCATCGTGCGATTATAGCCGGTCGCGCGACGCCCTCGGAATCGGTATCCTGAGCACGAGGATCCAAACGGCGGTGGCAGTGCGAGCCGAGCGGCGCCCGCGGAGGCTCGGCGACGCGCGCCGCGAGGCGAGTCTGTGAACGTGGCAGTGCGAGCCGCAGCCGAAGGCGAGGCGAGTCTGTGAACCTGGCAGTGCGAGCCGCAGCCGAAGGAACGAGGAGGCTCGATGGCCGACAAGATTGAGCGCGTGATGGTCGTGACCGCACACCCGGATGACTCGGAGTTCGGCGCGGGCGGCACCGTCGCGAAGATGGTCAAGGAGGGCCGCGAGGTCACGTACGTCATCGTCACCAACGGAAACAAGGGCTCGAGCGATCGGTCGATGACGCCGGAGCGGCTCGCCCGGATCCGCGAGGAGGAGCAGCGCAACGCGGCGCGCACGCTCGGCGTCGAGCGGGTGGAGTTCCTCGGCTACCCGGACGGCGAGGTCGAGGACACGCGTGACCTGCGGCGCGACGTCTCGCGCATGATCCGCGCGTGGCGTCCCGACCTCGTCGTCTGCCAGAACCCGCACCGCACGTACCTCCTGGGAGCCTCCCACCGCGACCACCGGATCGTCGGGGGCGTCACCCTCGACTGCATCTATCCCCTCGCCCGCGACCACATGGCGTTCCCGGAGCTCATGCCCACCTTCGAGCCCCACAAGGTCCGCGAGGTGTACGTGATGCAGTGGCAGGATCCCCAGGTCGTCGTCGACGTCTCCGACACGATGGACCTGAAGCTCCGCGCGCTCGCCTGCCACGCGAGCCAGTTCAAGGACTTTGCCGCCGTGGAGGCGCGGGTGCGGGACCGCGCGCGACAGCTCGGGCAGGCCAAGGGCTGCGCGTACGCGGAGGCATTCGACCACATCGTCATTCCGTGAAGCCAAGCCTCGAGCGCGTTCAGGAGACGCTGGCGGCGCTCGGCGGCGGTCACCGCGTCGTCGATCTGGACGCGTCGGCGCGGACGGCGGCCGACGCGGCCAAGGCGCTCGGCTGCCGCGTGGACCAGATCGTGAAGTCGCTGGTCTTCCGGGGCCGGCGCACCGACCGCGCGGTCCTCGTCACGGCGAGCGGAGCGAACCGCGTGGACGAGGCGAGCGTCGCGGCGCTCGTCGACGAGCCGGTCGAGAAGGCGGACGCCGCGTTCGTCCGCGCCCGCACGGGGTTCGCGATCGGCGGCGTCGCGCCCGTCGGGTCGACCGGGCCGCTCACCACCGTGATCGACGAGGACCTCCTCCAGTGGCACGAGATCTGGGCGGCGGCGGGCCACCCCAAGACCGTGTTCAGGCTGTCCCCCGGAGACCTCGTGCGGATGACGGGCGGTCGCGTGGCGCGCATCCGAGCGTAGCGTTCGCCGCGGGGTGTCGGAGTAGAATACCCGTCGTGATGGCCGATCAGGAGGTGGACGCGGCGCCGACGCTCACCGAAATGATGCGCCGGCGCGCCGCGCTCACGCCCGACGCGCCGTACTTCCACCTCTACGGAGAGACGGTGACGTACGGGCGGCTCTGGGATACCAGCGCGCGCTACGCCGCCGGACTTGCCCGCGGCGGCCTCCGCCCGAGGGACACGCTCGCGCTCATCTACCCGACCTGCGCCGAGTTCTTCTTCGCCTTCTTCGGAGCGCTTCGGATCGGCGTGGTGCCCGTGCCGCTCTACCCGACGCTCAGCGTGGAGGCGACCGCACGGATCTTCAACGACTGCGAGGCGGCGGCGGTGGCGACGATCGGCTGGTTCCGCAAGGGCGTGGACGAGTCCGCCGCGCTGGCGCCCGGCGTGCGCGCGGTCCTCGAGCCGCCCGACCTCGACGCCGACGCGCCCCCACCCGTGCACGCCGAGCCCGACCCAGAGGATCTCGCGTTCCTCCAGTACACGTCGGGCAGCACGGGGCATCCGCGCGGCGTCATGCTCACCCACCGGAACGTCGTGTCGACCATCAAGTTCATGGCCGAGGCCGCCGGGCTCACCGCCGAGGACCGCGTCGTCTCGTGGCTGCCGCTCTACCACGACATGGGGCTCATCGGCTGCGCCTTCACGCCGCCGCTCACGCGGACGCCGATCTGGCTCCTGCCCCCGGACCTTCGCAACCCGCGTCAGTGGCTCGAGGTCTGCACCGAGGTGCGCGCCACGTTCACGGTCTCGCCCGATTTCGGGTATCGGAACTGCCTGCGCCATGTCCGGGACATCACCGGGCTCGACCTGACGAGCCTCAGGGCAGCGCTCTCCGGTGCCGAGACGGTGCGCCGGTCCACCGTCGAGGCCTTCGAGTCGCGCTTCGGCCTGGATCGCGTCATCTCCCCCTGCTACGGTCTTGCGGAGGCGACGCTCGCCGTGGCGATCTGGCCGCGCGCGGTGCCGCTCAGGCTCGATCCGAGCGGGAGGTTCCTCTCGGTGGGGCAGCCCTGCCCCGGTGTCTCCGTGAGGATCCTCGCCCCCGACGGCGCTGGCGCCGAAGTCCCGCTGGGACCCGGCGAGGAGGGCGAGATCTCGGTGCGGAGCCCCGGGGTCATGCGCGGCTACTACAACAACCCCGAGGACACCCGGAAGGTGCTCTCGCCGGACGGCTGGCTGCTGACGGGTGACCTCGGCCTCGTAGACAAGGACGGATTCCTTTACGTCACGGGCCGACTGAAAGACGTGATCATCCTGGCGGCGAGAACGTGCCCCCGGCCGACGTCGAGGAGGTCGTGGACCTGGTCGACGGCGTCCGATACTCGGCCGCCGTGGGGATCGAGAGCGAGCGCGCCGGGACCCAGCGCCTGCACGTCGTCGCCGAGGTGCGCAGCGAGAGCGCGTCCCCCGACGAGTACCACGACCTCGTGCGCGAGATCGTGAGCCGCGTCCACAAGCAGCGCGGCCACCGGCCCGCGCGCGTCCTGCTCGTGCGTGCGGGCAGCGTGCCCAAGACCTCCAGCGGCAAGATCCAGCGCTCGCGGCTCGCGCAGATGATCCAGCACGGCGAGCTCCAGGACCGGATCGTGTACGGCACCCCAGAGCGCACCGATCGGAGGCCGCCCCCGAGGTAGGCGGAGTCTGTGACTCTAGAATTCGGCTGTCACCTCCCCGTCTACGGCCCGGCCGCCACGCGCGAGACCCTGCTCGCTTTCGCGCGTCGGATGGAAGCGCTCGGGTACGACTCGCTCTGGGCGAGCGACCACGTCGTGATCCCCTGGAGCATCGCGTCGAAGTACCCGTACAACGAGACGGGCGACTTCCCCCTGCCGCCGTCCGCCACCTTCCTCGAGCCGCTCACCGCGCTCGCCCTCGTCGCCGGCGCGACCGAGCGGATCCGTCTCGGCACGACGGTGCTGGTGCTCCCGCACCGCCACCCCGTGCTCGCGGCGAAGATGCTCGCGACACTCGACCATCTGGCGCCGGGGCGCGTCATCCTGGGGGCGGGCGTCGGCTGGATGCGCGAGGAGATCGAGATCTTCGGCGTGGATTACGCGCGGCGGGGCGCGTGGAGCGACGAGGCGCTCCGTATCATGAAGACGTGCTGGCGGGAGGAGCGCCCGAGCTTCCGGGGCGAGTTCGTGTCCTTCGCCCCGCTCGGCTTCGCCCCGAAGCCCCGGCGCGGGGCGATTCCCATCTGGATCGGCGGTCACACACCGCGCGCGCTCCGGCGCGTGGCCGAGCTCGGGGACGGCTGGCACGCCGCGTTCGCGACCGCCGAGAAGCTGAAGGGCGGGCTCGCCGCGCTGGCGGCGGCGTGCCGCGCGGCCGGACGGGAGCTGAAGTCGCTCACGCTCAGCGCGCGCCTGGGCCTGCCCGCCCGACACGACGTCGGCGCCCTCGTCCGCGAGATCCGCGCGCTCGCCGAGCTCGGCGTGCGCCACGTCATCCTCGAATCGCGCGTACGCGACCTCGCGGACATGAACGAGATCTACGAACGCTTCGCCCACGACGTCCGCGCGAAGCTCTAGCCAAGCTCCAGGTTCTAGACGATCGGATCAGTTGATTTTCGATGCCGCATGGCCGTAGTATGTCTGCCAAGTTGCAGGAGGCTGCTGAGTGGTCTCGACCGGACGGCTCATCCAGGCGCTGGGCGGCAAGGGCGTGTTCCGGGAGCGCCAGGCGACGTATGGGTCGATCATCGACAAGGCCCGAACTGGCCTCCCATACGCGGCTCTCGAGGCGATCGCGGCCCGCTTCGAAATTCCCCCCGAGACCCTCGTCCGAGTCCTGCACCTACCACCTCGTACGCTGGCCAGGCGGAAGAAGGCGCGTCGGCTGAGTGCGGGTGAGTCCGACCGGCTCCTGCGCCTGGCCCGGGTTGCGGCCAGGGCGGAAGATGTCTTCGGCAGTCAGGAGAGGGCGGGCGCCTGGTTGCGTGGAACCGTCCGGGCGCTCGGGTCGGTCAGCCCCCTCGATCTGCTCGATACCGACCTCGGGGCGCAGCAGGTCGAGCGGATTCTCGGTCGCATCGAGCACGGCGTCTACAGCTGACCCGCGTCTGGCGGATCACGCGCGCCCGGCACGCGGCCTTTGACGGCGAAGGGGCCCGCCGTTACGGAGGGCGCTGGAGCCGGCCGGGCATCCCGCTCGTCTACACCTCGGCGAGCCTGGCGCTGGCTGCCCTCGAGGTCTTCGTCAATCTCGAGCGGCCCGAGCCGCCCGCCGACCTGGTCGCGATCTCGGCCGACATTCCTGAGACGCTCACGATCTTCCGGATGCCGGCGTCCGGGCTGCCGGCGAACTGGAGGAGATACCCTCCACCGGAGGCGCTCGCCGAACTGGGAACGCGCTGGGCGCGCGATCTGAAAAGTCCGGTACTCGCCGTGCCCTCGGCGGTCATTCCCCAGGAGCTGAACTACGTGCTCAACCCCGTCCACCCCGACTTCAAACGCATCCGCGTCGGCGATCCGGAGGCCTTCCGCTTCGATCCACGCCTGCGGCGCCGCTGACCTCGGCGTTCCTCAGACCGAGATCCCGAACAGCGCGTTCGCCGCGAGGCCGATCGCGTAGGTGGCGAGCACGGCGAGGGCGGTGATCACCACGTTCGTCGCGACCCGCCGCCGCACGTCCATGCCCGTGAGGAAGGCGACGAGCGCCGAGACCACGACGATCACCGTGCCGGCCGTGAGGGCCGAGGGCAGCGCCGTGCGCGCGCCGGCGAGGACCGGCAGCACCGGGACGAGCGCGCCGGCGAAGTAGCTCGCGCCGACGATCAACGCGGCCGTGAGCGCGCTCTCGCCCGGATCCTCTGCCGCTCGCTCGCCCAGGAACCGGCGTCGCCCCACCTCGGCCGCCCGCACCTCCGACTCGGAGCTGGCGGCGACGTAGGCGCTCGCGGCCATCGAGAGCGCGCCGGCGACGGCCACCGTGAGGCCGGCGACCAGGACGGTCAGAGACGCGCCGAACGCTGCGAAGAAGCCGCTGACGGCGCCGAGGATCTCGACAAGGCCGTCGTTCAGACCGAGAAAGATGGATCGGACGCGCTCCGGATTGATACGACGCTCGGCGTCGCCCGTCACCACCCGGTCCTCGTGCTCGAACTCGTCCCGGAGCACCTCGCGCACGGCCCCTCCCAGCGGCCCCTCGCCGTAGCGGTGCCAGATGGCCAGGTACTTGCGCACGCCGTGGACCTCGATCGCCTCCAGAACAAGATGGATCGCCGGCGCGCCACCGAGGCGGCACACCCCCACGATGAGCGCGAGCTTCAGCCGCCGCCCGAGGTCGAGCCTGCCGAGCTCCAGACCGAAGAACTTCTGCCAGAAGGCGTGATGCCGCGTCTCGACGGGAATCAGCTCGTCGAGGACGCGGCGGAGGTCGCCGGGGGCGACGTCGCGAAGCGCGCGGTAGAGCGACAGATCGAACAGCTCGTCGAGGACGAGCCGCCGGGCGAGTCTCGCGTCGGCGGGCGCGACCATCCGTCGCGCTAGATCTTCTCGCCGAGCTTGGCCCAGTCGTCGAGAAACTTCTTGAGGCCGAGGTCCGTCAGCGGGTGCTTCATGAGCTGCTCGAGCACGGCGAACGGCATCGTCACCACGTGCGCGCCTGCCTTGGCCGCGTCCACCACGTGGAGGGGGTTGCGGATCGACGCGGCGAGCACCTGCGTCGTAAACCCCTGGACCCGGTAGATCTCGCAGATGTCGCGGACGAGGTCCATGCCGACGTGCGCGATGTCGTCCAGGCGCCCGAGGAACGGGCTGATGTAGTAGGCGCCCGCCTTCGCCGAGAGCAGCGCCTGGGTCGCCGAGAAGCAGAGCGTCTGGTTGACGCGGATCCCCTTGCCCGTAAGGTGCTTCACCGCCTTCAGCCCGTCCTTGGTGAGCGGGCACTTGACGACGACGTTGGGCGCGATGTGATGCAGCTCCTCGCCTTCCTTCACCATCCCCTCGAAATCGGTGGCGACCACTTCGAGGCTCACGTCGCCCGGCACGATCGCGCAGATCTCCTCGACCAGCGGCCGGAAGGGCCGCTTCTCCTTGGCGATGAGCGACGGGTTGGTCGTGACGCCGTCGACGACGCCGAGCGCGACG
>Ga0134111_10000596_pt1 | contig 11934 bp, 10 predicted proteins | sample 15_D_Rain_40_2_1_FD_94465 | JGI IMG/M metagenome (GOLD analysis project Ga0134111, IMG submission 94465) | Grasslands soil microbial communities from the Angelo Coastal Reserve, California, USA - 15_D_Rain_40cm_2_11112015 | ecosystem: Environmental > Terrestrial > Soil > Grasslands ...
CACCACGGTGGGCTTGCCGGACTCCGCCGTTCGCGAGAGCCGTGAGCGCGTCCGCACCGCGATCCGCAACGCCGGCTTCGCCTTCCCCGTCGACCGGATCACCGTGAACCTGGCGCCCGCCGACATCCGCAAGGAGGGCGCCTCGTTCGATCTCCCGATCGCCCTCGGCATTCTCGCCGCCACCGGAGCCGTGAAGAACGGAGCCATCGGACCGTTCGCCGTCGTCGGCGAGCTCGCGCTCGACGGGCAAATCCAGCCGGTCCGCGGCACGCTCGCGGTGGGGCTCGCCTGCCGGCGCCACGGGATCGGCTCGCTCGTCGTGCCCGTGGCGAACGCCGTCGAGGCGCGCGCCGTCGACGGGCTCCAAGTCCTCGCGGCCCGGACGCTTGCCGACGCGGTCGGTCTGCTGAACGGCGACCGCGTCCCGGCGACCGTGCCTCTTGCACCGCCCGTCGAGAGAGCCATGATCGACGACCTCGACCTCGCCGACCTTCGCGGTCAGGCGCACGCCAAGCGCGCACTCGAAATCGCCGCGGCCGGTGCCCACAATCTGCTCCTGGTCGGCCCGCCCGGCGGCGGCAAGACGATGCTCGCCCGACGCCTCGCCGCCATCCTGCCGCCTCTCTCGAGCGACGAGGTGCTCGAGGTCTCGGCGATCTGGAGCGTCGCGGGGCTCCTGCCGCGGCACGGCGGGCTCATGACGCGGCGTCCGTGCCGCGCCCCGCACCACACGATCTCCGTCTCGGGCCTGATCGGCGGCGGCAGCCCGCCCCATCCGGGCGAGGTGACGTTCGCCCACCTCGGCGTGCTCTTCCTCGACGAGCTGCCGGAGTTCCAGCAGCACGTCCTCGAATCGCTCCGGCAGCCCCTCGAGGACGGGCGCGTGACAATCGCCCGGGCGAGCGGGGTGGGCGACTTCCCCGCCAGGTTCCAGCTCGTCGCCGCAGCCAACCCATGCCGGCGGGGCTGCCCGTCGCTCGAGCGCTGCCTCTGCACGCCGGCCGAGCGGCACCGCTATCTCGGCCGGATCTCGCGTCCGCTCCTCGACCGGATCGACCTCCACGTCGAGCTCCCGGCGCTCGGCCCCGTCGACCTCGAGCGCGGCGGGAGCGGGGACAGCACGGCGGTCGTTCGCGCGCGCGTGGCGCAAGCCCGTGAACGTCAGCGAGAACGTTTCCGCGCTTCCGAGACCCGCGTCAACGCCTCGATGACGCTACGACAGTTCCGGCGTCACTGTGCCCCCCCGCCCGAGGCCGAGCGGCTCCTCGCCGCCGCGATGAGCCGCCTCGGGCTGTCGGCGCGTGGTCACGACCGCGTGCTCAAGGTCGCGCTCACGATCGCCGACCTGGCGGGCAGCGATGCGATCGAGCCCGCGCACTGCGCCGAGGCGATCCAGTACCGCGGCCTCGACCGCGCGTGGCGCGCGTGAGAAAGGGTTGCGGGCGCGTTTGTTGGAGTTGGTCTGGCGCCGCTGACTAGCGGCGGCCGCGCGGCGGAATATTCGTGTAGGTGACGGTTCCCTCGACGTCGACCATGCGGTAGATGGTGGTCGACTCGGCCCCCTGCGACTCGCCGTCGAGGATTCTCAGGATACGCGTCACGTAGTCCCGTGTCTCCGGGTAGGGCGGGATTCCCCGGTACGCCGCGACGGCCTTCTCGCCCGCGTTGTACGCGGCGAGCGCCAGCGGCAGGTTGCTCCCGAACCGGTCGATGAGGTCACGCAGGTGCCGGACGCCGCCGTCGATGTTCTCGTATGGGTCGAACGTGTTTCGCACTCCGAGGATGGACGCGGTCTCGGGCATGAGCTGCATCAGGCCACGCGCGCCCTTCGACGAGACGGCTCGCGGATTGAACGACGACTCGACGCGGATGATCGCCGACACGAGCCGCGCGGGCACGCCGTAGCGATCGGCGGCGCCCCTGATCTCCTCCGTGTACCAGCGAGGGTCGGCGCCAGGCAACCGGAGCCATCCGGCTTCGGTGCCCGACGAGAAGCCAGGGATACGCTGGTATCGGGGGTCGGTCGGGGCGTTGGTGAAGTGAACGGTGCCGTCCGCCATGCTCAGCCGATACGTCTCGGCGGTGACGGGGGCGGCGGCCGCCGTGGCAGCTAGGACGAGGGCGCTCGCGAGGATTCGGGTCACCCGGTTATCTTACCGGATTCCCCATGGACCCTGTCAAGTGCGGCCGCTATGCCGATTTCGGAAAACCCCTTACGCGATCGAGAGTTCCGAGGGCTCTGGCCGGGCCGGCGCCTTCTCCAGCGCAAGCCGGACCACGTCCCGGACCGAGTCGACCAGATGGATCGTCATCACCTGGCGCACATCGTCCGGCACATCCTCGTTGAGATGCTTCTCGTTTCGCTTCGGCAGGATCAGGGTGCGGATCCCGGCCCGGTGCGCGGCGATCACCTTCTCCTTGATTCCCCCCACCGGCAGCACCCGTCCGGCCAGGCTGACCTCGCCTGTCATGGCGAGCCCCGGCCGGACCGGGCGCCCCGTCAGAAGTGAGACAAGCGCCGTCGTGATCGTGACGCCGGCCGACGGCCCGTCCTTCGGGATCGCCCCGGCGGGGACGTGGACGTGGACGTCGGAGGTCTCCCAGAAATGTGGCGCGATGCCGAGCGCCGCCGCGTGCGAGCGCACCCACGAGAGCGCCGCCTGCGCCGACTCTTTCATGACGTCCCCGAGCTGGCCGGTCAGCGTCAGTGAGCCCTTGCCCTTCATCCGCGTCGCCTCGATGAAGAGGATGTCGCCGCCCGCCGGGGTCCAGACGAGCCCGACGGTCACACCCGGCACACGGGTGCGCTCCTCCAGCTCCTCGTACTCGAACTTCGGAGCGCCGAGGAACGAGGTGACGAGGTCCGGCGTGACCCGGACGGGCTCCAAGTGGCCCTCCGCGCGCCGCCGCGCGACCTTCCGGCAGACGGCGGCGATCTCGCGCTCGAGGTTGCGCACGCCGGCCTCGCGCGTGTAGCCGCGAGCGAGCAGGCGCAGGGCCTCCGGCTCGAACGTGATGACCCTCTCGGGCTCGAGCCCGTGCTCGCGCGCCTGCTTCGGCACGAGGTGGGTCTGCGCGATCCGGATCTTCTCGTCCTCGGTGTAGCCCGCCAGCGGGATGACCTCCATCCGGTCGCGCAGAGGCGCAGGCACGGTGTCGGTCACATTCGCGGTGGTGATGAAGAGCACCCGCGAGAGGTCGAACGGCACGTCGAGGTAGTGGTCCCGAAACGTGGCGTTCTGCTCGGGGTCGAGGACCTCCAGCAGCGCGGCGGCGGGATCACCCCGGAAGTCCATGCCCAGCTTGTCGATTTCGTCGAGCATGAAGACCGGGTTCTTCGTGCCGGCGCGGCGGAGCCCCTGGATGATCTGGCCCGGCAACGCTCCGATGTAGGTGCGCCGGTGGCCGCGGACCTCGGCCTCGTCGCGCATGCCGCCGAGCGAGATCCGATGGAACTTGCGCCCGAGCGCCCGCGCGATCGATCGCCCGAGCGACGTCTTGCCGACGCCCGGCGGGCCCACGAAACAGAGGATCGGATCCTTGCCCGACGGGCGGATCTTCTTGACGGCCAGGTACTCGAGGATCCGGTCCTTGACTTTCTCGAGCCCTTCGTGATCCGCGTCGAGGACCACCTTGGCGGCCTCGATATCGACGTTGTCGGCGGTCTCCTGCTGCCAGGGCATGGAGACGAGCCAGTCGATGTAGGTCCGGGCGACGGTGTACTCCGCCGCCGCCGGCGGCATCTTGGCGAGCCGGTCGAGTTCCCGAAGCGCCTCGCCCTTGGCCTCGTCGGGCATACCCGCGGCCTCGATCCGCTTGCGCAGCGTCTCGATCTCCTGCGTGCGCTCGTCAGCCTCACCGAGCTCCTTCTGGATCGCCTTCATCTGCTCGCGCAGGTAATACTCGCGTTGCGTCTTCGACATCTCCGACTGGACGTCGGTCTGGATCTTCGAGCCGAGCTCCAGGACCTCGGCCTCCTTGCCGAGCGCGCCGACGAGCCGCTCGAGCCGTTGTTTGACGGCGATCGTCTCGAGCAGCTCCTGCCTGAGCGCCGTCGACAGCGTCGGCAGCGATGACGCGATCAGGTCCGCGAGCGCGCTCGGCCCTTCGGCCGCGGCCGCGACGTTCGCGAGCTCGTCGGGGAGCGTCGGCGAGAGGGACACGATCTTCTGGAAGAGCCCGAGCGCGCTCCGCGCAAGCGCCTCGAGCTCGACGGTCGGCGAGGTGTCGCCGTCGTCGGCGATGTGCTCGATCCGCGCGCGCAGATACGGGGACTCCTGGACCATCTCGACGATCCGAAAGCGCTCGAGCCCCTGGACGATGAGCCGCAGGGTCCCGTCGGCCTGCTTGAACGCCTTGTGGATGACGACGACGGTCCCAACCGTGTAGAGCCCCGCGGCATCCGGTGCCTCCTCGGCGGCGTCGCGCTGCAGCACCGCTCCGACGAGCCGGCTCCCCGCGAGCGCCTCTTCGATCAGGCGCAGGGAGGACGCGCGCCCCGCACCGAGCGGAACGACCGCGCGCGGGAAGACGACGGTATTCCGGAGCGGCAGGATGGACAGGATATCGGGTACAAGACGGTCCTTTTCATCCCGAGCGTCAGTCATGCGTCACCTTTCTCCACCGAACGGAGGCCTAGAAGAGATCAACCGGCTTGAGCTGGCCGGCGGCGGCCCGAACGAGCGCCTCGCGTGGCGCCCGCGCGGCCTGGTCCGTCACCTCCGAGCCGTTCTCCCGGAGGTACGAGACCAGGTCTTCGATCTGCTTCTGCATCTCGAGCATGCGGCGCCTCATTTTTAGGATGATCTCGATCCCGGCGAGATTCACCCCCAGATCGCGCGTCAGCCGGAGCAGGCGCGAGAGTTCCTCGACGTCCTCGGCGGAGTACATACGCGTGCGACCCACGGTGCGGCTCGGACGGACGAGCCCCTTCTTCTCGTAGAAGCGGAGCGTCTGGGGGTGGACGTTCAGCATTTGGGCGACCACCCCGATCATGTACAGCGGCTTGCCGCGGTCTGTCACGCGGCCCCCCCTCGATATCGCTCGAGCGCGGTCCGCGGCGCGACCGGCGTCAATCGTTGGAGCTCCCGGACCAGCTCCTGGGTGCGCGCGTCGAGCCCGATCGGGATCTCGACGCGCACCGTCACGTACAGATCCCCCATCGCCGCGCCCGACAACTTCGGCAGTCCCTGGCCGCGCAGGCGGAAGACCTGGCCCCCCGTGGTCCCCGGAGGGATCACAAGGATCGCCTCACCGGAGGGCGTCGGTACCCGGATCCGGGCGCCCAGGATCGCTTCCCACACGCTGATCGGCACCTCGCAGTGAACGCTGTCACCCTTCCGTGTGAAGAACGGATGCTCCTGAACCCGCGTGCTGACGATCAAGTCGCCGCGCGGGCCGCCGAACGGCCCCGCGCTCCCCTCGCCGGTGACACGGATCTGTGAGCCGGTGTCGACGCCGGCCGGGATCGTGACCGGCACGGAGTCGACCGCACGCCGTACGCCGCGCCCGTCGCACGCACGGCACCGCGCGTCGCCGGCCACGCCCGAGCCACCGCAGGCGGTACACGACGAGAACCGCGCAACCTCGAGCTGGAGGCTCGTCCCCTGGACCACGTCCGCGAACGCGAGTTGCACGGCGACGTGCACGTCCTCGCCACGGCGGCCCGCGGCCAGCGCCTCGCCGTCACGGAGGGCGTGACCGAACCGGTCATACATCGCGCGGGCCGCGGGGTCGCTCAGCACGCGGTACGCCTCTTCGATCTCCCCGAAGAGGTCGCGCGCCTGGGCGTCCCAGAAGTTCACGTCGGGCGAGTACTGCCGGGCGAGGCGCCGGTACGCTTGGCGCACCTCGCGCAGCCCCGCGGTGGACGCGACCCCCAGCACTGCGTAGTAGTCGCGTCGCATGGCCGCTACTTCTTCTTGTCGCCCAGGTCCTCGAAGTCCGCGTCGACCACCTCACCCTCCTTGGGCCCCGACGCCGCGCGGCTGTCCCCGCCCGGCGCGCCGCCCGGTGACTGCGCCTGCGCCTCGCGGTACATGATCTCAGCGAGCTTGTGGGAGGCGCGCGTCAGGGTCTCCTGGGCGCCCTTCATCCGCTCGACGTCTTCGCTCTTCAGCGCCTCGCGGGCAGCGGCGAGCGCTTCCTCGACCGCCTTGCGATCCGCTTCTGCGAGCTTCGCGCCGTGCTCACTGAGCGTGCGCTCCGTGGAGTACACGAGCGAGTCGGTCTGGTTGCGAACCTCGATCTCCTGCTTTCGCGTTGCGTCCTCCGCCGCGTGCGCCTGGGCGTCCTTCACCATCCGCTCGATCTCGTCCTTCGTCAGACCCGACGACGCGGTGATGGTGATGTTCTGCTGTTTGCCGGTCGCCTTGTCCTGCGCCGCCACGTTCAGGATGCCGTTCGCGTCGATGTCGAACGTCACCTCGATCTGCGGGACGCCACGCGGCGCTGGCGGGATGCCGACGAGATGGAACCGGCCGAGCGTCCGGTTGTCGCGCGCCATCTGCCGCTCACCCTGGAGGACGTGGACTTCCACCGACGTCTGGCTGTCCGCGGCCGTGGTGAAGACCTCGCTCTTCTTCGTCGGGATCGTTGTGTTCCGCGGGATCAGCACGGTCGTCACGCCGCCCAGCGTCTCGATTCCGAACGAGAGCGGCGTCACGTCGAGCAGCAGGAGGTCCTTGACCTCGCCAGTGAGCACCGCCGCCTGGACGGCCGCACCCACCGCCACGACCTCGTCCGGGTTGACACCCTTGTGGGGCTCCCTGCCGAAGAGCTGCTTCACGACCTCCTGAACCTTCGGCATGCGGGTCTGCCCCCCGACGAGGATCACCTCGTGGATGTCCTTCGGTGTGAGGCCCGCGTCCTGCATCGCCTGCCGGCACGGGCCGGTCGTGCGCTCGACGAGATCGGCCACGAGGGCCTCGAGCTTCGCCCGCGTGAGGGTGAGCACGAGGTGCTTGGGGCCGCTCGCGTCGGCCGTGATGAACGGGAGGTTGATCTCGGTCTGCAGCGTCGTCGAGAGCTCGCACTTGGCCTTCTCCGCGGCCTCCTTCAAGCGCTGCAGGGCCATGCGGTCCTTGCGGAGGTCGATCCCGTGCTCCCTCTTGAACTCCTCTCCGATCCAGTCGATGATGCGCTGATCGAAGTCGTCGCCGCCCAGGTGCGTGTCGCCGTTGGTCGCCTTCACCTCGAAGACGCCCTCGCCGATTTCGAGGATCGAGATGTCGAAGGTCCCGCCACCGAGGTCGTAGACGGCGATCGTCTCGTCCTTCTTCTTGTCCATCCCGTAGGCGAGCGCCGCCGCGGTCGGCTCGTTGATGATGCGGAGGACCTCGAGTCCTGCGATCTTGCCGGCGTCCTTGGTGGCCTGGCGCTGGCTGTCGTTGAAATACGCCGGCACGGTGATGACCGCCTGGGTCACCTTCTCGCCCAGGTAGGCCTCGGCCGCCTCCTTCAGCTTTCGCAGCGTCAGTGCGGAGATTTCGGGCGGCGAGTATTGTTTGCCGCGGATCTCGACGCGGGCGTCGCCGTTCGGGGCCTTGACCACCTTATAGGGCACCAGCTTGATCTCTTGAAGTACCTCGTCGTAACGCCGCCCCATGAAGCGCTTGATCGAGAAGATCGTGTTCTCGGGGTTCGTGATCGCCTGTCGTTTGGCGACCTGGCCGACGAGGATCTCACCGTCCTTCGTGAAGGCCGCCACGGAGGGCGTGAGTCGGCTACCCTCCTGGTTGGCGATTACCGTGGGGTTGCCGCCCTCGACGACCGCCACGACCGAGTTGGTCGTCCCGAGGTCAATTCCGATTACCTTCGCCATGGCCTGATCTCCTGTGGTGTCCGCGCGGCGGAACGGGCCGCCGTGGCCCGCTCCGCCGGCTCCGGACTGGATTACAGAATGTCGATCTTGACTTCCTTCGGCTTGACCTCTTCCGCCTTTGGGAGCCGCACCTCGAGCACCCCATCTCGATAGGTCGCCTTCACCCGATCCGCCTGGACGGGCAGCGGCAGCTGGACGATGCGCTCGAACTTCCCAAAGACGCGCTCCACGTGATAGGAGTTGTCGTCCTTGAGCTCCCGATCGAACGAGCGCTCGCCCTTGACTGTGAGCAGGTCGCCGGTGATCGAGAGCGACACGTCCTTGTCACGCACGCCCGGAAGCTCGAAGTTCACAATGAGGTCTTCCTTCGTCTCGTACATGTCGAACGCCGGCATCCAGACCCGGCTTCCCATCCCCGTCGCGATGGCCGTCGGACGACCCGAGAAGCCGTCGAACAGTCGAGTCATCTCGCTCTGGATCTCTCGAAACGGATCCCAACGCTCCAGGGAAGTCGCAAACGGACGCCACAGCTCCATCGCCATATGCGGCTCCTCCTTCCTCATTGGCTTAGCCAGTCTCAGCCAGCCAAGATTGAGTACACTATCTATATATATGATGAGTGTGCTACTGTCAAATCATTACCGTGGCGTTTCTTGAGTAAGTGTTTATCTGAAAAGGGATTTTGACGCGCCATGGTAGGTTGGCCGCGTGCGAGTTGGATGTCTGGGGTGTCTCACGCTGGTCCTGACCCTCGGCGGTATCTCAGAGCTTGGCTGGATCGGCCTCCAGGCCCTGAGAGAGCCGGAGTTTGAGCTACCAGCGACCGCACCGGGGGACGGCATCCGGGCGCAGCGGAAGGTCTACCAGATCGCTCAGGTGGCCCGCCGAGGGCCGGGACGGAGCGCGCCGGGGGGCGAACCGATCGTACTCACCCAGGGCGAGCTGAACGCGTTCCTCTCTCGCCACCTCGTCGAGGCCGCCGAACTACCGTTCGCGGACCTCGCGTTGCGGCTCACAGGCGACGCAGGCGTCGAGTTCCGAGGTCGGCTCCCGCTGGCTCAGCTCCTCACCGAGCCGCCGTTGTCAGGGCTCGGCCGCGTCCTGCCCGCGGCATTGCTCGAGCACCCCGTGTGGCTCCGAATACGCGCGCACGCCCGCGTCGAGCCAAGCATCACACGACGGGAGCGGCGGTACCTCCGGCTGGACGTCCGCGAGTTCGCGGTGGGGCGGCAACGCCTTCCGGCCGTGCTGCTCCGGATCCTCCTCGACCCCCGGACGCTGGGCGTCCTTCGCTGGCCACTACCGGATTCGATCGAGGCCATCACGATCGAGCCTGGCCGGGTCGTGATCCGGCTCGCCTCGTAGCCTCGACGTAGCGGAGCTGGAGATCGTAGATCAGGCCCTCGAGAATCTGGGTTTCCGTCGCCGATCTGTGGCCCTCGGTCTTCTCGCGCAGGAGCACGAGCAGATCGATCGCCTCGGCGGCATGAGCGAGGTCGCGCTGTCGCTGGCCTGTCAGAGGGTCGGGCGCGTCGCCCATCGCAATAGCCGCCGAGCTCGCGAGCATCGCGAAGAGCCCCGTCAAGTCGCGCTCGGGCTCCCGCGCGGGTCCGGGTCGCTCCCGCTGGGCGTTCGGCGGGGCCAGGCTCGGGGGCGCGGCTGGGGCCGACTCGTCGTCCCGGGCCCGCCCGCGCCGGTCCGTGATCTTGAACGTTTCCTCTGGGTTTTCGGAAGCCATCGGAGCGAGCCTAGCATACGCAAAAACCCCTGCTGTATAATCGCTTACCCTCAGGAACGGACATGACCGAGTCCCCCGGTGTTCTCTTCGAGCGACTCCTCGACGTCATGGCGCGGCTGCGCGGGCCCGCCGGCTGCCCCTGGGACCGTGAGCAGACGCGAGCCTCGCTGAAGCCCTACCTCATCGAGGAGGCGTACGAGGTCCTCGAGGCCATCGAGATCGGACACCCCGCAGAGCTGCAGGAGGAGCTCGGCGATCTGCTCTTCCAGGTGGTCTTCCACACGCGTCTCGCCGAGGAGGTCAGCGAGTTTGCCATGCGCGACGTCCTGGAGCGTCTCATCACGAAGATGGTGGTCCGCCATCCGCACGTGTTCGGCGACGCGTCGGTCGCGACGCCGACGGAGGCTCTCGCGCAGTGGGAGTCGATCAAGCAACGCGAAGCCGAGCGGACGGGCCACCCACGCTCCGCGATCGACGGCGTCCCGCGCTCGCTGCCCTCGCTGCTGCGCGCTCAGCGCGTCCAGACCAAGGCGGCGCGCGTGCACTTCGACTGGCCCGACGCCAGGTCGGCGTGGGCCAAGGTGGAGGAGGAGGTCCGCGAAGCCGCCGCGGCGCTCGCGACGGGCGAGGTCGAGCGCGTGCGGGAGGAGCTCGGCGACGCGCTGTTCTCCCTCGTGAACGTGGCGCGGCTCTCCTCGATCGACGCCGAGGAGGCCCTGCAGGGCGCGATCGAGAAGTTCCGCCGACGCTTCGCCGGGATGGAGGCGGACCTCAGCGCGCAGGGCAAGTCGGTCGGCGCGGTCCCGCAAGACGAGATGGAGCGGTCGTGGGAGAGCACCAAGGCCCACGAGCGCCGCCGGGCCAAGCCATGAAGCTCAGGATCGGCGACTCCTCCGTGTCGATCGAGCGGGGCGACATCACCGACTGGGAGGTCGACGCGATCGTCAACGCTGCGAATTCGACACTCGCCATGGGCGCGGGCGTCGCGGGCGCCATCAAGCGGAAGGGCGGCGTCATCATCGAGGAGGAGGCGATGCGCCAGGGTCCGGTGGAGGTGGGCGAGGCCGTGCTGACCACGGGCGGCAATCTGGCGGCCACCCACGTCATCCACGCCGCGGTGATGGGACCCGACCTCCAGACGGACGCGGAGAAGATCACCGCCACGACGCGCGCGGTTTTGGCGCTCGCCGCAAAGCGGCGCATCACGTCCCTCGCGCTCCCGGCGCTCGGAACTGGCGTCGGCCACGTGCCGCCGGTCATCTCGGCCGAGGCCATGCTGAACGCGGTGATCAGCCACCTGAAGGCTGGCGGGACCTCCCTCAAGCGCGTCACCTTCGTGCTCTACCAGGACGACGCCTACAAAGCCTTTACCGATACGCTGAAACGCCTGGGTGGGGTACAGTAAAAAGATATGGCCCAGGCGCAACAGAAGCTGGGGCAGCCGGTCAACCGGCGGCTCGGGGACCTGCTTGTCGCCGACGGGCTCCTGACCCCGGCGCAGCTCCAGAAGGCCCTCGGCGAGCAGCGGGGCTCCACCGAGAAGCTCGGCTCGATTCTCATCAAGCTCGGCTTCATCAACGAGGAACAGCTGATCGGGTTCCTCTCCCGCCAGTACGGCGTGCCCTCGATCACCCTCGCGCAGCTCGAGATCGACCCCGCGGTCCTCCGCCTCGTGCCGGCGCCGATCGCGAAGAAATACGAAGTCATCCCGGTCCGGAAGATGGGTAACTCGCTGGCCCTGGCGATGGCCGACCCGACCAACGTGTTCGCCCTCGACGACATCGCCTTCATGACGAACCTCCAGGTGCTTCCGCTCGTCGCCTCGCAGACGGCGGTCAGGAAGGCGATCGACCGCAACTATGAGTCGAGGACCGAGGCGATGCAGACCGTCATGCAAGACATCTCCTCGGACCTCGAGAACGTCGAGGTCGTCGACGGCGAGGACGAGTCCGGTACCAAGGTCGACGTCTTCGAGCTGAAGGAGTCGGCCGACGAGGCGCCCGTCGTCAAGCTCGTGAACATGGTGCTCGTGGACGCGATCCAGAAGGGCGCCTCGGACATCCACTTCGAGACGTACGAGAAGGTGTTTCGGATTCGCTTCCGGATGGACGGCGTGCTCCACGAGATGCTTTCCCCCCCCAAGCGCCTCGAGTCGGCGATCCTGTCGCGTCTCAAGATCATGTCGAACCTCGACATCGCCGAGCGGCGCCTGCCGCAAGACGGCCGGATCAAGCTCAGGTACAACACCCGCGAGATCGACTTCCGGGTCTCGACCCTGCCGACGATCTTCGGTGAGAAGGCGGTCCTCCGTATCCTCGACAAGGACGCGCTGCAGCTCGACCTCACCAAGCTCGGCTTCGACCCGTGGAGCCAC
>Ga0134111_10000612_pt1 | contig 11767 bp, 10 predicted proteins | sample 15_D_Rain_40_2_1_FD_94465 | JGI IMG/M metagenome (GOLD analysis project Ga0134111, IMG submission 94465) | Grasslands soil microbial communities from the Angelo Coastal Reserve, California, USA - 15_D_Rain_40cm_2_11112015 | ecosystem: Environmental > Terrestrial > Soil > Grasslands ...
CGCGCCGAAGGAGATGAACCTGAAGGAGCTGCTCGAGCACTTCATCGAGCATCGCCACACGGTCATCGTGCGTCGCACCGAATTCGAGCTGAAGCGCGCGCAGGACCGCGAGCACATTCTCGACGGCCTCAAGATCGCCGTCGACAACATCGACGAGGTGGTGAAGATCATCCGCAAGTCCAAGGACACGCCGACCGCGGACGCCAGCTTGCGCAAGCGGTTCAAGCTGTCCGAGAAGCAGTCGGCCGAGATCCTCAACATGCGGCTGGCCCGGCTCACCGCCCTCGAGATCACCAAGCTCGAGGACGAGCTGAAGGAGGTCCGCAAGTTCATCAAGGAATGCAAGGAGATCCTCGCCTCCAAGCCGCGCCGCATGAAGATCCTGAAGGAAGAGCTGACCGAGGTGGCTGCGGGCTTCGGCGACCAGCGCCGCACCGAGATCGTCGCCGACCAGGGGGAGTTCTCGATCGAGGACCTGATCGCCGAGGAAGACATGGTGATCACGGTATCCCACGCGGGCTACATCAAGCGGCTCCCCGTGTCGGCGTACCGGCGCCAGCGGCGCGGCGGCAAGGGGGTGATCTCCGCCCACACCAAGGAAGACGACTGGGTGGAGCACCTGTTCATCGCGTCGACCCACGATTACGTGATGTTCTTCACCCAGCAGGGCCAGTGCTACTGGCTCAAGGTGCACGAGATTCCGCAGGCCGCCCGCGCCGCGCGCGGCAAGCCAATCATCTCGTGTGTCGCGATGAGGCCGGACGAACGGCTCGCCGCGCTCGTACCGGTGCGCGAGTTCTCGGAAGACCAGTACCTCCTGTTCGCGACCAAGAACGGCGTGGTGAAGAAGACGCGGCTTTCGGAATTCGGCAATCCGCGCTCCGTGGGGATCCGGGCCATCAACATTGAGAAGGGCGACGAGCTGATCGACGTGCAGGTGACCGACGGACGAAACGACATCGTGCTCGCGACCCGGCAAGGTATGAGCATCCGCTTCCACGAGAAGGACGTGCGCGACATGGGCCGCACCGCAACCGGCGTGAAGGGGATCGAGCTCGACAAAAAGGACCACGTGATCGATATGGTCGTGGTGCGCCGCAAGTCGACGCTGCTCACGGTCACCGAGAAGGGCATGGGCAAGCGCTCCGAGCTCGACGAATACCGCGTGCAGCACCGTGGCGGGCGCGGTATCATCACCCTCAAGCGGTCCGACAAGACCGGCGACATCGTGGCGCTCAAGGAAGTGCTGCCCGACGACGAGCTCATGATGATCACCAAAAAGGGGATCATGATCCGTGTACCGGTCGAGGGGATCCGGATCTCGGGCCGCAACACCCAGGGCGTCAAGGTCATGAACCTGACGCCGGGCGATCTCGTGGTCGATGTCGCTCGCGTCGTGAAGGAGGACGAAGCCGAGAACGGCGAGGGCGGCGACGCTGACGCAGACACGCCGGCGCCCAAGGCCGCGGCGCCGAAGGCCGCACGTCGGAGTCCCAGCAAGAAGAGTCCGAGCAAGAAGAGTCCGAGCAAGAAGAAGAAGCGGGCATAGGCGTGGTCACCGCCCAGGACGTCCGCGAGGCGGCTGAGCGGCTGCGCGGTGTCGCCGTGCGGACGCCGCTCCGCTACGTGGAGCCGCTCGACGCTTATTTGAAGCTCGAGAACCTCCAGCCGATGGGCGCGTTCAAGATCCGAGGCGCTTACAACGCGATCAGCCGTCTACCGCAAGCCGCAAGGAGCAAGGGCGTGATCACCTACTCGAGCGGCAATCACGGCCAGGCGGTCGCGTACGCGGCCCAGCTGCTGGGGATCCGCTCGGTCGTCGTGATGCCCGAGACCGCGCCCGCGGTCAAGGTGGCAGGCGTGAGGAAGTGGGGTGGTGAGGTCGTGGTCGCCGGTCGCACGTCGCAGGACCGGCAGGTGAAGGCTGAGGAGATCGCCACGCGCGAAGGGCTCGCCGTGGTGCCGCCGTTCGACCATCCGGACATCGTCGCCGGGCAGGCGACCGTGGGGCTCGAGATCGCCGCGCAGCTGCCCGAGGTCCAGACGGTCGTGGTGCCGGTCGGCGGAGGCGGGCTGATCTCGGGAGTCGTGGTCGGGCTGGCGGCGGCGGACAGCGCGGCGCGCGTGTGGGGCGTCGAGCCGGCGGGCGCACCGAAGCTCGCCCGCTCGCTCGCGGCCGGGAAGCCGGTGCGGCTCGAGCGCACGGCGAGCCTCGCCGACGGGTTGATCACGCTCACCGTCGGGGACATTCCCTTCGCTCACCTCGCGCGCCATCGCGACCGGCTGGCGGGCGTCGTCCTCGTGGAAGATGACACGCTGCGCGAGGCCGTGCATTTTCTATGGCGCCAGTGCCACCTCGCGGTCGAGCCCTCCGGGGCGGCGACCACCGCGGCGCTGCGGTCCGGCGCCGTCCCGCCGGTGCCGCCCACCGTGCTTGTGGTGAGCGGCGGCAACGTCGATCCCGCGCTCCTCGAGGACTGAGCAGATGCCCGACATGGCCGCGGCCAAGATCCTCGTCGCCGACGACGACCAGTCGCTGGTGCGCACCCTGACGTGGATCCTCAAGGAGAACGGCTACGAGGTCAGCGTCGCACCCGGCGGCGAGGGGCTCATGGGGAAACTCGAGGAGGAGCGTCCCCACCTGCTGCTGCTGGACATCATGATGCCCAAGGTGGACGGGCTGCAGCTCTTGGCCAAGATGAAGGCCGACGAGCGGTTCCGCGACCTCCCGGTCCTGATGATCTCGTCGATGCCGCCCGAGGAGGCGACGGTCAAGTCGCTCGGCCTCGGCGCTGCTGATTTCATCGCCAAGCCCTTCCGGGTGCGCGAGCTGCTCGCTCGCGTCAAAGCGCACATCCGCACCGCGCAGGAGCTGTCGCGCGCGCGGGACGAGGCCCAGAGCCGGGCGGCCATCGTCGATATCCTGCACGAGGTCACCGACTCGCTCAAGCCGGACGAGATCTACCACATCCTCGTGCGACGGGTCGCCCGCGTGCTTCAGATCTCCAAGTGCTCGATGGTGCTCGCGAAGGCGGGCGACCAGCTCGGCGTCGTGGTGGCGGCGTACGAGAACCCGATGCTGCGCAACTTACAGATCGAGCTCGCCCGCTACCCCGAGATCCAGCGCGCGCTCACGACCGGTCGGGCGGTGCTGGTGGAGGACGTCGCCGCCGACCCGCTGTACGCAGAGGAGCGCGTGCGCTGGGAGCGCGAGCGGATCACCGTCCCGACGCGCTCCGCGGTCGCGCTGCCCTTTTCCATGAAGGACCAGCAGGTGGGCGTGTTCTTTCTCCGCACCACGGGCGAGGACCCGCCGCTCACCCGCGCCGACGCCCAGTTCGCCGAGACGGTGATCCGCACGGCCGTGGCGGCGATCGAGAAGGCCTACGACTTCGAGACCGCGGTATCCGACAAGAAGCGGCTGGAGAAGCTCGCCGCGACCGACGCCCTCACCGGCTGCCTCAATCGCCGCGCGCTGTCCGAGGAGCTGGGGCAGGAGCTCGACCGCGCCGGCCGGTACAACTTGGCGGTCACGATCCTGCTCGCGGACATCGACCGTTTCAAGCTGGTGAACGACACCCGCGGCCACATCGCGGGGGACTCGGTGCTGCGGCAAGTCGGCGAAATCCTGCGACGCGAAGCGCGGTCGGTGGATCTCGTGGCGCGCTATGGCGGCGAGGAGTTCGTCGTGGTGATGCCGGAGACGGCGCTCCATGGGGCGGCCATCTTCGCGGAGCGGCTGCGGCGCCGCATGATGCACCACGATTTCGCCGATCCCGGCGAGGATCCGCTCAACCTCACGGTCTCGATCGGGCTCGCCTCGTTCCCCGACGACCGGGTGACGGGCGCCGACAGCTTCGTCGCCCTCGCTGACCAGGCCCTCTATCGCGCGAAGAACGAAGGCCGCAACTTGGTGCGGCAATGAGCGAACGCCGCTGTCCCAAGTGCGGCGCGGTCTATCCGGCGACCGCGCGCTTCTGCCCGCGCGACGGCAACATGCTCGTCGAGGCGCAATCGAAGGCGCCCCTGGCTACGCCGTCTGGAGGCGGGGCCACCGCCGTCCGCACCCCGCCCGGTCCCCGCCGGGGCCCCGGCCTCGATCGCGCCGCGACCTTGTCGGGGCAGACCCTCGACGCGCGCTACCAGGTCACGAAGAAGCTGGGCGAGGGCGGGATGTCGTACGTGTATCTCGCACGCGAGGTCGCGAGCGGCGACGAGGTGGCCATCAAGGTGCTCTCGCCCAAGCTCGCGACGGACCGGAGCTCGGTCGAACGGCTGCGTCGCGAGGCGGGTCTCGCCATGCGGCTCGACCACGCCAACGTGTGCCGCATCCTGCGGCTCGGCGAATCCGAGGACGGCCTGATCTACCTGGTGATGCCGTTCTTGAACGGCGAGCTCCTGTCCGATCGCGAGGTGAGGGGCGGGCCGATGGAGCTCACCCAGGGGATCGACGTGCTGCGCCAGGTCTGTGCGGGGCTGCACCACGCGCACGAGCTGCAGATTGTGCACCGCGACTTGAAGCCCGAGAACATCATGCTCGTCCGGGAGAACGGGGGTCGTGACCGCGCCGTCGTCATGGACTTCGGCCTCGCCAAGGAGCGCCGCGCCGATCCGGCGATCGCGAAGCTGACGGCGACCGGCATCATCCTCGGCACGCCGGAGTTCATGAGCCCGGAGCAGATCCGCGGGAGACCGCTGGACGGGCGCTCCGACATCTACGCCCTCGGCATCGTGGCGTTCGAGATGTTCACCGGCAAGCTCCCGTTCCAGGGCCGGAACGCCCAGGAGATGATGATCGCCCGCCTGCGCGATCGGCCGAGGCAGCTGCGCCACCTCCGGCCTGATCTCCCCGCCAACCTCGAGAAGGCGCTCGCCCGGGCCCTCGAGTCGAGTCCTGACGCGCGCTACCGCACGGCGCTCGAGTTCGCCGACGCCCTCACCGCGACCCACGAAGGCGGGCTGTTCTCCAGGATCAAGGAGAAGCTGAAGTAGTTGAAACGCTTCCCGGCGTTCGATCCACCCGAGTACGTCGACTGGAAGGCCGACCCCGCGTTGGTGCGCGGCTTCCGGGAAACGATCGAGCACAGCCCCGAGCGCGCCGCGCTCGTTTCCCGACTCTCGAGCGACGACAAACTGGGGCTGTACGCCGGCCTGCTGCGCGCCCGGCTGCACGATATCCAGCTCCAGCGCTGGGTGCGCACGGGGGTGATCTCCAAGGCCTGGCTCGGCACGGGCGAAGAGGCGACGACCGTCGGCCCCGTGCACGCGCTCGAGCGCGGGAAGGACATCGTCGCGCCGATGATCCGGAATGCCGCTGCGTGCTGCGAGCTGGGCATGCCCGTCGCCGACATGCTGCGGGCGTATCTCGGCAGCGGGGATTCGCCGTCCCGCGGCCGCGACCTGCACGTAGGCTCCTTCTCCCACGGTGTGCTGCAGCCGATCTCCCACGTCGGCGACATGGTGCCGGTGATCTGCGGGATCGCGCTGACATTCAAGATGAAAGGCGAGCGGCGCGTGGCGCTCACGTGGGTGGGCGACGGCGCGACCAAGACCGCCGCGGCGCACGAGGGGACGAACTTTGCAGCCGTCCAGCAGGTCCCCGCCATCTTTGTGATCCAGAACAACCAGGTCGCCCTCGGCACCCGACTCGATCAGCACCACCTCGCCGGCGACTTCAAGGATTGGCCCGCGAGCTACGGCATCTGGAGCGCCGAGTTCGACGGGAACAACGTGCTCGACGCGTGGGCCGCGACGCGGCTCGCCGCCGAGCGCTGCCGCGCGGGCCACGGGCCCGCGATGCTGATCGCTGAGACGTTCCGGATGGGCGGCCACGCGACCCACGATGAGCGCGAAGCGCGGGAGACGTTCCCCGCTGAGCTGTTCCGCACCTGGGGCAAACGGGACCCGATCGGGTTGTACGAGGAATACCTGAAGGAGGAGGGCCGGACGGCGCGGGAGCTGGAGACGGTGGAAGCGGACGTGACGACAGCGGTCGAGCAGGCGGCGGAGCAGGCGGTCGCGAGCCGGGAGCAGCTGCCCGGGGGGGAGAGCGCGCGCTTCGGGGTATACGCCAGGAACGGTCGGTAGGAGGGAGAGATGGAGCGACTCATGCTGGTCATGTGGGTGGTGACCGGCTGCAGCCCGCGGGCGCCCACGGGCGGGGGAGGGGGCGGGGGAGGGGGCGGAGGCGACTCGATCCCGATCGCTGGTCACGTCCTGTATGTGCCGGCCGGGTTTGCGGTCAACATCTTCGCTCAGAATGTCGGCGGCGTGCGCTTCCTCGCGCTCGGTCCGGGCGGCGCGGTGTACGCGACGCAATCCGGATCGGGGCAGATCGTCCGGCTCGTGGACGCGAACGGCGACGGCGTGGCCGAATCGGTCGCGCCGGTGCTGACCGGCCTGAGCGACCCCTCGGGTATCGCATTCCGCGGGGATACACTGTACTTCGCGCAGGAGACTGCGGTGAAGCGGCTCGACCCCGGCGCCGCGACCCCCGTGACCGTCGTCTCGGGGCTGCCCCCCGGCGGGCACAGCACCCGTACTATCGCGTTCGGGCCCGACAACCTCATGTACGTCGCCGTGGGCTCGTCGTGCAATGTCTGTGACGACCCGCCACCTCGGGCGGCGGTCACGCGCTACAACCTGGACGGGTCGGGTGCCCACACGTTCGCCACGGGACTGCGCAACTCGGTGGGCCTGGCGTTCAACCCCGGCAGCGGTCAGCTGTGGGCCAACAACAACGATCGCGATTACCTGGGCGACGACCTACCGCCGGAGCACCTGAACATCTTGCAGGACGGTAAGTGGTACGGCTGGCCGCAATGCTACCTGCCGAACCAGCCAAATCCGGAGTACTCAGGCGCCAACTGCTCGAATGTCGAGCCGCCGGCGCTGACCGTGCAGGCGCACTCGGCGCCGCTCGGGCTGACGTTCTACACGGGGACGAAGTTCCCGGCCGAGTACCAGGGCGACGCCTTCATGACGTATCACGGCTCCTGGAATCGCAGCGTGCCCACGGGCGCGAAGGTCGTCCGCGTCCGGGTGCAGAACGGGCGGCCGAACGCGGTTGAGGATTTTGTCACCGGGTGGCAGCTTTCCGACGGCTCCCGCTGGGGGCGGCCGGTGGCTGTCGTGACGGCGGCAGACGGGGCCCTGTTGATATCCGATGACGCGGGTGGACGGATCTGGAGGGTGAGCTATGGGCGGTAGGTCGGACAGTCGGACGGTCGGACGGTCGGTCGGTCTATTCGGAGGTGGGCTGGCGCTCGGCGCAGCGGTTCTTCTGTCCGTCCGTCCGACCGTCCGACCGTCCGACGATATCCACGCCGAGTACGTGAAGTATCCGAGCGGCAAGGACACCATCACCGGGTACCTCGCCTATCCGGAGCGCAAAGACCCCGCGCCCGGTGTCGTGGTGATCCACGAGATCTTCGGGATGTCCGATTTTGTCCGGCAAACGACCGAGCAGGTCGCCAAGGACGGCTTCGTCGCGCTCGCGCCCGACCTCCTGTCGCGCCGCGGCGGCACGCCGGCTTCGACCGACGACGCGCGCAAGCTGATCGCCGGTCTCAACCCGATACGCTGACCCTGGATCTCGATGCGACGGTCGCATACCTGAAGACCCTGAAGGCGGTGCGGCGCGACCGGATCGGGGTGATCGGCTTCTGCTGGGGCGGCGGTCAGAGCTTCCGCTATGCGACCAACAACCCGGCGCTGCGGGCGTTCGTGGTGTGCTACGGGCCCGGTCCTGACGCCGCAGCGATCGCACGCATCCGTGCCAGGGGGCTGGGCGTCTACGCCGAAAACGACGCGCGCATCGACGCAGGCCTCGCGGACGTGGCGGCCGCGGTGAAGCAATACGCGAAGGACTACCGCTACACCGTGTATCCCGGCGTGGGGCACGGCTTCCTGCGCTCGCGCGAGCGGCCGGAAATGGCCGACAGCGCCTGGGGAAACGTGGTTCGCTTCTTCAAGGAGAGTCTGGAGCGGTGATCGGAGGCGGTAACGGCAGGTCGCTCCGTGGAACCCCGCCGTTACCGCCTCTTACCCCCCACGTACTCGCGCGCCCGCGCCAGGACTGCGTCCGTCCCTGCCTGCACGTCAGCGACCGTGCTCGCGACGGGGAGCTCCGGCCGGATGCCCCTCCCCGCAAACTCTTCCCCGTTGGGAAACGCATGGCGTGTCACCGACAACTGCATCGCCCAGTTTTTGGGAAGCGCGATCGTGAGCGCCTCGCCGGGACTGCCGGCTGACGTCTCCCCGATGATCACGCCGCGCGCTGCGTTCCGGAATGCCACGAGCAGGTCCTCCGCCGCGCCGGCCGTCGCGCTCGAGGCCAGCACCGCGACCGGTCCGGTGTAGCCCGCCCGCTCGGTGCGGGGCGAAACGGTGTCGGGGGGCGGGCCGTACCATGAGAAGGCCGAGTCGGGCACTCGCCACGCCCGGAACACCGGCCGGTACTGCGGCGTTCTCCAGCGCGCCGCCGGGAATGGGCGCGCGGTGAGACGCGCCAGAATCGCGTAGCCGTAGCGGCTCTCACCGCTCGCCGCGTACCGCAGATCGAGGATCAGTCCGGTTACACCGGCGAAGTCTGGAAAGGCGCGGTCGAAGCGCCGCACGACGTCCTCCTCGGCGAGCGCGTTCACGCGCACTCGGACGACGCCGCCCGGCAGAGAATCGATCTCGAGCTCGGGGCGCTCGAGCGGCCAGCGGTCGTTGAGCGAGACGCTGCGTGTGACGCTGATGCCGCGCTGCTCCCCGCCGGGCAAACGCAGCAGCAGGTGCAACGTGGTGCCCTTTTCACCCTGGAGCATCCATTGCACCGCGCGCTGCCAGCGGTCGGGCGGGGTGGCAGCTGAGATCTCCGGGAGCACCGAGTCGTGGATCCAGCTCTCGGCCGGGACGCCTTGCACGGCCACGATCTCGGCCAGCCGCTCGGGCCGGGCTACGCGCATCTCGTCGTTCTCGGCGTACTCAAGGATGAGCGGGCGCTGCTCGACGCTTTCGAGCAGCAGCGGCGGGCGCGCGATGCGCGACCGCAGGTGCGCGGGCGGAATGACGCCGGCTTGGCCGTCCCCCAGCAGGGCGACGAGGCGGCGCAGGCGGCGGTAGAACAGGACGTCCGACTGGACCTGTGCCGCGAGCTTCAGGTTCGCGGTGAGGGCCGAGTCCCAATCGGCCCGAACCCTGTCCCAGGAGGCAAAGTTGTAGCGGGCTTCGGCCCAGATAGTGGCGACCGCCTCGACGCGCTCCGTGGCCGTGAGCTGCTGGGCGCTGACCAGCGCGAGCGGGACGGCGAGGCTCAGACCGAGGACCTCGACTGAGCGCATGATCACGCGCCTAATCTATCTGCTTCTGTTCGTGTCGCCGCAGGTGTTGCTCTACTTGTACCTGCGCGAGCGCCTGCCCGACCCAACGCGGCCCGAGCGGGCGCGCCTCGTGCGCACCGCCCTCGCGGCGGTGTTCACGAGCTTCAACTTGCCCTGGGCCTTCGTCGTTGGCCGGGTCCTGTTCGGCAGCGTGTGGGGGGTGGGACGGATCCCCTACCTCGGGCCCTGGATCGCATGGCAGCTCCTCGGGTGGATCTTCTGCTCGCTCCTGAGCGTCTACATCGTCGGTCGGACGGTCTGGCGGACGGGCGGACGCCTAATGCAACGACCCACTGACCGCCCCTCCGCCGCTCCCTTTGACCGCCGCATTTCGCGCCGGCGCTTCCTCGCCCGCGCCACGTACGCCTATGCCGGTGCCGGTGCTGCGCTGTCGGCGTACGGCATCTGGAGCGCGTACCGGCTGCCCCAGCTCACCCGCCGCACCTTGACGTTCCCTGATTTGCCGGCGGGGCTCGAGGGCCTCACGCTGCTCCACCTCTCCGATCTGCACGCCGGCATCCACCTCGGCGCGGACCGGATGCAAGAGATCGTCCGGCAGATGAATGCGCTCGCGCCCGAGCTGATCGTGCAGACGGGCGACATGATCGACATTTCACGCGCTTACATCCCGGCGTACGTGCGCGCCTTCCGCGAGCTGCACGCGCCGCTCGGCGTCGTGACCGTGCTCGGAAACCACGACCGCTATACCGGCGAGCAGGAGGTGATCCGCGGCTGCCGCGACGCGGGGCAGGTGTTCCTGCAGAACGACTGTCATCTGGTCGAGCGGGGCGGCGCAACGCTCGCGCTGCTCGGCATCGACGACCCGCACAACTGGACGGCGGACGACCCCCAGCCAGAAGACGTCGCGGCCGCACTTGCGGCGGCGCCGTCGCACGCGTTCCAGGTGCTGCTCGCGCACCGACCGGGCGCGTGGGACACGGCGGCGCCGCGCGGCATCCCCCTCACGCTGGCCGGGCACATCCACGGCGGACAGTTCTACCTGCCCGGGATTGGCTGGTCGGCGGGCCGGTTGATCACGAAGTACGTGATGGGGCACTTCCAGAGAGGCAACAGTCAACTGTACGTGAGTCGCGGCATCGGCGTGGTCGGCGTGCCGATCCGGGTGTTCACGCCGCCGGAGATCGAGCTGTTCACGCTGCGGCGCGGGTGAGGGCGTCGGGGTCTCGCTGCTTGAACTGTGGCGGTCAGGCGGTCGGGCGGTCGGGGCGTGGCGTGAGGTCGTGGGGGCTCGCGAAGCGACTGCGTATTTTTGTCGCGGAGCGGGCCCCCCACGACCTCACGCCCGGGCAGCGGCGATTGCATCCCAGGCGGCGTCGAGCGTGAGCGCGACGCCAGCGTGGTTCTCCGGCCACTCTTTGGCCGTCACCCGGTCGATCACCAGCGTCACCACGCCGAGCCACACCGCCGCCCACACCTCGGCCGCCCCGGGCTTGACCGAGCCGTCCGCCTTCCCTTGCGCGATCAGGCTCTCGAGCCCGAGCCGGAAATCCCGGCCCACCTTCCCGCTCTCGTCGTCGAGCAAGTCGCCCTGCCGCTGCAGGAAGAACAGCTGTGCGACGGCCGGCTCCCGGCCCGCTCCAGCGACGAGCCCCCGGCCCAGCTCGGCGAGCTTCTCGCGCGGGCCTACGTTGAGCGCGTCTGCCTCCTTCACCAGCCGCACCGCCCAGCGCCCCGCCGCGCGATACAGCTCGTTCAGGAGATGCTGCTTCGAGGCGAAGTGCCGGTAGATGGTGCCTTCCGCGACCCCGGCTTTCTTGGCGATGAGCGGCGTCGTCGTAAGGTGGTAGCCCGTGGTGGTGAACAGCTCCAGCGCGGCGCGCACCAGCCGCTGGTGGGTGAGATCGGCCTGGGTCATCGCGCGCGAATCTAACTCGACCGTGACGTCCGCGCCGGTCGCGCGCTCGAGCTCCGTGTTCGGCTGTGGGGGGTCCCACGAGCGACTGCGTCGTTTGGTCGCGCAGTGGGACCCCCCACAGCCGAACCGGGGTTCCGCGGCCTGCTTGGTCCCACTAGCTTTCCGCCGCTCGTTTTCCTCACCGCAGTCCGGAGGCAATTGCGCCATGCGCATGCTCGTTTTAGGCGCGGGACTCCAGGGTTCCGCCTGCGCCTACGATCTGCTGCAGCACCCCGGCGTGGCGGGCGTCACGGTCGCCGACCTGAAGCCCGATCGCATCCCCGCCTTTCTCGGGTCGCTGGTCGGCAAGCGGCTCGGCCTCGTCAAGCTGGACGTGCGGGATGCCGCGGCCCTGCGCGAAGCGATGCGCGCGCACGACGCCGTGCTGAACGCGGCGCCGTACCATTTCAATCTCGAGGTCTCCAAGGCGGCGGTGGAGGTCGGCGTGCATTGCGCCGACCTGGGCGGCAACACCGAAATCGTC
>Ga0134111_10000613_pt1 | contig 11765 bp, 10 predicted proteins | sample 15_D_Rain_40_2_1_FD_94465 | JGI IMG/M metagenome (GOLD analysis project Ga0134111, IMG submission 94465) | Grasslands soil microbial communities from the Angelo Coastal Reserve, California, USA - 15_D_Rain_40cm_2_11112015 | ecosystem: Environmental > Terrestrial > Soil > Grasslands ...
CGGATCTACGCCTCGTACAGCAGGCTCAAGGACAGTGGCTGGTCGGCCGCGCCCGGCATCCCCGCCGCGCTCATCGAGGGCGCCGCGTTGCGCTCACTCGCAACCTACGCGGGCGGCGTCCTCCTGTCCGTCGCGCTCGGCACGTTCGCGGCATTATGGGTCGCGCGCAGCATCAATCAGCCGATCAGCCAGCTCCGTGCCGCTGCCCAGGCCTTGGGGCGCGGAGAAGAGTTGAAGCCGCCCACCACCTCGATTCAAGAAATCCGCGACGTCTCGGACGCCCTGGTCACGGCCGCCGCCCAGCGCGAGGAGCTCCTGCGCAAAGAGCAGGAAGCGCGGGGAGCGGCGGAGGAGGCGGGCCGGGCCAAGGACCAATTCCTGGCGGTCCTCTCGCACGAGCTCCGCACGCCCCTCAATGCCGTGTACGGGTGGGCTCGCATGTTGCGGTCGGGGCGGCTCCACGAGGACGGGGCGGAGCGGGCGCTGGACGCGATTCTCAGGAACGCCAACGCCCAGGTGCAGTTGATCGACGACCTCCTCGACGTCTCTCGTGTCATCACGGGGAAGATGCGCCTCGACGTCCGGCCGGTCGATCTCCACGCCGTGATCGACGGCGCGCTCGATGCCGTCCGGCCGGCCGCCGAGGCGAAAGAGATCCGGCTCCAGAAAGTGCTCGACCCTCGGGCGGGGCCGGCCATCGGCGATCCGTCCCGGCTCCAGCAAGTCGTCTGGAACTTGCTCGCGAACGCGGTGAAGTTCACCCCGAAGGGCGGCCGGGTCCAGGTGCATCTGCAGTTCGTCAACTCGCACGTCGAGATCGTGGTGAGCGATACGGGACAGGGCATCACCCCGGAGATCTTGCCGTACATCTTCGAGCGCTTTCGGCAGGCGGACAGCTCGAGCACGAGAGCGCACGCGGGCCTCGGACTCGGCCTGGCCCTCGTCAAACACCTCGTCGAGCTGCACGGGGGCAGCGTCGTCGCCCACAGTGCCGGCAGGGGGCAGGGCTCGACATTCGTGGTCAAGCTGCCGGTCACGATCGCGCGGCTCCCCGCGCCGCAGTCTCATCCGACCGCTTCGTCGATGGACGCATCACCAGAAGGCGCGCGTCTCGATGGTCTTCGCGTGCTGGTGGTCGACGATGATACGGACGCCCTCGAGCTCGCGGCGGCCATTCTCAAGGGCGCCGGGGCAAGCGTCCGGACCTGTCGCTCGGCGACCGAAGCGCTGGAGGTGCTGCCTCAGTTGCGGCCGCACGTCCTCGTGTCGGACATCGAGATGCCGGGCGAGGACGGCTATTCGCTGATCAAGAAGGTGCGGACGCTGGACCGTGAGCGCGGAGGTCATACGCCGGCCGTTGCCCTGACCGCGTACGGACGCGTGCAGGATCGGATGGCCTCGCTGACGGCGGGCTACAGCATGCACGTGCCGAAGCCGGTGGATCCCGGGGAGCTCACGACCATCATCGCGAGCGTGGCCGGGCGGCCCACGCAGACCGCCGCGAACGCGGCGCCGCGCCGGAACGTCTGAGCGCCCGCATCTAGTCGTCTGTCGTCCCCTCGTCATGCCACGCGGCCAGGTGGCTGGCGTGCGTCCGGCCATCGAGGTCAACATCGCCTCGTGAGTCGCGATCCTCGAGTCACCGCTGACGCGGTCGGTGGTCACGCATCGGTCGACCGCCATCAGGGATGACCGATGTAGTCCATGCGCCCGCCGTCCACGGTGAGCACCTGCGCGGTGACGAAGCTCGACTCCGGCGCGGCGAGAAAGGCGACGGCGTGCGCGATGTCGTCCGGGTGGCCGACGCGTCCGACCATCGTGCGCTCGCTGATCTGCTTGACGGCCGTCGCGAGCTGCTCCGCGTTGCGACGGGACATGTCGGTGGGGAAGAAGCCCGGCGCGACCGCATTGACCGTGATGCCGTGGGCACCGAGCTCCATGGCGAAGCGCCGCGTGAGCGTGATGACCGCGGCCTTGGTGGCAGCATAGAACGTCGTCCCGGGCAGGCTGGTGCCGTGGGCCGCGATGGAGGTGATGTTGACGATGCGCCCGTACCGGCGCTCTCTCATCCCGGGGATGACGGCCCGAGTCATGTGGATGAGGCCATCGACGTTCGTGCGGCGCATGCGCTCGAGGTCAGCGCTCTCGAAGGTCTCCAGTGTCCCACGCACCGACAGGCCTGCGTTGTTCACCAGGATACTGATCGAAGAGAGCTCCGCCTCCACCCGTTCCACCATGCGCCGGACGGCCGCCGGATCCCCCACGTCCGTGCGCACGGCCACGGCACGACCGCCGGCGCTCCGGATCTCGTCGACGACCCGGTCCGCGTCGGCCTCACTGGTGAGGAAGTTGACGCACACCGCCGCGCCCTCACGCGCGAAGCGTACGGCGATGGCCCGTCCCAGCCCTCGGGAGGCGCCGGTGACCAGCGCCGTCTGCCCCTTCATCGTCTGCTCAGTCTCGCTTCAGCGCGGGTAGCACCTTCGTCGCGAACAGCTCGATGTTCTTTTTCGCCAGCGCGTGCGGCATGCTGCCGAATTGGAACAGCCCCATCAGGACCCCGGCGCCCAGCTCCTGCATGTGGGCCCGGATCTCGTGGATGACGTACTCCGGGTCACCGACGAAGGTGAGTCCGTGCTTCTGCGTCAGGTCGAAGTCGAAATCGTGGAAGTGAATCTGCTCGGGCAGCTCGACGACGGCTGGTCGCGGCCGGGGATTCAGGCCGAGCAGCTTCATCGAGCCCCGGTGGTAGCTCAGGAGCTTTCGCCAGAAGTAGTCCAGATGCGGCTCGGCTTCCTCGCGCGCCCGCGCATTCGTCTCCGCGACGTAGACGTGGCGTAGCAGATGGAGGTGCTCGGGTCCGGGCGTCCATCCGTGCTGCCGCGCGAACCCTCGGTAGCGCTCGAAGATCTCCTTCGTGCGCGTGAGCGATCGGTACGCGGCGCCGGTCGGCACCCGACGGCTGGCCGCGGTTTCCAGCCCCTCGTCGCTGTCGGCGGGAAGGACGATCGGCGGATGTGGCTGCTGGATCGGCCGGGGCCAGATCGAGACCCGATCGTATCTGAAGTGCTTCCCGCGCCAGTCGAAGGGCTCGCGGGTGGTCCACGCCTTGACGATCAGATCCCACGCCTCGCGCAACCGCTCCCTCGCATCGTCGAGCGAGCCGCTCAGCGCCAGGTACTCCTGGGGCACCCCGCGCACAAATCCGGAGATGATGCGGCCGCCCGACATGCAGTCGAGCATCGCGATCTCTTCGGCCAGCCGGACCGGATTGTCGTGAAGCGCGGGCAGGTTACCGAGGATCGCGATCTTGATGCGACGCGTGCGCTGACTGAGCGCGGCCGCGACGAGATTCGGGGACGGCATCAGGCCGTAGGGTTTGGCGTGGTGCTCGTTGATTCCGATGGCGTCGAACCCGTACTCCTCGTACATCACCATCTGGTCCAGGTGCTCCGCGTACACCTGCTGGGCGCGGACCGGATCGAACAGCCCGTTGGGATCGGGGTAATACGACGCTTCGTCGAGGTACGGCCACGGCATCAGGTCGAACGCGTAGATTTTCATTTGTTCCACCACTTCCAGCTCTCTTCCTGGGACGTGCCCGGGATGCGATCGACGATCGCGTTGACCAGCCGATTGCCCTGGCGCTCGACCTTCATCACGTAGACGTCGGTGACGACCTGCTGGTACCGGTCGAACCGGATCGGCCCGCGCGGAGGATGAATCGCCGTCGCGGCATTCCGAATCGCGTCTCGGACGGCGGCGCGATCACCCGTCTCGCCTTTGAGTGTCTCGAGCGCCGCGCCGATGAGCTGGCCCGACACGTAGCCGAGCTCCGCATAGCGCGTGGGCCACGCGTTGTACTTCGCCTCGTACTCCCGGACGAAGGCCCGGTTCTCCGGCGTATCGAGCGCGGCGCTGTAATGGCCGACGCTGACGACTCCGAGCGCGGCGTCGCCGAGCGTCGGAAGCAGCACGTCGTCGACCAGCGTGTTGTAGGCGAGGAGCGGAAGCTTTCCGGCCAGGCCGTATTCTTTGTAGGCCCTCACGAAGCGGATCGAGTCCGCACCGGCGAACCAGGCATAGACGGCGTCGGCGGGGAGAGCCGCCACGTGCGCGATGTATGGAGCGAAGTCGGGGGTGTTGAGCGGCGCGTAGATCTCCTTCACGACCTCTCCGCCGGCCGCCTTGAACGCCGCCGTGAACGCCTCGGCCGAGTGGCGCCCGGCCACGAAGTCCGACGCGATGACGACCATCTTTCGGTACGGCGTCTTCTTGAAGACCCAGGTCCCCATCGGGAAGTTGCCCTGATCGCTCGTCTCGACCACGCGGAAGATCCACGGACTCGCCTTGGCCGGAGCCGTGAGATCGCGGGTGAACGCGACCGGGACGATCAGCGGAATGCCCTGCGCGTGGACGTAATCGCGAATGGCCAGCGCGACGCCGCTGTGGACCGGGCCGACGAGGACGTCCACCTTGTCCCGCTCCACCAGCTTGCGGATCTTGGTCTGGCCCACGTCGGGCTTGGCCTCGTCGTCTTCCTTGAGGAGCTGGATTTCGCGCCCGCCCGCTTTGTTGCCGATCTTGGACAGGAAGAACTCGATGCCCCTGGTCGTCTCCTGGCCGTTGACGGCGATCACGCCGGTGTAGGGCAGCAAGAGGCCGATCTTGATCGGCGGACGCGTCCCCTGCCCCATCGCTGCCGCGGAAAGGACGAGAAGCGCCGTCAGGGCCAGGGCAAGTCGCGGGAGCCATCTCATCGGCATCTCCTGGTGTCAGCACGGATGGGACGCGGGGACTTTAGGGCGTCAGCGTGGGAGCGTCAATCGGCGATGAGCCTTGCGCCGTGGGATACCGTTAGAGCAATGATCTGCGGCTCATGGTGGCTCGTCGTCATCGCGTTCGTGGGAGCAATGCTGCTCGGGCTCGTGCTGTCGATCGTGTGGTACTGGTGGCTGCTGTCGCGCCCAGACCGTGCAAGGTGAGGGCGGGGGAAGCGTCAGCCGTGATGGGGTTCAGGTCGTCAGGACCGAAAGGTGGCCCTGGCGGCGTCGTTACGCTTGCCGGTCAGATACGCCCGGTCAGCAGCAGGATGACCAGGACGAGTACGACCAGTCCCAGACCACCGCTCGGGTAGTAACCCCAGCTCCGACTGTGGGGCCACGCCGGAACCGAGCCGACCAGCATCAGGATCAGGAGCACGAGCAGGAGTGTTCCAATCATGCTAGTTCGTAGAGCAATTCATGTGCCGCTGTGTCGTCCCCTTCGCACCGTGATCTTCTCGTGCTTCCGGCGGCGTGACGTAACTGCCCGTTTTTCAGATCACTGCGCGTTACGCGTGGCCAAAGGCCCACGGAGCAATCTCCACCTCATAGCTCGCGAAGGGCCCGGTGGATGAGCTGGACGCACACCGAGCCCTCGCCCACCGCCGACGCCACGCGCTTGACGCTGCCAGACCTCACGTCTCCGACTGCGAAGACGCCGGGTCGGCTTGTCTCGAGCAGATCAGGTCGCCGGGCGAGCGGCCATCGTGCTTCTTCGAGCTCGGCGGGGTTGAGATCGGCGCCGGTCTTGACGAAGTTCTTGTCGTCGAGCGCCACGCATCCTTTGAGCCAGCTCGTGTTCGGGTCGGCGCCCGTCATCAAGAACAGGTGGCGGATCGGCCGCGTCTGCGTCCGTCCGGTATCGAGCTCGCGCCATCGGACCCGCTCGAGGCCGCCGGTCCCCTCGAGCGCGTCGACCTGCGTGCGCGCTCGCAGCACGACGTTCGAGCAGTCTTCGATTCGCTGAATGAGGTAGCGCGACATGCTGTCCGCGAGCCCCGGGCCTCGTACCAGCATGTGAACTTCGGCCGAGCTCTGCGAGAGAAAAACCGCCGCCTGTCCGGCAGAGTTTCCGCCTCCCACGATGGCGATCTCCTCTCCTTTGCAGAGCTGCGCCTCGACGTGGGTCGCGCTGTACATGACCCCGGCGCCCTCGAAGCGCGAGAGCTCCGCCAGGGTCGGTTTCCGGTACCTCGCGCCACTGGCGATGACCACGGTTCTCGTTCGCACGGCCTCGCCGGTCGCGAGCCGTACCGTGTAGGGCTTCGCCGTGCAGTCGAGGCCGACGGCGCCGCGGGCGATGGCCACCTCAGCGCCGAACTTCTCGGCCTGCGTGAGGGCGCGTCCGGCGAGATCGAGACCAGAAACGCCGGTGGGAAATCCGAGATAGTTCTCGATGCGAGAACTGGAGCCGGCCTGGCCGCCGGGCGCGGAATTCTCGAGCACCAACACGTCGAGGCCCTCCGACGCGGCGTAGACCGCGGCCGCCAGCCCCGCAGGCCCCGCGCCAACGATGACGACGTCTCTCGTCGCCGAGGCATCGATTTCGCGGCTCAACCCGAGTCCGGTGGCCAGGGTCTCGATCGTGGGATTCCTCAAGACCTGGCCCGTCTCGCACACGATCACCGGCACGTCGCCGACCCCGACCTCGAAGCGATCGAGGAGTGCCTGCACGTCCGGCTCGCTCTCCAGCTCGTGGTAGGTGAAGGGCTGACCGTTACGGCTCAGGAACTCCCGGATTTCCAGGGTGCGTCGAGAATGCCGAGAGCCGATGAGCACCAGGCCGCTGCCGCCCTGGGCGATGAGCGCCACGCGCCGCAGAATGAAGGCGCGCATGAGGATCTCGCTGAGCTCGAAGTCCCGCTGCACGAGAGCGCGCACGTGCTCGCGATCGACCACGACGATGGATCCGACGTCGAGCACCCGAGCGCGCACGAGGTTCCGGCGCGCGGACAGCATGTTGATCTCGCCCGTGAATTCCCCGGGACCGAGCACCGTGATCCGCTCTTCACGCCCGTCGACGGGGCGGACGATTTCGATGGCGCCCTCGATGACCACGAAGAAGCGGGTGTTTTGCTCGCCGAGCTCGAACAGCACCTCGCCCGAGCGGACCTTGCGGCGCTCGCCGACGCCGGAGATCCGAGCGATTTGAGCCTGCGTCAACTTGGGGAACATCTGGTCGCGACGTTCGGCGTACATCTCTGTCATGTCATCACGCGTCGCCTTCAGCCGGCTCAGCCGGCGCGATCACGATACACCCACGGGAAATCGTGCCCGCCTTGACGCCTCTCTCCTAAGTCGCCCGGTCCCATCCGTCCGCTCGGTGGAGATGTCATGCACCGGCGATCGTTCCTGGCCGGGCTAGGCCAGCGCGAGCTCGGCTACCGCGAGGGGAAGAACGTGGCCGTCGAGTGGCGACCGGCGGAAGGCCGGCCGAGCTGGCCCGACTCAACGTGGACGTCATCGTGACGGGAGGCACGCACGCGAGCTTTGCCGCCGCGAAGGTCACGACGACGATTCCCATCGTCTTTGTCGGGGTCGCCGGTCCTCTCGAGGCAGGACTGGTCACGAGTCTGGCTCGGCCGGGTGGCAACATCACGGGGTTGTCGTTCGATGTGACGCCCGAAACCGTCGCGAAGCGATTGGAGCTGTTCAAGGAAGTCGCGCCGAAGGCAGCTCGCCTGGGGCATCTCGTGAACCCGAACAATCCGTTCTTCTCGCTCTACATTCGGTCCGTCGAGATCGGCGCCCAGGCATTTCGGGTCGAGCTCCAGCGCGTCGAGGTGCGTGCGCCTGAAGACTTCGACGGCTGGAGTTCGCGGCAAAGAATCGGTTGCCTGCGATGTACGGCGCGCGCGAGTTCGTGGAGGTTGGCGGGTTGCTCTCCTACTCTCCAAACGTTCCAGAAATGTTCTCTCGCGCGGCGAGCTACGTCGACCGGATCCTCAAGGGCACGACGCCGGGCGATCTCCCCATCGAGCAGCCGAGGAAACCGCGAAGTCGCGCGGGCTGACCATCGCAGTCGTTACTTCTCCGCGCCGATCACGTCATCCAGTGACCAGGAGGACCCTTACTGTGCGATGGAGGGAGAAACGAAAGATCGGCCGACCAGGGCTTCCTTGAGGCAGGGCAGCAGGTCCGACGCGAGCTCGGACTTGAGGACATAACCCAGGGCCCCGGTTCCGAACGCAGCATTCACGTAGTCCGGGTCCGCGTGCACGGTCAAGAACACGACCCTCGCAGAGGAGCCCGTCGCCTTGAGTTTCCTGGCTGCCTCGATGCCGTTCAGCACGGGCATGGAGATGTCGAGCACGACCACGTCGGGCTCGAGCCGCGTGGCTTCGTCCACCAGCGCCTGCCCGTTGCCAACGGTCTTGAGCACCTCGAAGTGCGGTTCGAGATGTCGAGCAACGGCAGCGAGAAAGTCACCATGGTCATCGGCCAAGAGTACGCTCATGCGGACGGCTCTCGATCCTGGTCCATTCGAGGACCCAACACGCGGTAATGGCATCACGTCGAGCGTAATCGCTTCTGGGCCGAAAAGGCTACCTGGCAAAACTGACAGCCGAAACAGGAGCGGACGGGGCGAGGCCGACCGGGCGCTACAGAGAGACGATGCGCTTCTTGATGGCGAACTGGACCAGCTCGGCGCTGGATTTGATGCCGAGCTCTTCCATCATGCTGTATTTGTGGAACGCGACGGTCCTCGCGGTGATGTTGAGGATGCCGGCGACCTCCTTAATCGTGCGTCCCTCGGCCAGCAGTTGCAGCACCTCCCGCTGGCGCAGGCTCAGCTCGCGAGGCCACTTCCCCGATTCAGGTTGGTGAAGGAGATTGTCGACCATGTTCCGCGTGGCCAGCGGCGTGACGTACGAACGCCCCTGGATGACGTCGGCAATCGCCTGGAGAAGCTCGGAGGCCGCCGAGTTCTTGAGCAAGAAGCCCGACGCGCCAGCCCGAAAGGCTTCGGCCGCGAGCTCGGGATCTTCACTCACGGTCAGGAAGATCACCTTGACCTCCGGCATCAGGCGCTTGAGCTGACGGGCGGCGTCCAGGCCGTTGAGCAGGGGCATGGCGATGTCCAACACGACGACGTCCGGCCGGAGCTTTGGCGCCGCCTCGAGCAGCGCGCGGCCATCCGTCACCGCTCCCACCACATCGCAATCGGGCTCGAGCAGTTTGACGAACGCCTCCCGGAGCAGCCGGTGGTCGTCGGCCAGCAGGACGCGCGGGCGCTTCACGCGCGTATCAAACCGTTGGTGTCTCCGTGGTTTCTCTCAGAGGGACACGGACGTGGAGCTGGGTGCCGCGCGACGGTTGCGAGTCGATCGCGATCTCGCCTCCGAGAGGACGCACCCGCTCACGCATGCTGACGAGCCCGAGCCCACTCTTGCCCTGGACCTGCCCGGGTTCGAACCCACGCCCATGATCGATGATCCGCAAGTAGATCGCGTCCGCAGTGCCGCTCAGCGCGACCTCGGCCTGCTGGGCGCCGCTGTGCTTGATGGCATTTCGCAATCCCTCCTGGGCGATGCGATAGAGGCACACGGCCGCATCCGGCGAGATCGCTGGCGGGATCTGATCGTGTCTGAACTCGATCTTGAGGCCGTGGTTATGAGCCAGCTCCCTGCAGAGATCGCCGATCGCCGCCACGAGTCCGAGCTGCTCCAGCTTCGACGGATGGAGCTGGTGCGACAGGTTGTGCACGGACGACGACAGGTGTTTGACCTCGGCCAACAACTCCTGCGTCCGTGCGCCGAACTGGCCCGCATCCGGGGGCTTCTGGCGGAGGAGGTCCATCTTGACGGTCAGGAGCGCCAGGCCCTGGCCCAGGTCGTCGTGCAGCTCGCGCGCGATCCGCCGGGCTTCGTTCTCCCTGGCCTGGAGCAATCGGCCGGTGAGTATCCGCAGCTCCATCTGGCTCCGGCGGAGCCCGTCTTCTGCCTGCTTGCGCAGACTGATATCCGCGATCGTCGCCAGGACGAGCGGCCTGGTGCTGGGCTTGGCCGGGCTCAGCGCGATCTCCACCGGGAACTCGCTTCCGTCTTTGCGCCGCCCGAAGAGCTCCCGACCTGCCCCCATGAGACGGACCTCGGGCGAGGCGGAAAATCGCTCCCGATGGGCAGCGTGCTGCGTCCGGAAGCGTTCCGGCACCAGCATCTCCACGGATTGACCCACCAGCTCTTTCCTGGGGTAGCCGAAGAGCTTCTCTGCCTGGGCGTTGGCCATGGTGATGACGCCGTCAGCTCCGGCCATGAGCATCCCATTAGGAGCCGTCTCGATCACCTGCCAGTACTGCTTGTCCGCCCGTCTGCGGCTCGCCCTTTGTGCGAGCAGCGCAACGATCAGCCCCGTCTGGAGGGCGAAGACCCCAATGGCACTGATGATGTGCCAGTGGTACAGATCCCAGAGGCTCGGCTCCCGGAAGCGGACATCACTGCCCGGCGGCAGGCTCGCCGCGCTGATGCCCCAACGCCGCAGCTGACGCCAGTCGAACATGGCCACGTTCGGGCTGACGCCCGTCACGGAGATCTGCTCGGGTCGTTCGCCAGCCAGAATGCGCAAGGCAAGGTCGGCCGCGTGCTTGCCCTCCATCTCGAAGCTCAGCACGTGACCACCAACGATCCCGCGGCCCATGAAGGAGTCTGCGAAGCCGTAGATGGGAGCATTCGCGGCCGCGGCCACGAGCTTGAGCGCTTCGGCTGGAATGAAGATCTTACCGGTGGCATCACGAGACACGGGGAGGTAGAGGACGATGCTGCCGTCGGGAAGAGTGGCCACCTGCTTCAGGAGATCGTCCATCGCCAGCCCCGACAAGTACACGAACTCGATCCTGCCTTCGTACGGGCGGAACGTCCGCCGTGCCACTCCCTCCCAATAGACATCGAACGCCGCGCTGCCCGTGATGACGAAGACCCGTCGGGTTTTTGGATGGAGGCGGAGGGCGACCTCGAGCGTGACCTCCGGGTCGAGCTTGACCGGAACGCCGATGACGTCGGCCGGCAGCTTGTGCTTCTGCACTCCCTGCTCGTCGACGTCCATGAACACGATGGGAACACCCGGAAAGATCTGATCGCGAAACTCCAGCGCGAACTCCAGCGAGGGGCCGAGGACGGACATGACGAGATCGATCGTTTCGCCCGCGTATTTTTTCCGGAGGAACTCGGCCAGAGCCTTCCGTCCCTCAGCGCCCTGGAAGCGTGAGAGTTCGAGGTAGTCGTTGCGAGTCTGGATCCGCTCGGGGGCGCCGGCAGCGAATGCCGTGCGGATGCTCTGATCGGTCAGCTCATTCGCCGGCCGGCCGTCCGCCTGTTCCGGGTAGAGCACCACCACGGTCCTGACGTCCGCCGCGGCGACCGCTCCCGCGCAGGGGCAGAGGAGCAGGAAGGCCGACAGCGTCATCAACGCCATCAGCCCAGGGAGCCACCGTCTCGCCCTCCATCCGCTTCTGCTCACGGTTTGTGTCGCTTCACGTGCGTCTCATCCCGTTCGCGGCGGCGCGGTTTCCCTCACGATTTCCCTCAGCGGGACACGGACGTAGAGCCGCGTACCGCCCGACGGCGGTGAGCCGATCACGATCTCGCCTCCGAGAAAACGCACTCGCTCGCGCATGCTGACGAGCCCGAGCCCACTCCTGCCGCGGAGCTGCCGGGGGTCGAACCCACGCCCGTGATCCACGATCCCCAAGGAGATCGCATCCGCAGCCCCGTTGAGCGCGACCTCGGCCTGCTGGGCGCCACTGTGCTTAATGGCATTTTGCAACCCCTCTTGCGCGATGCGATATAGGCACAAAGCCGTATCCGGTGAGATGGCTGCCGGCATCTGATCGTGGGTGAACTCGATCTTGAGGCCGTGGTGATGAGTCAGCTCCCTGCAGAGGCCGCCGATCGCTGCCACGAGTCCGAGCTGCTCCAGCTTCGACGGATGGAGCTGGTGTGACAG
>Ga0134111_10000649_pt1 | contig 11466 bp, 9 predicted proteins | sample 15_D_Rain_40_2_1_FD_94465 | JGI IMG/M metagenome (GOLD analysis project Ga0134111, IMG submission 94465) | Grasslands soil microbial communities from the Angelo Coastal Reserve, California, USA - 15_D_Rain_40cm_2_11112015 | ecosystem: Environmental > Terrestrial > Soil > Grasslands ...
ACTATGTCGCCTGGTGTACCATCCTCGATCCCCTCGTTCAGCATGCGGGAAAAACATTCGAAATCTGCCGAGAATACATCGCTGGCTGGTTTGTGCCACCCGTGTTTCCCGCCCCGCATTTGACCCCGTACGTTGGTGTCCACGATGTTCCCCCGTCCTCGTTTGTGCAACTGCGGCAGGGCAAACGTAACACCGTTGCCAAATATTGGGATTTCGACCCGGGCAAGAAGATCCGATACCGTACCGACACCGAATACGAGGAGCATTTCCGCGCTGTCTTCGCCCAGGCTGTCCAACGCAAGCTTCGCTCTGACCGGCCCGTCCTCGCAGAACTTAGCGGGGGGATGGATTCATCCGCCATCGTTAGCATGGCCGACGCACTCCTCGCCGCTGGTCGGGGTGACTGCCCTCGTGTCGACACCATCTCTTGGTACAACGACACGTATGATCACATCGAACCCGACTCAAACGACCTTCACTGGATCAGCAAAGTCGAAGAAAAACGCGGCAGAGTTGGCTGTCACATCAATTTCCGTGAGCTGAAGGCCAAAGAGGGTGAGCGGCCGCGAGTACCCTTTTCGTCTCTATTCGGTAATGACCGTTTGGCCGCCACTCCGATGCCAAACAATGTGCCGCCGATCGAATTTTTCAAGCAGTACAAGGCCTCTGTGGACCTGCAGGGCCACCGTATCATTCTGTCCGGAATTGGCGGCGATGAAACCACGGGTGCCGGCCTGCCGACACCCACGATTGAAATCCAAGATCACCTGGCACGAGCGAGATTCCTCACGCTCATTCGTCGGCTAAATGCCTGGGCCTCAAGAATGAAATCGCCCCGCCTCCCCCTGCTTTGGGAGGCCATGCGAGAGTTCTTATACGTCCCCTTGGTGGATGTGTGTGAAGCAGCGCTCAAGACGCCGTGGCTAAGCCCGGCTTTTGTCCGCCAATACCGTTCTGTTTTTCGTGGTTACCCGTCAAGAATCAAGTTATTTGGCCCCCTGCCAAGCTTTCAGGAACACATGGACAGGTTGCGCCATAACCGAAGATTCTTCGGAGTTCGCAGTTCTCCCGGTCCCGAGTTGCTCGCCGCGGTTCGCTATCCCTTTACAGACCGGGACTTTCGAGAATTCGCTTACGCTATCCCACGGGAACAAGTTGTCGGTGTGGGTAAGCGACGTTACTTGTTGAAGCGCGCTTTGGCCGGAATTGTTCCGGACGAAGTCTTGAACCGCAGGCGGAAGGCATTCGTCCCGCCGCAGGCTCCCTCTGGGTCGATAACCAAGAACTCGAACACGTGGCCCAGCCCAGAGGAAATAGGGACGATACTCCTCGCAAGTTCCGCGGGAATTGTTGACCGTGATCGGTTTCTGGAAGCCTTGGAGAACGCCCGGCGCAATGCGCCAATTCCCGCCCAGGAACTTGAACATACTCTGACGCTTGAGTTCTGGCTGCGGCATCTAGCAGCTCTTGGGGTCTTGAACCGCCCTGCACAAAGCAGGGGCTCAGGTTATTCGAGCGCGTTCGAGCGCCGCCAGAACTCCTTCCCCGTGCCGCCTCTCGCCGCCGGGGAACGCCCAAAGTTGGTGGCCAATCAAAGGGTTTCAGCTAGCTGATAGCTGAATGCAAGAACACCAAAACGGAAGGAGGTGTAAATCAATGAAATACGAAACGCCAGAACTGACGGTCCTTACGGCTGCCGTCGATGCGATTCAGGGCAACTCGAGCCTACAAGCAAAGAACCGCATCGCCATCGTAGCCGATGGACTGATCCCGACCGGCCACGTGTTCAACGAGCACACCGGAGTCGGTTACGCCGACTGGGAGTAACTAGCAGGTCTGCCAGGGCGCCCGCCTCACGGGCGTCCGGCAGTTTTTCACACTATTCCATGATGGAAAGGAGGTGAAAACGATGAAATACGAAACGCCAGAACTGACGGCCCTGACGGCTGCGGTCGATGCGATTCAAGGCAACTCGAGTCTTAACGCCAAGAACCGCCTCTTCGTGGTAGCGGATGGACCGATGCCGACCGGCCAAGTGTTCAACGAGCACACCGGAGCGGCATACGCCGACTGGGAGTAACTAGCAGGTCTGCCGGGGCGCCCGCCTCACGGGCGCCCTGGCAGTTTTTTCTGACCATCCCAACCGCTCAAGGGTTCAACGAGCACACCGGAGCGGCATACGCCGACTGGGAGTAACCAACAAGTCCGCCGGCACTCCCGGTTCACATCTCTCATCATATCCCCGATGGAAGGAGATGAAAACTATGAAGTACGAAACGCCAGAACTCATTGCACTGACTTCCGCCTTGCATGCGATTCAAGGCGTCACTGGCCCTTCCCGGAAGGACCCCTTCTCTCCTGTCGCCGAAGGAGCCATCCCGTCAGGTCACGTGTTCAACGAGCACGTGTCAGCCTACACCGACTGGGAGTAGGTGACGGCCAAGACCCTACGTTCATGCTCGCGGATTCTATGCTAATGCACAGGGCGACCCCTGTAAATCAGCTAAACGCGTAAAACCTCGTCGGAGAAAGTCTGACAGTCCGCTGCAGATAGAAACTCAGAGGCGCCAGTAAAAACTAACGCGAGGCTGCTTGAGACGCTCCTGCCTTCTTTTCGTTTTCCACCTGCAGCTGCCGCAAGCCGCGCCAGCGCTTGTATTGCTCCGCCTTGGCTGGGCCGGGATCCTCATAGTCTTGTAGCCAGAAGCGGAACCAATCTACAGTTCCGCCTTGCGAGGCCATCCGAGCCGAGGGATTCGTCAGAATGTGCTCATGGTCGTTGAATACCATCAGCTCCACGGGCTTACTCAGGTAGTGAAGCTCCGAGTAGGGCGACCACATCGCGAGCGCGCCTGCGCGGCCGTGGAGCGCATTCACCAAAAGGGGCGTGTTCACTTTATCGAGCTTAAAACTCGGGGAATGCTTCAGCCATTCCTGCAAGCCATCCCCGAAGGGTTTGGCGCCGATCACCTTCTCAGGCGCGTCGCTTGGCGCCAGTGTATACAAGAAATAATCCATCATCACGCCGTCGGTGATGGACGCAGCCTTGAGCCGGAGCGAATTCTTCGTGAGAATATCCATCACGTAATAGCAGGTGCGGCTAAAGCCGATGATGCCGATCTTCTCCGGATCCGCCAGCCCGTCGGAGACAAGTTGCTTTGCGGCTGACTCTATGATTTCGTCCGAGCAAGGGGCTTCATTTGGAATTCCCGACTCGCACTCGGACTTCCCAGACGCCTGTTGCAATACGACAATTCCACTTGCAGCCAGCTCTTGCGCCGCCATTGCGGTGGTGAATCCGCCGGAAGCGGAAAATATGTCTTTGTTGAAACCATGCGTTTGAATGACAAGCGGATAGCGCCGACCTGCTTGGTAGCCAGCGGGCTTATAAAGCCCGCCTTCCCATTGGCGTCCGTTCGCATCTTTCCAACTGTAAACGCTGGCCTGCGCCAGATCGAAGTCTCTGAGTTGCGGATTCGGGTCCCAAAGCAGCCGCGACGTTTCTTTATTGGCCGCGACGAGAACCTGGGGATCCTTGACACTCTGCGTTACTTTGAGTTCAAGTCCGCCGGGTCCGGCTTCCTGTTGCCCTATCGTCTCCCCTGCGGCTTGCCAGGTACCGTCCGGCTTGAGTCGGTACTCCGTGGTTCTTCCAGACCCATCGCGAGTGTCATACGTAACCAGGATGCGGCGGTCATCGCCAGGGGCGAAGCGAACGTCCAGAATATCCTCAATGGGGCGATGGTAGTCATCAATCGGGTCGGTGTTTTTCGCGTAGCCGTATTTCGGCAGTACCGCGCAGCTGGCGGTGTTTGACCGCGGCTCGGAGATGGCTATGCAGGGACGGCTCGGCGCGTTTTGTTTTGATTTCACGAACGTATCAGGCAAAAGCAGTTGCTGGCCATCGCTCGACCATGCTGGTCCGGCACCGAACGGAATGCCAATGGAATCCATATGCGGGGCGTCCGTCAATGGTTGGATGGAGCCTGATTTCAGGTGGATTGACACGTATTGGCTCGCCGTTTTATGACCTGCGTGGATGGGATGCTCCCAGGGTCCAGTGCTAGCAGGGGGGAATGGGCGTTCCGGATAGAGTGACTCCCAAGAAGGTGGAACTTCCTCGACTGGGGCTATTACAGCCAGTGACTGGCCATCGGGAGACAGGGTCATGAACTCGTCCCGAAAATCAGGGGGGGCACCGTTATGTTTTACTTCGAATCGCTTACCATCGACCACGGCCCATAGCTTTCGCGTGGAAGCATCCCAGGCCCGGAAGAGAGGTTCGTCCGGGAAAAACAGTTTCAAAAACTCAGCTCCCGTACCTACGTATGCGGCAGCCTGAGATTGCGCCTGTTCCCTTTTGTCCCACCCGGAATGGTCGGCAATGACATAAACATAGTGCTGCTCGTCTCGCACATCGAAAGAATGAACCCAATCCGAAGGGGAGGTTAGAGGCTTAATTGCTTTTTTTCGAAGGTCGGCCAGCATGAGTTGTTGGCTGGGCTTGGCGGCATCAGAGCTTACAAAGGCAACGCCGCTCGAGTCCGCGAGCCAACGCCAACCCATGGGACTGATATTGTCGATGACCGGCCATTGCCTACCCCTAAGCGTAGCAACCCACTCGGGTTTGGGAGGCTCGGCGCCGCCATTCTTCAAGAATGTCTGAATGTCCTGCGTACGGTAAAAACGAAGGGAATCTTCGACGCAATTCTCTTGGACAATCCCCCGCTCCGCCCACACAGCAACATATTTACCGTCCGGTGAGAAATGAATGTCAGGATCGCTCCCGCCCTGAAGGTTAAAAAACGTCAGGCCAATGTCATCCGCGACGGTGAAGGGTTTCTTTCGTTGTTGCGCCCATGCGCCCTGGGAATGGACGGCGCCCCACAAACCGAGAGCTGCGATGAGATAGCTGATGGTTTTGATTTTCCTCACCTACTGGGCCCGTCGTCCTTTCTTCTCGACGTTCTGCGTTGCATAAACGACTAGCTGAAAACGAGCCTGGCTACTTCAGCCTTTTGCAGGGAGCCCCAGCATGGAACTCTCCCTTCCGTGCCGGGGCCTCTGCCTTTCACTCCATCGTTGACCGCAAGCAACCTCAAAAAATCAGCTTGAGTGCGAATTGCATCGATCGTGCCCCGCCCATTTGATACAGCGGATTCAGGATGCCCAAAGAATTTGCGAGCGTGCCTGTCGGCTGTCCAAACGTGCATCCGTTGTTCGGATTGGGCGCTTGGTCAGGCGCGCACAAGACTGGGTTCACAGTCCCGAAATTCGGATGGTTGAAGACATTGAAAGCCTCCGCGCGGAATTGCAGCGCCAGACGCTCATGGATGGGAAACTCCCGGCGAACCGCCAGGTCCATCTGCCAGGCCCCGAACCCTCTTACAAAATTGCGTGGCGTGGTTCCGGCGCGACTCGGCATGAACGTGTTGGGATCGAGGGGAACACTTGCAAACGCATTGGGATTCACCGCGCGCCCTCCCGGGCACCCGTTTTGAAAAATCTGCATGCAATTCGCGCCATACACATAAATCGGCTGGTTCGGAACCAAATCCAGACCCGCGGGAAACGTCTTTCCCGTAGCCGGATCAAGATAGCTATTTCCGGCAAGCGTGACCGGGAAGCCGCTTCTGGCGGTGAAGCGGTCATCGAGGCCCCAGTGGTGCAGCAACGCATTCACGAAACGGTTGTGCCCCGCATTCGGCAAGTCATAGGAGAACGCCCCCGAGAAATTGTGCCGCACGTCAAAGTCGCAATTCCCGCGCTGGTAGCCGAAATCATAATAATTCTGCGAGCCGTAATCGATGCAGTGCGACCAGGTGTAGGAGGCCAGTGCCGTCATTCCTCGGCTCAATCTCCGACGAAACTGGACTTGCGCCGAGTTGTAATACGAGGTCAGCCCATTGCCGATGAAGAAAAATTCGGAGGAGTTCGGATTATTGGGGGTGAGTATTCCTGAATACTTCAATAATCTCCCCGCACGCGAACCGACGTAACTAACTGTGATGGCCTGCGACTTCCCCAGCGCCTGCTCGATGCTGCCATTCCACTGCAGTGTGTACGGCAACTGCAGGTGCGTTGGGAAACCAAACGGAGTACTCCCATATGGTTGCCCCGCCGGCGTCGTGGGGTCCTCAATCGTAGGTAGTTGTGGCACCTGCGGAAACGGCGCACCGCCGCCAAAACTCTGCGCTGAGAATCCCGGACCGCCGAAGCCGGAAGAAGCTAATTGTTGACCGGTATCGAAGAAAACTCCTCCACCGCCGCGCAGGACTGTTTCCCAGCCCGCAGTGTCGCGGAGAGTGTACGCCGCGCCCAGCCTCGGGGCAAAGTTGTAGTATCCCGTCTTCCACAGCGGCGTGCCTTGTGGCGCCACCACCCATGTATCAGGACCTGACCCCTGCACGGTATAAGGCATCAATCCCTGCGTGGCACCAGGCGGCGGGTTCACCTCCCAGCGCAGCCCCAGGGACACGTTTAAACGCCGCGACACTTTCCATTCATCCTGGGCGAAGGCCGAAAAGTTTTTGTACAGCGGGTAGGCAGGACCAAAGACCGTTGCTATCGAAAAGGGAGGACTGTTAGTCTGAATCGAATTTTCGTCGAAGTAAAAATAGTCCACAGCAGGAGAGGCCTGAATTGCATGCGACGCAAGCCTGCGATAGTCTGCTCCGAATTTAAGTTGATGCCGCCCCACGGAATAGCTAACCGTATCCACGAGATTCCACTGCTTCACAGCACCGGCGCTTATTGATTGATCCGGCTGCATGCAAAAGGCGTCATAACAAAGGAAAATGAATACGTCAGATCCAGAACCCAGCCCCGTTAGCTGCGCCATGTTGGCGGGCGCGCTGCCGGCAAACGCATCAAAGAAGTTTCTGCCCGTCGTTTCGTTGGAACTGTAATTCAGTCGGAGTTCGTTACTAAGGCGGTTCGTAAAAAGGCTGCTGGCGCCGGCCGTGTAGGTCCGCATGGTATAAGCTGAAGTGATGTTCTGGGAAGGAGGAATGCCAAAGCCTCCTGGCGCTGTTCCCCGCGCCGAAGCGCTAGATCCTGTATCGCTGAATCGGAAGAACAGCCTCAGCTTATCGCTTACAACGTGGTCAAACCGGACGCTCGTGGAATCAAGTGAACTCGGATTGGACCAGCTCCCCTTGAATTCCGCCCAGCCATCACCAAAATCTTGCCCATTGGGGACGGGAAAAGCGTTCAATACGGGTTGCAGTTCTGCCGGGGCCGGACTGTCGGTGCAAGTCGTCGCAGCCTGCCCTCGCAAGCAGAGATTCGGCACTCCGAAGATCGCTGCCGGCTGCGGCGCAATTAGGCGGAGTCCTTCATAGGAAACGAAGAAGAATGTCTTGTCCTTGCCGTTATACAATCCCGGAATCGTGACGGGTCCGCCCAGTGTGCCGCCAAAATCGTTTTGCCGAAGCGCCGGCTGTTTGACGTTCAGGTAGTCGTTGAACCAGTCGTTAGCACCGAAGTAGTCGTTCCGCAAATAATCGGAGGCCGTGCCGTGCCACTGGTTCGCGCCCGATTTTGTCCCAAACGAAAACTGCCCGCCGGGATTCCGCCCATATTCCGCGGAGTAAGTGGAACTTTGCACGCGGAACTCCTGAAGATCATCAACGGAGACCAGCGCCTGCGTGGTCCCTAGCGCGGTAGCAGATGCGATCGAACCGCTGGATCCCGCCCCTATGGTCATGTTATTGCCGGCAGCCGCTCCCAGATTCGCGCTCACGCCGTCCACGGTGTAACTGTTGGATTCCGTCCGCTGGCCATTCACGCTGAATTCGCCGGTCATGCCCCTGCCCGCATTAAAATTTGCCCCCGACTGCGCGCTCTGCGTCACAATCCCTGGCGTCAGCAAAATCAAATCCTGGAAGCTGCGGCCATTCAGCGGCATGTTCTTTATATACGTCTGATCCACGACCGTGCCGACCGTAGCATTCGTGGTATTCACCATCGGCGCACCGCCTTCCACGGTGACCGTCTGGCTGATGGAGCCGACCTGCATCGCAAAGTTCAGGGCAATATCATCCTGCACGTGCAACTCGACATTGGGCTTTACGATCTCGGCGAATCCCGTCTTTTCCACCACCACGCGATAGATCCCCGGAGGAACACTGGAAATTCGATACAGCCCATCCCCGTTGGATTCAGCGGAATAAGCGACGTTTGTGTTGATATTGATGGCCTGGACCTTCACAGCGGGTAGAACAAGTCCCTGGGAATCCGTAATTCGTCCCGAAATAGAAGCCAGTTCGTTTGCGAAAGCTGGACCGACTGAGGCGCAAAGAAGCGCCGTCAGACACACAAGTATCCACACACCCCACCGTTTATTCATTGATACTGTCCTCCCCTGAAAATAACCCCGTAACCTGCTATTTATCATTGCCTGCGTCATCGGCAGTTTGTGACAGCTCAGGTCTCTTTTTCTTTTTTTTCATCGCGTAGCGCGAACCTTCTCCCGCTCAGTGGGCGAACAAGGGCTGGATGTATCCAAAGGGTCGTGGTCAGGGTCTGGGGGACAATCTCTCGAGTATTGCGCTGGAAGTATCGCTATCGGGTTCCGCTCACCTTAAGCATATTGAAGGCAAGGCCAGAGAGAATCTGCCCGCCAATTTCGGATTCTCTTGTAGGAAATTTCAACCTGGAAGTGTCGGAATATCCGCGCAAACAAACGCTCACATTCGCTCATTGTCGGAAAGGAATTTGCCCGCAAACCAAGCCGGACCAAGAAGTTAAGGATGATTGGGCTTTGTGTTGAGATAGGCGTACAGGAGTTTCGCCCCTGTAGGTTTCTCGCTCCCACCGGGCGGTTCGGCGGTAACAAACACTGCATCAATGGCGGAAAGGACGGAAGGGTCGTTGAACTTCAGCACCCATCGACTTTGCTTTTGGTCGTCTTGGTACAGCATCCCAAGGCTTTGCGTCGACAAGCTGGACGCCTCCTGATAACCCCACAGTTGGTAAGACCGCTCGGAGAAGGAGGCATGCTTGGTCTTGCCCAAGTCGAATGCATAAAAGATCAGCGATTTCCCCTCCGTATAGAATACGCGGCCGAACGGGCTTTTCGTCTTGCCGTGCGAATCCACATCGTAGACATCCGTTATATGAAGAGTCCTCGCCCCCATCAAATCCCGAATATCATGGTCCGCCGCCAATAGCTTTTTAGCCCGGTCCAGGGAATCATTGGCATCTCCGAGCTGCGCCTCCAACTCCTTCATTCGCGACACTTGATCGCTAGTGCTCGCAATTTCAACGGAGCGCGATTTGCGCAGGTTCTGGAGTTCGTTACTCACACTGGCGAGCGACACCTTGGTATCTTCCAATTTGGCCGATAGGCTCTGCTCCCTGCTCGCCGACCCTTGAATTTCCGCCTGCAAAGCCTCCGCTCGCAAGGCTGAGCTCTTTACTTCGGCTTCGAGCGCCGCGTACCGCGCTTCCAATCCCGCGTACTGTGACTTAGCCGCTGACAACTGGGCTCTTGCTTCAGCGGCTTGCCCATTTGTCTTCGACAACTCTGAAACTTGCTTGTCCAGATCGGAGTTCTGAACGCGCAAACCCGCAATCTGATCCTGCAAGTCCTGCTTTTCTCTGGACTGCGTCAATTCCATCGTTCGAGCTTCGTGCAAACGGTAGGCGACGAAGGCGCTGAACAAACTCAGGACCAGGACTGTCCCATACGCGTACGCCGGCGACCAAGCCAACTTTGCGCCAAGTATGGTCCAAAAGGTCCTGTTACTAGCCTTCTCCTCGACGGAAAGTGGGATTCCTTCCGCTTTGGCCCTGGCCATAAACCTGTTCTTGTAATCGCGTGCTGCTTCTGTGACTTGTGGCCCAACTGCTCCCTCTGTCCATTCCGAGCCAGCCAAGGGAAATTGCTTGAAGATCATGTCTTGGTATTCCGCAAATTCACGCCGGCAAGAAGCGCACACCTCGACGTGCGCTTTCAGAACGTCGTACTCCTCCCCCGAAAGCTGCCCTCCGGCGGCTAACACGACCAGCTCCGTGTATCGCTCGTGCTCCATCAGTCTGCTGCTCCAGCCGCTCTGGTGGCGGCCTCCTGCTTGTGGCCGGTTTCATGCAAGACGTCCCGCAGCTTCTTTAATCCTCGGTAGTAGTAACTTCGAACTTGCTCGACCGGCTCACCCATGCGCTCGGCAATCTCCTTAATTAGCAGCCCCTCTGAGTATGCCAACTCCAGCACCCTTTTTTGCTTGTCCCCCAGACTTTCCATCCCTTTTTTGAGCATGCGTCTGCGCTCTTCGGAAGTCAGTCCATCCCAGCCGTTCGGGGAATAGGACGGCTCCCATCTGCCTAGTTCCACGGCTGAGATCTCCTCCGACCTGTAAAACCTTCTCGCGATAAGGTATTGGCGGCGGTTCATGCTCCGGTGGTACGCATACTGAAGAATCCAAGTCTTGGCGCTGCCTTTGCTGGCATCAAATAGGCACGCCCTTCTGTAGATCTCCAGGAATACGTCCTGCATCAGGTCTTCGGCTTCTCCGGCATCTCTGAGGATTCTCAAAGCGACGCATAACACCAGGCGGAAGTAGCGATCGAAGAGCGAGCCCAGGGCCTCTCCGCGCTCAGCTTTCATCAGTGAGATCAGTTCTTCGTCCGTTAGCTTCGAGAATTCGGCGTAGGTGGTGGAGGGAGACAATTCGACCGAAGCGGTAAGGGGCAAACTTTGACTGGTCACGTCTCTCAAGCCTCACAGCTTCAGGCCGTCCTGAGAATCGCCGTGCGCTAGCGACGCAGCAGTGGAGTCCCTGTTGGAGCTAAAAGTAAGCTGTCGAGCGCTGACCAGCTCGCCTTTGTCAAGGTGGGCGACGGCTCCCCTGAAACGACGCTGGTCGGGTTTCCGGCCTGAAACATACTCCTCCCGCTCCTTCTGTGCAAGTCCGAAAAGCGCCTACAGCAGCTTGGCCAAGAATCCACCTCTCGGGCACCGACTCGGAGCAGAATGCTTGCGAGACACCTCGTTTCTCTTCGCCATAGATTCCTCTTTCTCTTACCGGATGGCGCCAATTAGGTCTTGGTCTTGCCGACCACGTGCGGCTAGAATTCCAGGGTCAATGGACCCTGGGGGATCCGGGCAGTTCTAACGCACCCTCTGTAAGCGGTTACATGTGAGCCCCATAGTGGATTTGAAAGGGGCAACGATCGCTATCCTGCGCGAATGTTCCGTGGCCTCTGCTGTGTGGGAGACGCTATGAAGAAACTACCTGGCCGTCGGCAAGTCTTGAAAGGCGCTGCCGCTGCCTGCGCGGCGTTGTTGTTGCCTGGAAAAGAAGAAGTTGCGGACTCCGCTCTTCGGGTCGCCGGTGAGGATGTCGAAATTCAGATTGCCCCGGTCAGCAGGCACACTGTGCGGCTGACGGTCGTTCCGGTCAAGCGCGCTTCAGAAAATGGCCAACCGATGAACGTCATGGGAGATGGCTCGCTGGTGCAATC
>Ga0134111_10000654_pt1 | contig 11415 bp, 7 predicted proteins | sample 15_D_Rain_40_2_1_FD_94465 | JGI IMG/M metagenome (GOLD analysis project Ga0134111, IMG submission 94465) | Grasslands soil microbial communities from the Angelo Coastal Reserve, California, USA - 15_D_Rain_40cm_2_11112015 | ecosystem: Environmental > Terrestrial > Soil > Grasslands ...
CTGGTCTCCCCTCGACCACTTCGAGTGTCGGCCCGGAACTGTCCTCGCGCAGGAGAGGCTCTTGACTCCCCTGTTGATGTTGAACGCCCCGTACGGAGGAACCGCAAGTGGGACGGTCCACGAATCGGCCACGACCTCCTGGTCTACCACCGTACACAATGGAAGCGCCGCGGCGTTGTTCGTCCTCCGTAACTGGTCGGTCGCCCGATCGCTTCAAGTTCTGGCTCCGGGACCCGGGACCAATGCCGAGTGTCCAGAATTCCTCGCCATCCCCGGATTCTACAACGAATACCTCGGAATCGACCTCCTCCTTGCGAATTCGACCTCCGATGTCGCGGAACCGACCGCCCTCAGTCATTCCGGTTACGGATCCGTGCTCTTCCATAATGGCTTCGTCTCCGGGGACGGAATAACCATGGCAACCTGCTCATGGAGCGGGTTGGGACATGGATACCTACGGACGACCTCCAGTCGAATTACGGTAGAGGTCCCGTTCGTCTGGGACAGGACTACCGTGACAGCGAGGGCCACCCTCGAGTACCTCGCCAACTATTCTTACGAGTTTCCCGCTGGCGCGGGAACGTGGTCCGTCGATGACTTGAACCTTGGAACCAATGCTCCCGGGGGCGGGTACGCTTTCACCTTTACGTCCTGTCCGTAGTCACATGCGCAGCATTGATCGGACCCCAGGAGCGCCCACGAAAAAGACAGGGTGTGGACGTTCATGAGTGCGAGTCGTTCGCTAATGATTGAATCCGATTCCAAAGATAGCTACGGGCCTGAAGGGTCCCGCGAAGAAAATGCCACGAATCCGACCACGGCGGGGCTCCCGACGGGGAGTGGAGTTGTCCAAGCCCTTCCTACGAGTCTACACACCCGAGGCTTCGGGGCGTCTGCGGGAAAGGCTATCTTCCCGCGAGCGATTCGCGCACCCTGCCGCGGTTCGCGAGGCAAGCCTCGTCGGGATTCAGACGCGGGCCGAGATCGAAGCCAAGCCACGCGGGCCGGATTCCATAAGCGCCCGTGTTCGGGTGGGGTCACCCCTTCCACCGATCTTGTCGACGCGATCACGAGGTCGTCGGGGCATCGCTAGGCGTCCGCATGTGTAGTACCTTCACCCGGGTATCGCCGGAATGCCCCCGAGCCCGGTCCTTTATTTGCACGGCCGATTTCTTGGCCCAATCTTTTATAAGTGAAGAGGCCGACGCGATGCCGTTACGTTCAACCGAAGGGGATAGGCCATGTCAACCGAACAAGCGCCACCGTTCTTGGTCGACGCCGTCCGGGCGTCCGCCTCGAAAATGCAAGGGATGAAAGCAGCTCTCGACGCCCGTGCCAAGGAACTCGATGCCCTCAAGGCGCAGCTCGACTCGGAGCGGCAAGATATGGAGAAGCGAGCGGCGCGGCTGGAGGCCGAACGCCAAGCCATGGAGGGGGAGAGAGAGGAGGTCCGGGCCGCCCGCGCGTCCGTGAACCAGGACCTCGCCACGATCCGGGCCGACCGGGAGACTTTCTCGGCCGAACAGACACGATTCCAGGATGCAGCGAACGACTTTGCGGCACGCGAGAAGTCCCTGAGGGAAGCCGAAAGCAACGTGGAACGCCTCGATCACGAGATGATCGGAAGGATGCGAGAGGCCGGGGCGAAGTTTCTGGCAATCGTGAATCGCGAGGAAGAGCTGGTCAAGTTGCAACGTGACTGGCTGGTTGCATTTGAGACGCGCGAGCAGGAACTTCGAATGATCACCGAGCAGATGCAAGCCCGGCAAGAGGAGTCCGCGGAGCTGCACCGGTCTCTCGCCCACCTCGAGTCGGTCTTCAAAGGCGAGACGGACCGGCTTGCGGCCGAGCGTCAGGAACTCGCGGCCAAGGAGGAAAGCCTGCTCGAGGCGCAGCGGTACCTCGCCACGGTCATCGAGGCGGCGGACGTCGGACCGCGGGAGGCCGAACGGCCTAGCCCGCCTCCGGCGGACGAACCTCCCGCGCCGACGGAGTCTCCCCCACCTCCTATGTCGATCATGGCCCCGACGGCTCCTGAGCCGGTCGAGCCCGAAAACACACCGGAACCTGAAGCAAGACCCGCGGTTACGAGAGCCGAGGCGATGGACCGATTGACCCGGGCCATCGAGGCTTGGAGGCGCTCCCGAGATAGCGGCCGCGACGTCGGCGAGATGCGCAACACGCTGAAGCTTGCGAAAGACGCCCTTCAAGCTGGCAAGTATGAAACCGCGATCCGCCTCGCCACGGAGGTCCTCGATGACCTCCAGCCCGCGGTGATTGCGAGGTAGCCCGGACCGGATCCGAAGGGCAGGCCTGCACCGTCGAAAGTCGCTCTTCTAACAGTCGCATCCAAAACGACGTTTCTAGCGGTGATCACCACGAGCTCCCTTCGACGGTCAAGTGCGTTACGGGCTAGCCGAATCTGGCATCATGTTGACGGATCTGAACGGACCCGAGCCCAGATTAGCGGCCCCGCCTTTGGAACCATAGGTCATACGTCCGGTGATCCACGATCTCGACGACAACGATGTGCCGCTCGCCACGATCGCCATGCGCGGAGGAAGACGTTTGTTCTCGCGATCGGGGCATGATTATCAGGAAGCAACGCCTCCGTCTCGGTCCTCGCGTATACCTTTCAAGGTCCGAATCGCCATGACATAGACTCTTGCTTCTTCGAGCGTCCTGAACGTGCTGCTGCCCTTGATACCATTGCAGATTTGGCATGCTGCGACGAAATTATAGGCGTAGTTGTTCTGGCTGTAGGCGAACGGCACGAAGTGGTCCCAATTCACCTTCAGGTAGATGAGACGTCCTTTCCGTTCGACGGCTGAGTTGAACAGCATATCACAGTACAGGCATCGGTTACCCTGCAACTCCAGAATGGTTTGTCGCTCTGCTGCAGTCGGCCGCTTGCGCCGATCCTGAGCCTGTGACATCCGCTTCGAACGCGTTGTGTCGAAGACCGTGGGGCTCCCGCAACAGGTAAGCTTCGCGTCAATGAGGATCGAGTATTGACGGCAATGGACGCAATATTCCCGTTCCATCACAACGTTGCCGTAGTGTGCGTAGTGTTGTCCCTTTGGCATGTCTGTTTCCCCGCCAACGCCGTGACACAGCGAGTCATGCCCTAATTAATCTGTTGGATGGGATGGAGAAAGTGCCCGCCGGTTAAGGCGGGCGCAGGTGGGAAACGAGGGTCTCGACGACGTAATCCGAATAGAAGGGGGCGTCTTCGCCGCAGAGCCACAACGTACTTTTGGTCAGCCTGGAGTATCCATGGTCAGTAGGCATCGCCCTGCCAAGAATCCGCGGCGATTTCAACTCCAAGGACGAGCGGGGCCGCGTTCCCCTAGACACGCCGGAATCAGAGAAGGACATAGCAGAGCTGGGCGCCGATGCGTGGGATGGACTGCATGTCCTCATCTACGATGAAGGCGGGTACCAAGCCGATGGGATCCTCGAATTTGTTGACGGCATCTGGCGGCTCGCATTATCCGGGGCACCGGCAGGAGATTGGCAGCGAACGAGTAGGCTAAGTTTCCACGCGGTGAGGGAAAGGGCCCACCTCATGAGCGGGCATGATGGGAACAAGGCAGGGTTGCGACGAGAGCACCTTCGGGACCGGGGACCGAATTGAGCGGATTTTCACCTGGGAACGAGCCTGATCGGATTCGAACCCAGGCCCAAAGTGTCGGGAAACGGGTGGACTATGGACGGGCACCAGGTGGTCGAGACTCCATCCCTCGCTCTTCGGCCGCTTCTTGGAGTTTCCCTGTTTCAGAAGCGATGAGCCTCCGCACGATCGCTGACCGCGATGTGTGATGGAGTCGTGCCAACCGACTCAAGTTTCTCCATGTCGGGGCATCAAGAGTCAGTTGGTGCGCATGTTGACGCTCACTCGCAGCACGTCGTATTCGACCTCGTCTCTTTTTGCGGGCCATTTCGTCACAGGCTCCTCCGTCACGACGAAGGCCCTATAATACTCACCCATGGCCCCAAGCTTCGTCCGTTGTGGCTCTTTCGTGAGCTTCGGCCCGCGAGGGGGTTGACTCAAGGGCAAGAACGAGGCCGGCCGGGGCCAAACGGGAGGGGCGGTAGAGCTACGCGGCGAATCCGAGGTAATTGGGGAGGGGTCTGAACTGCCGATAAAACACTCACGACCTCACGCGCTTGGGTAGGAGCGGGTTGTGGGACAAGGGCAAGAATTCGCGATGCCAACTGACATACGATCCCACGGATCGAAGGTGCAAACCCCCTCGAGACAAGCGGGGCCTGAAGGGCCCGGACCGTCAATCCACGACCGCGCCGACTTCCCGCGGGGCTCAGCTACGAACTTGGGGGACCTCATATGTGTACTCGCCTTTCACCATGTCCATCAGCTGGCCCTCGCGGGCGCTGACGAGGCGGCCCTTCTTCGTCCGCACCCATCCGATCCGTTCCGCCTTGATCTTCGCGCTGAGCTTTAGGAACCCGTCAATCAGGGCTTCCGGGCGGACCGGACAGCCGGGGATGAAGATATCCGTGGGGACGAATGTGTACGCCCCTTTGACGACGGCGTACGAGTCGTAATAGGGGCCGCCACAAATCGTGCACTCGCCCATGGCGATGACCCATTTGGGTTCCGCCATCTGCTCGTACAGGCGGCGCACCGCGGGACGGAGCTTCAAGGAGATCGGACCGTTCAAGAGGAGCACGTCGCACTGCCGCGGGGAAGACCGGTAAATGACGCCGAAGCGCTCGACATCGTACCGTGGATCCGAGGTCGCGGCCATCTCGATCGCGCAGCACATGATGCCGAACACCAACGGCCAGGTCGAGTTGCGTTTCGCCCAGTTGAAGAACTCGCCCACCAAGCCCGCCTTCAGCCTCTTGAGGACCGCTCCGCCGGGGCCGCGTTTCATCGGGGCGTCGATGTTCTGCTCGACCCATTGGACGAAATCCTTCGACCGCAGGCCGACGATGTTCGCCTGCTCCGCACGCTGGATCATCCGATCCGGACCCCGAGCTACGGCCCGCAAATCGCTCTCCGACAAGCAGGGCCACGACACCGATGTCATGGACATGGAAAAGGGCTTTGGTCTCCCCCGCAGACGATCAGCCGGATCCAGATGACCTACACCCAGCTGACACAACATTGAACTTGGGCCTGGACGCCCGTTGCATTATGACGGCACGCCGTAGCTATTCGATAGCTAGGCAGGATACGGGCCTGAACGGATTCGGTTCAACCGGAACGAGATAACTGGCTTCGCCAATCTGGCCAAATCGGCACCAAACATTCAAAGGCTGAGAGATAGAATGTTGTGCCCGTGGTGGGACCTGGTCGCGACCGGGGCCAATCCCGTTCCAAGCGTCGCAGCCGCGAAAGAGATACTTGTCGCGTTTGCGGGAAGCTGCTCACTCCAGCTCTAAAGGATGTAGAGGGATCCGGGGGACCTGTTCGCGTGTCGTGTCGTGGCCTGCCATGCCTTCGTTGTCCGGATTCCCACGAAACGCGAGGTCCGTACCCGGACTTTGAAGCCACGCTTCTCGACGGAGTGCACGACGGAATCCCAAAGTCCAAGAGCCGCATGCAAGCGCGACGGACTAACTTCGAATGTACGGACTGCCAAGCCACGCTCGATGTGTCGAGTCTCGCTTTGGCGCACGTCCGATTCCAACTTCGACTCGGGGGCGACGCCGTTGAGGTGGAGGTTTCCCTGCCAGGCGCTCGATGTACCCATTGTGGCAAGGAACAAGCCCTTGCCCAGCGATCGAGGCTGTTGGGTGTACTCGCCGAACGACTCCCCGATGCGGTGATCGACCTTCTCACTAATGCAGGCATCGCCCGACGTCGCCGGGTCCCGGAGTTCCAGGCTTCTCCGTACGCATCGGGCGCGGCAATCGTCTTGTTCAGCTTGATGCTCGTCGTCGCTTTCCTGATCGTCCTCTCTCTTGCACCGGTCGAGGTGAAATCCTCTCCACTCTTCTGGATTGCAGTGGTCGGGTGGGCGCTGATCGCATTTCCGTTCTTTCCACCCGACGAAATACCAGGGGTGCGGCCTCCGGGGAAGACCGGCCTCGTTGGTTCGACGGTTATGGGGGCGGCCTTCCTCCTTTTCATGGCCGGTTTTGTTGTGAAAAACAGATTCCCAATCGCTCAGATCGGCTTCGGCGCCGCTGGGAGTCTCCTTGCCCTTGGAGCATGGTTCATCTACTCCTACTTGTGGACAGCGAGGATTTCGACATGTACCGTTTGTGGAACATGGCGCTGGTTCTTGCGGTACGAGGGGGCGCGGTACTGCAACAACTGCGGCCTGCCAATGCCAGCACAAACTCCGAGCGGTGCGCGATCCGAGAGCTCAGAACAGGTGCATATCCGGCGATCTCAACTGCGGCGATTTGTGGTTCGTTTTGCTCTAGGTCCACTGTGGCTCTTTGTGGGACTTATTGAAGTCGGTGCGGCAGCGCTTCTTGGCTATCCCCAACGGCTGATCGAATCCGCTCTCTTGATCCTCCTCTGGGGATTTGTTGCGACGATTGCCGTCTCGATCGCCGCCTATCGGCAGCATGTTCACCGAAGCCGGTCGCCGAACGTCTGATATCCGGCTCACGCCCGATCCGCGCGAGAAAAGTGATCACCGACTCAGGCCCGGAAACGCGCGGGGTACGGGCCTGAAGGGATTCGAACCCTTGACCTATCGGTGTCCCTCGGACACGTCCGCGGGGCGGCTCCGATAAGAGCCGATCGCTCTACCTAGCTAAGCTACAGGCCCGCGGCCGCGCCTATCGACCGTGTTCAATTAAACGTTACGTCGAAGAACAGAGGCCCCAAGCCTGTTGCCCCACGACGAACGTCGACCCGGGCTCGATTTGATTGATGTCCAGGCGATAGCACGCTGTTGAGCTGGCGGGCACCAAGAAGAAGTCGCCCGGACTCAGATGACCGTCTCCGTCCGCGTCCGTGAATGCTAGCGTCGCATTCCCGCCCCCCAGCGGGGGACCGAGCGTCGCGGCCGTCACCTTGTCTCGCACCAGGACCGCTTGCAACTTCGACAGCGACACGGAGGCGCCGACCGACGTGACCTCGAGACGGGTCGAGGTCGTAAAGGTCATTTTCACCGGCGTGGCGACCCCACTCTGGTCGACGAACATCCGCGGAAGGAACACGACGCCAAGGAGGACGATGAAAACGATGCCCGCCACCATGGAGTACCGAAGCAGCTTCGTCGCCTGAGGTGGCGGACTCCGCTTGCGCTTGAAGACGGCCGTCGGCCTCCGGGGCCGCGCGATGCGCATCGACTCACTCCACGTAGATCGCGGGACGGCCAGGGACGGCGCGGTCAGCCTTCGTCGACGGATCCCAGCGGCGCGGATCGTCCGCGCGGAACACGTCGACCTTGACGCCGAGCTCTTTCGCCAGGAAGTGCGCATTCTCTCGGAACATCGCGAACTCGTCCACGGAGTCGAACCGATCCAGATGTTCGACGCGGGCGTGCTTCAACTCGTCCGCCACCTGCTTCGCGTACGCGGCCACCTCTTTCGCGCGGTCGCGCATCCCGGGTTGGGCAAGCGCCTTCTCCATGAGGACGTTCATCGCGAGCGCACCCTGCGTCGCGAGCGCACGGGCGACCTCGTGGACGCTGACTTTCCACGACGGCGCCGTGTACAGGGCCATTCGCTTCGGCGCGATCCCGGTGACCTTGAGGATCTCCCGGATGTCCGCGAGGGTCGACTGCAGCAAGCCTTCCGCGGCCTCCGCTCGGGGATTGATCTCCTCGACCTTCGCGTCAGGATAGGCCGCGGCGACGACGAAGCCGGCTCCCCCGTTCCGGTGCCAGATCTCCTCCGCCATGTGGGGCGTGAATGGGGCTAGCACCTTCGTCTGGACCTCGATGAATCGACGCAAGCACTCCACCTGCGGACGGTTCTCCGATCTCCGGACGTACCACGACCAGGCCGACTGGAGGTCGAAATAACCGTGGCGCAACGCAATTTTGTAATTCATGTCCTCCATCGCATTCCGCGTCGCCTGAACGGTTCGATTCAGGACGCTCAGGAACCATCCGTCAATTCCGTGTGTGTTCCGCCGGGTCGAGTGTTTCTTCGTCGCAAAGCGAACCCAGTCTTGCAACCGGGCCTCCGCAACCGCGGCGAAATCAAGGTCCACGTTCGGGTCATCGAGGCCGTCGCCCGCGTTCGCCACGGTGAGCCGGATCACGTCCGCAGGCCACTCTCGCAACGCCTCCCGGATGTACCACACGTTCCCTCGGGACTTCGACATCTTGCGACCCGCGAGGCGTACATATCCGTTCACGCCGTAGCCGCGAGGCCAGTGCTCCTTCGGAAAGATCGCGATGTGATTAAACAAGCAGAAGGCCATATGATTCTGGACCAAGTCCTTCGCCGTATTGCGCAGGTCGACCGGGTACCAGTACGTAAACTCCTGCCGCAACTCTTCGACTAGTTTGGCGTCCACACCGAGTCGGCTGGCCACGGTCTTCGCGCCGCCCTTCCCGAAGAAGACATAGTCGAAGAACGCGTCGTCGAGGCGTCCGGCCCATGGCACCTGCGACCGCAAGGCGCCGCCCTGCAAGGCATGGGCGATCGTATAGTAGGCCATGTAGATCGTCGAGTCGCTGAGGCTTTCGATCACCCAGTCCGAGTCCCACGGTAGGATCGTCCCGAGGCCGCGGTGATGGGTGCATGGCCAGTCGTGGAGCCAATCCGTCACGTAGTCGAGCCATTTCCGCAAGCCCTCCGGATGCATCTCCATCGAGGCGATCGCCTCGTGGACCTTCGCCTTCCATGCCGGGTCGCCGTATCCGAGGAACCATTGGTTGTCCACGACCTTCACGATCGCCCGCGTCATGCAGCGGCACACGACCTCGCCGCTCGGCTCGTACATGCTGTCGGCCTGACCCTTCGACATGAGTTCCTTGCGGATCTCGTCCTTCGCGACCTCGACCCGCATGCCCGCGTAAGGCCCGCAGTTCTCGTTCAGGACGCCGCGGTAGAAGCCGGCCCGGTAGACCTCGGCCTTCGCTTGCTCGAGCTTCTCCCGGTCCCCTTGATTCCGGATCCCCAGCCGCTCCACGATCTCGACGCCCGGCAGCGGCCCCCACCCGGGCGTGCGGATGATCGACACCGGCTTGATCGCTCGAATGCGCGGCGGGTCCAGATCGTACTTCGCGAGGAGCGCATCATCCCGCTGGAGGTCCCGCAAGGCGACGAAATCGTCCGGGGCATCGGAAGGGACGCTCGTGACGATGCCGGTGCCTCGACCCTGGTCGATGAATGACCCTGGCAGGACGGGGATGGCACGATTGATCGCGGGAGCGACCGCATCCTTGCCAACGAGGTCGGCCCCCCGGACGGTCGACTCCACGACCACGGTCCGGCCTTGCTCCGAGAGCTTCCTTGTCGCGAGTTCGTTCAAGACCCATCGTTCCTCGCCGACCTTTGCGACGACATACGAGGCATCCGGATCCACCCAGAGATTCGTCTGCCCGTAGACGGTCTCGGGTCGGATCGTGGCGGCGACGAGGAATCGGCCATCCGCCAAGGGAAACTTCAGGAGTGTGTATTCGCTCGGCGTCTCCCCCTCGCCCTCGAGGCGGTCGTGATCCCCGATAGGGGCTTGGTCTTTCGGACACCAGATAACTGGGTGCTTGTCGATCTTGACGAAGTCGCCGTCCCGGAGGTGATGGAACTGCCATCGCACGAACGCGTCGTAGGGCGGGTTCAGCGGGGTCGTGATGAAGGACCGGGTCCAGTCCACCGCGACACCCAGGCCCTTCAAGTCCTCCATCGCGGCCTCGGGAAATACCTCGATCCAGTGCATCGGGTCCGCGAACTTTGGAATGTCGCGGTCCGGGATTCCCATCTTCCGCAGGATGTCCCACTGCTTCGGCTCCTTCTCGGCGATGCGCTTCGCGGCGCCCAGGATCGGAAGACCCGTGCAATGAAACGCCTCCGGATGGAGGACGTTGTACCCGAGCATGCGACGATATCGCGACTGAAACTCCGCTCGCAGGAACGAAGTCGCGAAACCTAGGTGTTGGTACCCGTTCATGTAGGGGTACGGGACGGTCGTGTACCACTTGGGCCGCGTCGGATCGGCTCGCGCGACGTTCACGTTCGCCTTCTCCCAGGCGGCCCGCCACTTGACCTCTATCGGCCGCAGATCGATCTCCCTGGCGCGGGGTCCTATTTTCGTCCGGGTTCGTGGAGGAGCCGCGCGGGCGCGCGTCCGCACGCGCGGTTTTGCCGTCGGCCGAGACGATCGCCGTCGGTGACGTCTCGCCGACACACTCCGACGTCGAGACGATTTCGGCGCTCTTCGGTGCGGATGGAGACTCGTTCGACGGGTGCGCGGGGCCGATTTTCTCCGGGCCACGGCGGACCATAGGAGGCGTTCGCGTAAAGCTTTCGCGGTGTTCGAACCTCGTTGGTAGCGCTCCTTTCCGCGAAAAAAGCGCCTCTTCTATCTGGCATACGAAATAAAATTAAGGACCCTCGGTCGGGCACAGGCTCCGAGGACGATGGAGGGGTCTTGTCCTACGTCGTATGACAATTGACAAAACGTATATGTAGGGTCGTCCTGGATACAGCGGCTGACACGCCAAGAAATGCCGGAGTGGTGTATGACCACGTCATACCCATTCCCGTGTTCGAGGCGAGGGGTCTGGGATGGACGAAAACGAACGGATCACGCTTCGGCTCGAGAAAGAGAACCTCGAGCTGATCGATGCGTTCTTGAAAGAGAACACGTCCCACGGGAACCGCTCCCAACTGGTCCGCGAGGCGGTCCAGGCGTACATCCAGGCCATCCGTGAGGGCGGGGATCGAGTCACGATCCACGTTCCTCGGTACTACCTCGACCTCATCGACCGCCTCGTCGCGGACGGCTACCTCCTGAATCGGGAACATGCCATCGTGCGAAGCATCGAGGAATGGTTCACGCGGGAACGGGTCAAGGAGATCCAGGACCACAAGCAGGAAGTCGACAAGGCGACCGGCAAAGTGGTCTCGGTCTCGACCGGAGAGAAGGACGGAGTCATCCCGCGGTGAGGCAGCGGGGCGTGACGAAGGCCGGAAGGAAGGAACTCCAAAACGGAAGGGAAGGGAAAAACGGGATGGGACCCGAACAGAAGGGATGGGATGCACTCCTCTCGCCGAGGGGATCTCCTTCCGGCCTCCCTCGACAAGTCGCAGGATAGTCGGAGTTGGATCGATGGTACCCAGGGACTACGTGGACGAGGTCATCAGCAGCCTGTTCGAAGACGCCGTCGACCCGAAGATCTCGGTCGTCGGGGTCGGCGGGGCAGGCGGCAAGATGGTGAGCGCGCTCTACGACCGCGAGATCAAAGGCGTGGAGACAGTCGCCGTGAACACGGACCCCGCGGGTCTGTCGAAGGCGGAGTGCGACGTGAA
>Ga0134111_10000664_pt1 | contig 11306 bp, 10 predicted proteins | sample 15_D_Rain_40_2_1_FD_94465 | JGI IMG/M metagenome (GOLD analysis project Ga0134111, IMG submission 94465) | Grasslands soil microbial communities from the Angelo Coastal Reserve, California, USA - 15_D_Rain_40cm_2_11112015 | ecosystem: Environmental > Terrestrial > Soil > Grasslands ...
AGCTGATGCGGGCCCTCGAGCGCCACGAGATGCTCATCGTCATCGACACGCAGTGGAAGGACCATCTGCTGTCGATCGACCATCTCAAGGAGGGCATCGGCCTTCGCGGCTATGGTCAGCGCGATCCGCTGACCGAGTACAAGAAGGAAGCGTTCGACCTCTTTCAGGACATGGCGGAGCGCGTGAAGGCCGCGGTGGTGGAGCGGCTCTTCAAGGTGCAAGTCGTCCGGGAGGCGCCGATGGCGATGCCGACGTTGACCGCCCGGGCCGATACCCAGGAGAGCCGAGGCGAGATGCCCTCGGTCGGCAGCGAGGTGCCACGCGCGGCCCCCTTGGCAGCACCGCCCCGACCGGCGCCGCGCACGGCCACCGGAGTCAAGGTCGGCCGCAACGACCCGTGCCCGTGCGGGTCCGGCAAGAAGTACAAGAAGTGCTGTTACCTCAAAGGCACTTGATCAGCCTCGACATCTAGCGTCATCGGCGCCCGCGCCCCCCAGGCGTGGTGCTTTTTCGTAGGCCCCCAGAAGCCGCCCGTGCTAGAAGGTTTTCATGCGCCTCGATTCCATAACCCTGCACGGATTCAAGTCGTTCGGCGAACGCACGGAGCTGAGGATCCTTCCCGGCGTGAGCTGCATCGTGGGCCCGAACGGCTGCGGCAAGAGCAACATCTCTGACGCCGTTCGCTGGGCACTGGGTGAACAGAGCGCCAAGTTACTCCGTGGCCAGCGCATGGACGACGTCATCTTCTACGGCTCGGCGTCCCGCAAGCCCGTCGGCCTGGCCGAAGTCGAGCTGAGGTTCTCCAACGATGGCGTTCTGGCCGTGCCGTGGAGCGAAATCGCCGTGGCGCGGCGGCTCTACCGGACGGGTGAGAGCGAGTACCTCCTCAACAAGCAGCCGACCCGGCTGCGCGACATTCTCGACCTCTTCGCCGGGACCGGCGCCAACCCGCGTGCGTATTCGGTGATGGACCAGGACAAGCTCAACCATGTCCTGACCGCCAAGCCTCACGAGCGTCGCGTGTTCATCGAGGAAGCGGCCGGCATCGCACGCTACAAGCAGCAGCGCAGCGAGACGCAGGGAAAGCTCGACGGCGCCCGTGGAAACTTGGTTCGTGTGAAGGACGTGATGGACGAGGTCAAGCGCCAGCTCGGCTCGCTCGAGCGCCAGGCCAAGCGCGCTCAGCAGTACAAGGCGCTCGAACAGGAGCGCCGAGACGGTGCCCTCGTGCTGGCCGCCGCCGATTTCGCCGGACTCGTGGCCGAGGCCGACCGCCTGGAGCTCGAGATCGCTCAGCACCATGAGCGCGAAGAGGTTCTCCGCACGACGGTGAGCCGGCTGGCCGGCCATCAGGCCACCCAGCGCGAGGCGATCCAGGTGAGCGATCACCGGCTCTCCGATCTGCGCCAGGGTGTACAGAAAGTCCAGGTGGACCTCGAGCGACTCCTCGAGCGTCGTGAGCAGATGGGCGTGCAGCTTCGCGAGGCGGCCGAAGAGGTGGTGCGACTCGACGAGGAGATCCGTGTGACGGGCGAGCGCCTCGACGTCCTCGCCGCCGAGCGCGAGACCACTCGGGGTGCGCTGGGCGAGGCCGAGCGTCTCGTCGCGGAGCGCACGCAGGCCGCTGACCATCTCGCGGGCCTCGTCGAGCGCCGGCGTAGCGGATTGGCCGAAGAGCGCGACCGACTGGAGGGATTGCGTCTCGAGCAGATTCGTATCGCTGCCGAGCGCACGGATCTGATGCGCTCGGCCGGTGAGCTCCGCGAGCGCGAGAGCCAGCTCGCGCGCCGAGGCGAGCGCCTGGCCACCGAGTTGCGCGAGGCCGAGACCGAGGCGGAGCGGATCGTGGCGGCTCGCACGGAGCTCGAGGCCGCGCGTGATCGCGCTCTGGCCGAGCTCGCGGCGCTGATGAGTCAGCGCGAAGAGCTGGCCGTTCAGCTGGCCGCACGTGAGCGCGGGCTGGCAGACGCCGAGACACGACTGGCCGATGCGCGCTTGACCCTGGCCGCCCGCACCTCTGCCGCGGAGTCGCTACGCGAGCTCGAACGTGTCCGCGAGGGATACGACAGCGGGGTCCGCGCGATCTTCGAGGCGGTTGAACGCGAAGGCCGTGTCGGCGTCGACGGCGTGGTGGGAACGGTCGCTGATCTCCTCGACGTTCCTCCCGACCTCGAGCGGGCTGTGGAGGCGGTGCTGGCCGAGCGCCTGGCTTGGGTCGTGGTCGAGCGCTTCGACCAGGCCCGCGCCGCCGTCACGTTTCTCCAAGAACGCGGCGCCGGCGCCGCGACGTTCTTGCCCCTCGAGTGCCTGTCGTCAGCCTCCGACCCTTTGCCCGAGGACGACGGTGTGCGCTGGATCGGTCATCGCGTTACGGCGCCTCGCGAGAGCCTCGTCCACTTCCTGCTCGGCCAGGTTGCGATCGTCGATCATCTGGATCAGGCGGAGACCCTCTGGCGGCGGAACGGTGTCAGCGCGACGTACGTCACGCCGAACGGCGAGGTGCTGGCGCCGACGGGGCGACTACGCGGCGGTGCGGGGGGCGGCGAGGCCCAGCACTCGCTGCTGGCCCGCAAACGCCAGCTGCGGGAGCTGGACGAGCAGATCCGCGAACTGACCGAGACGGTGGGGATCACGCAGACCACGGTCGCCCAGACCGAAGCTGATGTCGCGGCGCTGCGCGTGCGCATCGCCGAGTGCGAGCAGACAGTCGGCCAGCGCCAGGCCGAGCGCGTCGCCGGTGAGAAAGATCTGGAACAGGCGATCCGTGAGCACGAACGCGAACACCGGCACGCCGAGACCGTGCGCATCGAAGCCGGCCAGGTGACCCGGGAGTCCGACGAGACACGGGCGATGCTGGCTCGACTCGAGCAGCGCGTCGCGGCGGCGCGCGAGGCGGAAACCGCGCACGAGAGCACGATTCGCGGAATCCGCGACGCGCTCGAGAACGCTCAGGCCGAGGAGACCGCGCTGGTGACCCAGCTCACCGCGTGCCGGGTCGAGGTCGGCTCGATCGGTGAGCGCGTCGAGGCCCTCGGGCGGGAGCTCGTGCGCGCCGACCAGATGGAGGCCGATCTCACCCAGCGCCTCGAGCAGGGGAAGACCCGGCAGCAGCAGCTCGGCGAGCGGCGGGTGTGGTTGGAGGAGGAGCGGCAGCGCACGGATTCGACAGCGCGCGACGTGGCGATGGACCGCGACCGCGCGGAGGCGGCAGCGCGCCAGGCGGCGGAAGCCCACGAGACGCTCCTGGACGGGCTGCGCGGCATCGAGCAGGAGCTGCGCGCGGCCGAGGGCGATCTCCATCGCCTGGTGAGCGCGATGCACGAACTCGAGCTGCAGGCGACCGAGCGGCGTGTCCGACGCGAGGAGCTGGCGCTCGACGCCCAGCGGACGTACGGCGTGGATGCGGCCGCGCTGCTGGCCCGCCACGATCCCAACCGGGACCTCGCGACGCTTGGCCAGCGGGTGCGAGAGCTCGCGGAGAAACTGTCCGCCATCGGCCCCGTCAACCTCGTCGCCGACGAGGAGTATCGCGAGCTCGACGAGCGGCTCACGTTTCTGCGCACACAGCACGACGACCTCACCGCGTCGATCAAGGACCTCGAGAAGGCGTTGCGGGGAATGACGCACACGGCGCAGGAACGCTTCGTCCAGGCCTTCGAGCAGATCAACCGCGACTTCGCGAAGATCTTCGAGCGGTTGTTCGAAGGCGGCCGCGCGGAGCTGCGGCTCGTGGAGGCCGAAGAAGGCGGCGATCCCCTCGACACGGGCGTCGACCTGATGGCGCAGCCCCGGGGCAAGCGCCTGCAGTCCGTGACGCTGCTCTCCGGTGGTGAGCGCGCCCTGACCGGACTGGCCCTCCTGTTCGCGATCTTCTACTTCCGCCCGAGCCCGTTCTGCGTGCTCGAGGTGGACGCGCCGCTCGACGATGCCAACATCCATCGTTTCCTGAGAGTCCTGCGTGAGCTGACCAGCCAGACGCAGTTTCTGGTCATCACCCACAACCGGCGCACGATGGAAGCGGCGGATGTTCTCTACGGCGTGACGATGGAGGAACCCGGCCTTTCGAAGCTCGTCTCGGTCAACCTCAATCCTGATGGATGAGGCGCCACATCTGATAGGCTAGACAGACTGAGATGTCGGGAACGACGTCGCTCGGCACGTATCTGCGTGATTTAAGGGCTCGGCGTGGACTGTCGCTCGACGAGCTCGCTCGCCTGACCCGTGTCGCGTCGCGTTATATCGAGGCCCTCGAGGCCGATACCTTTGGCGCGCTTCCGGCCCCAGTCTTCACCAGGGGGTACATCCGGGCCTATTGTCAGGCGCTCCACGAACCGGTCGAGGAGGCCCTGGCTCTCTACCACTCCCAGTCGGTACGGACGCCTTCCGTTCCGACGCAACCCGTCAAGGTGGCGGCCCCACCACCGTCGGCCGAGACCGAGGCCCGGAGCCGCTCGACGGTCCTCGTGAGCTTCATCCTGCTGGTTGTCCTCGGCCTGGCGCTCTTCGGGGTGACCCTCGCGCTTCAGTCGGGAAAGGACACGACGGAGAAACGGACGGTCGATACGACCTCGTCTCCGTCCCTCAGTCCGTCCTCTACACCGGCGATCGCTGAGGCTCCGTCGCCGCCCGTGAGCGAACCCGTCGCCGCTCCACCTCCCGTCATTACCCCACGAGTCGTTTCGCCACCGCCCGTGGCGACGGTCCACACGGCGCCGCCGGCTGTCGCGAGCGTCCATGCGACGCCGCCGACCTCGGTGCCGTCTGCCTCGCCGGCGACGCCGCCCTCAACGCCCTCAGCGCCACCGGCGCAACCGGCAACTCCGGACCTGAGCGGCGTCGTGGCGGCCGTGACGTCGCCGTACCATCTGGTTGCCCGGGTATCCGAGCCGACGTGGATTCGTGTGCGAACCGAAGATGGCCGTCTCAGCGAGGAAACGATTCCGGCCGGTCAGGTTCGCGAGTGGGTGTCGAATGGACCCTTTGTTCTCACCATCGGCAACGCCGGGGGCGTGAGCTTCGAGCTGAATGGCCGGGTGTTGCCGGCTCTCGGGCCCAGCGGCGCGGTGATTTCCCGGCTCGTCCTTCCGCCCCAGCAGTGAAGTTCCTGTCGTCTCTCGGTGAGCGCCTCGGCGCAGGCCTGAGGCGTTCGCGAGAGTTCCTCAGTTCCGAGCTCCAGGCCGTATTCGAGCCCGATCGCCCCATCGACGAAGCGCTCTATACCGAGCTCGAGGAGACGCTGATCGCAGCCGACCTGGGCGCCCCGCTCGCGGGCGACTTCGTCAACCGCGCACGCGAAGAGGTCATGTTCGGGACCGTGACCCGGGCCGAGCAGTTGCGGCCGCTCTTCCGTAAATTTCTCAACGAGATCCTGGCGCCGGCGGTGCAACCTCTCGACCTCGACCATCGGCCGGCCGTGATCCTCATGCTGGGCGTGAACGGCTCCGGCAAGACGACGACGTGCGCGAAGTTGGCGGCTCAGCTCCGAGGAGACGGCAGGCAGGTGCTCCTGGCCGCCGCCGACACGTTTCGCGCGGCCGCCATCGACCAGCTCGAGACGTGGGGGGCGCGGATCGGGGTGGAGGTCATCCGCCAGGCCGCCGGCTAGGACCCCGCCGCGGTCGTGTTCGACGCGCTCAAGGCCGCCACCGCCCGCAACGTCGACACGCTCATCATCGACACCGCTGGTCGGCTGCACACCAAGTCGAACCTGATGGCCGAGCTGGCCAAGCTCAAGAAGGTCATCGAGCGCCAGTTGCCGGGCGCGCCCCACGAGAGCCTGATGGTGCTCGACGCCCCGACGGGACAGAACGGATTCGCCCAGGCGCGGATGTTCCACGAGACGATCGGCGTCAGCGGCGTGATCCTCACGAAGCTGGACGGCACCGCCAAGGGCGGCATCGTCGTGCGGATCGTGCGCGAGCTCAAGCTCCCGATTAAGCTGGTCGGCGTGGGCGAAAAGGTGGAAGACCTGGGGTCCTTCGACGCCGAGCGCTTCGTGGACGCGCTCGTGCCCGCAGCATGACCGCGGAGGCCGACGAACGCTTCATGCGGCGTGCGCTCGGGCTCGCCGAGCGCGCGCGTGGTCTCACGTCGCCGAACCCTCTCGTGGGCGCCGTCATCGTGGCGGACGGCGTGGTGATCGGGGAAGGCTTTCACGAGGCGGCCGGCCGGCCGCACGCGGAGACCGTTGCGCTGGCGGCCTCCGGCTACCACGCGCGCGGCGCCACGCTCTACGTGACCCTCGAGCCGTGCGCGCACCACGGTCGCACACCGCCGTGCGCGCCGGCCGTGGTCGCGGCCGGAGTTCGCCGTGTCGTCATTGCCACCGGCGACCCTGATCCGCGCGTGAACGGCCGAGGCCTCGAGATCCTGCGCTCGGCCGGGGTCGACGTCGCCGTCGGCGTGCTCGGCGATGAGGCGGTCCGCCAGAACCGCGTCTTCTTCACGTCGAGCCGGCAGGGCCGGCCTCACGTCACGCTGAAAGCGGCGATGACGCTCGACGGCCGCATCGCCGATGTCCACGGAACCTCGCAGTGGATCACCGGAGAGGCGGCGCGCCGCGAGGCCCATCGACTCCGCAGCGAGGTCGATGCCATCATCGTGGGTGTGGAGACCGCGCTGCGCGACGACCCTGCGCTGACCGTCCGGCTGGAGCGGCCGTGGCCGCGCGAGCCGTATCGTGTCGTACTCGATACGTCCGCTCGCACGCCGCCGGCGGCGAGACTGATCTCGTCCGGTACGCCATCCCGTGCCGTGGTCGTCGTGGGAGCCCACGCCCCGGTCGAACGGATGCGCGGGCTGGAAGCGACTGGCGCGACGGTCGTGCGCGTGAGCGAGCGCGATGCGCGGGTCGACGTCCAGGAGATACTGGCCGCGCTGTTCGCGCGCGACGTCCGGGGCGTCCTCGTCGAAGGCGGCAGCGAAGTCCACGCCGGCTTCTTCGAAGCGGGCCTGGTCGATCGCGTCGCGATCTTCGTTGCCCCGCGCCTGCTCGGCGGTCGCGCCGCGCCCGGTGTGATCGGAGGCGTCGGCCGCGCGCTGAAGGATGCCGCACGGCTGCGTGATCTTACCGTGCACGCCATCGGCGACGATCTCCTGATCGAGGCCGACCTCGCCCGAGGCGAATAATGTTCACGGGCATCGTCGAAGAAGTCGGCGAAATCGTCGCCGTCACCAGCGAAGGCTCCACCCGGCGCCTCACGGTCCGCGCCCTGATCGCCCTCGACGGGAGTGATGTCGGCGCCAGCGTCGCCGTGAACGGCGCCTGCCTCACCGTCGTGACGCGCGATGCGACCACGCTCGCCTTCGATGTCGGCCCCGAGACCCTCGAGCGCACCACCTTCGGCCACCTTCGCGCCGGAGCTTTGGTGAACCTCGAACGCCCTCTCCGATTGGGCGCGGCCCTGGGGGGACACCTCGTCCTCGGCCACGTGGATGGGGTGGCCACCGTGACCGACGTATCCCGTGTAGAATCTACGGCGCGGGTGCGGATTGCATTGCCCGACCCCGAGTTCGCGGTGCTGATCGTGCCGAAGGGCTCGGTGGCTGTGGATGGAGTCAGCCTCACGGTGGCCGCGCTGGAGGCGGCCGCGTTCGAGGTGATGTTGATTCCGCACACGCTGGCCGCCACGACGCTAGGACGGCTGCGGGTGGGACAGCCGGTCAACATCGAGGCCGACGTGATCGGCAAGTATGTGGTGCGCTCGCTGGCATTACGAGGATCGTCATGACCGGGTTCGCGAGTATCGAAGAGGCCATCGAGGAGATCCGGCAAGGCCGGATGCTCCTGGTCACCGACGACGAGGACCGTGAGAACGAGGGCGACCTCCTCATGGCGGCCGACAAGGCGACGCCCGAGGCCGTCAACTTCATGGCCAAGTACGGGCGGGGGCTGATCTGCGTGCCCATGACCGGCGAGCGGCTCGACGAGTTGAAGATCTCCATGATGGTGTCCGACAACACGGCGCCACTCGGCACTGCGTTCACCGTCACGGTGGACGCCCGGCGTGGTGTGACGACGGGCACGTCGGCCTACGACCGCGCCGTCACCATTCGCACGATGGTGGACGCGGACAGCGGCCCCGAAGATCTCACGCGCCCCGGTCACATCCTGCCGCTGCGCGCGATGCCTGGCGGCGTCTTGCGACGGGCCGGTCACACCGAGGCCGCGGTCGATCTGGCGCGGATGGCCGGCTGTTTCCCCGCCGGCGTCATCTGCGAGGTGCTCGACGAGGACGGCGCGATGGCGAGGATGCCGCACCTGGCCGAGCTGGCGCGGCAACATCGCCTCAAGATGATTACGATCAAGGACCTCATCGCGTACCGCACGCGGAAAGAAAAGCTGGTCCGTCGCATCGCACAGACCCGGCTCCCAACCGAATTCGGAACGCTGGTCGCGATCGCCTACGAGACGACGGTCGAAAGCCGGACACCTCTGGCCCTCGTCGTGGGCGACGTCGCCGGCGACGAGCCGGTGCTGGTCCGGATGCACTCGGAGTGTCTCTTCGGTGACGTGTTCCAGTGTCGTCGCTGCGACTGCGGCTCGCAGCTTCGCCGCGCGCTCGAGATCATCCAGGAGGCGGGCCGCGGCATCCTCGTCTACCTGCGGCAAGAAGGCCGCGGCATCGGCCTCATCAACAAGATGCGCGCGTACGAGCTGCAGGACCAGGGCAAGGACACCGTCGAGGCGAACGAGGCGCTCGGCTTCAAAGCCGACCAGCGCGACTACGGGATCGGTGCTCAGGTCCTCGTCGATCTGGGCGTGAAGAACCTGCGCCTGCTCACGAACAACCCGAAGAAGCGGGTGGGCCTCGAAGCGTACGGCCTGCAGATCGTCGAGCGCATCCCCGTCGAGACGCCGGCCACGCCGGACAACCACCGGTACCTGAGCACGAAGCGCGACAAGCTCGGGCACCTCTTCTCCGCGCTGCCCTGACATGGCGGGCGGGGCTCCCCGTCGTCGTACCGCTGTGCGCGCCGTCCGTCGTGGTGGCGAGAACACGCGGTTCGCGGTCGTGGCCGCGCGCTTCAACGAGCGGATCACCAAGCGCCTCGTCGACGGTGCCACCCACGCCTTCTCCGCCGCCGGCATCCGAGCGAATGACATCGAGGTCCACTGGGTGCCCGGCTCCTTCGAGCTTCCCCAAGCCGCCAGCCACCTCGCGCGCAGCGGGCGATATCGAGCGATCGCCTGTGTGGGCGTGGTGATCCGGGGCCAGACGCCACACTTCGAGCACGTCGCCCGCGAAGCCGCCACCGGAATTCGCGAGGTCGCTCTGGCCACTGGCGTGCCGGTCACCTTCGGCGTGATCACCGCGCTCAGCGAAGAGCAAGCGTGGGACCGCGCGGGCGGGGACGTCGGCAACCGCGGCGAGGAAGCGGCCGAGGCCGCCGTCGAGATGGCCGAGTTCATCGCCAAGGTGCACCGTGGGTAGACGTCGCAAAGCCCGCGAAGTCGCGCTCCAGTTCCTGTATCAGCTCGACGTCTACGGCGAGGACGATCCGACGCCTCACGCCGACGAGTTCTGGAGCCGTCACCCCGTCGACGGCGACACGCGCAGCTTTGCCGACGTGCTCGTCCGTGGCACCAAGGAGAACCAGCCGAAATCGGATCGCATCATCACGCAATACGCCGAGCACTGGGATCTCGACCGGATGGCCGTGGCCGACCGGAACATCCTGCGCCTGGCCGTCTACGAGATGCTCTGGCGCGACGACGCGCCTCCCAAGGTCGTGATCAGCGAGGCGATCGAGATCGCCAAGAAGTTCGGCACGCAGGAGTCGAGCCGCTTCATCAACGGGATCCTCGATCGCGTCCACAAAGAGCTGCGCGCAGCGTCCTGATCGTCGGCCGTGCGGTACGCCGTTCTCTCCGATGTCCATGCCAACCTGGAGGCGCTTCGCGCCGTCCTCGCCGACGCCGCCGACCGCAGCGACGCGGTCTTCTGCCTTGGTGACGTCGTCGGATACGGCGCCGATCCGGCCGCCTGCATCGATCTCGTCGGGGAACGCTGCCAGGCCGTCGTCGGCGGCAACCACGAGCGCGCCGTGGCCGGACAGCTCGATCTCGACTGGTTCAATCCCCACGCGCGTGCAGCAGCCGAGTGGACCCGCGAGCGGCTGGACACCGACGCCCATGCCTGGATGGACGCTCTGCCGCTCGTTCGAGAAGTCGAGGACGCGACGCTGGTCCATGCGTCGCCGGCCGGTCCCGACGAGTGGGAGTACCTGATCTCTGCTGAGGACGGCTTCGCGGCCTTCGGAGCCTTCGCGACACGCGTGTGCTTCGTCGGCCACTCCCACATTCCCCGCGTGTGGTCGTCGGGATCATGGGGACGGGACTGGGAACCCCATCCGAGCGAGATCGCCATCGAGGCCGGGTGTCGCTACATCGTGAATGTCGGCAGCGTCGGTCAGCCGCGTGACCGGGATCCTCGCGCCGCCTACGTGCTATGGGACACCGAGCAGCGGCGGATCGCCGTCCGTCGCGTGCTCTACGACGTCGGCGCGGCGCGCGCCAAGATCGTGGCCGCGGGACTCCCGCGCTTCCTCGCCGACCGTCTTGGCGGCGGCCGCTGACGGAGTCCGATCTGCGCGACCGCATCCGTCTGGTCCTGATCCGCTTCGTCCTCTGCGTGGGCGGCGGCTTCACGCTCGGGCTCGCCTATCCGGCCATCGATTGGGCCGGCACGGCGTGGATCGCGCTCGTGCCCGTCTTTTACGTCGCGGTGACGGCGCCACCGCGCACGGCCTTCGGGTGGGGCTGGCTCGCCGGCTTCGCGTTCTTTCTCCCGCTGCTGCGCTGGCTGAACTTCACGTTTCGCACGTACAGCGACATCCCGTGGCCGCTGACGTGGGCGCCGACCATGGCGCTCGCGGGCTATTGCGCTCTCTACTTCGGTCTCGTTGCGGCGGCGATGGCCTTGATCGCCCGCCGCCGCGGCGCCGGTTGGGCCTGCCTGGCCGCGCCCATCCTGTGGGTCGCCGGTGAGTGGCTCCGCGCCACGCTCCTCGGTGGATTTCCCTGGGGCGAGCTGGGCTACTCGCAGTACCGTCAGCTCACCGTGATCCAGGTTGCCGAGCTTGGTGGGGCCCACGCCGTCTCCTTCGTCGTGTGCGCCGTCAATGCCGCGATCACCGCCACCGTGGTCGTCTAGTACCGTCGTGCGCTGCTCGGCGTCGCCGTTGCGGGCGTCTTGCTGGCCTCGACCTTGGGCTTTGGTCGAATGCGCCTGGCCGAGGCCGAGCCGGTGGCGACGGTGACGATCGCGGGCATGCAGCCTTCCATCGCGCAGCCACTGAAGTGG
>Ga0134111_10000665_pt1 | contig 11301 bp, 12 predicted proteins | sample 15_D_Rain_40_2_1_FD_94465 | JGI IMG/M metagenome (GOLD analysis project Ga0134111, IMG submission 94465) | Grasslands soil microbial communities from the Angelo Coastal Reserve, California, USA - 15_D_Rain_40cm_2_11112015 | ecosystem: Environmental > Terrestrial > Soil > Grasslands ...
CGAGGACGCGCTCGCCCGCGTGAAGCTGCTCCACGGGCTCCTGCCGATCTGCTCCTACTGCAAGAAGGTGCGCGACGACCGGAACTACTGGCAGCAGGTCGAGAGCTACATCGAGGAACACTCGGAGGCCCAGTTCACCCACGGCATCTGCCCGGAGTGCCGGACGAAGTTCGTCGAGCCCGAGCTCGAACGCCTGCGACAGCAACGGCGCGTGGACGAGTAGGTCCGACCCGCCTCAGCCCAGGTCGAACAGCAGGACCTCGGCCCGCTGCGCGCCCGCAATCGCCAGTGCCGGCTCGCCGCTCACCGCCGCGCCGTCGCCGTGGACCAGCGGCCGACCGTTCAGCGTGACGGCGCCCCGCGCGACCTGGAGCCAGGCGTGCCGGTCTTCGCCGAGCGCGTGGCGCACCCGCTCGCCGGGCTCGAGCACCGCCGCGTAAATCTTCACGTCGGCATGGATCGTCACCGAGCCGTCCGCGCCGTCGCGCGAGGCGATGAGGCGCAGCCGGCCACGCTTGTCGTCGTCAGGGAAGTGCTTTTGCTCGTAGCCCGGCTCGAGCCCCTGCCGCTCCGGCAGCACCCACACCTGAAGGAAGTGCACAGGCTCGTCCTTCGAGGGGTTGTATTCGCTGTGCCGGACGCCCGTGCCCGCGCTCATTCGCTGGACGTCACCAGGCCAGATGACCGAGCCTGTTCCGAGACTGTCCTTGTGCTCCAGGGCGCCGGTGAGCACATAGGACACGATCTCCATGTCGCGGTGGCCGTGCGTCGGGAACCCCTGACCGGGCTGCACGCGGTCCTCGTTGATCACGCGCAGATTCCGGAAGCCCCTGTACTTCGGGTCGTCGTAGTCCGCGAACGCGAAGGTGTGGCGCGTGTCGAGCCAGCCGTAGTCGGCGCGGCCCCGCTCCTCCGAGCGCCTGATGATAACCATGTCGACCCTTTAGAGTGGCGGCCGGCCGATCGGGATTCTGAACTCCCGGCGACTTTTGACATCGTCGACGCTCCTCTCGTAGGGTGGGATCGCGATCAGGCGACTCCGACGTGAAATTCCGCGGGAGGCTCAGATGCAGATCGAGGCGAAGCTCAAGGCGCTCGGGCTGGCGGTACCGAATCTCGAGGACCTCTACCGGAGTAACCCGGCGGGCGCGCACTACGTCTCGCACTTCCCCGTGCAGGGCCTGCTCTACCTCTCGGGGACCGTACCGATCCGGGACGGGAAGCCTTACCTCCCGGGCGTGCTTGGTCGGGACCTGACGGTCGAAGAGGGCTACGAGGCCGCGCGCTACGCGGCCCTCACGACCCTGGCCGCCGTCAGGTACGCCCTCGGCGACCTCGACCGGGTGCAGCAGGTCGTCCACATGACCGGGTTCGTGAACTCGGCACCGGGCTTCAACGACCAGCCCCGCGTCGTCAACGGCGCGGCCGATCTCCTCGTCGAGCTGTATGGCGATCGGGGCAAGCCGACGCGCGCCGCGATCGGCTGCCAGGGGCTCGGGGGCGGGGCCTCGGTCGAGATCGTGGTGACCCTCTCCTTCGCCGGCGCCGACGTGAGGCCGCCGCTCGCCCGGGATCACTTCGCGAAGTAGCCGTCTCCGCAGGGATCGTGCCCAGATGGAGGTCGGCCCCGGGGTGTCCGCTGGGTGGCGCCATCCTGGCCGGTCCGTCCAAGAACTTATCGGATTCGCCCTGCGTCATTCGGGTTCGCGCGACGTCAAAAGGGCAGGGCTCAGGGATAGCCGACGGAAAATTCAATGGTTTTCCGGATTGGGGCTTGGGCTGGCAGGGGGCTTGCTAGAATGAACTTCGGCATGGACTGGTTGGAGCGCGCGAAGGAGCTCTGGCGACCCCGACAGCGACCCCGCTGCGCGCTGGCGCTCGCGGGTGGCGGCGTCATCGGGGGGATGTACGAAGTCGGCGCGATCACCGCCCTCGAGGAGCGGATGAACAGCCATGGCCGCTTCGACATCTATATCGGCTGCAGTGCGGGCGCGGTCGTGGCGTCGATCCTCGCCGCCGGGGTGCCCGCCTCCGAGCTCTTCCGCATCATCGACCATGACCTCGACGACCCGCTGAACTTCCGGCGCAGCGCCGTCTTCGCCTCGGACTCGTTCCGTCACGCCGCCGGACGCTTCGGCCGCCTCGTCTGGGCCATCGGCAAGAACGCGATCAGGGGGATGCGCGGCTCGGTGCCCGACATGCTCGCCCACGCCGAGCACGATCTCCCCGCGGGGTTCTTCGGCCTCGAGACGCTCGAGCGTTTCATGCGGGAGGCGTTCGACAAGCGCGGGCTCCGGAACTCCTTCCCGGAGCTCGAGCGCACGCTCCTGATCCCGGCGATCGACCTCGACAGCGCGCAGCGCGTCGTGTTCGGCCGCGACGAGCTCCGTGACGTCCCGATCAGCGTCGCGATCGCGGCCTCCTCGGCGATCCCCGGCTTCTTCGAGCCCTACACCGTCGCCGGCCATGACTACGTCGACGGCGGCGTGGGCTTCAGCGGCCACGCGGACCTTGCCGCCGAGGGGGGCGCGCGGGTCGTGATCGTCGTGAACCCGCTCGTGCCGAACAACGGGAAGACCGCCGCCCCGCTGCGCAGCCGCGGCCTCTACTCGATCATGGAGCAGGCCGGCCGGATCTACAGCCAGAACCTCCTCCAGCTGGGCCTCACGACGCTTCGAATGAAGTACCCGCGGACCGAGTTCTTCCTCATCCAGCCTTCGCAGGCCAAGGCGCCGCTCTTCGGGCCCTCGATGGGCTTCGAGGCGAGCCGCGCGGCCCTCCGGTTCGGCTACGAGTCCACGCGGGAGTGGCTCGACGAGCACGGCGCGCCGCTGCTCAAGCGCCTGCAGCTCCAGGCGCTCGCGGTCTAAGTCCCGCTCGCCTCTCGGAGGGCGAGGGCGGGGAGCGCGCTGACCAGAGGACGACCAACCGTCCCCCGGGCGCTACTCGATGACGCCCGTGTCGCGGAGCCGTCCGATGTCGGCGGCGGAGAGCCCGAGATCTTTTAGAACGTCCTCGGTGTGCTCGGACGGCAGGGGCGCGGCGCTCCGGAGCGTCCCGGGCGTGTCGGAGAGCTTGATCGCGATGCCGACCTGACGGACGCGCCCGTGCTTGGGGTGCTCGACGTCCACGATCATCTGCCGGTGGTTGATCTGAGGGTCCCGCACCATCTCCTCGACCTCGTACACCTTGCCGACGCACACGTCGGCCTTCGTGAGGAGGGCGAACCACTCGTCGCGGTCGCGAGTCTTGATGATCGCCTCGATCTCCCCTCGCGCGGCCTCCTCCTCGGCGTCGGCGGCGCGCACGAACTGGTCGGGCTTGCGCGCGAACCGCGCGAGCTCCGGCCGGGCGATCGCCCTGCAGAAGTTCTCCCAGAGCCAGGGCTCGGTGCAGCCGACCGTGAGGAGCTTGCCGTCCCGGGTCTCGTAGATCGCGTAGTAGGGATAGGATCCGCCGAGGAACCCCTCGCCCCGCCGCGGGGCCAGGCCGTCGCTGAAGAAGAAGCGCATGTTCGGCGTTGCCGCGAGGAGCGAGACCGACGTGTCGAGGTAGGCGACGTCCACGTGCTGGCCGCGCCCGGTCCGCTCGCGCGCGTAGAGCGCGAGCACGATGCCGAGCGCCCCGTGCATGGACGCGCCCGCGTAGTCGGCGACGAGGTTCAGCGGAATGACGGGCTTGCGGCCGGGCTCACCGATCAGGCCGAGGACGCCGGCGAGCGAGAGGTAGTTCATGTCGTGGGCGGGATGGTCGCGGTACGGGCCGTCCTGGCCGAAGCCCGAGAGCGAGCAATAGACGAGGCGCGGGTTCAGGCGGCTGAGCGTCGCGTAGTCGGCGCCGAGCCGCGACATGACGCCCGGCCGGAAGCCCTCGACGATCACGTCGGCGCCCGCCGCGAGCTTCCTGAAGATCGCCTGCCCGTCGCCCGCCTTCATGTTCAGCGTCATCGAGCGCTTGTTGCGGTTCGTGAACGAGTGGATCGTCCGCCGGACCCAGCTCTCGTCCATGTACCGCCCGGGCTCGGGGGTCTCGATCTTCAGGACGTCCGCCCCCATGTCGGCCAGCAGCATCCCGGGGAGCTCCGCCGGCGGTACCCGCGCCAGCTCGAGAATCTTGATCCCGTCGAGCGCGCCCATGCATGTCTCCTCCGCCGGGAGCGCGTTGCGCTCCCGCGGTTCGAGCGCCGGCTTGGCCGGCGCAACCGATTCCCCGCCGCGGCCGCCGCGGGCGACCGATGGGGGGTTTCGGGGGGAGCGACGTCGCTCCCCCCGATGTTGCTCAGTCCAGCTCGCCCGCGAGCCGCGAGGTGAGCGCGCGAATGTCGGGGACGTCCTCGAGGTGCGCGAGCTGCTCGGCCACCCCCTCCGCTTCGTCCTCCGGCAGGACGCGCGTCGCGCACGCGAGGAACTTGGCGTGGAGCGCCTCGGGCGCGAGCGGGGTGTCGGGATGCCCGTGCGCCCCGCGCGGCCCCGTCGTCAGCGTGCGCCCGTCGGCCAGGCGCAGGGCGACGCGACTCCACGCGTGCTGCTCGAGCCCGTCCGGGAGCGACGGATCCACGACCAGCGTGACGCGCTCCATGAGCGCACGCAGCACGGGGTTCCGAACCTCGCCGTCCTCGAACGAGCGGAGGTCCACGCGTCCCTCGGCGAGCGCCGCCGCGGCGCAGAACTGCATCGAGAATTTCCGCTCGAGCGCGGTCGTCGGCCGCGTGTGGGTGAGGACGTCGGGGACGACGCGGTTCACGGCGACCTCGACGGCGACCACGTCTCGCGGCGCCAGCCCGTGAGCGGCGCGCAGCTCGAGGAGCGCGTCGATCGCCGAGTGGGTGAGGGCGCACGACGGGTAGGGCTTGACCGCGATGCCCGAGGCGAGGAGCTGCCAGACGCGCCCGAGCCCGTCGAGCGACTGCTCGAGCCGCGGTCCACCGCCGAACGCGGCGACGTATCCCTGCTTGCCCTCGAGCGCGGTATCCGAGCCCGTCAGGCCTTCGCGCGCTAACTGAGCGCTGCGTATCCCGCTCAGCGCCGCGTGGCCCGCGTGGTAGGGCTTGGTCATCGAGCCGAAGTTCTCCTTGAGCCCCGACGCGTGCGTCGCCGCGATCGCGAGGGCGTGGCGCGTCTGGGTGACGTCGAGCCGCAGCAGACGCGCCGCCGCCGCGGCGCAGCCGAGGGTGCCGAGCGTGGACGTCGCGTGCCAGCCACGCGTGTAGTGCTCGGGGTTGAGCGCGGCGCCGAGGGTCGCGCTGACCTCGAAGCCGACGATGTAGGCGAGCGTGACGGCCCGTCCGTCGGCGGTCTCGGCCTCCCCCGCCGCAAGTGCGACCGCCAGGAGCGGCACGCTCGGGTGTCCCATCAGCGCGAAGTTCGTGTCGTCGAAGTCGTGGGCGTGTCCGGCCGTGCCGTTGGCGAGCGCGGCCCATCCGGGCGAGGTCACGAGCCGGGTGCCGACGACCGTCGCGAGGGGCGTACCGCCCTCGGCACGCGCGACCGCACGGACGGCTCGCGCGGCGGGCTCGCCCGCGCCCGCGAGCATCACGCCGAGCGTGTCGAGCGCGGCGAGGCGCACTCGGGCCAGCGCCTCGGGCGGGCAGTCCTCGAGCGAGGTCTTGACGGCGAACTCTGCGACCCGGGCCGTGAGGCTCACGGGGGCACGATATCATGAGTGCCGGGGTGGAGGCGGGGGTGAGGGTCCGGTTCCTCGGGTCGGGCGACGCCTTCGGCAGCGGCGGGCGGTTCCAGACCTGCATCCACGTGGAGGCGGCTGGCGCGCAGGCGCTCCTGGACTGCGGCGCCTCTTCGCTCGTCGCGATGCGTCGGTTCGGCGTGGACCCCCAGGCGATCGACACCGTCGTCCTCTCGCACCTGCACGGCGATCACTTCGGCGGCGTCCCCTTCCTCGTCCTCGACGGTCAGTTCAGGCGGCGCACGCGGCCGCTCACCGTGGCGGGCCCGCCGGGAGTGGAGGCACGCGTCCGCGCGGCGATGGAGGTGCTCTTTCCCGGCTCGACCGCCGTCGAGCGTCGATTCGTCACGCGCTTCGTCGAGCTCGCCGATCGGGTCGACCACGCCCTCGGGCCGTTCACCGTGACACCGTTCCCTGTGGTGCACGCGAGCGGGGCGCCGCCCTTCGCCCTGCGCCTCATGTGCGAGGGCAAGGTGATCGCCTACTCGGGGGATACGGAGTGGACCGAGACGCTGGTCGATGCGGCGCGCGCGGCCGACCTCTTCATCGCGGAGGCGCTCTTCGTCGACAAGCGCGTCAAGTTCCACCTCGACGTCGCGACGCTGCTGGCGAACCGCGCGCGGCTCGGCTGCCGCCGGCTCGTCCTGACCCACATGAGCGACGACGTGCTCGGACGCCTCGAGGAGCTCGGTGTCGAGGCGGCCGAGGACGGCCGGGAGCTCGTCGTCTGAGCGTCGGAGGTCCTCGCGCGATGCGGATAATATCCGGAAACTCGGCTGGTGGACCCGACCGAATTAGTGCAAAATACCCGCACCGTGATGCGCGGCGCGGCCCTCCTCGTGTCCTCCCTGCTCCTGACGTCTTCCGTCTCGCATGCGGAGCGGCCCGTGGAGACCTGGGTGCTTGTGACAAACGGCTCGGGGAGCTTCGGTGAAGTGTCATGGCGAGAGGAAGTCACCGCGTCGAGTCGGGAAGAGTGCGTGCGGTTTCTGGAGGACGCCATCGAGTCGAAGGCGCGCGCGATGCGGGCGTTCGGACGCCGCGTGGATGTCCACGGCGCGATCGTGATCGCTCGGCATCCAGCGGACGAGCGGGTTGTCTCCGCGACGATGTTCACCTGCCGTGGCGGATCGTGAACCGGCGGTGGAGGCGATCGCGGCGCGGGGACGCTGCGACGGCTCAGCGTGCGTCGTGGAAGATGACGCCGAGCGTGTAACGCGAGCCGGAGCGTACGCGACTCACCCCGTGGCGCATCACCACGCGGTGATGCCCGCGCGCGCCGCGCGCGGGCCGGTGGCGCGTCGTGAAGATGACGATCTCGCCCTGCTCGGTCGCCACGACCTCGCCGCGTGACTGCGCGCGCGGCCGCTGCTCGAGCAGCAGGAACTCGCCGCCGGTGTAGTCGACGCCCGGGCGGGAGAGAAAGCCGGTGAGCTGCAGGGGGAAGACGACGTCGCCGTAGAGATCCTGGTGGAGGCAGTTGTAGCCGCCCGTCTCGTAGTGGAGGAGGAGCGGGGTCGGCTTGGTCTGGCCGCGGCGGCGGCAGAGGGTGAGGAGCGCGGGGAGATCGGGCGGATAGCGCGTCGCCGCCCCGAGCGCGGTCTCCCAGCGGTTCGCGATCGCCGCCAGCGGCGGGTAGGCGTGCACACGGAGCGCCTCGACGAGCGGCGGCAGCGGCGCCGCGAAATACTTGTAGTCGCCCACGCCGAACCTGTACCGGGCCATGTCCACGCGGCTCCGGAAGCGCCCGTCGTCGGCGTACAGCGCGATCAGCTCGGCGCACTCGGCGGGGGCGAGCACGGGCGGCGTCTTGGCGTAGCCCCACTCCCAGAGCGCCCCCTCGAGCGCCGCCCAGTCGAGCGCCGCGAGCCGGGCCCTGATGTCCGTGGCGACGCTCATGCCACGCCCTACTCGACGAGGCCGGAGAACCTGGAAACCACGAGCACCGTTAGCGGTACGCGTCCGGAGACTGCCTGACCGTCTCCCAGAAGTTCGGGTCGTGACCCGGGAAGATCCTGGCGCCCGTCAGCCGGGCGATCGTCTTGAGCTTCTTGATCGAGTGGAGCGCCTGCGTCGGGTTCCAGACGACGCCGGGCACCCGTTCCTTGTCGATGTGCTCTTGCCAGTAGCAGGAGTCGGCGGCGAGGATGACCGGCCCGGTCTCGGGCAGCTCGACGAGCAGCGACTGGTGGCCCGGCGTGTGGCCGTCGGTGCGCAGCACGCTCACGCCGTCCATCAGCTCGGTGTCGCCGTCCAGGAGCCGCCAGCGGTAACCCGGGAGGTCGAAGTTCTTGCGGTAGTAGAAGCTCTCGAAGAACGAGGCCGGGTAGTGCGCGTAGGCGTACTCGTCCCGCTGGACGACGAGCTCGGACTTCGGGAAGAGCTGCGCGCCTCCCGCGTGGTCGTAGTGCAGGTGCGAGATGACGACGAGGTCCACGTTGTCGGGCTCGAGCCCGAGCGCGTCGAGACGCTTGACCAGCAGGTCCGCCTCGGTGAAGCGCGCCATCGGGTCGTTGCGCATGAGACCGGGGACGGCCCGGGGCGACAGGCCGGTGTCGAAGAGGATGATCGCGTCGGAGGCGCGAACGAGCCAGCAGGCGATGGGGATCTGCACCCGCTCGCCCGAGAACTCGCCGTAGAAGAGCCCCGAGCGCTCGAAGCCCATGAAGCCGTTCTGCAGCGCGTGGAGCGTCTGGACCGCCATGCCGCGACATTCTAGCATCACGCGTCGGGCCGCAGGGACCGCGGGTGCCCTCCTCGATCATGCGGGCCAATGCTAGAATGCCCCGCATGGACTTTCAGTTGACCGAGCAGCAAGAGCTAATCCGCAAAGAGGTCGCGACGCTCGCGCGCTCTTTCTCCCTCGACTACTGGCTCGAGAGGGACAAGAAGGCCGAGTACCCGTGGGATTGGGTGAAGGCCTTCGGGAAGGCGGGCTGGCTCGGGATGATCATCCCCGAGGCGTACGGGGGCTCCGGCCTCGGCGTCACGGAGGCGACGATCATGCTCCACGAGGTCTGCGCCTCGGGAGCCGGCACCTCGGGCGCCTCGCCGATCCATTTCTATCTGTTCCCGCCGATGCCGGTGATCAAGCACGGCGCCGAGCCGCTCAAGGAGAAGTACCTGCCACGGATCGCGACGGGCGAGATCGTCATGTCGTTCGGCGTCACCGAGCCGAACGCCGGGACCGACACCTCGCGCATCCAGACGCGCGCCGAGAAGAAGGGCGACCGGTATCTCGTCAACGGTCGGAAAGTCTGGAACACGAACGCGCGTGAGGCGACCCACATCCTGCTCCTCGCCCGCACGTCGCCCCGCGACGCGGCGAAGCCGTTCGGGGGGATGACGCTCTTCTTCACCGAGTTCGACCGGTCGAAGATCACCGTGCGCGAGATCGAGAAGCTCGGGCGTGCGGCGGTGGACTCGAACGAGATCTTCATCGACGCGCTCTCGGTGCCGGCCGAGGACGTCGTCGGCGACGAGGGGCGCGGGTTCTACCATCTCCTGGACTCGCTCAACCCCGAGCGCATCTTCACCGGCATCGAGGCCGTCGGGATCGGGCGGGCCGCGCTCGAGCGCGCCGTTCAGTACGCCAAGGACCGTGTCGTCTTCGACCGGCCGATCGGCCAGAACCAGGCGGTCGCGCATCCGCTGGCGCTCGCGTGGGCCAAGCTCGAGTCGGCCGAGCTCGTGTGCCTGAAGGCCGCGTGGCTCTTCGACCACGGCCGGCCGTGCGGCGCCGAGGCAAACACGGCGAAGCTCCTCGCCGCGGACGCGGGGTTCGAGGCGTGCGACGCGGCGCTCCAGACGCACGGCGGCTACGGCTACGCCAAGGAGTTCTACGTCGAGCGGCTCTGGCGCGAGATCCGCCTCTACAAGATCGCGCCCGTCTCGCAGCAGATGGTGCTCAACTATCTCTCCGAGCACGTCCTGGGGTTGCCCAAGAGCTACTGACCTCTCGCTGCACCGCGGCCCCTCCACGGTCCGGTGATCAGCCGGGCGCCACGGTGCCACGTGACGTACGCCCAGGCCCACTCGAACAGCACCAGGAAGCGGTTGCGAAAGCCGATCAAGAACATGATGTGGACGAACAGCCAGGCGAGCCACGCGACGAGCCCGGAGAGCTTCAAGCGCCCGACCACCGCGACCGCCGCCGCGCGCCCGATGGTCGCCATGCTGCCTCTGTCCCGGTAGCGAAACGGGCGGGTCGGCGCATCGCGGAGTCGCCGCAGCACGTTGTCCGCGACCGCGCGTCCCTGCTGGATGGCCACGGGCGCCACCCCGGGGAGCGGCGCGCCCGTCTGATGCAGGAACGCGCACATATCGCCGACGACGAACGCCTCCGGGTGGACCGGAATCGACAGGTCGGGCTCGACGAGCACGCGGCCGGAGCGGTCGAGTGGTACGCCGAGCGTTCGCGCCAGCGGCGTGGCGGCCACGCCGGCCGCCCAGAGCACCGTGCGGGTGCGGATCTGCTCGCCGCCGAGCCACACGGCGTCCGGGGTCACGCGCGTGACGATCGCGCGGACGCGTACCTCGACGCCGATGCGGCGGAGCGCGTCCGCCGCGCTGCGGGACAGCGACTCAGGGAATGTCGGAAGGATGAGCGACCCGCCCTCGAGAAGGACGATGCGCGACTTGGTCGGGTCGATCAGGCGAAAGTCGCGGGCGATGGTCTGGCGCGAGATCTCGCCGAGGGCGCCCGCCAGCTCGACGCCGGTGGGACCGCCGCCGACCACCACGAACGTGAGGAGCGCCTGTCGCTCGGCGCCGTCCTGCTCGCGCTCGGCGGCCTCGTACGCCAGCAGCACGCGGCGACGGATCTCGAGCGCATCTTCCAGGGTCTTGAGCCCCGGCGCCAGCATTTCCCACTCGTCGTGACCGAAGTACGAGTGGCTGGCGCCCGCCGCGAGGACGAGCGCATCGTATCCCATCTCGCCTCGATCGAGCACGAGGCGGCGATTCGCCAGCTCCACCTTTTCGACCTCCGCGAGGAGGACCGTGATGTTGGTGGCCCGGCGCAGGACGGACCTCAGCGGGACCGCGATATCGGAGGCGTTCAGCACCGCCGTGGCGACCTGGTAGAGCAGCGGCTGGAAGAGATGATGGTTGCGCCGGTCGAGAAGCGTGACCCGCACCGGCCGGTGGGCGAGCGCCCGTGCGGCGTAGAGCCCACCGAAGCCGCCGCCCACGATCACCACGTGCGGAAGGCTGGCTGGTCGGGTCACGCCAGATCTCTTGCACGAGACCTGAAACCTTCCGGGTCGCGTCGCGTGCTCGTGAGGGCGGAACCCTGATCCCGTTCACGCACGGGGGTCGGTCGGGCGCCCGCGCGGCAGGGCGAGCAGCGCGGCGGCGGAGGCCAGCGTGAGACCCAGCGCGATCCCGCCGAGCGCATCGGTCGGCCAGTGGGCGCGGAGCATCACGCGTGCCGCCGCCACGAGTACGATAATCACGCGGGCGGCCGCCCGCACGAGGCGTCTCACGGGCGGTCGGAGCGTCTCCGCGAGATAAAAGACGGCGCCGAAGAACGCCGCCGCCGCGGTGGCGTGGCCGCTCGGAAACCCCATCGACGCCGCCTCCGGTCGGGGCCGCCCGACGACGATCTTCAAGACGCCC
>Ga0134111_10000668_pt1 | contig 11286 bp, 7 predicted proteins | sample 15_D_Rain_40_2_1_FD_94465 | JGI IMG/M metagenome (GOLD analysis project Ga0134111, IMG submission 94465) | Grasslands soil microbial communities from the Angelo Coastal Reserve, California, USA - 15_D_Rain_40cm_2_11112015 | ecosystem: Environmental > Terrestrial > Soil > Grasslands ...
ATCGTCGCGCGGTTGGTATGGATTTACCCTGCGGGGAATTTTCGCTGGCTTTTTGGTCGGCGGCTGCGGCCGCGCGAGCCGCGGCCGCGGTGGCAGATCCTCACGGTCGTTGGCTGGGCCGGCTTGCGGGGCGGCGATTCGCTGATCCTGGCCGCCGCCATTCCTACCACGACGGCGGCGGGGGCCACGTTCCCCGGGCGCGACGCCATCATCGCCATCAGCTACGCCGTGATCCTCGTGACGCTGCTGGGACAGGGATTCACCCTCGCGTCCCTGTTGCGCTGGCTCGGCGTGCGCGAGACGGGCGAGGAGGAGCGCCGTGAGGAGACCGCGGCCCGGCTCCGCGCCTCGAAGGTCGCGCTCGCGCGGCTCGACGAGCTGGCGACGGCGGAGTGGATGGACCCGGAGACGCTGGCCCACACGCGGGACCGCTACCGTCATCGCGCGCGCCGGTTGCACGGTCAGGCGAAGGGCGTCGCGGACGGCGGCGAGGAGGCCATCTCCGCCGCGGACCGGCGGCTCGCGCGGGAGCTGCTCGTGGCGGAGCGGCGCGAGCTGCTCCGGATGCGCGACGAGGGAGCCATCAACGACGCCGTGATGCGGCGCGTGCAGCGCGACCTCGATCTTGAAGAGCTGCTGCTCGAGCCGGATTGATTCACGGCGGCCGCCGCAGCACGACCGCCGCGACGAGCTGCACGCCCGGAGCGTCCGCCCCCTCCGCCGCCGGCGCGAGCCGCTCGTGCCACGCCAGCACGTCGCGCACCGCCAGCGGGCCGCCTCGCGCCAGGAGATCCTCGAGCAGCAGCTCCTCTCCCGCGGTCATGCCGAGTGCGAGGCGCGAGATGAGGGCGTCGAGCCGGGCGAGCTCGGCGTGCTCGCGCCGCTGGGCGGCGCGCCGGGCGGCGGCGAGCACCCACGGAATGAGCCGCCGGCCCAGCCGGTCGCGATCCTCGGCACGCCACCGGGCCGCTTCGACGGCGCCGAGGCGGGCCCGCACCAGCGGTGCGGCGCGCTCGATTGCCCGCGTGAGGGCCGCGGGGTCGACGGTCGCGGGCCGGGCGCGGGCGGCCCGCTCGAGCAGGGACGTCGCCCGCACCGGGTCGGGCGCCGCATCCTCTTCGGTCACGACCAGTGCCTCGACGAGCCGGCCGATGCGCACCACCAGCACGGCCGCGTTGGTGCGCTCGGCGACGGCGGCCCACGCCGGCCCGCCGGCTGCGCCCACCGTCGCGCCCAGCCGTTGCAGGCGGTCGCACCAGTCGAGCGCGTGCGGCCCGGCGCCGGCGCGCGCCTGCGCCCGCGCCTTGCCGAGCAGGCGGCGCTCGAGGGCGATCGCCTCCGCCAGCGGCGGCGCGGGAAGCAGCGTGATCGTCTCGATGCGCGCATGGGGCGATCCGGCGCGATCGATTCGGCCCACCCGCTGGGTGAGCCGCGCGGGGCTCCACGGCAGGTCGTAATGAATCACCCGCACGGCGTCCTGAAGATTCAACCCCTCGCTCAAGAGATCGGTGGCGATCAGGACGTCGGTCTCGAGCGCGGGGGCCGGCGACGGCGCGCCCTGGGCGCGCGGCGCGAAGGCCCGCAACACCTCGCCTCGTCCTGCAACCTCCCGTCCGAACAGTCCGGCCTCGCCCATCACCGCCGCGACACGCCGTCCCGGGAGCCGCCGGAGCAGATAGCGCGCCGTCGCCCGCGATTGCACGAACACGATCGTCTTGCCGTCGCGCGCCGCGAGCAGGCGTGCGAGCGCGTCCGCCTTGGGGTCGGAGGCCGTGCTGGAGAGGTCGCGCAAGCGACGCACTACCGCCTGATCCCGTGCGCCGGCCGCCGCCGTGCCGGGGGGAAGCAGCAGGGGCAGCAACGTGAGTTGCAAGTCCGCCGCTTCGCCTCGCGGAAACAGCCGTTGGAATTCACGCGACCCGAGCGAGCGCCCCTCGGCCGCGGCCGCGCGCGCGAGATCGAGAAACGCCTCGTAGCGCGCCAGGGACGCGCGGAACGCCGGCAGGCTCGAGGCCAGCTGGGAGAGCAGCGTGAGGCGCAACAATCCGGCGGTCGCGCCTGCCGCCGACACTTCGAGCTGCGCGACCCCGCGAACCAGGTCCTCGAGCTGCCGCTCCGGGGCCGTCCCGGCGCGGATCACCTCGCCCGCCGCCCGCTCGGGAAAGCGGAGGGCGACCGGACCGGCGGGGTACCCCGCGCGGGCGCGGGCGCGCGAGCGTGCCACGACGAGTCGCGCCGCGACCGCGGCCAGCGTCTGCGCCGCCACGTCGCCACGCGCGGCGCGCCGCAGCGACGGCACGCCCAGGGCCGTCAGGTCGTGATCCCGCAGGAACAGGCGAAACAGGTGGAACAGCTCGGCCACGCGGTTGTGCACCGGCGTCGCCGTCACGAGCAGCACCTTCCGGCCCCCCCCGCCCCCCTGCCCCCCCTGCCCCCGCTGGCCGCCCGCCGCGAGCCGCGCCAGCGCGCGGTAGCGGTTGGTCTCGGGGTTCCGGAATCGGTGGGCTTCGTCGACGACAAGCAGACGGATAGTCGGATAGGCGGTTAGGCGGATAGAACGCCCGCTGAGCGATTCGTGCGTGAGGATCGGCGCCCGCGAGTCGTGCCGAGCGAGGAGCGACCGCCACTGGGGCACCAGCACCGCCGGCACGACGAGCGCGAAGGGTTTGCCTGTGCCGAGTGCCACGGCGAGCGCGACGTACGACTTGCCCAGGCCGACCGCGTCCGCGAGCAGCGCGCCGCCGTAACGAGCGAGGATGGCGCGCAGCCGCGCGACGGCGGGGACCTGGTGCGGGGCGAGCCACGCCGCGTCCCCCGGCTGCGCCGCCACCGGCTCGAAGTCGAGCAGCGCGCCCGCCGCGAGCGCGGCAACGACGCCCGGCGGCCTGAGCGCCGCCCCTTCGCCCGGCGTGAGGAGACAGGCGAGCGGCTCGGAGAGCGGCGCGAGGTGCTCAGACAGGATCCGGGGCGAGGACGGCCAGCGCACGGCGATCTCGAGCGTCGAGGTGGTAGGCGTCGGCGAGGGCGGTGTCGTCCGACGCGCGAGCGCGTCCGCGGACCGAGAGCGCGGCCCACGCGGCCGCATCCGCCGGCACGGGCAGCTCGCGCACGACCCGGGCGTTGAAACGGTGAAAGCCCCCGCGGGCGGGGTCGGCGCGCAGTCGCGCCAGCGCGGTGAGCCAGCGCGAGTTGAGCAGGGCGGCCAACGCGTGCGCGTCGTCCGCCGTGCGCGTCGCGATCCCGTACACAGTGTTGAGCGGTACGACCTCCGGTTCGGGAACGACCGCCGCGAGCCGCCGGCCGAGATCCGGCCACAGCACGCGGTGCGGGGCGTGCGCCAGGGCGGTGCGAAACAGCTGCCAGGGCGCGCCGGCGCGGTAGTCGCTGCGGCGCCGCAGCCGATCGAGGTGCGGGCCGAGCGCGCGCGCCAGCTCGGGCGGGAGCCGCTCGAGCGGCCGCCCGTCGGGCGCGTGCGTCCACAGCACGTGGGCCCGCAGCGTGAATCGCCACGGGCTGAGGTCACGGCCCCGCGCCGCGGGACGGGTCGCACGGTCCGGATGGGGGACGACGAACACGTCGTCGGCGCCGGTCTTCACGCCGAGCTGCGGCCTCCACCGGTCGCCGATGGTGGGGAATGCGCCCCGCAGGTGCCGCGCCACGCGGAGCGCGTCGGGAGAGAGGATCCAGGGGCCGTCCGCCTGGAGCGCGCGTTGCGCGATCTGGGGTGCCTGGCCCTTCGGGCCGAGCAGTGTGGCGACCTGCTCGCGGCTCGCGGGCTCGGCGCGCGCGGCGACGAGGGCCATCGGGTACACCGCGGCGCCGAACGCGCTCTCGGTGCGGTCCACCCGCGCCACCCGCTCGAGCCGCGTGGTGTCGGCGAGCCGGCGCCGCAGCGGCTCGGCGTAGCCGCTCGACGCGAGCTTCGCCGGTACCAGCAGCGCCACCGCGCCCCCCGGCGCGGCCAGCTCGAGGGTCCGTTCGACGAAAGCGACCGCCAGGTCCGGCAAATGGGCGAAGCCGGGCCCGGGTGCAGGGCGCCAGGTGACGTAGCGCGTGGCGAGCGCCTCGCGCACCTGCGCGGGCAGCCGCTCGCCGCGCACCCAGGGCGGGTTTCCCGTCACCAGGTCGAACCCACCGCGCGCGAGCAGGTCGGCGAAGTGCGACTCGAACGCGAAGAACGGGGCACCGCCCTCGCGCCGTAGCGTGCGTGCAGCCCCGCGGAGTTCCCGGCGGCTCGCCCGCAGGCGACGAAGCCGAGCCCGCTCGTCCGCCGTGAGTCCACGCCTCCGGCCGAACAGGTCGCGGTCCTTCGCGGCCGCGACGAGCTCGGTGATGCGCCCGTCGAGCGCGTGGACCGCCTCGTCGAACAGCCCGCGAGCCAACGCCGCTTCGGCGCGCTGGAGCTCGGCCTGTGCCTGGCGCTTGGCGGGGCCGGCGAGGTCGAACAGGCTACGGCGGGCTGCCGCCAGTCGATCGACCACCATGGCCCCGGCCGTCAGGCCCGGGCGTCCAGACAGCGTGCGCGCGAGCGCGAGCGGGTCGATCAGCGCGTCCCCCTGACGCACGTGCCCGTCGAGGTTGGGAAGCGGCGCGATCCGCGTGAGGTCGGTCTCGGCCTCGTCGGCGACGAGTGCGAGCCACAGGCGCAGCTCGGCCAGCCGCACCGCCGTGAGCTTCAGGTCGACGCCGTACAGGGAGCGGGCCAGCACGTCGCGCCGCACTGTGCCGGGCGGGCCTTCACCGCCGGCACGGCGCAGCCGCGTCAGCTCCTCCAGCGCGCCCAGCAGGAACGCGCCCGAGCCGACGGCGGGGTCGAGCACCGTGAGCCTGCGCAGGTCCGGCCGCTCGGCGGGGGACTGGGGCGCCTCGTCGTGGTGGACCCAGCGCTCGGCGGCCCGCGGCGCGAGCCCGAAGCGGTGCACCAGGACTGCCTCGAGCCCGGCGCGCACCACCTCGCGCACCAGGCCGGCGGGCGTGTAGTAGCTGCCGCTCTTGCGCCGCTCGTCGGGATCCATGACGCCCTCGAACACCCGGCCCAGCATGTCGGGTGCCACGAGATCGCCGTCGTCCGCTTCGCGCGCCGAGAAGTGGAATCGCTCGAACAAGTCGTCGAACGCGTCACGCCAGTCGGCGTTGCTCCAGCGGGCGGTGCCGTGGCAGCGCTCCAGGGCGGTGGGCTCGAACAGACCGCCGTTCAAGAACGGCAGCCGTCCCAGGGCGCAGGCGGCACGCGATCGCTCGGTCGCGGGCCGGTTGAGCGCGCCGAAGCACAGCGGGTCGAACACCTGGCGGTGGAAGTCACGGTGCCCTGCCAGGCCCTGGTCGAAGCGGTGGATCAGGTAGCGCCGGTCGCCGTCGAGCCAGCCCTTGGCCTGCACGAAGTAGAGAAACAGCACCCGCGTCAGCGCGGTGAGCGTGAGGGCGTGGCGCTCGGTGCGGCTGCGTGGCGCGGCGAGGCGATCGGTCAGCCGCTCGAGCACCGCGCGGAACGCCTGGAAGAAGCGCGGGGTGACTGCCTCGCTCGCCAGCGCTTCGCCGACGCGGAGGCTGAGGGAGAGGGAGGTCTCACCCGGGACCGGCGCGAATCGCTCGAGCGTCTCCAGGGCGCCGCCGGGCGGCCGCTTGAGGGGGATCGTGGCGAGCCGCACGGACGGCCCGCGCGCACCCACGCGCCAACTGGCGCACACCAGTCGTTCCGGCGAGCCGCTCCCGGCGAGGGCGCACGCGAGCCCCCGCTCCGCCCGTGCGGCGAGGCGTTCCGCCGCTGCCCGCGCCGCGCGCTCGGGGTCCCGTGCCTCCAGGGCGAACACCCGGAACGCCTCGTGCCGCGCCACCAGCGCGGCGCGGGTCACGCCGGCCGCTTCGGCGTGCGGCAGCCCGAGCCAGGGCCCGGGTGGCACGTTCTCCCACGCCGCGGCGAAACCGAGCGCCCCAAAGAGGTGGCGAAGATCGTCGATCTGCTCGGTGCGGGCGAGAAGATCCCGCAGCACCACGGGGCCCCTGGTTCGGACGGCCCCAAGGTGGGACGGGGTGGGCCGGGATTAGGTACCGGGATGTTGCGAAGAGGACCGGATTACTGCGGGGAGCGGGGAGCAGGGAGCGGGGAGCAGAAGCAGACAGCCGGATGGGTACTGCTCCCCGCTCCCCGCTCCCTGCTCCCTCTCCCTCACGTGCTCTTTCTCAGCCTGATGCTCCCGTTCACGGTGTCGAGATCGAGCCGTCGCCCACCGCTGCCGATCGTGCCGTGGAGGCTGCGCGGCCCCAGCCGGCCGGTCACCATGAGCGGGAAGTCGGTCACAATGTCGCCGTTCACGGTCTTGGCGTTCACCTCTGCCGAGAGATCGGCCGGGAGATCCAGCGTGATCCCGCCGTTCACGGTGCGGAACTCGAGGGCGTCGCTCCAGTTAGCGCGGCCCAGCGACGCCGTTATCGACCCGTTTACCGTCCCGGCCTGGGCGAAGCCCGAGGTGGAGATGCGGATGGCGCCGTTCACCGTATTCGCCTCGACATCGCTCGCGAGATGCGCCGCCTCCACCGAGCCGTTCACGGTTCTGCCCACGAAACGGACTCCCGCGGGCACGCGCACCGTGAAGTCCACCGCCACGTCGTTGTCGTGCGTGCTCATGTGCCCGTGGTCACCCGCCTCGCACGTGTTCTCCCGCCGCCCGTCACTGGGGTAAACGGCGCAGATGGTCACGCCGTCCGCGTGCTCCACGACCGCGATCTTTACTTCGTCGGGGTCGCTGCGGTGCGCGTGCTTGACCGCCGTCACCTCCACGTCGCCCGATCCGGCGACGGCACTCACGTCGCCGTTCACGCCCTTGATCTCGATCGCCTTCCCGGCGGCGACCTTTCCCTTCCAGTGGAACTCGTTCTGGGCCGCGGCCTGCCGGGCCGGGAGGGCCAGACCCGCGGCGACGAGCAGCAATGTGGTCGTGCGCATCGTCACTCTTCCTCCTTGTCGCTCTCGTTCTTGCTCACCTGCCCGGGCCGGCAAAGCTTGATGTCGCCGTCGAACGACTCGACCTCGAGGCGGGCGCTTCCGGAACCGATCGTGAAGCTGAACCGGTGCTTGGTCTTGCCCGTCAACTTGACGGGGAAGCAGGCGTTGAAATCGCCGTTGAACGTCGACACCGAGACCGACACGTTCGCCTTCTCCGGCACCGAAATGCGCAGGTCACCATCGTGGGTCGAGAAGCGGTAGCGGCCCGCGTCCTTGATCGTGCCGTCGTACGTGATATCGCCGTTGACCGTATTGGCCTCGGTGTTCGCGGATTCGATCTGCAGCAGCGTGATGCCCCCGTTCACGGTCTCCGCGGAGATGTCGCCGGAGATCTCGGTCGCCTTGATCTCCTCGTTCACGGAGTTGAGATCGATACGTCCCTTCGCCTTCTCGAGTGTCACCGATCCCTGGACCGACTTGAGGGACACGGTCCCCGACCCGCCCAGCACGGTCACCTCGCCCTGGACGGTCTCGGCCGTCACCTCGTTCTGGGCGCCGGCCACCTTGATGTCGGTGTAGACGCCCGAGAGGTTCAGCGCCATCCACGTGGGCACCGTGATGTTGTAGTCGATCGTGCCCGGCCCGTGCCGCCCGCCCTCGGATTTCACGTGCACGGACTGGTCGGAGGCCACGATCTGGATGCGGTCGCGGCTCGAGTGGTTCGCTTCGACGCGCACCGCGCTGCGGCTCCACGTCTTGACGGCGATCTCGCCCCCGAAGTTGTTGACCTCGAGGCGTGCGCCGCTTCGCACCGGCACCGTGGTGTCGGTCTGCTGCAGGGCGAGAGCCGCCAGGGTCGTGAGCGTGGTGAGCATTCCGTCTGTCCTTTCTAGCTTCGGGCGCCGGCCAGGGCCGCCGCCTGCCGCAACAGCTCCAGTTTGCGCCTCATCTCTTGGGCGAGATGCAGGTTGAGATACGAGTTCGCCGGGTCAGCCGCCAGCGCGCTTTGCGCCTCGCGGATCGCCCGGTTGATGATCCGCAGGTTCTTCTCGATCACCCGCACGGTCGTGGTGTCGAGCTGCCCGCGGCCGCGCTCGAGCGCGCGCTCGAGATCCGCGACCTGCGCGGCGTAGCGCTTGTCGGGATACATCGCGGCGGTCGCCGGCGTCGCCGGCGCGCTCGGCGCCGGCGTGGGCGCCTCCGCCACGGGCGCACGCGCGCCGGCGCGGATCAGGAGCCACGCCGTGGCGCTCGAGACCAGGGCGAGTGCGACCGAAGCCGCGGCGAGCTGCGGCACCGTGAAGACGATGCGCCGCCGGGCGCGCCGCGCCGGGAGACTCACTACGCCGATGTGCTCGGCGATCGCGGGCCACAGGTCGGCGGTGGGCGGCCGGTCGTCGAGCGCGCCGGCGCGCGCCACCACGCGACGCAGCTCGGCGAGCGTCGCGCCGCACTCGCCGCACGTCGCGAGGTGCCCCTCCAGCGCGGCGCGCTCCGCGGCGCCCAGCTCGCCGTCCAGGTACTCGCTCAGTCGATCCGTCCACTGGTCTTTCATCGTTCCCCCCGGTCCTTCAGCGCTCGAGATGCTTGCGCAGCGCCATGCGCGCGTGATGCAGCTGCGATTTCGACGTGCCCTCGACGATCCCCAGCATGTCGGCGATCTCCTCGTGGCGATAGCCCTCGATGTCGTGCAACACGAACACCTGGCGCGCCCCGTCGGGCAGCCGCCCCATCGCCTGCTCGAAGTCGAGCGACAGCTCCACGCCCGCGCCCGGCCGGCTCGGCACCACCTCCAGCGCGTCCTGCGAGTCGTCGTAGCGCCCGCGCTCGGTGCCGAGGGTGGTGCGGCGCGCGAGGATCACGTTCACCGCGAGGCGGTGGAGCCACGTGCCGAACGCCGCCTCGGCCCGAAACGTGGCCAGCTTGTTCCAGGCGCGCACGAACACGTCCTGGGTGACGTCATCCGCGTGATCCGGCCCCATCATGCGGCGCACGAGGCTGTGGATGCGCGCGACGTGCGCGCGGTACAGCCGCTCGAAGGCACGGCCGTCCCCGGCAGCGGCGAGCGCCGCGTCGGCCGTTTCCGCGTCCCCCCCTCTCCCACTTCGCCGCGCCGCCTGGTCCCGATCTCTGTGCAGTGTCGCCACCCCAGGGATGGTGAGCTCCATGTGCCGCATTGGATAGGGCTTAGGCCCGAAAGGTTGGAAGGTGACGGGGCTGGGCGGCGGCGGCTAGGGTCGCTAGATTGCCGCGCCGATGCACACGAGCTTCTTCGCCCTGGCGGGCCTCGGCCTGCTGCTGGGCTTCCGTCACGCCTTCGAGCCCGATCATCTGGCCGCGGTCTCGACCCTCGCCACGCGCCAGGGCAAGCTGCTCGATGCCTGCCGGCTGGGGGTCGCGTGGGCCGTCGGTCACAGCCTGAGCGTGGGCGTCGTCGTGGGGGCCATCATGCTGTTCGGGCTGCAGCTGCCGCGACGGCTCTGGCCCGCCGCCGACTTCCTGGTCGGCCTGCTCCTGATCGGGCTCGGTGCGTCGGTCCTCGTCCGTTACGTGCGGGGGCGCTGGCACCTGCACGTGCACGCGCACGATGGCGGTCCGCATCTTCATCTTCATAGCCACGCCCACGATGCCGCGCACGCGCACGCGCACCCGCAGGGAGACGCCCGCCGCTCGCTCGGCTTCGGGTTGCTGCACGGGCTCGCCGGAAGCGCCGCGATCCTGGTACTGCTCGTCGCCGCCGCGCCCACTCGCACCGCGCAACTCACCTACTTCCTCGCCTTCGCCGCCGGCACGATGCTCGGGATGCTGTTCGTGTCGTTCTCACTCGCGGGACTGGTGCGCCTCGCTTCCGGGGGGGGCGCGCGCTGGGCAACGGTACTGCACTTGGGATCGGCGACGGTGAGCGTGGTGGTGGGGTTGCTGCTGGCGGCGCGGGTGGTGGGGGAGCTCTAGGGGCGCCTCCGCCGGTTCGCGATGTCCGCCGCCGCCCACGCGGCGTTGGCGAGCAGCTGCTCCCTCGAATCTCCCGCGACCACCGCGATCCACAGGTCGGCGCTCTGCTCGTGGCCGAGCGTGATGGGTCCGGCTCCCTGGATATACCGGTAGTCGCCCGGCGCGTCGCTGGCGGGCCGCGAGAGGCGTCCCGCCAGGGCGTCGACCTGCTCCGTGAGTGAGGGCCACGCCGCCTTAGTGAAGAAGTAGTTGCCGGTGATCGGCGCGTCGCCGCTGAGCAACGTCCCCAGGTACGGTCCCCGGAGGTCGCTGTCGGTCTGATACATCAAGCGCCCGCCCATCTCGGTGAACCCGACGTCGTCGTTGTCGTTCACGCCGATGTCCCAATCGCCGAAGAATCCCGCATGGAAGGTGGTCGTCGCCGGCCCGGCGTTGGTGATGGTGAAGTCGAAGAGCACGTAGTCCGCAGGCGGCCGGCCGTCGAACGACTGTTGCACGACGCGGAGCCCGACGCCCTCGGGTGACCGCGCGTCCGAGTACCGCCATGTGACTCTCTTCCCCCACTGCGGCGAGGCGGTGACGTGCACCCGCCCGTCCAACCCGAGGTCGCGGCAGGCGGCGCCGCACGCGGCCAGATCCCGCCGAGTCACGCCGCTGAGCACGCGGCCGGGCGCGATGCCGATCATCAGGCCGCCCGAAGAGAGCTGAGAGACAGAGGGGTCGTGGGATGGGGACTGGCCCGCGGCGACGGGGAACTGTACCCCCCACCCGAACCCGAGGTCGTGCACGAACTCATCCGACAGGCCCCCGATGTCGCCCGGCATCGCCGTCACGACCAGTCTGGTCAGGTCGTGCGTAAACCGCGCACTGGGTGCCCTGACGAGGGTGCAGTCGATCGCCGCTAACTCGGATGGGAAGAGGAACCCGCCAGTGGGCGGCTTGTTCACGAGCTTGGCGCCGAGGAACTCGCACGAGAACGGTCGCAACGTGTACCGCACGCCCTTCTGGAGCACGACCGGCGAACGGCCGAAGAACTCCACCCAGCGACCGTCCTTCCCGCTGCCGCCGTAGGCCGCCATCATGCCTTGCGACTCGTAGCTCACGGTCAGGCCAACCCCCTCCACGGGCTTCCCTTCGAACGTGGCGCGGCCACCCAGCCGGGAGCCTTCCTCTATCACGATGTCGTGGGACGCATCGCCGCCACCGATCGCCACGGGGCTGGTCGCGAGATAGCGCCACGGCAGCGCACCGAGCCCCGGCGCAGGCGGCAGCTCGACCCCGAGGTACCAGCTGCCGGCAGGGGCCGACAGGTGGAGCCGGGATTCAGGGCAGGCCAACGTGCCGTAGCCCCCGAGCAACGGCGGCGGGGTGGAATTGAAGAGGCGCACCGG
>Ga0134111_10000675_pt1 | contig 11222 bp, 10 predicted proteins | sample 15_D_Rain_40_2_1_FD_94465 | JGI IMG/M metagenome (GOLD analysis project Ga0134111, IMG submission 94465) | Grasslands soil microbial communities from the Angelo Coastal Reserve, California, USA - 15_D_Rain_40cm_2_11112015 | ecosystem: Environmental > Terrestrial > Soil > Grasslands ...
CTGGGAGAAGGCCCTGCAGCTCGACCCGGCCGCCGAAGGGGTCAAGAAGAAGATCGACGACCTCAAGGATCGCGGGCGTCGGGCCAAGAGTGGCTCGAAGACGTCTCAGTAGCCTCCTCGGTCTGCTGGTGCTTGCCGGCGGGTGCGCGACGGCGCCCGCCCGCCAGCCCGTCCCCGACGACGCCCGCCGCGCGCTCGAGCTTCTGGACGTGCGCTGGCACGAGTTCACCGACCTCCGCACCCTCGCGGACGTCGTCGTCCAGGAGGGTCGCGAGCGTAAGGGCTTCACGGGTGTGCTCCTCGTCAAGGCGCCGGATTCGATCCGCCTAGAGGCGCTGTCGCCGCTCGGCCAGCAACCCCTCGCCCTCGTCGTCATCCATGAGGGCCAATTGACGGCCTACGATGTGGCGAAGAACGCGGCGCGCATCGGGCCCGCGACGGCCGAGACGATCGCGCGTGAGGTCGGCCTGCCGCTCGAGCCCGACGATCTCGTCGCGGTGCTCGCTGGCCGTGCGGCGCCGCCCCGGGATCTGCGCACGGCGGAGCTCCTGCCGGCCGACGGCTCCGGACCGTCGCTGGACCTCGTCAGCGACGCCCGGCGCCAGCGCGTGTGGCTCGACCTCGAGACGGGCGCCGTCACGCGCGTCGAGATCCGCGGCGGGCGGGCGTCCATCACCATCAGCTATCACCGCGACGGCCAGACCATTCGCGGCTTTGACTTCAGCGCGGCCGGCGACTACGTCACGGGCTCGGTGACCTACCGAAACCTCGTCCTGGGCGGTGGGATCGAGCCCGAGCGCTTCACGCTCACGCTGCCGAAAGGGGCGAAAACAAAGAGCATCCGTTGAAAACCCGTGGGCCGCGTGCTACCCTTCGGTGCCTTGTCGAAGCGGTCGGGGGTCGCCCGTCGGCTCGTGCTCAGCGCCGCGGCCAAGATCAACCTGGCCCTGGAGGTTCTGGGCAAACGGGACGACGGTTATCACGAAGTCGCCACGGTCATGCAGGCCGTGGACCTGTCTGATCGGCTGGTGATCGAGGACGCCCCCGTCCTGGAACTGCGCGTCAGCGCGCCGGATGTTCCGAGCGACGGAAGCAATCTGGTCGTGCGGGCGGCGCGGGCGTTACAGGCGGCGGCCGTGGTGAGTCGCGGGGCTCGCATCACGCTCGACAAGCGGATCCCGGTGGCGGCCGGCCTCGGCGGCGGCTCAGCGGACGCCGCGGCGACGCTCGTGGGCTTGAGCCGCCTCTGGGGGATTCGCTGGCCGGCGGCGCGGCTCGCCGAGCTGGCCGCGACGCTCGGAACGGACGTGCGGTTCTTCCTGCACGGCGGCGCCGCACGGGGAACCGGGCGGGGCGAGCGCATCGAGCCGGTCGCCGGCGCGGCGCTCGCGCTCGTGCTGGTCAACCCCGGCGTCGGCACGAGCACGTCGACGATCTATGGGGGCGTGACCCCGGCGATGTATTCTGACGGCAGCCACGTCCGCCAGATGGTGGCGGCGCTCCGGAGCCGCCGCCCGGCCCGGATCGCGGCGAGCCTCTACAACGCGCTCGAGCGCGTGGCGGCCCCGGCGCACAGGCAGGTGGCGCAGATGGAGGCCGCGCTCTTGGCGGCGGGTGCGCTCGGCGCGGCGATGTCGGGCAGCGGGCTGACCGTGTTCGGCGTCGCACGCTCGTTCGACCACGCGCGGCAGATCCGAGCGCGGGTCGCGCGCGGCTCCTGGACGTGCTGGGCGGTCCGCGCGCTTCGAGGCCCGGCGATCCGGATAGGACGGGAACGCTAAGGAGAAGCGAACGATGGGGCGTGGCCAAGTGGCAAGGCGCGGGACTTTGGATCCCGTATTCGGAGGTTCGAATCCTCCCGCCCCAACCACACCTGGAGCGAGGCGCCGATGGCCTACGAGCTGAAGCTCTTGACGGGAAACGCGAACCGGCCGTTGGCCGAGGAGATCGGGCAGTACCTGCGCGTGCCGCTGTCGGACGCGGAGGTGACGCGCTTCTCGGACGGCGAGGTGTACGTGCAGATCAACGAGAACGTCCGCGGCGCGGACGTGTTCGTGATCCAACCGACGTGCCCGCCGGTGAACGACACGCTCGTGGAGCTGCTCATCATGATCGATGCGCTGAAGCGCGCCTCCGCCCGCCGCATCACGGCGGTCCTGCCCTACTACGGCTACGCCCGCCAGGACCGCAAGGTCGAGCCGCGCGTGCCGATCTCGGCGAAGCTGGTCGCCGACCTGCTCGAAGCGGCCGGTATCGACCGCGTGCTGGCGCTCGACCTTCACGCGGGGCAGATCCAGGGCTTCTTCCGGGTCCCGGTGGACCACCTCTTCGCGGCGCCGGTCATCATCGACTACCTCGGCAAGAAGGAGCTGCGCGAACCGGTCATCGTCGCGCCCGATGCGGGCGGCGTCGAGCGGGCGCGCGCGATCGCCAAGCGCCTCAGCGCGAGCCTCGCGATCATCGACAAGCGGCGCGAGGGCCCGAATTCGGCGGTGGCGATGCACCTGATCGGCGACGTCCGCGGCCGGGACGCCGTCGTGATCGACGACATGATCGACACCGCCGGCACGCTGATGCAGGCCGTGAGCGCGCTCGTGCGCGAGGGCGCGCGACGCATCCTTGCCTGTGGTGTCCACCCGGTCCTCTCCGGTCCAGCCGTCGACCGGATCACCAAGTCGCCACTCGAGGAGGTCGTCGTCACCAACTCGATCCCCGTCCCCGCCGAGAAACGCACGGCGCACGTCACCGTGCTGACCGTGGCGCCGCTGCTGGGCGAAGCGATCCGCCGCATCCACGACGAAGAATCCGTCTCGACGCTGTTCGTATGACCTTCCCGGAGGGAGTCTGACGATGGACATGCAAGAGCTGACGATCAAGCGGCGCGAGGCGACCGGCAAGGCGGTCGCCAAGCGCCTGCGCCGCGCGGGGGAGGTGCCCGCGATCCTCTACGGCGGCGCCAAGCCGGAACCGGTCCTGGTGGACCCCAAGGCCGTGCTCAAGATGATCCACGGGCGCGAGGGCACCACCCGGCTGCTCACGCTCAAGTTCGACGGCGACGCTGGCGGCGGCAAGCGCATGGCGATCATCCGCGATTTACAGTTCGATCCGGTGACCGAGCACCTGCTCCACGTGGACCTGCAAGAGGTGTCCGCAGACCGCACGATCACGGTGCGCGTCGCGGTCCGCCCGGTGGGCGAGCCCGCCGGCGTCAAAGATCAGAAGGGCATCCTCAACATCGTGGTCCACGAGCTCGAGGTCTCGTGCCTGCCGACGGCGATCCCCGAGCGCATCGATGCCGATGTCAGCGCCCTGATGATCGGCCACGTGTTGACCGTGGCGCAGCTCCAGGCACCCGAGGGCGTCCGAATCCTGACCCCGCCGGGGCAGGCGGTCGCCACCGTGGTGCCGCCGATGGCCGAGGAGGCGCCCGCGGCGGCGGCCCCGGCGGCGGCGGTGGTCACCGAGCCGGAGGTGCTCACGGAGCGCAAGCCCAAGGAGGACGAGGCCGCGGCGCCCGAAGAGGGCAAGAAGGCCAAGAAGCCCGAGAAGGCGGAGAAAGAGAAGTAGCGGAGCCGGACCCGCGTGGCCCACGCGGTGGTGGGGCTCGGGAATCCCGGGGCGGAGTACCGGGACACCCGCCACAACGTAGGCCAGCGGGTCCTCGATCTCCTCGCCCAGATGCTCAAGCGCCCGTGGCACCGGGAGGGCCAGGCCCTCGTGGCCCACGGCCAGTGGCGGGGCCAGACCGTCCACCTCGTAAAGCCCCTCGCGTTCATGAACCAGTCCGGTCCCGTGGTCGCCCGGTCGCTCCAGCGCCTCGGCGCCGGGCCGGCCGACCTCGTCCTGGTCTACGACGACATCGACCTCCCGCTCGGCGCGGTCCGCACGCGCATGAAGGGCAGCCACGGCGGTCACAACGGCGTGCGCTCGGTCATCGAGGCGCTCGGCACCTCGGACATCCGTCGCGTCAAGGTGGGCATCGGGCGTCCAGACCAGAAGGCGGACGTCGTCGATCACGTGCTCGCCGGGTTCGCGCAGGACGAGCTGCCCGTGATCGACGCGGCAGTCGCCGTGGCGGCGGAGCGCGTGCTCGCCCTCCTCCGGTAGGGCGCCGCGACGCTGGCGCTAGCGGAAGAAGATCAGCGTCACGACGGCGAAGAGCGGCAAGAGGATCAGGCCACTGTAGAGCATGTAGCCGATGAAGCTCGGCATCTTCACACCCTGCTCCTCGGCGATCGACTTCACCATGAAATTGGGCGCGTTGCCGATGTACGAGTTGGCGCCCATCGCGACCGCCCCCACGCTGATCGCCGTCAGGTGCGTGTGGGGGACGTCCGCCACCTCCCGCGCGAGGCCCAGGCCCTGACCCAGCGCGAGGAACGTCAGGTAGGTCGGGGCGTTGTCGAGAAAGGACGAGAGCACGCCGGTCGCCCAGAAGAACTGCCAGGGCGCGCGCACGCCGAGCTCGCCACCCCGGAGTCGCAAGAGCTCGAGCGCGGGGATCATCGTGAGGAAGATGCCGAAGAAGAGGACCGCGACCTCCACGATCGGGTAGGAGGTGAAGCCGTTTGCGCGGCGGATCTCGCGGGGCGTCCACCAGAGCGAGACGGCCGCCAGCGCCACCATGACGGCTTCGCGGGCGGGCGCGCCGAGAAAGGCGACCGCGAGCACCACGCCGGCAAGGCCGAGGGTGTTCAGCGCGCCGCGCACCCGGAGCGGCTCGATCCGCGCCCGGTCGCGGCGGATCGCCGCCAGGGGCTCGCGCGTGTAGAGGAACGTGTCCCACACGAAATACGTCAGGAGCAGCACGCCGACCATCAGGAGCCAGTGCGGCCACAGCCTGAAGGTCCAGGCAAAAGGCACGCCCTGCAGATACCCGAGGAAGAGGGGCGGATCGCCGAGGGGCGTCAGCATGCCGCCGATGTTCGAGACGAGGAAGATGAAGAAGATGACCGTGTGCCTGACACGCGTGCGCTCGCGATTGGTCTGGAGGAGCGCGCGGATCAAGAGCATCGAGGCGCCGGTCGTGCCGATGAACGACGCCAGGACGGAGCCCGTCGCGAGGAATGCAGAGTTCACCAGCGGCGTCGCAAGCAGGTCGCCCCGCATGAGGATCCCGCCGGAGATCACGTAGAGGGCGGCGAGGAGGACGATGAACGAGACGTACTCCTCCGCCATGTGGACGAGGGCCGACGGCTCCCGGACGACGTACAGGACGAGCACCGGCAGCCCGAGCACGATCGAAACGAGGAGCTTGTTGCGGTTCGGCTCCCACCAGTGCGAAGCGGCGAGGGGAAGGACCGCGATGCCGAGCACCATGACGACGAACGGGACCACGGTGTAGACGGGCAAAGGGGCGGCGCTCGTCACGGCCTGGCGTCTCCCGGGACGGGAATGTCGGCCTGCCTAGTGTAACAGCCCCGGCTCGATTGCTGGAGGGTGGGGCGCGTGATATATAGTTGGTGTTTATCCAGCGGTGCGGGTTCCGGAGGGGGGAGCGGTGTGACCAAGGTCATCGTAGAGCCCGACGAATCCTTCGAGAGCGCGCTCAAGCGATTCAAGAAGCAGTGCGAGAAGGCCGGGCTCCTTTCGGAGTTCAAGAAGCGACAGCACTACGAGAAGCCCAGCGTCCGGCGCAAGCGGAAGGCGCTCGCCGCCCGCAAGAAAGCCAAGCGCCGGGAGCGGATGGCCGATTAGCCGCTACACGCCTGGCCACACCTGGGAGCGGTCCACCGAGTGGAACGCGGTGCGCGCCCTCCTGGCCGATGAAGCGCAGACCGAAATGGGCCGCGAGCTCGCGGCGACGGTCGAGCCGCTCACCGATCCTTCTGAGGTCTGCACCGAGCTCCAGCTGACGCGCCAGGCACGGCTGGCGCGCGCGACGTCCGGTTCTCTCCCGCTCGACGGCTTCCCCGACATCCGACCGGCGCTCGATCACTGCCGGACGATCGGGAGCGTCCTCGACGGCGCCGACTTGGTCCGGCTGGTGCCGGCGCTCCTGGCGATCCCGAGGCTCGAGGCCTATGGCACATCGGTCGAGGCCGTCGCTCCCGAGGTGACGGCCATCATCGCCTCGCTCCCCCGTTTCCACGAGCTGGCCGACCGACTCGGCCGGTCGCTCGACGCCGACGGCGCGGTCACGGACGACGCGAGCCCCCGGATCCGTCATCTGCGCCGCGAGATCCGTGAGCGGCGGCGCCGGGTCACCGCCGAGCTCGAGCGCGCCTTCCAGAACCCGGACGCCGAACGGATCTTCGCCGACCGATACGTCACGATCCGCCACGGGCGCTATGTCCTCCCCGTTCGGGCGGAAGCACGGGGTCGCGTCCGCGGCATCGTCCACGACCGCTCGCAGAGCGCCCAGACCCTCTTCGTCGAGCCCGAGACCGTCGTCGAGGCCAACAACGACCTCGTCCAGACGATGCGCGAGGAGGAGCAGGAGACCGCCCGCATCCTGGCCGAGCTGACCGACGCGGTCCGCGAGCGGATCGACGACCTCGAGCGAATGGTCGCGAGCGTCGGCCGGCTCGACTGGATCTTCACCCGGGGAGAGGCCGCGGATCGCATGGAGGCGATCGAGCCCGAGATCGACCGCGGGCGCACCCTGTCGCTCAAGAGCGCCCGTCACCCCCTCCTCCTCGCCCAGGGCTGGAAGGACCCCGAGCGGCCGGTCGTTCCGGTCGACATCGAGCTCTCCGCCGAGCGCCCCCTGCTCCTGATCACGGGCCCGAACGCGGGCGGCAAGACGATCGCGCTGAAGACGGCGGCGCTGCTCACGCTGATGGCCCAGACGGGCTGTCACATCCCCGCCGCGGAGGGCTCGCGGCTGCCGATCGTCACCGACCTCTTCGCCATCGTCGGCGACGATCAGTCAGTCGCGGAGAACCTCTCGACCTTCTCGGCGTTCGTGAAGCAGATCCGCGAGGTGCTCGACCGGGCCGGCGAGCGCTCGCTCGTGCTCCTCGACGAGCTGGGCGCGGGGACCGACCCCGACGAGGGGGCCGCGCTCGCCCAGGCGATTCTCGAGGAGCTCGCCGAGCGGGGAGCGCTCGTGATCGCGACGACCCACCTCGAGCCGCTCAAGGCCTTCGCCTCCACGCACCCGCGCACACGCAACGCCTCGGTGGAGTTCGACGCGACGACGCTCGCCCCGACCTTCCGCCTCCGCTACGACCAGCCCGGCCAGAGCTACGCGCTGACCATCGCGGCGCGGCTCGGCCTCCCACCCGAGCTGATCGCGCGGGCCCAGGCGCATCGCTCCGAGCACGCCGCGCGCCTTGCGGACCTCCTGACGACGCTCGATGCCCACGCGCGCACCGAGGCCGAGCGTGCGCGCGAGATCGAGCGGGCGCGGACGGACGCCGCGGTGCATCTCGCCAAGGCGCACGAAACCGCGACGGCGGCCGAGGCAAAGGCGCGGACGATCGTCGAGCGGGCGAAGGCGGAGGCGGCAGCGCTCCTGACCGACGTCCGCCGGGCCGTCGCCGCCGAGTGGGAACGGCTCAAGCGTGCCGAGCGCACCCGCCACACGCTCGAGGAAGGCCGCCAGCGCCTGCGTGAGGTCGCGGCTCGCGTGGAGGCGGTTGCGCCGGCCGCGGCGCCGGCCCACGGCGATCGGCCGCGGGCGCTCGAGCCGGGTCAGACCGTGGCGGCGGAGCACCTCGGCATTCGTGGAAAACTGCTGACTATCTCCGGAAGTACTGCGACGGTCAGGTCTGGTTCGCTCACGATCCGCGTGCCTCTTCAGGCGCTCCGCCCGGTGGGAGGGGACGGTGAGAGCGAGCCGGGGGCGGGGGTGCCCTCCGTGCGAGTGGGGTCCCGAGCAAAGGAGCCTGCCCCGCCCCCCCGCGAAATCGCACCCGAGCTCCTGCTGCTCGGGCGCACGACGGACGAGGCGCGCGACATCGTCGAGAAGTATCTGGACGACGCGTTCCTCGCGGGCCTGCCGAGCGTCCGACTGATTCACGGCAAGGGCTCGGGCGCCCTTCGCAAGGCGGTGCGCGACCTCCTCACCGCCCACCCGCTCGTCGACTCCTTCCGGGACGGGGAACCCGCAGAGGGCGGTCCCGGGGCCACGGTGGCCGCGTTGAGGGTGAGCTGAGCATGGCGTCGTATTCGCAGGCGGTGCTCGACGAGATCCGCACGGCGGTCGATGTCGTCGACCTCGTCAGCCGGTTCGTGAATCTGCGCAAGGCCGGCCAGAACTGGAAGGGCCTCTGCCCCTTCCACATGGAGAAGACCCCCTCGTTCATGGTCAATCCGAAGAAGGGGATCTTCCACTGCTTCGGCTGCGGCGTCGGCGGCGACGCCTTCGGCTTCCTGATGCGCCAGGACAAGCTCTCGTTTCCCGAGGCCGTGCGCGCTCTCGCCAAGCAGGCGGGCGTGGCGCTCCCCGAGGAGCGCGGCTCTGCGGGCGAGCGTGGCCGCGAGGAGCTCCTGCGCACGATGGAGCTCGCCTGGCGCTTCTACGTGGACAAGCTCTGGAAGCCCGAGGGCGAGCAGGCACGGCAGTACCTGGCCCAGCGCGGGATCGATCCGGAGGTGGCGCGCCGCTTCGGCTTGGGGCTGGCACCCGAGGGATGGGAAGGGCTCCAGAGCTTCATGCGGTCCGAGAAAGTCACGGACGACGCGCTCGTCGCCGCGGGGCTCGCGATCCCGCGCGAGGGTCGGGCGAGTGTCTACGATCGCTTCCGGGGGCGCCTCCTTTTCGCGATCCGCGATCTCCAGGGCCGCGTCGTCGCGTTCGGCGGTCGCGCCTTCGGCGACGAGCAACCCAAGTACCTCAACTCGCCCGAGACGTCGCTCTACGTCAAGGGCAACCTGCTCTACGCCGCCGACCTCGCACGCCCTGCGATCCAGGCGAAGAACCGCGCGTTGCTGGTCGAAGGCTACGTGGACTGCCTCATGGCCCACCAGCACGGCTTCACCGAGACGGTCGCGGCGCTGGGCACGGCCTTCACCCCGGCGCAGCTCGGCCTCCTCAAGCGCTACTGCGACGACGCGATCCTGTTCTTCGACGCCGACGCGGCCGGGACCGGGCGGCGGAGCGCGCCGAGGAGCTGCTCGAGCCCACGGGCTCGAGCATGGCGTGGGCCGTCAACCGCACCGGCGCCCTCGAGTCCTCGGGGGCGCTGCGGCTGCGCGTCGCGCTCCTGCCGGCGGGCCACGACCCCGACACCTTTCTACGAACGAGCGGCGCCGCCGCCTTCGAGGAGCGGATCGGGGCGGCGCGGAGCCTCCTCTCCTACGCCCTCGACCGCGCGATCGCCGACCCGGAGGGCGCCACGGGTCCGCGCGCGCGGACCAGCGCGTTCGCCCGCGCGGCGCTGATGCTGGCGAAGGTCGGCGACGCCCAGGAGGCGGCGCAGCTCTCGCGCGAGGCCGCCCAGAAGCTCGGCGTGGACGCCACGCAGCTCTGGATTGAGGCCCAGCGCCTGCAGACGGCGCTGCGCCGCCCCGTCACGACGCACCCGTCGACGCCGGCCACGACGCCTCCGTCCGTGGAGCGCGACCTGGTGGTACTCCTGCTCAACTCGACCGAGGCCCGAGAGGTGCTCCTGCCCATGATCGTGGAGGCCGAGGACCTCGCCCACGCTCCCTTCCGGACGATCGTCGCGGCCCTCCGTCTGCGGCCCTCCGTCCCGGCGGAGAGCCTGATGACCGACCTCGCCACCGACGAGGCACGGGGGGTCCTGGCCGCCCTCCTCGTCGAAGAGCGCGCGGAGGTTGACGTTCGGGTTAGCATTGAACAGTTCAGGAGACGCCTCGAGCGCAGCCAGCGGCTCCGGCGCGCGCGTGAGGTGAGCCAGTCCATCGCCGACGTCCAGGCCAAGACCGGCGCGGCGGCGCCGCCGCTGCACGAAGAGCTTCGCATGCTCCACCAGGAGACCGCGGTGGTTTACGAGATCACCGGGGGTGTCGCTCAGTCGCTCGAACCGAGGACTCCAGGGTCCGAAGGAGCAGAGACGCATGAGTGAAGAGCCCAAACTGGAGGAGCTGGACCGGCTGATCACGATGGGGAAGCAGAAGGGCTTCCTCACCTACGACGAGGTCAACGACGCGCTGCCGTCGGACATCGTCTCGCTCGATCAGCTCGACGACATCATGATGATGTTCGGTGCGATGGACATCGAGGTCGTCGACTCCGCGAAGGCCGGGCGACTCCCCTCGGAGGTCGGGCGCGAGCGCCAGCCGGCGCCGGCCGAGGAGGCCGACGACGACGGCCCCGCCGATGCGATCGACCTCACGCCCGGGCCCGTCGGCCGCACCGAGGATCCGGTCCGCCTCTATCTACGCGAGATGGGCCGCGTCGCCCTCCTGACGCGCGAGGGCGAGATCGCGCTCGCCAAACGGATCGAGGAGGGCAAGAATCAAGTCACCGCCGCCATCCTCTCGACGAACCTTGCCCTCGAGCGCTTCCGCGAGCTACGCGAGCAGCTCAAGGGCAGCGACATCTCCATCAAGGAAGTCGTGGACGTCAACGAGGAGGAGTTCACCGAGGAGAAGGAAGAGGAGCTCCGGCGTCAGGTGATCGCGGCCTTCGGCACGGTGGACCGGCTCCTCCGTGACCGCGACCGGCTCGTCGCCCAGGCCAAGAAGCTCCGGTTCAAGGCCGGCGGTCGGAAGAAGACGAAGAAGGGCAAGGAGCCTGCGTGGCGACGGCTCGAGGTCCAGGCGCACCGGTACCAGGAGAAGGTGCTCGACAATCTCCGCAAGCTCAACATCGGCAACCAGATCATCGATCGCGAGGACGGGGACCCCGGCCGCCGCGGGCTCGTCCAGCGATTACGCGACCTCCTCGACGACATCGAGCGAGCCGAGCGCGTGATCAAGCTCTGGACCAACGGCCGGCGCCCCTCGCCCGAGGAGGTCCAGAACCTCATCTACGTCTCGTTCCGTGACCCGGGCACGGGCGCCGTCAACGGTCAGGTCGGTGACCTTCACCTCAAGGCCGCCAAGAAGTTCCAGTCACCCAAGCAGCAGCAGATCTGGGTTGCGCAGCAGGAGATCAAGCTCGCCGAGCAGCGCGCCAACGCCAAGGCCGACGAGATCAAGCGCGTGATGACCATCATCCGACAGGGCCAGGTCAAGGCGGCGCAGGCCAAGAAGGAGATGGTGGAGGCGAACCTGCGCCTGGTCATCTCGATCGCCAAGAAGTACACGAACCGCGGGCTCCAGTTCCTCGACCTGATCCAAGAAGGCAACATCGGCCTCATGAAGGC
>Ga0134111_10000680_pt1 | contig 11202 bp, 9 predicted proteins | sample 15_D_Rain_40_2_1_FD_94465 | JGI IMG/M metagenome (GOLD analysis project Ga0134111, IMG submission 94465) | Grasslands soil microbial communities from the Angelo Coastal Reserve, California, USA - 15_D_Rain_40cm_2_11112015 | ecosystem: Environmental > Terrestrial > Soil > Grasslands ...
CAAGGTCCTGATCGTGGACGAGTTCACGGGACGGCTGATGCACGGGCGCCGCTGGTCGGAAGGACTGCACCAGGCGGTGGAGGCGAAGGAGAGCGTCACCGTCCAGGAAGAGACGCAGACCCTCGCGACGATCACGATCCAGAACTACTTCCGGATGTACGACAAGCTCGCGGGGATGACGGGCACGGCGGAGACGGAAGAAACCGAGTTCTGGCAGATCTACAAGCTCGACGTCGTGGTGATTCCCACGAACCGGGCGGTGCGCCGCGTGGACAAGCACGACCTGATCTACAAGACGCGGCGCGAGAAGTACAACGCGATCCTGGACGAGGTCGAGCGCCAGCACGGGCGCGGCCTGCCCGTGCTCGTGGGCACGGTCAACGTGGACGTGTCGGAGACGCTGTCGCGCATGCTCAAGCGGCGCGGCTTGAAGCACGAGGTCCTGAACGCCAAGTACCACCAGCGCGAAGCCGAGATCGTCGCGCAGGCGGGGCAGCCGGCCGCGATCACGATCGCCACCAACATGGCCGGCCGCGGCACCGACATCAAACTTGGTCCCGGGGTCAAGCGCTGTCAGGTGTGCGGCATCTCGGCCCGGGGTGAGGCGGCGTTCGGGCAGGTCGTGGAGCGCCCCGATCTCACGCCCGAGCGCATCAAGGAGCTGGGATGCAATGACGACCCGCCCTGCGGGCTCGTGATCATCGGCACGGAGCGTCACGAGGCGCGCCGCATCGATCGCCAGCTGCGCGGCCGCTCCGGCCGCCAGGGCGACCCGGGCCAGAGCGTGTTCTTCCTGTCGCTCGAGGACGACCTGATGCGGTTGTTCGGCTCGGACCGCATCGCCCGCTGGATGGATCGCACCGGCGCCGAGGAGGGCGAGGTCATCACGCATCCGTGGGTGACGGGCGCGATCGGCCAGGCGCAGAAGCGGGTCGAGCTGCAGAACTTCCAGGCCCGCAAGAAGTTGCTCGAGTACGACGACGTGATGAACCAGCAGCGCGAGGTGATCTACTCGCTGCGACGGTTCGCGCTCGAGGGCGGGGAGGAGCTCAAGGCCGAGGCGCTGCGCATGGTGGAGCAGGCGGTCGAGCAGCTCGCCGACGGCTTGATCGGTGACGCCGAGGACGCGCACCAGTGGGACCGCGCCTTGATGGAGACCGAGTTTCTCCTGAAGTATCTGATCTCGGTTCCCGACGTCACCGATCCCGCGAAGCTGCGCAGCCGCGACGACCTCGTGCATGCCGCGCAGCAGGCCGGCCGCGCGGCATTCCAGGCCAAGCTCGATCAGCTCGGCGATGCGGAAGCCGCCGTGCGGCGCGACCTCGAGGCCCAGATTCGGCGGGAGACCGATCCCGCCCTCAAGCAGCTCCTCGAAGCGCGGATCGCCGGGATGACGAGCCTCGCGGGGCAGGCGCTGTCGCAGATCATGCTGTCGGTGATCGACGAGAAGTGGAAGGACCACCTGTACGATCTCGATCAGCTGCGGGCGGCGATCCAGTATCGCGCTTGGGGCCAGAAGGACCCGCTGATCGAGTACAAGACGGAGGCCTACGACATGTTCGTGGGGCTGATGGACGATTTGCGCTCCACGTTCGCCGAGCGGTGGCTCAAGCTGCAGATTGACGTCGGGCCGGCGCCGCGCCCGGGACGGACCATCACGGGGCCGCTCGGCGGCCGGGCGGCGCCGCGGCGCGCCACCCCCATGGTGGCGAGCAAGGCTGCGGCCGACGGCCTCGTGAGCGGCGGCACGGCGACTGGACCCCTGCCGCAGCCGCCGGGGCCGGGCGGCGTGCCCGTCGCGGCCGCGAATCCTTATGCCGGCGTCGGCCGCAACGACCCCTGTCCCTGCGGCAGCGGCAAGAAGTTCAAGAAGTGCCACGGGGCAGCGATGTAGTCGTATGAGCCTCGACTCGTCGACCGTGCTTGCCCCGTGGCGCGGCCGTCCCGGATGAGCAGCGCCAGAGCGCTTGTCACGCTGGGGTCCCTGCTCGGCTCGCTCACGGGGCCGGCGCGCGGGCAGGGGCGAGACTGGATGTTCGGTCCCTTCGAAAAACCCCCACTGGTGAACCCGGCGATCGCGCCGAATGGAGCCGCCACCTTCTTCTCTCCGATCAACGACGGCAGTGTGCGGTGGGAGGAGTATGCCACCTTCAATCCGGCCGCGGTCGTGAAGGACGGCAAGGTGTACGTGCTGTACCGCGCCGAGGACGCGACGGGCGGCACCGAGATCGGCCGGCACACGTCGCGGATCGGGTTGGCGGAGAGCGCGGACGGGCTGCGCTTCACGCGCCGCAGCGCGCCCGTGCTGTACCCCGACAAGGACGAGCAGACGACCTTCGAGTGGCCTGGGGGAGTCGAGGACCCACGCATCATCGAGACGGACGACGGGACCTATGTGCTCACCTACACGCAGTGGAACCGCGACATCCCGCGCCTCGCGATCGCGACGTCCCGCGATCTCATCCACTGGCGGAAGCACGGCCCGGCGTTCGCCAAGAGCGACGGCGGGAAGTACCGCAACCTGGAATCGAAGTCCGGAGCCATCGTGGCCCGCATCGCGGGGAGCCGCCTCATCGCGACCGCGGTGAACGGGAGGTACTGGATGTACTTCGACGTCCCCGACATTCTCATCGCGACATCCGACAACCTCGTGGACTGGACGCCGCTCGCCGACTCCGCTGGGAAGCTGGTGAAGGTGCTGACGCCTCGTCGGGGATACTTCGACGCCTGGCTGGTAGAGGCCGGCCCGCCGGCCATCATCACGCCACACGGCATTCTGCTGATGTACAATGCGGGCAACAGCGGACAGTACGGGGATCCGACTCTGCCGGACCGGATATACACGGGCGGGCAGGCCCTCTATGATGGGCGAAATCCCCTCCGGCTGATTGCCCGCTCGGACCAGCCGTTCATCAGGCCGACGGAGGATTACGAGCGGACCGGCCAGTACGCCGCGGGGACGACCTTCGTGGAAGGACTCGTGCCGTTCCACGGTCGCTGGTACCTGTATTACGGCACCGCCGACTCCCGCGTCGGCGTGGCCGTCTGGGATCCGAACTGATCAGCTCTTGATGGTGCGGCTTGCCTACTCGGTTGCTCTCGCCCGTTGCGCCACGGCGCGTCGGCCCGCAGCTTAACTGGACGACCGCACAAACTCCGCGAAAGGGCAGCATTCACATGTGTCGGAACATCAAACGCCTGCGGCACCCCGATCACCCGCCAACCGACCACGAGCTGCACGACGCCGCGTTGCAGTTCATCCGCAAGATCAGCGGTTTTCACGCGCCGTCGCAGGCCAATGAGGAGGCGTTCAACACGGCGGTGTGCGACGTGGCTGGCGTGGCTCGGGTGCTGTTCCAGTCACTGAGGGTCCGGGGTCGAGCTCGTGCAACTGTCTAGCAGGCCGGTGACGCAGACGCTGCTCGTGCTGGCGCTCATCGTCGTCGTGGCATGCTCCACGGCCACGCCGCAGGCGCCGCCCGCCACGGTCGATCAGGCTGGCGTCTCCGCCGCGGACGTCCACTTCATGATCGGCATGATCCACCACCACGCGCAGGCGGTGCTGATGGCGGGCTGGGCGCCTTCACACGACGCGAGTCCCGCCCTACGCGCCCTGTGCGAGCGGATCGTCGTCGGGCAACGCGACGAGATCGAGTTGATGCAACGCTGGCTCCGGGAGCGGCATCAAACCGTACCAGATGCCGACGTCTCGTCCGGCCACGCGATGCCTGGCATGGATCATTCCATGCTCATGCCGGGAATGCTGACGCCCGAGCAGCTGGCGCAGCTCGACGGCGCCCGCGGGCCCGCGTTCGACCGGCTGTTCCTCACGTTCATGATCCAGCACCACCGCGGCGCGCTCGCCATGGTGCGCGCGCTGGTCGACACGCCGGGCGCGGCCCGGGACGGGCCCTTGTTTCAGATCGCCTCCGACGTGAGCGCCGATCAGACAACGGAGATCGACCGCATGACGCGAATGCTCGCCGCCCTGTCTCAACCCTTCCAACGGAGCCCTCAGTGAGATCTCAGTCTGTCTTGCTCGCGATCGGCACAGTCGTCGCCGCCTGCGCCACAGCCACGAAGGTCGACGTGTCTTCCGTCGCGCCCAGCCCCGATCGGCGCATCGGGCTCCGGGCGGGGTGGATGAATGCCGCCGCGGCGTCGTGGAACCTGCGCCTCGTGTCCACGGCGCCCAAGCCGGCGCAGTTCACGGACGATACCAATCCCGGCGACTTCGCCTTCCTCAATTCGGATGTTGCCTTCACGGGCCATTACGCCATTCAGGGCAACTTCCACGGCCTCCAGGTGTGGGACATCTCGCAGCCGCGCCGCCCCACGCTCGTCACGCTCTATGTGTGTCCCGACGCCCAGAACGACGTCTCGGTCTACCGCAACCTTCTCTTCGTCTCCGGCGAGGACTTCAACGGCCGCCTCGACTGCGGCGCGCAGGGCGTGCCCGACACGGTGAGTAAGGACCGGCTGCGCGGCATCCGCATCTTCGACATCAGCGACATCGCGCACCCCAAGAGCGTCGCCAACGTGCAGACGTGCCGCGGCTCGCACACGCACACCCTGGTCACCGACCCGCGCGACACGGCGAACGTGTACATCTACGTGTCGGGCACGGCCCCAGTCCGCTCACCCACTGAGCTTCCGGGCTGCTCGGACCTCGCGCCGGACAAGGACCCGAACAGCGAGCGGTTCCGCATCGAGGTGATCCAGGTGCCCCTGGCCCGTCCCGAACAGGCGCGCGTGGTGACCAAGCCGGCGATTCTCGCCGACCTCACCGCCCCGGCGAGCCACGGTGAGGCGCCGGAGGACATCGCGGTCGCCCAGCGGGCTGCCGACTCCGCGCGGGCCCACGGCGGGTTTGTCGCCACGATCGACGGCCGGGACGCCATCATCTTCCCCGGTTTCATCGCCCGGCAGCTCGATAGCATCATGAAGGCGCGCGGGGGCAGCGGGACACCGAGTGGCGCCGACACCGCCGCGCTGCGCGCGGGCCTCCAGGAGATGGTGACCCGTCGGATCGAGGAAAATCGGCGCCGCCAGGGGCCCCGAACCGGCCCCGTGCAGTGCCACGACATCACCGTCTACCCGGCGCTCGGGATCGCGGGTGGCGCGTGCGCGGGCTACGGCGTGCTGCTCGACATTCACGACCCGGCCCATCCGCGGCGGATCGCCGCGGCGGCCGACTCGAACTTCGCGTTTTGGCATTCGGCGACGTTCAACAATGACGGCACCAAGCTGCTGTTCACCGACGAGTGGGGTGGGGGCCTCGCGCCCAAGTGCCGCGCGACCGACAAGCCTGAGTGGGGGGCCGACGCGATCTTCACGGTGGCCCACGACACGATGACGTTCCAGACCTACTACAAGCTGCCGGCACCGCAGACGCCGTTCGAGAACTGCGTGGCCCACAACGGCTCGCTGATCCCCGTGCCCGGACGCGACATCATGGCGCAGGGCTGGTACCAGGGCGGTATCTCGGTGTTCGACTGGACCGACCCGACGCACCCGCGCGAGATCGCCTACTTCGACCGCGGCCCGATGGACTCGACCAAGCTCGTGGGCGCGGGCTCCTGGTCTGCCTACTGGTACAACGGCTACATCTACAGCTCCGAGATCGGTCGCGGCCTCGACGTGCTCGAGCTCGTCCCGAGCGGGCTGCTCTCGCAGAACGAGATCGATGCGGCGAAGCTGGTGCACTTCGCGTTCTTGAACGTCCAGGACCAGCCGAAGCTGACGTGGCCTGCGAGCTTCGTAGTGGCGCGTGCCTACCTGGACCAGCTGGCGCGCTTCAACGGCCTGGCGGCCGACAAGGTGGCGGCGGCGCGCAACGCGCTGGCCCGGGCCGAACGGCTTTCGGGGCCGCAGCGTCGCGATGCGCTGACGCAGCTCGCTACGCAACTGAACGGCGATTCGCAGGGAGCGGTCGATCAGGCGAAGGTGCGAACGTTGGCCGCCGCGGTCATCGACCTGGCCAATGCGGAGCGCCCGGCGGCGTCCTCGTCGTCGCCGTGAGTGACGCCTTGTCCGTGGCCACTCCGCGATGATCCATACGCTCAAGGTCATCGCCGGGGGCTTCGTCCTGCTCGGCGTATGTCTCCTGATCGGGCGCTGGCTCGGCGGTCCGACTCCGGCGATCGGAATGATCGGGGCGGTCAAGGTCTTCATGGCGCTCTGGCTCGTCGCTGCGGGGATCAATATGTGGGTCGGGGTGTCCAAGGCCGGTTACTCGGTGGCCGAGGAGGCCCCCATCTTCCTCATCGTCTTTGCCGTGCCCGCGGCGGTTGGGCTCGCGGTTTTGTGGGTGTTGTCACGCCACTAGGTGCAGCAGATGCACGCCGAGCTTGAGGACGACCTGCGCCAAATCGCAGCCGTCAAAGCGGAGGCGCAGCGGCTCCTGGCTGGACGGTCGGGCGCCGAGTTCAACCGGCGCCCTGCGCCCGGGCGCTGGTCCGCGGCGGAGTGCCTCGACCACCTGAACGCCATTCGCAAGGTCCTACCCGCGATCGACCGAACCATCGCCGGCGCACGGGCTCGCGGGCTGCGGAGTGACGGGCCCTTCCGTTACGGCTGGTTCACCCGCTGGATGATCCGCGCGTTCGAGCCGCCGCCCCGGCGGCGCTTCAAGAACCCGAAGTTGCTCGAGCCGGCGCACGAGCCGCTCGCCACGAGCGCGGTGCTGCGCGAGTTTCTCTCGCTCCGCGATGAGCTCGCCGCGCGGGTCCGTGCCGCCGACGGGCTCGACTTGAAGCGCGCCATCGTAGTCTCGCCCGTGAGCCGCTTCGTCCGCATGCCCCTCGGCGGCTACCTCGCGTTCCTGCTCGCGCACGACCGCCGGCATCTGTGGCAGGCACGGGCGGCGCTAGGGTCCGGCCCGGCGTCCGCGTGAAGGGATCGGGGCGCAGCATGCTGCGCCCCTTTGTCTTTTTCGGATACTCGGATTCGGTCAGCGGCCGCTAGCTTCGCCGCGTGCCCCTTCGGCTTGCCGAGCATCCCGAACACGACCGTCCCCGCGAGCGCTTGTGGGCGTTGGGTGCCGCCGCGTTGACGGGCCAGGAGCTCCTCGCGCTCATCCTGGGCACGGGGTGCGCGGGGCGGGACGCCCTCACCGTCGCGGGCGATCTGCTGAGGCGTGTGGATGGGTCGCTGCGGCGGCTCGCCGGGCGGCCGTCGGCGGAGCTGGCGCGGGTCCCCGGCGTCGGCCGCACCAAGGCGGGGCGGGTGGCAGCGGCGCTCGAGCTGGGGCGTCGCGTCAGGGCCGAGGCGGAGCCGGCACCGGAGCGGATCCGTGGCCCGGCGGACGTGCAGCGCTTTTTCGGGGCCCGGCTGCGCGATCTGACGGTCGAGGAGTTCCACGTGCTGGCCCTGGGCAGCCAGAGCCAGGTGCTGGGCGATCTCTTGATCACGCGGGGGATCCTGAATAGCTCGCTGGTGCACCCCCGGGAGGTGTTTCGGGCGGCGATCGCCGAGGCGGCGGCGGGGATCATCGTCGTGCACAACCATCCGAGCGGCGACCCCACCCCCTCGGCGGACGACCGGGCGGTCACCCGTCAGCTCGTGGATGCGGGCCGCCTGCTGGACCTGCCCGTGTATGACCACGTGATTGTAGGGGGGGATCGCTATGTGAGCTTTGCGGAGGCGGGATTGCTGTAGGGGCGCGGCGGGTTGCGCCCCTACACGGTCTGCGAGGTGCGGCTATTGCGGCGTCAGCACCGAATTTCCTGATGCGTCCGCCGCGATCGTGAACGCTGCGACGCTCCGCCCGAGCTGTTGCCCGGCCTCGATGTCAAACCCGTAATGGATGCCGCCGTACATGCGCGACAGCCCCGCCTCCGCGACCATGGCGTTCAAGTGATCGCGCTGCTCCGGGAAGAACATGCTCAGCACGTCCGCACCCGATGCGGAGAGGCAGCTGTGGCCCGAGGGATAGGACGGGTGGTTGGGTTTCCCGACCGCGGCGACGACCGTGATCCCGGGGTCCGCCTGCCACGGCCGGATGAACCAGTAGGTCTCCTTCGCATCCCAGCAACCGATCTGCGCGTCGAACATGGTCGCGCTGAGCAGGGCGTAGAGGTGTGTCGCCTCGCGCTCGGACAGGGTGTGCTGGCTGATGCCGTCGGTCGCGACCTGGAGCCAGAACCCGGCCGTGGTGGGCGTACCGACGCTCAGCGCCCAGTAGGCGGCGATCGCTATCTGCTCGGCCGTGCGGGTATCGGAGATCTGCCTTATCTCGCTGGCGTACGCGGGTCGCCAGGGCATCGATGCGGGCGTCGATGCGCGCATCGTGTCCGGGTACCATTGGACGACGGGGGTCTGGGACGGGGAGATTCCGGCGAGCCAGATGGTCAACCTGAGCGCCGGCTACCGCATCAATCCCCACCTCCGCGTGTACGTCACCGCCACGAACCTGTTCGATCAGCAGCGCTTCCAGGTCTACGGTGGCTCGGTCATCGGGCGGCGTGTGCTCGCGGGAGCGACGTCGACGTTCTAGTCGCCGAGCCACGGGATTCATGGGGCGCCGCCTGACGTTTCCGACCCCCGCGTTGACTCCCTTCGCGAGACTCGCCATCCTCCACAGGTGACCAGCACCGCCCCCATGCTCGCCCCCGAGCTGGCCCGGGCCGTGGCGGCCCAGCGGGACCGCCTTGACCTGGACCTCGTCTCGCGCGCCTACCGCGTGAGCGCGCAGGCCCACCGTGGCCAGAAGCGCGAGTCGGGCGACGACTACGTCTCCCACAGCGTGGCGGTGGCGACGATTCTCGCCGAGCAGCAGATGGACTCGACCACGATCGCCGCGGCGCTGCTGCACGACGTGGTCGAAGACTCCGACGTCTCGCTCGACGACATCCGCCGCACCTTCGGGCCCGAGGTCGCCGAGCTGGTCGATGGGCTCACCAAGCTCTCCACCCTCACGTTCCGCTCCACCGCCGAGGAGCAGGCGGAGAATTACCGCAAGCTGCTGCTGTCGATCGCGAAGGACGCCCGCGTCATCATCATCAAGCTCGCCGACCGGCTCCACAACATGCGGACCCTGGAGCATCTGGACGACGAGAAGCAGCGCCGCATCGCGCTCGAGACGCGCGAGATCTACGCGCCGCTTGCGCACCGCTTCGGGATGGCGGGCGTGAAGGCCGAGCTCGAGGACCTGGCCTTCAAGTTCCTCGAGCGCGACGACTACCGCGGGCTGTCGCGCAAGGTCCGAGCGAAGAAGGTCGAGCGCGAGCGGACCATCGAGCGGCTGCGGGCGCCGCTCGGTGACGCGTTGCGGGAAGCCAGCCTCGCCGACATCGAGATCACGGGCCGGCCCAAGAATCTCTGGTCCATCTACAAGAAGATGAAAAAGCGCGACAAGCCGTTCGAGGAGATCTACGACCTCCTCGCGGTGCGCGTGCTCGTGAACTCGATCCCCGAGTGCTACCACGTCCTCGGCATCATCCACCACAAGTGGACGCCGCTCCAGGAGCGCATCAAGGACTACATCGCGAGTCCCAAGTCGAACGGCTACCAGTCGCTGCACACGACGGTGTTCGGGCCGGGCGGGCAGCTGTACGAGATCCAGATCCGCACCCGCGACATGCACCACACGGCGGAGTACGGCATCGCCGCCCACTGGCTCTTCAAGGAAGGCAAGCGCTCCGCCGACGAGCTCGACCGCCACCTCGCGTGGTTCCGCCAGCTCATCGAGCTGCAGCAGGACACCCACACGCCCGAGGAGTTTCTCGAGTTCCTCAAGGTCGACCTGTACCAGGACGAGATCTTCGTGTTCACGCCCCGGGGCGACGTCAAGCGGCTGCCCAAGGGCGCGACGCCGCTCGACTTCGCCTTCGCGGTGCACACGGAGGTGGGCCAGCACTGCCAGGGCGCGCGCATCAACGGGCGCATCGCCCCGCTGCACCGGCCCCTGAAGAACGGCGACACCGTCGAGGTCCTGACGAGCCCGCAGGCGAAGCCGTCGCGCGACTGGCTTGCCCACGTGGAGACCGCCCGTGCCCGCCACAAGATCCGACAGTGGATCAAGCAGGAGGAGCACGAGAAGAGCCTCGAGCTCGGCCAGGAGATCCTGGCGCGCGAGGTGCGGCGGCGCCGCCTCGAGCCCCCGACGGAGGAGCAGCTGCGACGCGCCGCGACCACGCTGTCGGTGGGCACCCCGGAGCAGCTCCAGGCCGCCCTGGGGCGCGGCGACGTCGCCCTCGGCACGATGATGCGGGCGCTCTACCCGGACCTCCCCGCCGACGAGCTGCAGCCGCCCAAGCCGACCGCCTTCGGCCGCGTGATCCAGCGGCTGCGGCTCGGCCGCGGCATCAAGATCCAGGGCGTGGACGGGCTGATGGTGCGGTACGCCCAGTGCTGCCAGCCGGTGCCGGGGGACCAGGTGGTGGGGTACGTGACGCAAGGGCGCGGCATCTCGATCCACCGCTCGGACTGCCCCAACCTGCTCGTGCTCTCGACCGAGGCGGAGCGACGCATCGACATCGACTGGCAGGAGTCGGAGGGGGAGACGTTCGTCGTGCGGCTCGCCGTCGGCGGGGAGGACCGCCGCGGCCTGTACGCCGACATCTGCACCGCCATCAGCGAGTCCGGCACCAACATCCGCTCGGCCGATTTGGCGACGCGGGACGGGGCCGTGTTCGGCGCCGTGCTCGTCGAGGTCGAAAACCAGACCCACTTGAACAAGGTGATCCGCGCCATCCGGCGCGTGAAGGGCGTGACCGACGTGTCGCGCCGCGAGTCCGGTCCCCAGGTGCAGCCGCAGGTCGGTTAGATTTCCGGGATGCCCTTCGATCTCGTCTCCCCGATCGCGCCGGCGGGGGATCAGCCGCGCGCCATCCAGGAGCTGCGGGGCGGGCTCGCCCGGGGTGACCGCTACCAGACGCTGCTGGGCGTCACCGGCTCCGGCAAGACGATGACCATGGCGCACGTCATCGCCGCCTTCAACCGGCCCACCCTCGTGCTGTCGCACAACAAGACCCTCGCCGCCCAGCTGTACGGCGAGCTCAAGTCGTTCTTCCCCAAGAGCGCCGTCGAGTTCTTCATCTCGTACTACGACTACTACCAGCCCGAGGCCTACGTCCCCCAGACCGACACCTACATCGCCAAGGATTCGTCGATCAATGACGACATCGATCGCCTGCGGCTGCGCGCGACGTCGAGCCTGATGGAGCGGGAGGACGTGGTCATCGTCGCGAGCGTGTCCGC
>Ga0134111_10000686_pt1 | contig 11169 bp, 12 predicted proteins | sample 15_D_Rain_40_2_1_FD_94465 | JGI IMG/M metagenome (GOLD analysis project Ga0134111, IMG submission 94465) | Grasslands soil microbial communities from the Angelo Coastal Reserve, California, USA - 15_D_Rain_40cm_2_11112015 | ecosystem: Environmental > Terrestrial > Soil > Grasslands ...
CGTGCAGCGCATTCCGAGCACGCGCGACATGCTGTGGGCGGGCAAGGAACCGTATCTGGTGATCATCCTCGCCATGGCCATCGCGATGACGCTCGTGATCGTCCAGGTCGAGCGCTCGCGCCTCGGCATCTACCTGCGCGCGATCAATCAGGACGAGGAAGCGGCGGCGCGGCTCGGCATCGACCTGCGGCGCTACAAGCTGGCCGCGCTGGCCGGCAGCGCGTTCGTCACCGGGATGACCGGGACGTTCTACGCGCAGTACACGACGTACATCGATCCGTTCAGCGTGATGCCGCCCATGCTCTCGGTGCGTATGGTGCTCGTGCCCGTCTTCGGCGGGCTCGGCACGGTGGCGGGGCCGATCATCGGCGCGTTCGTGCTGATCCCGCTCTCCGAAACGGTGCGCGTCGTCTGGGGTGGCCGCGGAATCGGCATCGACCAGGTGGTGTACGGCGCGATCATCGTGTCGCTCACGCTCTGGATGCCGGGCGGCGTGGTCGCGCTCTGGCGGCGCCGGCGTCGAGCCCGGCTCGTGCCGCAACCGGCATGAGACATCCTGCGGCAAGCCCGAGGCGCGCCCCGGGTTTGGTCCAAGCCGAGAGGGCTAACGCCCCCTCGGACTCCCCGGCGGGGCGCGTCCGAGCGTGGGGGGTCTGGGGGCCATGTCGGGGCCCCCAGCAAGACAGGTGAGCCTCCTCGAGGTCAGCGGCGTCGCCAAGCACTTCGGCGGGCTCACGGCGCTGGCCGGCGTCGACATCACCGTCGAGGCTGGGGAGATCGTCGGGCTGATCGGGCCGAACGGTTCGGGCAAGACCACGCTCTTCCACTGTATCGCGGGTGCGCTCGCGCCGGACGCGGGTGACATCCGGCTGCGCGGCCAGAGCCTCGTCGGCGTGAGACCGGACGGTGTCTGCGCGCGCGGGGTGGGCCGGACGTTCCAGCTCGTCCGCGTCTTTCCCCAGCTCTCGGCCTTCGACAACGTGCTCGCCGGACAATCGCATCGTGCCGAGAGCGTGGTGGCCGCGTTCGCGAGCGCGAGCACGTCGGCGGTCAAGGCGCGCGCTCGCGCGCTGCTCCAGTTCATGGGCCTCGCCGATCATGCCGCAACGCCCGCGAGCGAGCTTTCGTATGGACAGCAGCGGCTGCTCGAGCTGGCCACGGTCCTGATGGGTGAGCCCGACCTGCTCCTGCTCAACGAGCCCACGGCGGGCGTGAACCCCGTGCTGATCGAGCGGCTGCTCGCGCGGCTCCGCGAGATCAACGAGCGCGGCACCACCATCGTGCTCATCGAGCACAACATGGAAGCGGTGATGGGCCTGTCGAGCCGCATGTACGCGCTGGCCCTGGGCCGGATCATCGCCGAAGGCACGCCGGAGACGCTCCGCAATGACCCGGCCGTGCTCGAGTCGTACTTCGGTCCGCCACGCGCGACGGGACGCCGGTGACGTCGGTCCTCGTGGTCGACGACGTGCACGCGAGCTACGGACGGTTCGACGTGCTGCGCGGGGTGTCGCTCCGCGTCGCGTCGGGCGAGCTGGTGGCGGTGCTCGGCCCGAACGGGGCGGGGAAGTCGACGCTGCTCAAGACCATCGCCGGCTTCCTGGCGCCGCGTCAGGGATCGATCACGCTCGACGGTGAAGCGATCGGCGGCCTACGCCCGCCGGCGCTTCTGCGCAAGGGCATCGCCTACGTCATGCAGCGATCGAGTCTCTTCCCCAAGATGACGATCCAGGAAAACCTCGAGCTGGGAGCGTACGTCCGGGAGACGACGGACGAAGTGCGCACCGACATCGAGCGTGTGCCCGCGCTGTTTCCTCGGCTCGCCGAACGACGGCGCCAGCGCGCCGAAGGCCTGAGCGGTGGCGAGCGACGCATGCTCGAGATCGGGCGCGGGCTCCTGCTCCGGCCCCGGCTCCTGCTCCTCGACGAGCCCACCATGGGCCTGGCCCCTCTGGTGATGGACCTGATCTTCGACAAGATCCTGGAGGTCCGCGCCACCGGGACCACGGTGGTGATGGTCGAGCAGAACGCGCGCCGCGCTCTGGAAGTGAGTGATCGCGCGTACGTGCTCGAGCAGGGCCAGACGCGCGTCGAAGGCCGTGGCGAAGAGCTGCTGAGGAGCGAGGCGGTGCGCCGAGCCTACCTCGGCGCGGGCACGGCGGGGCGATGACGCTCGAGATCGTGCTGCAGTCGGTGGTGAGCGGGTTGATGTTCGGCGGCATCATCGCGCTCGTCGCGGTCGGCATCAGCCTGATCTGGGGCGTCATGGACGTCATCAACTTCGCCTACGGTGAGTATCTGATGTGGGCGATGTACCTGACCTTCTTCCTCTACGCGGGCGCCGGCCTCGACCCGCTGGTGAGCGTGCCCGTCAACGCGCTCGTGCTCTTCGCGGCCGGTGTGCTGACCTACCGTCTGGTGATCGCGCGCGTGATGCGAGGCCCGATCTTCGCCCAGCTCCTGTCGACCTTCGGGCTGTTCGTCCTCTTGCGCTACGCGGCCTGGCTCCTCTTCCGTCCCGACGATCGCCAGGCGCAGAGCCTGGTGTCGAACGGCGTCGTGAAGCTGGGCGAGCTCCGCGTGAGTACCGGCGAGCTCGTGGCCTTCGCGGGCAGCGTGCTGGCCACCACCGCGCTGTTCTGGTTCCTCACCTGGACGAAGACGGGAAAAGCGCTGCGCGCGGTCGCCCAGGACCGCGAAGCGGCGCTAGCGCTCGGCATCGAGCCCGACCGCCTCTACGCCATCGCGTGGGGGATCAGCGCGGCGGCCGCCGGCGTGGCGGGGAGCCTGGTCTCCTCCTTCATGTACGTGAACCCGCTCGTGGGCGACGTCTTCCTGCTGCCCGGATTCGCCGCCGTCGCCCTTGGCGGCTTCGGCAACGTCTACGGCGCGTTCGCGGGCGGCCTGGTGATCGGCGTCGTCAACGTGACGGGAGGCACGCTCACCATGCCCAAGGTGAAGCTCGCGCTGGTCTACCTGGTGTTCCTGGCTGTGCTATTCATGCGGCCCAGAGGTCTGTTTGGAGGGAGGCGGCAATGAGAGGACGCGTGCTCGGCCTGGTGCTCGCGATCATCGGTGTGGTGGCGCTCGGGGTCTTCGCGCTCGACGCCCAGACGCCCAAGGAAGTCGTCGTCGGTGTCATCATCCCGCTCACCGGCTCGGCGCCGGGCACGGGCCAGGACTGCAAGGTCGGCGCGGAATTCGCCGCCGACATGATCAACGGCGGCGTGAAGGCCGCCGCCGGCAGCGCGCTCCTCGGCGCGGGCTGGAACGGCATCCCCTCGCTCGGCGGTGCCAAGGTCAAGCTCGTCTTCGCCGACAGCCAGGCGAGCCCCGAGGTCGGGCGCGCCGAGGCCGAGCGTCTCATCACGACGATGAAGCCTTCGGCCACGATGGGCGCCTGGCACAGCGGCGTCACCGTGGCCATCGCGCCGGTCATCGAGCGCTATCGCATCCCGCACACGACCGTCTCGACGGCGACCGAGCTGACCCAGCGTGGCTTCCAGTACCTCTTCCGCGTCGGCGTGAACGCGCATCAGGGCGGCGAGGTGCTCTTCCAGTACCTCGACTGGGTCGCCCGGGACGGCAAGAAGTGGAACAAGCTCGGCCAGCTCCACGAGGACACCGCGGCCGGCGTGAACTTCGCCAACGCCATCGAGGAAATGGCCAAGGCCCGTGGGATCACGCCGGCCCTGCGCGTTCCCTACAGCCGCGAGCAGGCCAACATGGACAGCGAGATCTTGAAGCTGAAGTCCGCGGGCATCGACGTGCTCGTGCAGACCTCGTACACCTCGGACGGCATCATCATCAGGAAGACGATGCGCAAGCTCGACTACGCCCCCGCCTTGATCTTCAGCCAGGGCGGGTTCGACGACGATCCGAAGTTCTACGAGGCGATGGGCGACGACGCCAACTTCGGCTCCAAGCGCCAGCTCTGGAGTCCCGCGCTGTCGACGAGCAAGCCGATCCTCAAGGCGATCAACGACGAGTTCAAGCGGCGCAACGGCCGCGACATGAACGACAACTCCGTCCGCTACTTCACCAACGTCCAGGTGATCGCCGACGCGATCAACCGGGCGCGCTCCGCCGAGCCGTCGGCGATCCAGAAGGCGATGGTGGGGACCGATCTCAAGGCCGAGCAGGTGCTGCTCGTGCACGGCGTGAAGTTCGACGAGAAGCACGACAACGTCCTGGCCAAGGCGATGGTGGCCCAGGTCCTCGATCGTCAGTTGAAGATCGTGTTCCCGGCGGAGGCGGCGACGGCCAAGCCCGTCTGGCCGATCCCCGCCTGGAGCACTCGCTGAGGCTGATTCGTGTCGCGGGCGCTCCTCACCCGGCCACGCGTCGGGGGAGGAGCGCGGCGGTCGCGCCGCGGACGACGATGCCGACGAAGGCCCGGACGTCCCGGGCGCCGGCCTCCTGGATGCGCAGGGTCAGGATGGAGGCGGCGAGCCGCGCCAGCGCCGAGAGCATGAACAGCACGTGCAGGTTGGTCCACGTTTCTGCGAGATCGAAGCGCGTCGGCAACTGCGAGGCCAGCAGCCCGGCCAGCATCGACGCGACCGCGAAGCCCAGACCACCGGCGGTGGCGAAGACGGCCAGGTAGAACGGCCGCTCGGCGCGCGGCGAGAGCTGGAAGGTGAGGTCCATCGCGGCGATGCCGTGGCCGCCCCAGAGCGTACCGGACAGCACCGCTTCCAGCGCGAGCGGCCACAGGAAGGCCGGCGTGGGCAGCAGCCACATCGCCGGCACCGCGGCGATGCCGAAGGAACAGAGGACGAGCACCGGCCGCGCGCCGAATCGATCGACCGCGCGTCCCCAGAACGGCGCCGAGATGATACGCACCGCCGCCACCGCCACGCCGTGCAGCGCGGCGATCGCGAAGCCGGTGCGCAGGTTGCTCAGCATGTGGAACGAGAAGAAGCTCGCCGACAGCGCCACGGCGCCGTTCCAGGCGAGCAGGTACCAGAGGAAGGGGCGCGCCGGCGCCGCACGCATCACGACGATCAGCACACGCCAGTCGCGCCGCTCGCGTGCGCGCACGGGCTGCGGGTCGTGCTGGTAGCGGAGCAGGTAGACGCTCACGACACCGGCGAGGCACGCGACGGCGGCCAGCGCGCCGAGGCTGGGGCCCTTGAAGCCGCGGGCGCTCAGCGCGTCGAGCGCAATGCCGGCGGCGAGCGAGGCGACGGTGCCGGCGATCGTGATGTACACGGTGCGGCGGCTGAAGAACCGGCCGCGGATCGCGCTGGGCACGAGCTCGCCCATCCACGCCGTCCACGCGTTGTTGCCGACGACGCCGAAGACGGCCGCCAGCGCCACGACGGCGACAAAGACGTGAAGCGCCGTCCCGGCCGACAGCGGCACGAACGGGAGCGCGATCATCGGAAGCCACACCAACCGCGACGCGGCGATCGCGCTGACGGCCACGATCTTCGGGCCGAAGGCCTGGGTCAGCCAGGCGCCGGGGAGCTGGAGAACCTGCGCCGCGAAGGGCAGTGCGCCGATGAGGCCGATGGCGAGAGGGCTCGCTCCGAGGTGCAACGCCCACGCGATGAGGATTGCGCCGCCGGCGCAGGCGCCGAAAAACTCGGAGACCACACCCTCGGCATAGGATGCGCGAAACGAGGTCCGGAGAGCCGACGGATCAGAGGCCACCGACGCCAGGGAGACAGTAGCAATGTCAGTACCAAACCGAACTGGGCTCCGTTGCGTTGTTCTGACGTGTGTTCCGGCTGGCGGGGATCGCGCCGAGAGACGGCTCGCGGGCGCGATGGCACGAGAGGGATAGGGCCGCGCGCCAAGCTGGCCGCGGCGGAGCCTGGTGGAGTGCGTGACGACGACGTCACGCGTTACTCGTCGTCGGTCCGGGCTTCTCGTCTCCTCGCGTACTGGTGCTCGAAGAACTCGTTTCGTCGCTGGAGCCGCGCCTTGCGACGCTGACGTCTCACGCCGAGAGGGCCGGCGGTGAGCAGCCACCACCCGACCGTCACCCCCATGACGCCGAGCACGATGCCGAGAACGGGCGTGTCCATAACAGACGTGGTATCGGCTGCCCCAAGGCCGAAGCGGAGCCCATGACCGTCGGCCTGCGCTAGCGGCTGACGACCGGCGGCTCCGTCCATCCGCGCCGGCGTCGGATCTCGTCGCGCCGCGGGCGCGCGACGACATCGCGCAGGACCCAACGGCGTCGAGGACATTACAGCCTCCCGGCTTCGAGGAGGCTGCCCTCGACCCTCGCCACACCACTAGGGTGCTTGGATGGCGTCCGGCCCCGTCACGGGCGTGTCGGGGCGATCGGCCCACGAAACACCGATACCTCTGGCGGCCACGAGGGCCAGCAGCAACGCGATCGTCAGCTTCTTCATCTCCTCACCTCTTTGTTGAGCCCTGCGTGCTCACTCTTGCCAACGCTGAAACCCTTCTCGCGTTCCGATCTCGGCGGGAGTGCCAATCGGGGAACTCGTCGCGTGTTCGTTCGCACGCGATGGAACGAAGAGCGATACACGACGTTGACACGAGCGAGCGATACCGCCGCTCGATGTCGGTGCGGCGATGAAAGGAGTGCGCAACGTGAGAACAACCATTCAGTCCACAGTCGCCGGGGCCGCGATCGTGCTGGCCGTGATGCTGTTCGGCGCCGCGGCCGAGGCTCGAACATGCGTCTCGACGAGACCGGCGTTGCATGTGGAGTCGCTCCTGCGAACGTTGGGGCCGGCCCCCGCCGTCGAAGGTTTCTTCTCCAACGAAGAGATCCTCCGACTAAGTAACGTCCGTCTCAGGGTGGATGTGGTCGACGTCGTGCGTGTGGCGACAGAGGAGGCGTTCGGCTGGGTCTTCGGCGATCTGGCCCCGGCGGGCGAGGATACTTCGTCGTGTCTATCGAGAGATGCGGAGCGGACTACCGAGTGAGTGTCCTGTCGTTCGACGTGGACTCACGAGGTGGCGCGACCGGGGAACGAATCGCCCGAGCAGGCGTTGGCACAGGTGAACCATGTGAATGCTTCTCGGAGGTGACGCCATGCTGAAGCGCGTGATGACAGGGTTGTATGCGCTGGTCGTGATGAGCGGGTGGGTGGTCGGGACGGGTTCTCTCTCGGCCGCCGGAGCGCCCAAGGTCTATGTGGGTCTCTTCAAGGACGATGCGGTGGCCGTCATCGACACCGCCCAGAACAAGGTGGTCAGCACCATCTCGGTCCCGAAGGGGCCGCATGGACTCGTGATGACGCCGGACGGCCGGAAGGTCTACGTCAGCAGTGACGGCGCCTCCACGGTGAGCGTCATAGACACGGCAACGGATCGTGTGGTCTCCAGCATCGACGTGGGCACGAATCCCCACGGACTCGCCATCTCGGCCGACGGCAGCCGAGTCCTCGTCTCGGGCTGGGGCTCGAACCGCGCTCTAGTTCTCGACACGGCTACGGACCGTGTGATCGGCGAGGTGCCGGTTGCCCAGCCCCACAACGGCACGCTGAGCCGGGACGGCCGCACTGGATGGGTGGCCTCGCAACAGCAGGGCGCCATGGCGCTCGTCCGGCTCGACCTGACTACGTGGAAGGAAGTGGCGCGGGTCCCGCTCGACAAGACACCGCGCGGCCTCGAGCTGAGCCCGGACGGTCGACGGGTCTTCTTCACGCTGGCTGGCGTCAACGCGATCGAGGTACTGGACACGACCACCAACCGGGTCATCACGCAGGTCCCGGTAGGCGCCTCGCCGCACTATGCACCCTTCACGCCCGACGGTCGCTGGGCGCTGGCCGTTGTGCAGGGCCCCGGTGAGCTGAGCATTCTGGACACTGCGAGCAACACGCTGGCCGGCAGCGTTGCGGTGGGCAAAGCCCCCCACTGGAGCACGTCAACCTCCGACGGCCGCACGGCGTACGTGACCGACGAAGGCTCTAACGACGTCGCGGTCGTGAAATTGGCGAGCCGCATGGTCACCGCCACCATCCCCGTCGGCAACGCCCCGCGCAAGATCGCCGTCCAGCCGGTCCCGAGCGCGGCCGTCATAGCCCCGGCACCGGTGCAGCCCGCCGCAGCGCCCTCCGGAAAGAACACGTCGATCACGCTGGGCGGCGTCACCTACGCCAACCACGGCACCAAGGACGTGCGGAACCTGTCGAAGCTCGAGCTGGAGGCCGACGACTACTATTTCTCGCCGACGTTCCCGCGGGGCAGGCCGGGGCAAAAGCTCACCCTGCTCGTGGAGAGCGAGGCGAGCACGCTGCACAACATCAGCATTCCCGCGCTCGGCATCGACCGGAACATCCCGCCCAAGGGCAAGGTAGAGGTGAACGTCACCTTCCCATCGTCGGGCGTCCTCGCCTTCTTCTGCAAGTTCCACGGGGCGCTCGGGATGAACGGCCAGCTGTTGACCAGCGACGCCGCGTTCAGCGGGGCGCGCTAGCCGCCGACGAAAATGCGCGACTCGACTGGTGGCCGCGCGTGTGGGTCGGCACTATGATGCGTCATGGCCTGGAGGAGCGAGGGGTTGGACGCCGGAGCGGCGCTGGGCAGGGAGGCTCTCGCCTACGCCGACGCGCTCCACAATCTGGCGCACTATCTTACCGGCAACGCCGCGGATGCCGAGGATCTCGTCCAGGAGACCTACGCCCGTGCCCTCAAGGCGGCCAGCCAGTTCACACCCGGAACCAATCTCAAAGCGTGGCTGTTCCGCATTCTCCGCAACACCTTCATCAGTCTCTATCGCCGACGTCGCAACGACCCGACGGTCGGAGGCCTCGACACCGTGATGCCAGCGATTGCCGCACCGACCGACGAGGCCTGGCTTCGTGGCGACCTCGAGCTGGATCGATTGCGAAAGATCGTGGGCGAGGAGATCGAGAGAGCGTTGATGGCTCTCTCGGAGGAGGCCCGGACGGTCATTCTGCTCGATCTCGAGGGTCTGACCGAGATCGAGGTGGCCGAGGTCGTCGGCTGTGCGGTGGGCACCGTGAAGTCCCGCTTGTCCCGGGCGCGGACCGTGCTGCGTCAGCAACTCCGAGACTACGCCTGATAATGATGCGATGAACTGCGAGGACGCCCGCTCCCAGCTCCTCCAGTACCAGCAAGGCCGGCTCGAGCTCGACGCAGCCGATGCTCTGCGCGCCCACCTGGCCGCGTGCGCAACCTGTGGCCACGAGGACGCCGCCGAGCGAATGGTGACCGAATTGCTCGAACACCGCTTGCCGCAGCATCCCGCCTCTCTTGCGCTGAAGCGGCGGCTCGCCGCGGGGTGGCCTGCGTCGGTGCCCCAGCGTGTGCCCTGGTGGCGTCAGTGGGCGCGCCCACTCGTCCCGGCGTTAGCCGTGGCCACGGTTCTGCTGGTGGCGCTCCCGGTCGTCTACTATCAGCGCACGACGGTGCGTGACACAAATGGGACGAGCCGGATGGTAGGCGAAGCGATCAGCGATTACTTGCGAGTGCTTTCCAGTCAGCACCCGGTGGAGATCCAGAGTGGGGGCATCCACCAGGTGAAGCCGTGGTTCGAGGGCCGATTGGATTTCGCTCCGGTGGTCTCGTTCGCTGGCGACCAGGACTTCCCACTCGAAGGCGGTGCGGTCGGCTACTTCCTCGATCGCAAGGCGGCGGTCTTCGTGTACCGGCGCCGGCTGCACGTGATTTCTCTCTTCGTCTTTCGCGCCGACGGGTTGCCCTGGCCGACCCAGGGGCTCACGCCGCTCGGGAGGGTCCGCGCTTACACGGAGGTCGCCCGGGGAATCAACACGATCCTCTGGCGGGATGGAGACCTCGGGTACGCACTGGTCTCCGACGTCGACTCATCGGAATTGCATGCGCTGGCGTCAAAGCTCGCCGGCAACACGTAGAAGTTCCACCCACGCTCGCGGCCTCCTGTTCTTCCTCCGGTCAGGTGCGCATTCCGGGAGGGCTTCCTGTTTGTGACGGAACGAGGCGTGTGACGAGACACTAACGGAGCTGAGCAGGAACAACGAAGGCCAGAGAGCGACATTCTCGGAGATCGCGTGCTGCGGATCAGGAGAGTTGCCGAGAGCCGTCAGAGACGACGCTAGGAGTTGAGGGTCGCATCGTGGCCGAATGCGTGCCGCGGTGTGGCGGCGTTGAGGCGAGTCGGCACGAATAACCTCGAGATCATCAACTGCCCGGGGTTCATCGTGGCGTTGTTGCGCACACCGTGACCAATCTGAGACAGGAAGCCCTGGCCTACGTCGACGCGCGGCACAACCTCGTCCGCTCCCTCACCAGTGGGAGCTGACCGCGTCTCGTCGCCATCACATTTCACGAAGATCGCCAGCCGCCAGCCATCACTTCGTCGCTGGAATCCTTTCGCGCGCTCGGATTCTCAGGGGAAACAGTCAATCCCGGGGAAGGATTCGACTCGTCGCGCGTTTTCTTGCGTCCTCGAGGAACACGTTCGAACTGGAACGAACGGCGAGGCAGCGCGTTGGCAGAGGTGAAGGACAGCAGAAGGAGGCACGAGATGAGCCGTTACAGCAGGACACCGATCTGGAGTTGGCGGGCGGCGCTCGCGTTCGGCGGGTTGGCCACCGCGCTGCTGGCCGCCGGCCATGCGCCCGCATCGACCACGAGGGACGTCGGCATCAACGGCTTCAAATATGCACCACCGGTATTGACCGTGCCGACCGGCACGACCGTCCGGTGGACGAATCACGACGAGGAATCGCACACGGTCACCTCCGCGACAGGCGCATTTACGTCCGCCGGGCTCAGCAACGAAGAGACGTTCGCGGAGACCTTCACGCGACCCGGCCGCTATCAGTACTTCTGCGCACTTCACCCCCACATGCGGGCCACGGTGGTCGTCGAATAGCATCGCGCCCCGCACCCACGGAGGACACATGGATCGGATCGATCGTCGCGGATTTCTCGAATGCATGGCCTGGGTCGGCACTGGGCTGGTCTGGACGGCAACCGGCGGCGTGCTCTCGTCGCGCCTCATCACGGAAGCGTCAGCGTCAGCCGCCGCTGCGGGCAGCTTCAACTTCGTCCAGATCAGCGACACTCACATCGGCTTCAAGGGCGAAGCCAACAAGGATGCGGCGGCGACGTTGCAGCAGGTCGTCGACCGCGTCAACGCGTTGCGGCCGGCGCCCGCCTTCGTCCTGCACACGGGCGATCAGACGCACGGTCAGAAGGCCGGGGCCTTCGACACCGTCGCGGAAATCCTCA
>Ga0134111_10000692_pt1 | contig 11131 bp, 7 predicted proteins | sample 15_D_Rain_40_2_1_FD_94465 | JGI IMG/M metagenome (GOLD analysis project Ga0134111, IMG submission 94465) | Grasslands soil microbial communities from the Angelo Coastal Reserve, California, USA - 15_D_Rain_40cm_2_11112015 | ecosystem: Environmental > Terrestrial > Soil > Grasslands ...
CCGGTCATCGCCCCCTTCACCGCGGCGTCCATGTCGGCGTCGGCGAAGACGATGTTCGGCGACTTGCCACCGAGCTCCAGCGAAAGCCGCTTGAGCGTTCCCGCGGCCTCGCGCATGATCTCCTTGCCCACCGCGGTCGAGCCGGTGAACGCGATCTTGTCCACGCGCGGGTCGCGCACGAGCGCCATCCCCGCGCGGCCGCCGGGACCGGTGACGACGTTGAAGACCCCCTCGGGGAGACCGGCCTCGTGGCAGAGTTCCGCGAACTTGAGCGCCGTCAGCGGCGTGAGCGACGCGGGCTTGAGCACGACCGTGTTGCCCGCCGCGAGCGCCGGCGCGATTTTCCACGACGAGAGGAGGAACGGGAAGTTCCACGGGACGATCGCGCCCACCACGCCGACCGGCTGGCGCAGTGTGAGCGTGAAGGCGGTCTCCCGGAGCAGGAGCGTCTCGCCGTGGATCTTCGTCGCCCAGCCCGCGTAGTAGCGAAAGACCTCCGCGGCAAACGGGATCTCGACCTTGCCCGAGTCGAACAGGGTCTTGCCGGTGCAGAGGCTCTCGAGCCGCGCCATCTCGTCGAGGTTCTGCGTGATGAGGTCGCCGAGCTTCCAGACGATCCGGCCACGCTCGGCGGCGGTCATCCGCGGCCAGGGACCGCCGTCGAACGCCTTGCGCGCGGCGGCGACGGCGAGGTCGATGTCGCGCTCGTCGCCCCGGGCGACGGTTGCGCTCGGCTCCTCCGTCGCGGGGTTGATCGTCTGATAGGTCTCACCGGAGACCGACGGGCGCCAGGCGCCGCCGATGAAGAGCTGTCCTGTGGGCATGGAACCTCCTCCGCCGCCCGGACGGGCGGCGTCACAAACGTTTCGCGACGTCCTTCCTGACCAGCGAGATCGCGCGGAGCGCGAGCCGGTCGCTCATCAAGACCTCGAGCGGGTCGTGGTCCTGGCGGGCCAGCTCGCCCTCCGTCATGATGGCGACGGCGGGCTTTCCGGACATGACGCGGTCGAGGTCGGCGCTCGTTTCCACCGCCACGACCGGCCGGTCGAAGTAGAACGAGAACGCCAGCGCGGGCAGGCCCCACGTCGCCACCACCGACGCCTCGCGGAGCACCGGCCGCATCCGCTCGGACACGCGCGGATAATCGTTCGCCACGTTGAATCGTCCGACCTCCCAGTGGTACGCGCCCGCGACGAAGATGGCGCTCCCGACCCAGGCGACGGCGAAGGCGCGGCCGATCCGGCCGAAGCGGACGCCCCAGGCCAGCGCGAGGAGCATCGCGCCGAGCGCTCCCGCGAGCACGAGGAGCTCGCCGAGCGAGGCCGGCAGCGAGACCGCGGCGTCCCGGGGCAACCGCCCGTTCGCGAGCAGCGTGCCGGCCGTGGCTGCGACGAGGAGCAGGACGAGCGCGGCGTACACCCGCCAGGGCATGCGGGCCGCCTCGCGGCGCTTGGGGACGGCGCTCGCCAGCCACCAGCCGATCAGGAGCGCCGCCGGCGGCACGAGCGGGAGGTAGTAGCGCAGCCGCTGCTGGCGCGACGCGCCGACGACGACGAACGTGACGGCCACCCACACGAGGAGCGCCCGCACGTCGCGGCGCTCGGCGTCCTCGCCGCGGGCGCAACGGATCGCCTGCACCAGCACGAGCGGGACGACCAGCGTCCACGGGAACAGGGTGCCGAAAGAGTTCCGGAGCGGCGCCGCGACCGACTTCAGCGTGAGCGAGACCGGCAGGTACCAGAGGAGCTGATCGACGACGACGGTGTCGCGGACGGCAGCGCTGTCGGCCCGGAGGGCAAAGAGCCACCACGGCCCGACGAGCACGACGAGGAGGGCGAGCCCACGGAGGAGCCGGAGCCGGCGCCAGCCCGCGTCGCGGCGGTTGACGAGGGCCCAGCCGAGTACCACCGCCAGCGGCAGGAAGCCCGCCGGCCCCTTCGTCCAGAATGCCGCCGCCGTGAACCCGTAGAAGCCGACCCAGTGCGCGGCGTGCGCGTCGCTCCGGGTCATGCGCCAGAAGTGCCAGAGCGCCGTCGTGATGAAGAGCGTCATCAGCATGTCGGGCAGCGGCAGGCGCGCCTGGAGGAAGAACCCCTGTGTCGCCACCGCGACGAGCGCCGCATACCGCCCGGCGTCGGCACCGAACATGCCGCGCCCGAGCGCGTACACGACGAACGCGAGCCCGACGCCGGCGACGGCCGACGGCAGCGCCGCAGTGAGCTGGCTCACCGCGCCCGCGGGCCACGACGCGAGCGCGATGAGCCATGCCAGGAGCGCGGGCTTGTTGTAGTACGGGACGCCGTTGAGGTCGGGGAAGAGCCGGAACCCGTGCGAGAGGACATCCTGGGCGAGCACGGCGAAGCGCGCGTCGTCGTTGGTCGCGTAGATGCGCCGGCCCAGCTCGAGGCCGGCCATGAGCGGCGCGACCGCGACGATGCAGACGGCGTGCCGGGCGAGATACCGAGTCATCACGGCGTGAGCACCCGGCCGCTGCCCGCGGCGCGGAAGCGCCCGGAGTCGACCACCACGTCGCCGTTGACGATGACGTGGGAAATCCCCGTGGGGTACCGGTGAGGGTCGGCAAACGTCGCCTCGTCCTTCACCGTCGCCGGATCGAAGACCACGAGGTCCGCCGCGTACCCCTCGTGTACGCGCCCGCGGTCACGGAGCCTGAGCCGTGCGGCCGGCATGCCGGTCATCTTGTGGACGGCCGTCTCGAGTGAGAAGAGCTTGTGCTCGCGCGCGTAGACGCCGAGCACGCGAGGGAACGTCCCGTAGGCGCGCGGGTGAGGCTTGCCCGGCTTCGGCGCCTCGCCTGCGAAGAGCCCGATCGAGTCGGAACCCACCATGATCGCCGGGTGGCGAAGCACCTTCTCGACGTTGTCGGGGCTCTGCGAGAAGGCGACCATCGCGACGGTCGCCTTCTCGGCGAGAAGGAGGTTCAGCATCGCCTCGGCGGGCGTCGTGCCCGTCTGGCGCGCCAGCGCCGCGAGCGTGAGGCCTTCAAGGTCTCGCCGGGCGCACGTGGCGATCCGGATCTCGTCGAAGCCGACCGCGCCCATCGCGGCGGTGCCCCAGCGCTCGCCGTCGACGAGGCACTCCTCGACGATGCGCCGGCGCGTCGCGCGGTCGCCGATCCGCTCGAGCAGCTTGGCGACCCCGCCGTCGTGCACCCACGCGGGCAGCAGGTTGTCCATCTTGGTGGAGCCCGCGTGGTAGGGGTAGGCGTCGCCCCAGACGTCCACGCCGCGTGCCCGCGCCTCGTCCATGAGCGCGAGCGCCCGGTCGATCTTCGACCAGTTCTCGCGCCCCGCCGCTTTCACGTGGGCGATCTGGACGCCGACCTTGCCCTCCACACCGATCCGGATCGCCTCGACGATCGAGTCCTCGAGCATCGCGGCCTCGCCGCGGATGTGCGAGAAGTAGAGGCCGTCGCGCCGAGCCATCGATCGAGCGAGAGCGATCAGCTCCTCCGTCGTCGAGTACGCGCTCGGCGGGTAGACGAGCCCCGTCGACAAGCCGAACGCTCCCGCCTCCATCGCTTCGGCGACGAGGCGCTCCATCGCCTTGAGGTCGTCCGGACCGGCCGGGCGGTTCTCGGGGCCGATCGTCGCCAGGCGCAGCGCGCCGTGGCCCACGAAGTGGACGACGTTGACGGACGGCGTCGCGGCGCGCAGCAGGTCGAGATACTGGCCGAAGGTCTCCCACCGGATATCGAGGCGCGCGCCGATGCCACCGGCCCATGCGCGGACCGCGTCGCGGCTGGCTGGACTCACCGGCGCCGGGGAGAACGAGCACATGCCGACGACCTCTGTCGTGCACCCTTGCCGGAGCTTCGACTCCGCCGCGGGGCAGTCGAAGTAGAAGAGGTCCGAGTGCGCGTGAGCGTCGATGAAGCCGGGCGCCACGACGTGGCCGCCGGCGTCGATCACTCGGCGCGCTTCGCCCTGGAGCCCGGAGCCGACGGCGACGACGCGGTCGCCCTCCACGGCGACGTCCGCCCGGCGCGCGGGTGCGCCGGTGCCGTCGATCAGGGAGCCGTTCCTGATGAGCAGCGACCAGGTCATCCGCTACGCTTCGACGATCGTCACCGACGCCATTCGATCACCTTGCCGGATGCGGTCCACGTGCTCCATGCCGGCGACGGCGCGACCAAACACGGTGTAGTTTCCGTCGAGATGGGGCGTGGGGCCGTAGCAGATGTAGAACTGGCTGCCCGCGGAGTCGGGGTGCTGGCTCCGCGCCATCGCGACGCTGCCGCGCACGTGCTTCTGCGTGTTGAACTCGGCGGGGATCGTGTGGCCGGGACCGCCGGTGCCGTCGCCTTTGGGGCAGCCGCCCTGGACGACGAAGTTCGGGACGACGCGGTGGAAGGTGAGCCCGTTGTAGAACCCCCGCTTGGCGAGCGTCACGAAGTTCGCGACGGTCTTTGGCGCGTTCTCTGGGAAGAACTCGATCCGGATCTCGCCCCCTTTCTCGAGCGTAATGACGGCGGTCTGCGTCACCCGCTCGTCCTCATCTGGGGACGATCGTCACGGACTTCACGCGGTCGCCGACCTTGATCCGGTCCACGACGTCCATGCCGCTCACGACCCGGCCGAAGGCGGTGTACTGGCCGTTCAGGCCCTTGTCGTCGGCGAGCATGACGAAGACCTGGCTCCCCGCGGAGTCCGGGTCCCGGCCGCGCGCCATGCCGACGACGCCGCGGACGAACTCGCGCTTGTTGAACTCGGCCTTGATCGTGTAGCCCGGACCGCCAGTGCCCATGTCCGGGTGGTCGAGCGGCAGCGTCTTGGACTTGGGATCTCCGATCTGGACGACGAAGCCCGGCTCGACGCGGTGGAACCGCTGGCCGTCGTAGAACCCTCGGCCGGCGAGCTTGGTGAAGTTGTCGACGTGCCCGGGTGCGTCCGTCCGGAATAACTCGATCCGGATCTCGCCACCCTTCTCGAGCGTGATCACCGCCTCCGGCGCCTTCGCCTGCGCCGCGGGCGCCGGCTGCGCCGGCTTCGGCGCCTGCGCGAGGGCTGGCGTGGTCCCCGCGAGGATCGCGGCAGCGAGCGCGAGCGGGCGATGGGTCATACGGGAAGCCTCCGGGACGCCAGCGCACTCGACATTATACGCAACAATATACTCAACAATTCACGCCGTACACGCATCGCACGAACCACGGCGACAGCCAGAGCCAGGACAGCACGATCACGGTGATGACGAGCACCACGAGCTGGACGTCGGCCGACCAGAGCATCCGGAGCCTCCCCTCGCGCGGCAGGGTAGGACGCGGCGGAACCGTCGCGTCGCGCCCACGGGCGAACAGGCCAACGACGACGCGCCGCAGGCGACGCTCCTCCTCGGGGCGGAGCCGCACGAACTGGAAGCCCACGCCGTCCGAGCGCATCGTCCGGACGACGGCCTCCTCCACCTCGATGGGAGGCTCGCCAGCGACGAGGTCGAGCTTGACGCTCGCGGTGGCGCCCTCGACGAGCCGCGCCTCGGTCTTCACCGTGAAGCCCTGGAACGAGAGCGCCGTCGCCTCGCCCGCCGCGCTCGCGTCGCCGGTCCGGAGCACGACCGGCGCGCGGACGGCGACGGGATCCCACTCGCGGCGGTCCGCCGACTGTTTGACGTAGCGCCTGCCCCACGCGAGCGCCCGGAAGCGGTGGCCGCAGAGCGAGCAGCGGAAGGGGTAGATGTACACGCCCGACAGCGCTTGCTCGAGGGCGCCGTCGCGGTGGCAGCGCCGACCCTTCCCTCGGTCGCACCGGGGACAGCGGGGCCCGCCCATGCGGTTCAGGATACTATGCCCGGCGGCCGGAGCGGCTATTCCCTCTCATCGGCGCTCCCCGCCGAGCCGGGCGCCGACCGTCGCGTGGTACGATGAGACGATGCAGCAGCGCGACTCGATCCGCAACATCGCGATCATCGCCCACGTCGACCACGGCAAGACCACCCTCGTGGACGCCATGCTCTGGCAGTCTGGTCTCTTCCGCCAGAACGAGTCGGTCCCCGAGCGCATCATGGACTCGATCGACCTCGAGCGCGAGAAGGGCATCACGATCATGGCCAAGAACACGGCCATCGCGTATCGGGGCATCCACATCAACATCGTGGACACGCCCGGCCACGCCGACTTCGGCTCGGAGGTCGAGCGGACGCTCACGCTCGTGGACGGCGTGCTCCTCCTCGTGGACGCCGCCGAGGGGCCGCTGCCCCAGACCCGGTTCGTGCTGAAGAAGGCCCTCGAGGCCGGGCTCCCGCCCATCGTCGTCATCAACAAGATCGACCGCGGCGACGCGCGGCCGGCCGAGGTCCTCGACGAGGTGTACGACCTCTTCATCGACCTCGACGCGACCGAGGACCAGCTCGAGTTCCCCGTCCTCTACACGAACGCGCGGGCCGGCACGGCGACGCCCGACCTCGCGGAGCCCGGCCGCTCGCTGGTCCCGCTCTTCGAGACGATCCTCTCCACCGTCCCGCCACCGCGCTTCGACCCCGCGATGGGCCTCCAGCTCCGCGTCGCGATGCTCGACTGGGACGATTACGTGGGCCGGCTCATCATCGGCCGCATCGTCAACGGGCGCGTCCGCCAGGCCGACCGCGTCGCCGTCGTCCACAGGGACGGCTCCACCGAGTTCGCCAAGGTCACGGTGCTCTACGGGTACGAGGGACTGAAGCGAATCGAGATCGCGGAGGCCAGCGCCGGCGACCTCGTCGCGATCGCCGGAATCGAGGCGATCGAAATCGGCGAGACCGTCGCCGATCCAGAGAGCCCGCAGGCCCTCCCGCTCATCCGGATCGACGAGCCGACCGTCTCGATGCTCTTCTCCGCCAACGTCTCGCCGTTCGCAGGCAGGGAGGGGAGGTTCGTCACCTCGCCGCAGCTCCGCGAGCGGCTCCTGAAAGAGAAGCGCGTCAACGTCGGCGTCCGCGTCGAGGAGACCGATTCGCCCGACACCTTCCGCGTCTCCGGTCGCGGCGAGCTCCAGCTCGCGATCCTCATCGAGATGATGCGGCGCGAGGGGTTCGAGCTCGAGGTCGGCAAGCCGACGATCATCACGCGCGAGGCGAACGGCCGGACGCTCGAGCCGATGGAGCACCTCGTGATCGACATCCCCGAGGAGTACATCGGCGCCGTCACCCAGAAGGTCGGCCCGCGGCGGGGCGCCATGGTGAAGATGGTCAACCATGGGACCGGGCGCGTGCGTCTCGAGTACCGCATGCCCGCGCGCGGGCTCATCGGATACCGAACAGAATTTCTGACCGATACTCGAGGCACAGGACTCCTGAATCATCTGTTCGATGGGTGGGATGAGTGGCAGGGCGAGATCGGACACCGGGCGAACGGCGCCCTCGTCGCCGACCGGACCGGGCGGACAACCGCCTACGCGATCGACCACCTCCAGGCGCGCGGCGGCATGTTCGTCGGGCCCGGCGTCGAGATCTACGAGGGCCAGGTCGTCGGCGAGAACTCGCGCGACAGCGACATGGACGTCAACATCACCAAGGAGAAGAAGCTCACCAACATGCGCGCGTCGACCGCGGACGAGGCGGCCAAGCTGACCCCGCCCCGCAGCATGAGCCTCGAGCAATGCCTCGAGTGGATCCGCGAGGACGAGCTGCTCGAGGTGACGCCCAAGTCGCTCCGCCTGCGCAAGCGCCAGCTCCGCGGGCGGCGACGGTTCTAGTCTTCGGAGGGGGCCTCGGCGGCCCCCTCCGAGGCCTCCCCCAGAACGAGGTTGCGCGGGCGAAGCCCGCGCTCGAACGCGGTTACTCCGACGCGGTTCTAGTATCGAGCGCTCAAAGCTGCAGCACGACGATCCCGGCGACGGTGACGCCCGCGCCGACCAGCGCGCAGCGCGACAGCCGCTCGCCGAAGCAGACCCGCGCGAGCGGGATCGCGAACATCGGCGCCGTGGACGACAGCACCGTCGCCACCGCCACGCCCGCGTACTTGACGCCCGCGACGAACATCACCGAGCTCAGCGCGGTCACGACGCTCAACACGGCCAGCCGGGCGAGGGCCGTGCCGCCGATCCGCCGGAGGCTCCCCGCCGCGGCGCGCGCCCACGGCGTCGCCCACAGCACCAGCGCCGCCAGCGGCAACCGGATCGCCTGTGCCGTCATCGCCTCCATCTCTCGAAGGGGCGCCCTGAGGAGGACCACAGAGACCGCCCAGGCGAGCGCCGCGAGCGTCGCCGCTCCCACGCCGAACCAGAACCGCTCGTCCGGCGCGCGCGCGGCCCACGGCGCCACGATGAGGACGATGCCGCCGAGGGTGAGGAGGGTTCCCGCGGCGACCGGTAGCGTGACCGGCTCGCCGAGAAAGGCCGCCGCGAGCGCGGCGGCGCCCACGGGGTAGGTCATCGAGATCGTCATCGCGCGACCGACACCGAGCATGCGCGTGCTCTCGAAGAACACGGTGTCGCCGATCGCGGTCGCGGCCACGATCGAGAGCGCCAGGAGCACGAGCGCGCTCGCGGACGCCGCGGTGAACGCGCCCGCGCCGGCGGTCGCGAGCACCCAGACGACAAGGAGGGCGCTCCCGACGGTCGAGCGCACGGCGTTGACCGCGACCGAGCCCAGCTCGGGCACCAGCGCGCGCGCGAGGAGGCTCGTCACCGCCCAGGTCAGCGCCGAGCCGAGCGCCGCGAGCGCGCCCAGGGTCGTCTCCGGCATCAGGCGCGCTGGATCCGCTCCAGGTCCTCCATCGCCACCTGGACGCGCGGCCAGGCGAGGAACGTGCTCTTGACCGCGGCGTCCGGCGCACGCGCCGCGACCGCCGCGATCGTGTCGGCGGCGAGGCGCGCCGTCGCGACGGCTTCCTCGACTTTCTTCTGCTCCGCCTGCGCCCGCGCCAGCATGTGGGCGGCCTGCCAGGTGAGCGTCGGGTACTGGATCCGCCGGGCGATGCGCAGTGCTTCAGCGAGATCCGCTTCGGCCTGACTCCACTGTCGCCCCTGCAGGGCGATCTGTCCTCGGAGGGCGTGACACTTGGCGACGTACTTCGTCGACCCCGTGGGGCGCGCCTGGACCAACGCGTTCTCGACCTGACCCAGGGCCTGCTCGGGCCTGCCGATCGTCAGCAACGCCTCCGCCAGATACGTCGAGAGATGCATCGCCCATCGCCAGCGGTGGGCGCCGAACCCCTGCTTCTCCACGCGCACCATGGTCTCCTCGAAAAGCGCCAGGGCCCGCGGGGACTCGCCGAGGTTCAGGTGGTCGAGCCCGAGGTTGATGAGTGCACTGATCTCGACATTCGGATTCTTCGCCGCCCGCCCGAGATCGGCGCTCTCGCGATCGAGCTCGACGGATCGCCTGAAATCGCCAAGCTCCTGATGCAGCCATCCCAGCGTATTCTGCAGGCGCGCCGCGATAAAGAGGTTGTTCCGGTCTCGGGCCTTGGTCAGACCGTCGTTGATGACGGCGAGCGCCTCGCGATACTCCCCCAGCCCGATGTGGGCGAGGCAGACGAACGCGAGCGCGAGGAGCTCCTGAAAGCCGTCGTGGATCTCGGCCGACGCACGCTCGGCGTGACGGCAGAGAACGAGGGCTCTGCGGAAGTCCCCCCGCCAGTTCGCGTGCGCCCCGAGCCACGTTTGATTCTGGGCGATCGAGTCCTTGAACCCTCCCGCCTCCGCGAGGCGGAGGGACTCCTCGAGCTTCCGGTCCGCCTCCTCGAGGTCGCCGCTGACCTGGTCCAGGAGCCCGAGGTATCCGAGACTCTTCGCCAGAACCCGCTGGTCGCCTGTCTCCCGCGCGATCGTGAGGGCCGCTTCGGCGCAGTCTCGTGCCCGGGGCATGTGGTCGGAGGAAAACGTCGCCCAGTGGCTATGGGCGAGCTCGGCGAGCGCCTCTCCCTCGCCGAGCCGATCCCGCGATGCGCGGGCGAGCGCGAGCATCTCTTCCAGATCCGCGATCGCCTCGGAGTACCACGTCAGCAGCAACCACACCTGGCTCCGGCGACGGTGGATCTCCATCAGCTGACGCGAGGTCACGCGACTGGCGGCGTGGCTTCCGACCTCGAGCGCCCTGCCGTAGACGTCGAGCGCCGCCTGGTTGGCGTAGGCGTCCTTGGCGCGGTCGCCGGAGCTCACGAGGTACCCGAACGCCTTCGGCCAGTCCTCGCCCTGGTAGAAGTGGTGCGCCAGCTCCTCGTAGTGCTCGGCGAGACGGTCCGCGTAGAGCTCCTCGATCGCGTAGCCGACGGCACGGTGGAGCTCCTTGCGTCGCTCCTTCAGCAGGCTGTTGTAGGCGACGTCCTGGATCACGGCGTGCTTGAAGATGTAGGCCGGCTCGTCGAGGAGCCCGAGCTCGTAGACGATCTCGAGCTTTTTCAATTCGAGGAGCAGCCCCTCCAGTCGGTCCTGGAGCCCGCCGACACGCTGGAGCAGACGCACGAGGAACTGCCGCCCGATCACCGAGGCGAGCTGGACCATGCGCTTGCCGTCGTCGCCGAGCCGGTCGAGCCGCGCCATGATGATGTCCTGGATCGTGTCGGGTACGCTGACGCCGCCGATGTGCCCCACGATCCGGTACCCCCCCGTCTCCTTCCGGAGCACGCCGAGATCGAGGAGCGTCTTGGTCACCTCTTCGATGAACAGCGGCACGCCCTCGGCCTTCTGCATCAGCGCGGCCCTGAGCTCGTCGGGCAGCCGCTCGGTACCCAGGACCCGTCCCGCCATCGCGAGCGCCTCGGCCTCGGACAGCGTGTGCAACGCGAGGGACGTGTGGAAGCTCCGCGTGCCGAACGGCGGGTTGTACCCGACCCGATAGGTCAGGACCAGCAGGAGCGGCACGCTCGCGATCGAGTCCATAATGGAGGCGAGGTACTCTTCGGTGCTCGAGTCCACCCAGTGGAGGTCCTCGAACACGAGCACGAGCGGACGGAGCCGCGCACCACGGAGCGAGAGCGCGCGGATCGCGTCGAAGACCTTCCGGCGGCGCGCGAGCGGGGCCATGGCCACGACCTCAGGATCTCCGGCATCGACGGAGAGCATGTAGCGCACGTACGGGATGTGCGGCTCGAGCCCGCCCATGCGGCGCATGCCGTGCTCGACCTTGGCGATGATCTCGGGCTCGCCGTCGAACTCCTCGATCCGGAAGTTCTCACGGAGCTGGTCGATCAGCGGCA
>Ga0134111_10000716_pt1 | contig 10914 bp, 7 predicted proteins | sample 15_D_Rain_40_2_1_FD_94465 | JGI IMG/M metagenome (GOLD analysis project Ga0134111, IMG submission 94465) | Grasslands soil microbial communities from the Angelo Coastal Reserve, California, USA - 15_D_Rain_40cm_2_11112015 | ecosystem: Environmental > Terrestrial > Soil > Grasslands ...
CCCGGCCGGGAAGAAGGCCATGTCGCCGGGGGCGAGCCGGCGCTCTTCGCCCTCCTCAGTGGTGATGAAGGCCTCGCCGGAGAGGACGACGAGCGTCTCGTCCTCGTTGTAATGCCAGGTGAAGCGCCCGGGTGTGCAGTCCCAGGCGACGATGTAGGAGTTGCGGTCGTCCGTTCTCACGAACTGCTTCCTCGTCGCCTCCGGCGTGCCCTCCAGGATCCAACTGGTCGGGATCGGGGCTGGGTCGAGGTCGGCGGTGGCTGCGGTGGCCATCACGATCGATTTGGGCATCGAGCTCTCCGGGTGTCGTCGCATCCTCGTCGCACACCGACGAGTGGGTGCTCCTCGCTCGTCGCGAGGAGAGGCTCGGCGTGGGTCTACCCCTGGATGATCCGGCTCATCGCGCCCACCACGTCCTCGATGTCCGACGCGGTTGTGCGGAAGCTCGTGATGCACGCGCGCAGCACGGGCGCGCCGGCACCGAGTCGCACCTCCGACATCCACGCGATCTGCTGGCGGTACAGCGCAGCCAGGAACTTCGTGGTGTCGAGGCCGTCCCGCGTGAAGCACACGAGCGGCAGCGGCGTCGTGTTGACGATCTGCCAGCCCGCGCTCGCGAGCGACTCGCGCAGCAGGTCGCCCATGCGGGCCTGGTGCTCGATCATCTCGACGTAGCCCGATTCGCCGTGGTGCGCGAGGGCCAGGAAGAGCTTCAGCCCGATGAACCGCCGGGACCACTGCACGGAGGCCGTGTACGGATCGACGGCCGGCCCGGCGGTCTTCCCCGGCATGTAGGAGGTCTCCGCGTGGAACGCCTCGCCGACGGCGGCGGCATGCCGGCAGAAGAACATCCCGGCGCCCATGGGAACCGAGAACCACTTGTGCGCGTCGCAGGTGATCGAATCCGCGGCCTCGATGCCGGCGAGATGGCCGCGCAGGCGGGGCGAGAGGATCGCGGCGCCGCCCCACGCCGCGTCGACGTGGAGCCAGAGATTCTCCGACCGGCAGAAACGCGCCAGCTCCGGCAACGGGTCGATCGCGCCGGCGGCCGTGGTCCCGGCCGTGCCCACCACCATGAAAGGCGCGAATCCGCGTCGACGATCCTCCGCGACCTGCCGGGCGAGGTCGCGCAGGTCCATCGTCAGATTCCGTTCGGTCGCGATCGTGCGAATCGCCCGGCGCCCGAGCCCCGTCATGTGCGCGATCTTGTTGAACGAGTGGTGGGATTCGGTGGTGACGTAGATCGTCGGCGCCGGCAGATGCTTGAGGCCGTGCTCGCCGTAGCTCGGGAAGGCCCGCGTCAGAGCGACGATCACCGCGGAGAGATTCGCTTCCGCTCCGCCGCTCGTGAAGCTCGCGCTGGCGCCGGCGGGAAGGCCGAACTTGCTCGCCAGCCAGGCGAGGGTGTGCCGCTCGATCTCGTTCGCGGCCGGCGAGGTCCGCCAGGTCGCGAGCTGCGGGTTGTACATCGCCACCAGCGTGTCCGCCACGATCGACGCCGGCGTCACGCTCGGGTTGAAGAGGCCGAAGTAGCGCGGATGGGTGACGTGCACCTGCCACGTTCGCAGCATCGCCTCGACGTCGGCGCCGACCTCGTCCAGGTCGAGCGGCTTGCTGAAATCGTAGCGCGCGGCCAGGTGACCGCGGATCTCCTGCGGCGTCACCGACGGGACGATGGGGCCGACCGCGATCTCGGCCGCGAGCTTCTCCGCGACGCTCCGGATCTCGTCAAACGCCACGGCGGCTCACCCGGCTCGTCGCGCCTTCTGCGCGCACATGTACGTGAGCCAATTGCGATAGACGTGCGTCGCGGTCGAGCGCCACGTGTTGGTCACGGTCGCCGCCGCCAGGGCCGTCGGGAAGTCCGCGAGCACCTCCTCGCGCCGGTCCGCCAGCGCGCGCGCGCGCAGGGCCGTCAGGGCGGCCGCGGTTGCCTCGTCGAAATAGCCCTGCGGCATCGACGGATAGGTCTCCCGTTCCCCCGTGAGGAAGCGCTTGATGTCCCGCCGATATTCCAGCATCAGCGTGTGGGCCTCGTATTCCGGGTGGCCCTGGAAGAAGACGAACAGGCTCTTTCGCTCCTTCACGAACGCGTCGGCGCCCGCGGCGTCCGAGCGCGTGAGCACGCCGTAGCCGCACGCGCTCAGGGCGTCCTCCGGGATGTCGTTCCAGCGGGAATGCGGCATCCGGAGTCGGGCCGGCGCGTCGGCCGTCAGGTGGTGGTCGGCGACTCGCACGCACTCGAAGACGCCGAAGCGCTTGTCGTTGAGCGGACGCCGGTCGATGCCGTCGAGGTGCAGCAGCGCCGCATGCGTGGCCAGGCAGGAACAGACCGTCGAGTGCGTGTTGTCCTCGGCCCATTCCAGGACCCGGATCAGGCTGCCCCAGTACGGCTCGTCCCGAAGGTTCGGTAAACGGGGTTCCGTCCCGGTCACGATCAGGCCCTCGAGGTGGCTGTCCCACAGATCGTCGAGCCGGGAATAGAAGCGGCTCACGTAGTCTCGGCCCCACTCCGTTCGCGGAACGTCCGGCAAGGCGTAGGGCTTCAGGCGCACCACGATGCCCTCAGCCGCGGCGCCGAGCAGAGCGACGAACTGGCGTTCGGTCGACTGGAGGGCAGGGTCGGGCATGTTGTTGATGAGGCCGATCGTGATGCAGTTCGGATCCGGTTCATGGAACTCGACCGGTGAATTCTCGGGCAGGCCGTCCGCTCCCGCGAACAGGCCTGGCCTCGACTCTCGATCCAAACAGATAGGCATCAGAGTTCCTCCCCGGGATCAGCCACGGCTAATCGGCCGCCAGCATTCCGTGGTCGGATCCCGTCGCGTCGAGGGCCTGATCGAGGTCGCCGATGATGTCGTCGATGTGCTCGATGCCGACGCTGAGGCGGATCATCTCGGGCCGCACCCCGGCCTTGCGTTGCTCCTCGGCCGACATCTGTCGATGGGTGGTCGAGGCGGGGTGGCACGCGAGGGATTTGGCGTCGCCCATGTTGACGAGCCGCTTGACGAGCCCGAGCGCGTCGTAGAACTTCTTGCCGGCTTCGAAGCCTCCCTTGATCCCGAAGGTCATGAGGGAGCAGGCGTGGCCGCCGAGGTAGCGTTGGGCGAGCGCGTGGTAGGGACTCTCCGGGAAGCCCGCGTAATTGACCCACTCGACCCGGCGATCGCCGCGCAGGAACTCGGCGACGCGCCGGGCGTTCTCCACGTGACGCTCGACCCGCAGGGCCACCGTCTCGATGCCCTGCAACAACAGGAACGCGCTCAGGGGCGACAGCACGGCGCCGGTCGTCCGTTGATAGACGCTGCGGCAGCGCGCGATGTAGGCGGCCGCCCCGAAATGGTTGACGTAGACGAGGCCGTGATAGGAGGCGTCCGGCTGGTTGAACATCGGGAACCGGCGGGCGTGGTCCCGCCAGGGGAAGCGCCCGCTGTCGACGATGATGCCGCCGAGGGTGGTGCCATGGCCGCCCATGAACTTCGTCAAGGAATGCACCACGACGTCGGCGCCATGGTCGATCGGCTTCAAGAGGATCGGCGTGGCCACCGTGTTGTCGACGATGAGCGGCACGCCGTGCCGGTGCGCGACCTCGGCCAGCGCCGCGATGTCGCAGATGTTCCCCGCCGGATTGCCGACGCTCTCGCAAAAGACCGCGCGCGTCCGCTCGTCGATCAACGGCTCGATGGCGTCGGGTCGATCGGACTCGGCGAAGCGGACGGTGATTCCCTGGCTCGGAAGCAGGTGCGCGAAGAGCGTGTAGGTGGTGCCGTACAGCTGGGGGACGGAGACGATGTTGCAACCAAGCTCGCTGACGTTGAGCGCGGCATAGTTGAGCGCCGCCTGCCCGCTGCTCACGCACAGCGAGTCCACGCCGCCCTCCAGCGCGGTCACGCGCCGCTCCAGCACCGCCGTCGTGGGGTTGCTGATGCGGCTGTACCGAAAACCGTCGACTTCGAGGTTGAACAGGGCGGCGCCGTGGTCGGCGCTGTCGAACGCATAGGCGACGGTCTGATAGATCGGGACGGCCACCGACTTCGTCGTCGGATCGACGTCGTACCCGGTGTGAATGGCGATCGTCGCGTCTCTCATGTGTTCACCTCACGGTGAGCCCGTGCCCGCTCCGGAGAGTCACAGACGGATCCGGCCGCGCTGGATGCGCTCGTAGAGCGCCTGGTCGAGCCCGACGAAGGCGCGGCGCTCCGGATCGTCGAAGTAGACGACGTCGGCGCTGGCCGCCGGGTCGTAGCCCTGGCGGACCAGCTCGTGCTTGGCGTGCTTGAACGTGGTCGTCACGTCCAGCTCGCTCCGGATGCGCAGAAACAGCGGGCGCGCGTATCCGGGCAGCCGGTCGATCAGGTGAGCCCGCAACGCCGCGAGATCCGGCTCGGCGTCGAGCACGACGGCGGCCATGCCGGCACGGCCGTCGGCGCCCGGCACGGCCACGCCGTAGACGCTGGCCTCCCTGATCCCCGGAAACGCGCAGATCGCCTCGGCGACCTCCAGGGTGGCGACGTTCTCCCCTTTCCAGCGGAAGGTGTCGCCGACACGGTCGATGAAGTAGTAGTAGTCGTCCTCGTCTCGCCGCATGAGGTCGCCGGTGCGAAACCAGGCGTCCCCCGGCTCGAACACGTCGCGCAGGATCTTCTGCTCGGTCGCCTCCTCGCTCGTGTACGCCTCGAAGCGCCGGCCGGGGTTCGACGGGTCCTCGACGATCTTGCCGATCGCTTCTCCCACTTCGTTCGTCGCACAGCGGATGCACCGTCCCTGCGCGTCCCGCGCCGGCGCCTCGCGGGCGACGTCGAATCGCACCAGCGCCGCCGGGAAACGATGCGCCAGAAAAGGGGGGATGCGACCGATGGCGCCGGGCTTGCCCTCGACGTTGAACATCGAGACGTTGCCCTCGGTCGCGGCGTAGAACTCCAGGATCCGAGGAATGCCGAACCGGCGCTTGAAGTCTTCCCAGACATCGGGCCGCAGCCCGTTGCCACAGCACAGCCTGATCCGGTGCTCCGCCTCGCACGCCGTCGGCTCGGCGTGCAGGAGGTAGCGGCACAGCTCGCCGATGTACTGGAACAGCGTGCAGTCCCAGCGGACGACGTCGCGCCAGAAGTCGCGGGCCGAGAATTTTTCGCGGAGCGCCACCGACGCGCCGCCGACGAGCGCCGCGCCCGGCGCCACCACGCCGCCGACGCTGTGATACATCGGCAGGCAGTCGTACATCCGATCGCCGCCGCGAACGTCCATCAACCCGGCGAACCAGTGACTCCACTGCATCAACCGGAAGTGGCTGACGCTGGCTGCTTTGGGCAGCCCGGTCGTGCCCGAGGTATAGATGTAGAGCGCCCGATCCTCGATGGTCGGGGGCCGGCGGTCGGCCCTGCCCAGCGGCTCGCCCGCGCGGCGGTCGACGTCGAGATCGACGCGCGGAAAGTCGTCGTGACCGGTGCCGTGGACCCAGATCGTGGCCGCTCCGGCCAGGTGCGGCAGCGCCGTCATGAAGGGAGCGATCAGCTCGGCGGCCACGATGACGTGCCGGGGCGCCACGAGATCGATGCAGTGGGCGAGCGCGGAGCCGGCCAGGTTGGTGTTGAGGAGCGCCACCACACCGCCGACGCGCGTGACGCCGAGCCAGATGGCGAGGTATTCGGGCCGGTTCGGCATGAACAGGGCCACGGCGTCCCCGGTGCCAATGCCGTGCTCGAGCGCCCAGCCGCCGTAGCGGTTCGCGCGCTCGGTGAGCGCGCGATAGGTCAGCGACTCGCGGTCGGAGAGGAGCGCCGGCGCCTCGTCGAGGTGCGCGGCGAGCTCGTCGATCACGGTCGGCAAGACGCGATCAGGCGTCTTCGTGATCGGCGCCGTCAGCTCGAGCGCCCGCAGCCACGCCCGGTGGCTGCCGGCCGGCCGCGCGGCCGCGTCGCTCTCGCGCAGCGTCGGTGCCTGAACCACCGGCCGACCCGGGATCATGCCGTGTCGCCGGCGTCGACGTCACGCATCGCGGCGCACCAGCTTGCCGGTTGCGTTCACGATCAAGCCGGGGACGAAGTTGATCGCCGCCGGGACCTTGTGCCGCGGCAGGAGCTCCCGGCAGCGCCGCATGATCTCCTGCTCGAGCTCCACCGCCCGCCCGTTCGCGGCGTCGGTCTCGGCGTTCAGCACGACGTCGGCGACCACGAGCGCACCCGTGATCGGGCTCTTCCGCGTTCGCACGAGCGACATCCGAACGCGTGGGTGGCCGTTGATGATCGCCTCGACCTCCTCCGGATGGACTTTCTGGCCGCCGACGTTGATGATGCCGTCCCGACGACCGACGAAGTAGTAGCGATCGCCCCGCCGCTCGAGCATGTCTGCCGTGTCGACGAACCCGTCGGCGTCCACGAGGGCCTCGGCCTGATCGCCGAGGTAGCGGGCGGCGGTGCGCGTCGATCGGATGCGCAGCGAGCCGTCCTCGACCTTGAGCTCGAGGCCGCCACCGTGCGGCCCGATCAGGCTCGCCGGAAAGCCCGCCCGACCATCGCCGACGTCGAAGGCCACGCCGGCCTCCGTCGACGCGAAGGCGTGGGCGATTCGGGCGTCCGGGTAACAGGCGCGGAGATGGTCGAGGATGGCCTGGTCCGCGATCTCCCCCGACAGGCGCACGTATCGAGGCGCGATCCGGTGCGCCGACGGGCTCATCAAGGCTCGTCGCCAGTGGGACGGCGTCCCCGAGATGTGGGTCACGCCGTGCGCGCCCGCCCGGGTCAGGAAGTCTCCGGGCGATTCCCTGGCGCTGGACAGCACCATCGATCCCCCGCCGAGGAGCGCGCGCAAAAAAATCTGCAGGCCGCCATACCGTCGGATGTCGTAGAAGGTCGTCCACACGGCCGGCGTGGCCGCCGTTCCGCCGCCCGTGATCGCGCCGGTCAGGCTCGGCAGCGTGTGCACGACCAGCTTCGGCCGTCCGGTCGTCCCCGACGTCAGGAGGATCCATTCTGTCGTGTGTCGTGCGGCTCGGTCGCCTCCGCCCGGCGCGATCTTCGGACTGCAGGTGACGAACGCCACGCCCGCCGCGTCGAAGTCCGGGGTCGCCTGGTCGGACACCAGCGCGTCGACCGCCGCCGTCGCGACGACGTACGGCACGTGCTCGGTCGGCAGATCGGGCGGGCACAGGACGAGCCGGGACGCGACGCCATCGAGCTCGATCAGCGCCAGGGCCGCCGTGAGCTGATCCCGAGTGGCGACGAGGACCGAGCGATCGCGGAGCTCGTCGAGCCGCCCTCCGAGACTGCCGCCGTCGACGAGATCGCCCAGCGAGACGCTCGCCTCGGCTCCCCACAGAGCGCGGTCGGACAGCGGGCCGGCGCCGTTCAACGCGCTCCACAGCGAGGTCCGGGCAGGGGCGATGACGCTGCCTGTCACGGACATGATCCCGACCTCCGGCGGATTGATGCGCCGCTCAGGCGGCTGCCGCCGTTGATTCAGCGCCGTCGGCGACGAGCGCACCGTGCGGATGAATGACGTTCTGGATCAGGGCCTGGAGGGTCTCCACGCCCGTGAACAAGCTCGTCGTCGGCTCGGGGACGTCGGGCCTCAGCAGCATCATCTCCGCCTCGAGCGCCCGGAAGAGCCCTTCGGTGTGCACGATGTCGACGACGCCGTGCACGTCGGTATACTCCCGCTCTGCCGAGCCCTGGCGCGCGGCGAGGTCCGCCAGATACGGCATGAACCGGGTGATGAAGCCCTCGAAGAAGGCCATCATCAGCACGATCTTCACCGCCGAGAGCCGAGCGACGAAGAGGCGGACGTTCTCGAGATTGCGATAGACGGCCAGGGCATCGGAATCCGTCGGGGCGGCGTGGGCCGCGAGGGCGAACCGCCGCAGCATTCCTGGATGATTGTCACGGACTTCTTCGCGGAGGTTGTCCTCGATGATCGCCTTGGCTTCGTCCGAGGCGACGGCGAGCCGCGCGGCGGTCATCCAGTAGATGAAGTTCCCCTCGAGCACGGCGGCGTAGCGCGCGATGAGCCCGCGGCGTTCGTCCGGAAGGAGTCGGTCGGGGTCCGGAAGTGAGACCATGAGGTCGTCGATGGTCCGGTCGATGGACGCCTGGATCGGGACGGTGAGCGAGCCCTTGTGGGCCGACATACAGGGACACCTCCGTGCGGCGTCCTGGCCCGTGGCGCGTTCCGGGTGCAGGCGCGCGACTGCACTCCACGCTACTCGGCGCCGACGGCGGCGCCTACCCGCAGAGAGAGGAATTTTGTCCACCCCACTGGGGAGGTTCGGACCCCCCGGATAGGGGCTCTCTTGATGGGCGTCCCGCGGCCGGCTGACAATTTCCGGCAGGTGTCGACCCGGGCACACGCCGTTCGACCTACTGATAGAGGCCGCTGATGGAGGCCGCCGAGGGCGGCACAGGGGGAATATGAGGCTCTTCTACGGCTGGATCATCGTCGGCGTCGGGATCGTGGTGACCTGTGTCGGGCTCGGGGCGATGCTCTCGCTCAGCGTCTTCCTGGCGCCCATGTCGGCAGCGATGGGCTGGTCCCGCACGGGCATCTCGATGGCCGCGCTCCTCAATTTCCTCAGCATGGGGGTCGGATCGTTCGCCTGGGGCGCGCTGTCCGATCGGTTCGGCACGCGCGCGGTCGTGCTCTGCGGAGGCGTCCTGCTCGGCCTCGGCCTGGTGACGGCGAGCCAGGCGGCGACCCTCGGCCAGTTCCAGGTCCTCTTCGGTGTCATCGTCGGCTTCGCGGCGGGCAGCCTCTACACGCCACTGACGGCGACGACCACCCGCTGGTTCACCCAGCATCGCAGTCTCGCCGTCGCGCTCGTCTCGGCCGGGCTCAGCCTCGGGTCGTCGACGGCGGCGCCCCTCGCGCGCTGGCTCATCACGAGCTACGACTGGCGCTTCGCCATGCTGGTGATCGGTGACCTCGCGTGGCTCGTCATCATTCCCGCCGCGTTGCTCGTGCGCGAGCCGCCGGCGCTGCCGACGGCCGCCGTTGTCGCGGCGAGCGCCGAGGGCCCTGGGCTCACGGTGGCGCAGGCGCTGCGCACGCCGCAGTTCGCCGCCATCGCGCTGACGTTCTTCGCGTGTTGCGCGGCGCACTCGGGACCGATCTTTCACATGGTCACCCACGCGATCGACCACGGCGTGCCGGCGATGGCGGCCGCCACCGTGCTCAGCGCGGCCGGCCTGGCCTCGCTGGGCGGCAAGATCCTCTGCGGCCTCGTGGCCGACCGGGTCGGCGCCAAGCGCGTGCTGGTCGGCGGGCTCGCGCTGCAGGCGGTCGCCGTGAGCCTCTACCTCTTCACGCGCGACACCGCGAGCTTCTATGCGCTCGCGCTGATGTTCGGCTTCGCCTATGGCGGCGTGATGCCGCTCTACGCGATCCTCGTGCGCGAGTACTTCGGCGAGCGGATCATGGGGACCGTCTTCGGCGCGGTCGCCTTCGTGTCCACCCTGGGCATGGCCCTCGGGCCGTGGGCCGGCGGCTGGCTGTACGACGCGTTCGGCAGCTACTTCTGGCTCTACATCGGCTCGTTCGGGATCGGCCTCGGGGCCGTGGCCATCGCCTTCAGCTTCCGCCCGCCCCGCCAGCTCGCCGCCGCGCTGCCGAGTCCGAGCCTCGCCCACTGAGTGGACGCGCCGCGCGCCCTCAGCGCGCGGCCGTCGCCGTCTCCGCGAGCACCGTGTGGAGTTGCGCCACCACCGCCGCCCCCTCGCCGATCGCCGCGCCCACCCGCTTGACGGATTCCGAGCGGACGTCGCCCACCGCGAACACGCCGCGGACGTTCGATTCCAGCGGCAACGGCCGGGACTGGCCATCGCCCGATCCCGTGCGAACGAAGCCTTTGGCGTCCAGCGCGACGCCGCAGCCCTGCAGCCACTGCGTCGCGGGATCGGCGCCCACGAACAGGAAGAGGTTGCGGATCGGCAGCTCGGTCTCCTCGCCCGTCGTGGTGCGCCGCCAGCGCACGCGCTCCAGGTGCGAGCCGGGCGCTCCGATCAGCGCCACGACTTCCGTCCGGGTCAGGACCTCGATGTTCGGCGTGGCCTCGATCCGGTCGATGAGGTAGCGCGACATGGTCGCGGCGAGACCGTCGCCGCGAACGAGCATGGACACCTTCGCGGCGTGGCGGGAGAGGAACACGGCGGCCTGGCCGGCCGAGTTACCGCCGCCGACGAGCGCGACGTGTTGCTGCCGGCACAGGCGAGCCTCGATGGGTGAGACCCAGTACCAGACGCCCCGGCCCTCGAACGCCTCGAGCTTCGGGATGGCGGGCCGCCGATAGCGCGCGCCGCTGGCCAGGACGACCGCGCGCGCCGTCACGCGGCGGCCGTCCTCCACCTCGAGAGCGAGGGGAGTGCCGGTGCAGTCCAGACGCACGACCTGGCTCGGGATCACCATCTCGGCCCCGAACTTCTGGGCCTGCACGTACGCGCGGCCCATGAGGTCCTGCCCGGAGATCCCCGCGGGGAATCCGAGATAGTTCTCGATGCGCGCGCTCGCCGCCGCCTGGCCGCCGAACGCCGCCGCGTCGAAGACGATCACCGACAGGCCCTCGGAGGCCGCATACACCGCCGTGGCGAGACCGGCAGGGCCTGCCCCCACGACGGCGACGTCGTAGGTTCGGTCGGGATGATCGATGCGTACCATGCCCAGGCAGTCGGCCAGCTCGCCCTCGCGGGGGTTCTTGAGGACCGATCCGTCGGTGCACACGACCAGCGGCAGGTCCGAGGGGCGCGGCGCGTACCGCTCGAGGAGCGCCGCCGCATCGCGATCCTCGGTGGGATCTAGCACCTGATGGGGCCAGGCGTTGCGGGCGAGAAAGCCTTGCAGGCGCACGACGTCGAGGCTGCCGGGCGGACCGATCAGGATGGGGCCGCCGGCGCCGGCTTCGACCAGGGCGACCCGGCGCAGGATCAGCGC
>Ga0134111_10000723_pt1 | contig 10814 bp, 8 predicted proteins | sample 15_D_Rain_40_2_1_FD_94465 | JGI IMG/M metagenome (GOLD analysis project Ga0134111, IMG submission 94465) | Grasslands soil microbial communities from the Angelo Coastal Reserve, California, USA - 15_D_Rain_40cm_2_11112015 | ecosystem: Environmental > Terrestrial > Soil > Grasslands ...
ATGCGCTGCAGCTGCTGGTTGATCTTGTCGCGCGCGGACAGCAGATCGTCGAGCTCGACCTGCCCAAGCACGCTCCGCAGCGTCGTCTGCGCGATCTGCGAGGTCGCGTAGAGATAGTCCTGCACCGCGATCACCGCCTTGATGGGGTCGATGACGCGGAAGTAGATCACGGCGCTCACCTTGAGCGAGACGTTGTCGCGCGAGATGATGTCCTGAGGCGGCACGTCGAGCGCGACGGTCTGCATGCTCACCTTCACCATCCGGTCGATGAACGGCGCCAGCAGCACGAGGCCGGGGCCGTTCCCGGTGCCCCCCGGGTTGAGCAGCGCGCGCGCGTTGCGGCCGAGCCGGAAGATCACGCCGCGCTCGTACTCGCGCAGGATCTTGGCGTAGGAGCCGATGAAGATCACGGCCGCGATCACCACCACGAAGACCAGCGCCGAGTCCATCGAGATCATCGCGTCCCTCCTCCCGAAGCGTCGCTGCCCACCACGCGCAGCGTGAGCCCCTGAACGTCCACGACCGTGACCGGCGTCCCATCGGCGAGCGGCCGGTCGGCGACGGCGCGCCAGATCTCGCCGTGCACGCTCACCTGCCCCTCGGGCTCGAGCGCGCCGCGCGCCACGCCCGTCTGCCCCACGAGGCCGCTCACGCCGAGCAGCGGCCGCCGCCGGAGCGCGCGCACGCCGAGCGTGAGCGCGAACAGGAAGAAGGCGGCGGTGAGAGCGACGGTGGGCACGATGACCCGCCACGAGACCCGGAAGCCGACCTCCGGCGCGTCGTAGAGCATGAGCGAGCCGAGCGCCATCGAGACGATACCGCCGACGGCGAGCACGCCGTGGCTCGTCACCTTGACCTCGGCGATGAAGAGCACGATGGCGAACAGGATGAGCAGCAGGCCCGCGAAATTGATCGGCAGGCTCTGGAAGGCGAAGAACGCCAGGATCAGCGAGATGCCGCCGATGACGCCGGGCAGGACCGCGCCGGGCGTCGACAGCTCGAAGATGAGCCCGAGCGTGCCGAGCATCATCAGCACGTACGCGACGTTCGGGTCGGTGATCACGGCGAGCACGCGGTCGCGGAAGCCGATCTCGATCGGCTTGGCGACGGCCTCGCGTGTGGCCAGCGTCACGGGGCCCTGCGACGTCTTCACGGTGCGGCCGTCGAGCTTCGTGAGCAGATCGGGAATGGAGTCGGCGATGAAGTCCACGACCTTCAGCCGCACCGCCTCGCGCTCGGTGACGGACACCGACTGGCGCACGGCCTTCTCTCCCCACTCGGCGTTGCGCCCGCGCTCGATGGCGATCGTGCGGATGAACGCCGCGGCGTCGTTCTCGACCTTGCGCATGCTCTCCTTGTCCATGCCGCCGCCGACCGACACCGGATGGGCGGCGCCGATGTTCGTCGCCGGCGCCATGGCCGCGACGTGGGCGGCCATGGTGATGAAGACTCCGGCGGAGGCGGCGCGCGCACCCGTCGGCCCCACCCACACGACGACCGGGATCTCGGCGTTGAGCAGGCGCTGGCAGATCGCGCGCATCGAGCGCTCGAGGCCGCCGGGGGTGTCGAGCTGGATGACGAGCGCCTGCGCGCCCCCGGCCTTCGCGCGCGTGAGCGCGCTCTCGATGAGGCGGAGCGTGACCGGGCTGATGACCCCATCGATGACCACGGTGGCGACCGGCGCGGGCGCCGCCGATGCCGGCGCGGCCGCCAGCAGGACGAGCGCGACGAGAACGAGAACGCCCTGGGCGCGCCGGCTCATCGATCGTCGTGGGGGGCCCCGATATGGCCCCCCAGCCTCTTCAAGCGAAGGGGGCTACGCCCCCCTCGGACTCCCCCGGCCATCGCTCGGACGCGCCACGGCGCATCCGGGGCGCGCCTCGGGCTTGACACAGGATGTCTCATCGGCCGAGCGCGAGGACGCTCACGAGCTCGAACATGAGGTTGGCGGCCAGCAGCGAGGTGATCTGGCCGGGCCCGTCGTAGGGCGGCGAGACTTCGACGACGTCGGCGCCCACCAGCGAGTGGCCGGCCAGCGCGCGCACGAGCGTGAGCGCCTCGAACGACGTGAGCCCGCCGACCTCCGGCGTGCCGGTGGCCGGCGCGTACGCCGGGTCGACGGCGTCGATGTCGAACGAGCAGTAGACGGGACCGCCGCGCAGCCGCGCCAGCCGCTCGGCCGCCCACGCCGTGCCGTGCTCCTTGACCGCCTCGATGCGGAGCACCTCCAGGCCGCGCTCGTCGTGGAACGCGAAGTCCTCGGGCCCGTAGAGCGGTCCACGGATCCCGACCTGGATCATGCGGCGGCCGTCCACCGCGCCCTCCTCGATCGCGCGGCGGAACGGCGTGCCGTGGAAGAACTTGCTGCCGAAGTACTCGTCCCAGGTGTCGGGATGCGCGTCGAAGTGCACGACGCCGAGCGGGCCGTGGCGGCGGGCCAGCGATCGCAGGATCGGGAGCGAGACCGAGTGGTCGCCGCCGACGCACACCGGCGTCGCGCCGGCCTGCACGACGGCGTCGATCCGCCGCTCGACGGCCTCGAACGTCCGCTCGATGGAGATCGGCACCACGTCGACGTCGCCGCAGTCCGCCACGCGCAGCCGCTCGAACGGATGGACCTTGAGCACCGGGTTCCACGGACGGATCAGCGACGACTGCTCGCGCACGGCGCGCGGACCGAAGCGCGCACCCGAGCGATACGAGGTGCCGCCGTCGTACGGCACCCCGAGCAGGGCGACGTCCAGGCCGGTGGCGTCGGCCGCCGCGGGCAGCAGCATGAAGGTCGCGATCTGCCCGAAGCGCGGCGACTGGAACGGGTTGCGCGGCCCCGGCAGGCTCATGGCACTCAGAGCGCCGCCCCGAGCGAGGCCACGGCGTGGGCCAGCAGGGCGACCTCCTCCGACGAGTTGTAGACCGAGAAGCTGGCGCGGCTCGTGCCGACCACGCCACACCAGCGCATCAGCGGCTGGGCGCAGTGATGGCCGGCGCGCACCGCGATGCCCTCGGCGTCGAGGGCGGCGGCGACGTCGTGCGGGTGCCAGCCGTCGACGGAGAAGGCCACGACGGCGCCGCGCTCGCGTCGCGGCCCGTAGATCCGCACGCCCGGGATCGCGCTCAAGAGATCCACCGTCTGCACGGCCAGCGCCTGCTCGTGCTCGCGCACCCGCTCCATGCCGAGCTTCTCGAGATACTCGACGGCCGCGGTGAGGCCGACGGTCTCGGCGATCGGCGGCGTGCCGGGCTCGAACCGCCACGGCAGGTCGTTCCAGCTGGCGCGATCCACCCAGACTTCCTTGATCATCTCGCTGCCTCCCCGCGCGGGCTCGAGCGCCTCGAGCAGCGCCCGGCGGCCGTACAGCACACCGAGTCCGGTCGGGCCCAGCATCTTGTGGGCGGAGAACGCGTAAAAATCGCATCCCAGCACGGACATATCAAGGAGTAGATGAGGGATCGCCTGAGCCCCGTCCACCAGGCTCAGCGCTCCCACCCGACGCGCGCGCGCGGCGAGCTCGGCGACGGGGTTGATGGTCCCCAGGACGTTGGACACGTGCGCGAACGCGAAGACCCGGGTGCGATCGGTCAGGAGCCGGTCGAGGGCCGCGAGATCGAGCGTCCCCTCGCCGACGAGCGGGACGGAGCGGATCCGCGCGCCGCGGTCACGCGCCGCCACCTGCCAGGGCACCAGGTTCGAGTGATGCTCCATGTCCGTGACGAGGATCTCGTCGCCCGGCTTCAGCGTCCGCCCGACGGCCTCGGCCACGATCGAGATCGCATCGGTGGTCCCCCGCGTGAACACGATCTCCTCGCGGGCCGCGGCGCCGATGAAGCGCTGGACGCGGTCGCGCGCGATCTCGTAGAGCTCGGTCGCCTCCTCCCCCAGCGTGTGGATCGAGCGATGCACGTTCGCGTGCGAGGTCTCGTGGTAACGCGCCATCGCCTCGATCACCGTTCGCGGCTTCTGGCTGGAGGCGGCAGAGTCGAGGTAGACGAGCGGGCGGCCGTTGACGATCCGCTCGAGGATCGGAAAGTCGCGCCGCGTCTGGGCGTCGAGCGTCATGCCAGCGCCTTCGCGAGCACGCTGATCGGCAGCGTCACGCAGCGCATGCGCGTGGGGCGCACGTCGGCTCTCAAGATTTCGAGCACGTCGCCGGCGCCCAGCGCCGACGCCTCGGCGCGCGAGCGGCCCTCGATCAACTCCGACAGGACGTCGGCGGACGCGGTGCAGATCGCGCAGGAGTCGCCGACGAAGCGCGCGGCGCTCACGCGGCCGTCCTGCAGCGTGACCTGCATCCGCACGCGGTCGCCGCAGAGCGGGTTGACGTCCTCGGCGGTCGCCGTCGCGCCGGCCAGCTCGCCGCGGAAGCGCGGCCGGCGCCAGCGCTCCCGGATCGTCTCGCTGTAGAGGGCCGGGCGCGTGACGCTGCTCACTCGAGCTCTCCGCGCGCGGCGCCGACGCGGTACGCGGGGAAGCGGTACGCCATCTCGCGCGAGAGCAGGCCCCCGTGGCCGAGGGCGGCGATCTCCGCGTTGCCGAGGGCCTCGCCGGCCAGCAGCCGCGGGAGCACGAGGTCGAACGTCGTCGCCTGCGAGAACATCCCGCACGTCGGCATGCCGAGCACGGGCAGGTCCTGCCAGCGCGCCAGGAACAGGAGGCTGCCGGGATGCGCGGGGGCGCCGTGCCGCTCCATGCGCGCGCCGAGCAGGGTGAGCCCGCCGAAGACGGGATCGAGCGGATCGAGCGCGCTGGCGCCCGCCACGATCAGCACGTCGGCGCCCTCCGCGCGCAGCGCGCTCATCTCGTCGGCAACGGCGCGCGGCGAGGCGGCGGCGAAGCGCACCGGCAGCAGCCGCCCGCCGAACCAGTCGATCTTGGTCCGCAGTGCGCCCTCGAAGCGCTCGCGCTGTCGCGCCGCGAGAGTTTCACGCGCCACCGTCCCCAGCGCGGCCGGCCGGAACGCCGCCACCGTCACCGCCCCGCCGCGCGCGGCCTGCTCCACCGCGCTCACGGTGTCGGCGCCGATCGCGAGCGGCGTGACCTTCGCCTTGGCCACGGTCTCGCCGCGGTCCACGGGCTGACGGTCGAACAGCGTGAAGACGGCCATGCCCTCGTGCACGTTCACCGCGGCGAGCCGCGCGGGATCCACGCGGAGGAGACCTCGCCGGGTCGCCGCCAGCGTCCACTGGCCGCCCGTGTAGGCCTTGACCTCGACCCCGTCGCCGGTCACCGCCGCCGCCAGCCGCCGGCCGGCGTCCTCCTCGTGCAGATCGCCGGGCTCGAGGGCCAGCAGGTGCACTTCGTCCCAGGGCAGCGCCAGGAGGGTCCGCGCGGCATCGGCGTCCAGCCGGGCCCCCTTGCCGAGGGCGACCTTGCCGGCCGCGTCGCGGACGTCGTGGCAGAGCACGCGGCCCACGAGCAGGTCGGCCGTGGCGCCGTCGCGCCGCTGTGCAAGCGCTTTCACGGTTGCGTGCTCAGCGAGCGACCGCTACCGCCGCCGCGCACGGCCTGGATCTCGGCGAGGATCGCCAGCGCGATCTCGGGCGCCGACCGCGCGCCCAGGTCGAGGCCGATCGGCACGTGAACGCGAGCGAGCGCCTCCGGCGTCACGCCGTCCTCCGCGAGATGCCGCAGGATGGTCGTCCCGCGCCGGGAGGAGCCGAGCATGCCGAGGTAGCCGACGTCCGTGGCCAGCGCGTGCTTGAGGACCGGCAGATCGTACTTGTAGTCGTGGGCCACGAGGACCAGCGCCGTGGACGGCACCAGAGGGTAGTCGCGGATGAGCTCGGACGGCATGCCGACCTTCAGCTCGTCCACGTCGGGAAACCGCTCCTTCGTCGCGAAGCGCGGCCGGCCGTCCACCACGACGGTGCGGTAGCCGAGGAGCCGGGCCAGCGCCGTGAGCGGCATCGCCACGTGTCCGGCGCCGACGACGAGCAGGAGCGCGGGCGGGGCGATGACCTCCACGAAGCCGCGCACGCCTTCCAGGAAGAGCGCGCGCGAGCCGCCCCGCGCGATGGCGTCGCGCGCCTCGGCCGCGAAGCGCTCGTCGAGGAACGCGTCGCCGAGCGTGCCCTCGGCGGTGCCGTCATCGAGCACGAGCAGCTTGCCGCCAGAGCCGTCCAGGCGCGTGACGATGGCGCCGTGGCCGCCGCGGCGCGCGTGCTCGCGCACCCGCTCGTACATCCGCGCGCCCACGTCGGGCGAGCCGTCGAGCGCGATCGGCTCGACGAAGACCTCGATGGTGCCGCCGCACGTGAGGCCGATCTCCCACGCGTCCTCGTCGCCGAGGTTCATCTCGAGCAGGCGCGGGCGCATGGTGCTCAGCACGTCCTCGGACTCCTCGATCACCTGCGCGTCCACGCAGCCGCCGATGGTGACGGAGCCGAGCACGCGGCCACCCTCACCCACCAGCATCTTGGCTCCCTCCTTACGCGGAGTGGTGCCACGGGTGTTGACGAGGGTGGCGACGGCAACGCGCCCGCCGGCCCGCCGCAATTCGTCAATGTGATCGAAGAGTTCCGCCACGGCTCTCAATCATACGCTTCGCGGCGGGAAAACGAAATCGGCGCCGGGCGCGGAAGCGGCGCTAGCGCGTTCGGCCGCCGCCGACCGAGGCGAGACTCAGGAGCGCGAGCTCCGTGAGGAACAGCATCGCCGGCTCGCTCGTCGCCAGCGGAAAGACGTTGGGGAACAGCGACGACACGAGCGCCTGCGCCTGCGTCGGACCATGCACCACCGCGAGGAGCAACAGCATCACCGGAGCGATGACCTTTCTCATGTCGCCTCCGGGAAGCTGCAAGCGAGAAGCCAGCAAGACGGGCGAAATATCGGGTGTTCTGCGCCCGGACCGACCGGAAGCCGTGCAATCCGTTGCAGAACCCCCGCAGCCTATCGCGGTGTCTCTGCACCGGCGCCGTGCGCCTAGAGCGACAGGGATCCGGCCAGGTCCCGGAGGGCGGCGAGATTATGGGCGGCCGCGAAGCGGTCGACCAGCGGCAGGGCAGCGGCCATGCCCCGGGTCAGCGGCTCGTACGAGGGATTGCCGAGCAGCGGATTGAGCCAGATGACGCGGCCCGCGCGGCGCTTGATGCGCAGCAGCTCGGCGGCGAGCACGTCGGGATCGCCGGTGTCCCAGCCGTCGGAGAGGATGATCACGATCGTGCGGCGATCCACCAGCGACGGCCAACCGCGATTGAACTCGGCGAGCGACTCGCCGATCCTCGTGCCGCCCGACCAGTCCTTCACCGCGGTGAGCCGCCGCAACACCTCGCGGTACGAGCGCGCGCGCAGGTAGTCGGTCACGCGCGTGAGCCGCACGGAGAACGTGAACGTCTCCACGCGCGAGAACGCCGACTGGAGCGCGAACAGGAACTGGAGGAGGAAGCGGCTGTAGAGGTCCATCGAGCCCGAGACGTCACAGAGGAGCACCAGGCGCACCTTCTTGCGCTTGCGGCGCCGGAAGCGCAGGTCGATCAGCTCGCCGCGCGTGAGGTTGGCGCGTAGCGTGCGACGCAGGTCGATCCGGCCGCGGCGGGCGGAGGGCCGCCGGCGGCGGCTGATCCGCCGCGCCAGCCGCCGCGCGATCGTGAGCGTCAGACGGTAGATCTCGTCGAGCTGGTCCGGCGAGAACGTGGAGAAATCGCGCGCCGCGATCGCCTCGAGCTCCGAGGCGGCCGGCACGCCGACCGGCTCGTCGCCGGTGTCGCCGTCGCCGGATTCCTGCCAGGCGTCGAGCGCCAGCGTCTCGCGCCCGGCGGGCTCGAGGCCCGGTGGCGCGTGCTCGGGGAGCGCGGGTGGGGCCAGCGCCTCGGCCACGCGATCGGCCTCGGTGGCGGCGCGCCAGAACGCGTCGAACGCGCGGTCGAAGGTCGCGAAGTCTTCGGATCGGGACGCAAACACGGAGCGGAGGCCGGTACGGATCTCCTCGCGGTCGGTGAGGTCGAGGTGCTCGAGCGCGCGCACGCCGTCGATGACGTGCTCGGGCGTGACGGGCAGCCCCTGGCGTCGCAGCAGAGCCGCGAAGCGCACCATCGCGGCGCCGAGGCTGCGGCTCACGTCAGGGTGTGGCCAGCAGCGGCCCGAGCCCGGACCTGGCGATCTCGGCGCGGAACCGCTTGATGTCGTCCGCGTCCTTGAGCACGGCGCCGATCGTCTCGCTCACGATCGCCTCGTCGAGGTGATCGGCGTGCAGGGCCGCCAGCGCCTGCGCCCAGTCGAGCGTCTCCGCGACGCCCGGGACCTTGGCGAGCCGCATCCGGCGCAGCGACTCCATGAACCGCGTCACCTCGCGCGCGAGGCTCTCGTTGAGCGCCGGCACCTTGAGCTGCACGATCCGGACCTCTTTGTCGAAGTCCGGATAGTCGATCCACAGGTAGAGGCACCGTCGCCGGAGCGCGTCGGACAGCTCGCGCGTGCGGTTGGAGGTGAGCACGACGTACGGTGGGTGCGAGGCCTTGATGGTGCCGATCTCCGGGATCGTCACCTGCCAGTCCGAGAAGATCTCGAGCATGAAGGCCTCGAACTCCTCGTCGCAGTTATGGGTGACGATCTGGTTGGCCACAAAGTATGGGCTGTCCGCCAGCACGAAGTCGAAGACCGGCTGTTCACCAGGAACTGTTTCAAGACGGCTCACTTCGGAAAGGACGACTTCCTTGCCGAGCAAGCCACGAAGTTCCTCCGAATCGAGCTGCGCCGCTAGGCGCCGAATCGAACCAACGTTTGGCTTCACGCGTCGCGCGAGGATGTCATAGATCGTTTGATGGCCGCGCGTGCGATGCAAGACGACGCCCTCACGAATCCGGCGCAGAGCCGGATGCACCGCGGTCTCCGGCAAATATGACGTCGTCGACCATTGGGGGCGCCGACCGCCACCCAGCTTTGCCCGCTTCGCCGGGGAGCAGAATCCGACGAGCAGGCTGAACCGCGCTGTGTCTGTCAGCGCGAGAGTGTAGTAAGGACGCCCCAGCCCGAAGCCCGTGTCCGACGCTGGCGAAATGTGGCTGTCGATTCCGAGCGAGGCGAGAAGCCACTGCACGCCAATCAGAAGATAGAGGGAGGCCGACACCGCGGCCACCTGATGGTCACCTACCCAACCCTCCCCATCGAAATATCCGCGAAGAAAAGCCGCGCGTTCCTCGGCCGGCAAATCGAAAACGAAGGCAGGCGCTTGTCGCTCGCGGCTCCGCACGATACCGGGGCCAAGCAGGCGCTTGAGGAAGCGTCCGAGTGGACGGGAGTGGCAACTGACCTCGAAGTTATTGTGTGGTCCTTTCACAACCCGGGCGGTACGCCGGAATGCCGTTTCGAACTTGGCAGCGTAGAGGTCGACGTTCTGCCGATCCTTGTCGGCGATACACAGCCGATCACTTGTGAAGCACCCGTCCGCGACGATATAGCCGAGAACCTCGTAAAACACCGGCGAGGGCGTGATCCGTAGTCCCCGAACCTCATCGCATCGCCACAGGGCGGCCTCATCGAGGCCAAGCGCTCGCCCGAGTCGCGAGACCGGTCCGGATCTCAGTGAGTCCTTGCACGGCGTCCGCGCAATCACGTTCCGGAGATGTTGTCGGGACACACCGATCTCGACAGCCAGACTTTCGTAGGTCCTGCCTGACGCCTTGTACGCCTTGTCGAATCGTTGCCGTGCGGTGTCGGACAGTTTCACCATCTCGTCATCGATGGCCACGTCCGGATTCTGAAGCGATCCGGTGTAGAAGGGCTTGTGGAGGGGCAGCCGGTCGCCAGGGCGAAGCCTCTGGGCCTCGACGATCTCGTACCCGGCGCCGACGTAGCGGATGAACTTGTGTTCCGGTGTCACCTCGATCACACGCCCACCGACGAACACGCGAAGCACGGACTCGGCAGTCCTCGGAACGACGCGCTTGACGAAAGATCTCGCGACCGTGAAAGCATTCGGGTCGAAGCTCACGAGCTCGTCTCCGGCGCGGATATCGTCAGCACGCCGGACGCCTCGCGTCGTGGCCACGAGCGTTCGCGCAGTCACACAGCGGTCAACCTCGTCCACCAGAAGGACTGGAGCTTGGTCCGGCTGAGAGATGGCCTGTAGAAGCGGACGGCGAAGAAGAAATGCTTCCGAGAAGATTTCATGCTCCTCGTCTGAGGCCCTCCGACCCGACGATTCGTGAAGCTTTATGTGCAGGATCTGTTTCTGATAATTCCACTCGTAGAGCGCGGCTGCAGCGTCAAGCCCCTCGTAGCACTGCAGGCGAATCAGATTTGTCCCCAGCATTCGCGCCAGGACCTTGGCCGTCTCCGTCTTGCCGACGCACGCGGGGCCTTCGATGAGCAACGGCTTGCGCAGGCGGGTCGCGAGGTACACCGAAGTCGCGACCGGCGCATCCGTCACATACTCCGCTGCCTCCATCAGTTCCTGGATCTTCCGGATCTCTTCGCGCATGGCGTCTATTCTAGACTCGCATCACAAGTTTTCCTTCAGTCCATGAAGGCGGGCGAAGTCCTCCGGCGTGTCCACGTCGGCGGGCATCGCGACGTCGAGCTCGACGGTCTCCACGCGCTCGGGGCGCGCCGCCAGCACGCCGCGCGCGCCCGAGTCGCCGGCCAGCGCGCGCAATTCCGGAAACACCTCGGAGGAAAACAGCACCGGCGTGCCGCGCGTACCGCGGTACGACGGCGCCGCGATCGCCTTGCCGCTGCGCTGCTGCGCCGCGAGCAGCGCGGGGATGACGGTCGCCGGGGTGAGCGGCTGGTCGCCGAGCGCCACGAGGGCGGCGGCCGTCCACGGCTTGAGCGCGGCGGCGCCGACGGCGATCGAGGAGCCCTGCCCGTCCTGCGGCCG
>Ga0134111_10000734_pt1 | contig 10713 bp, 13 predicted proteins | sample 15_D_Rain_40_2_1_FD_94465 | JGI IMG/M metagenome (GOLD analysis project Ga0134111, IMG submission 94465) | Grasslands soil microbial communities from the Angelo Coastal Reserve, California, USA - 15_D_Rain_40cm_2_11112015 | ecosystem: Environmental > Terrestrial > Soil > Grasslands ...
GGGTTCACGGGATTGCTATGCTGGAGCCCATACAGGCTCCCGCCAGGGTTGACCGCGGAATACAGATTCGCCGTCGACAGCGCGAGGCCCGCAGATTGTCCCGGGCCGTTGCTGAACGATGAGCTGTCGAGGCTGAACGCGTTCGCCGTGTTGGCCTTCTGGGCGGAGATCACGCGACTGCCAGGCCACTGCGCCCCACGGTTGGCCCCTGAGAATGCCACGGCGCATACAATGCCGTCGCGGTTAACGATCGCGGCCCACATGTTGTTGTTAAGCCCGCTAGCTTCTGCCGCGGTCGCAGTCGCTAGAGCGCCTCGCAGCGCCGCGTGGCTCGGCAGCCCTTCACATGCGTCATCGGCCGCGGCCATGGTCGAGAGGGGCAAGAGACCGCCGATGAGAGATATCGTCAAGATCTCAGCAACCCGCTTCATCCTTGTGCCCTCCCTTGTGAGCTGGGATTTCCGATATGGACCCACGTCTCCCCTCCCTCGTGGCGTTGAACGGGCGGATCGCCCCGTCGCTCAGCTCGTTCATCCTTTCCGGCAGGTTGAGGGAAGTCATGCTCGCAACGTATGGACCGTCCGCGGCCTCGCGCTTGGGAGTTTGGTCAATCCGACGGCCCTGTTCAGAGACACCTCCACTGCTTCGAACCCCCGCTCCTCGTTGCCTCCGCTCCCGGGTGGGGCTCTCGATCACGTCGGATGCCATGCGAGCTGCTCGATGCGCCGGATGATCTGCGCAAACAGGACGCTGAGTCAACTCGCGATCGGCTCTAAGCGTCAAGCGGGCCTGCTCCGCATGCAGCAGGCCGGCGTGATTCTCTCCGACTACGCTACGCTGATGGTCGAGATCCTCAAGGACAACGCCTGTCCGCTGGCCGGCCCCGTTTACGGCGCTCTCGACATGCCGTGGGCTACGCTCGTCGGCCAGATCGCGGAGGCCTACGTCAAGTAAGCGCGATCGTCGCCGATCGGCACGTGCCGACCGGCGAGCCTCTCCGGCGACCTAGCTCTTGACGGTGACGACTGATCTTCGTGCTCTCGTCGCTTGTATCGACTAAAGGGCAATGGTCAACAAAGTAGTTCTGATCGGCAATCTCGGACGCGATCCCGAACTTTTCCAGACGCAGGGGGGCGAGCCGTCGCACGCCTCTCGCTCGCTACCAACGAAGTATGGACGAAGGTCGGAGTCGGATGATTGAACCGGCTTCATCGGTAGCCTGCAGCACGGCCGTGCCACCGTCGAGGACATACCGGGAGCTGTGGACCGTCAGCCGCGCTGGCAGTTCCATCCGGAGTTCACCTCCGCATAGCCCAACTTTGTTCCCCTGAAGCATCGACCACCGCCGGTGCGTGCGCCCCATCGAACGGCCCGATCGCCGCGCGTTTGTTCTTAGTCTCTGTCGGCCGCCTCAATCAGACGGACTGCCGAATCTCAGGCAGCCCTTCGACCGACGAGCGGGACTCGCCCGGCGCATCAACGTATGAGTGCCGCATAGGTGTCGAGTCTTGGAAGCAGCTGGGTGATCTCACCGGCGCCTACCCTGAACACGACGCGATCAGCGCCCGCCTCCGCGAGTGCTTCAATGTGGCCACGGGCGGGATCCCCCGTGAAGATTGTGACGGAGAGTGCTCGCGGATCGCGACCGGCGGCCACAGCGCGGGCGCGCAATCTCGCGATCTTCGTTGCGAACACCGGGGGGGAGTACGAGCGATCGGAGATCCAGCCGTCACAGAAGTCGATCACGTGCCGGAACGCCTCGGAACCGTCGCCGTCAAGGAGAATCGGAGGATAGGGCTGCTGGATGGGCTTGGGGTATGACCGGATAGGACCGAACGTGACGAAATCGCCGTGGAACTCGGCATTCTCGTTCGTCCAGATCTGCCTCATGGCGAGGAGACGCTCCCGGAGCGCCGCCCAGTGCTTCTGTGTACCCGGTGCGTGACTGTGCACGGCGAGAAGCAATCGACCGCCCGAGATCCGGTCGACGGTTGCGATCACCTTGGCGGTGACCACTGGATCACGTTCCGCGATTTGGGCGATTGTGGCGATCTGCAGCCGACTCGTGACGACCGCTGCCGCCGTGAGTGCGATAAAGGGATCGTCAGCGTGCCAGTAGCCCTTCTTTCTCAAGAGCCGCTCGTCGCGATCCGGAAACGCTGCGTGCCACTCGGCGGCGTCTGGAGACGCCGTCGCATCGATCTGAATGATGTCCGGGAGCCACAACGATTCGAATCCCCGCTCCTCGACCGCCTGCGCAAGCGTCACCGGATTCACGTCGTCCTGCGTAGCAAACACGCCGACGCCAAACCGCATGAAAACTAGCCTAACCCAGCTTGGACGAGCCCAACGTCACGCCTGCTCACCGCCGGAACTCTCCGGACAAGTCTCGCGCGAGCACGCGAGCCACAATGTCATTCGCTAATTTCAGGGTCACGCTATCAAACCCTTCCCGCAGCGGCTGGGCGTCATTTTCCGCCCACTCGACGAACTTGCGCTTCGTACTCTCGGACTCGAAGGTCCCCTCGTGAATGAGAGTTCCGTCGGCAACACGGATAAACCGCGTGCGGAGGCCGAGAACCAGCCTGAACGGTGGGTTGATCGTCCCATCTCCTCTCAATCTGCTTTGTTATTAAAGCCCTTTATCGCGATGAATTTTCTAGATCCCAAATATCTCGCTCATCTTCTTGGGGATTGGGTCCCGTGGCCCTGGGAGCTCTGGGACGCCTTTAAGAGCTGATTCTCGATCTTCATGAGTGTCGCCCGATATGCGGGCTCCAATGGACCTGCCAACTCCGTGGCTCGGCGAGCGGCGCTCAGCGCTTCTTCGCGACGTCCCAACTCGGCCAGCACGTGCGCCAGGTTGTTGAACGCGGCGGCGGCCTCCGGGTGCGCTTGGGTGGCCAGCCGAAATGCTTGTTCGGCACCCGAGAAATCATTCAAGGCGTAGCGACTGTTCCCGAGACCAATCAGCGCACCGAGGCTCTGCGGCCACCGCTCGTTTGCGACCTCATAGGCCTCGACGGCGGCCTGCCACTGTTTCGCCCGTTCCAGGCCGACGATCGCTTCCAGCAAAGCCTGTTCGTTGACCGTGGCTGGCTGTTTTCGCGGAGGTAGAACCAACAGTGCCCAGCCCCCGCTCGGTGCCCAGGTCTGCTCGAGGCGCGCGATGGAAGACACCTGTCGTGGTGTAAGTCCTGAGCGGAGAATGAACTGGTCTCGGACGAGGTCGTATCCTACGACGACGGCGTAGTGCCAGCGCGGACGGTCCGGGCTCCCCAAGTTCTGCAGGACGATGACCGGGTTCCCGGCGGCGACTTCGGTGACGACGGCTCGCAGCGTTGAGATTGGATATGCAACGAGCCCGTGTCGCCTGGCCGCGCCAGTCATGTCCGTGGGAAGGCTGCCTTGCCGCGCGCGCGAATAGACTTGCTCGGCCAGCTCGTCAGGGGGCACGGGATGTCCGATCCAGGCAAGCACCATCGACAGTGACGCCGGCCCACACTGGTACGCTGCCTGAGGGACGAAGGGCACGCCCTCGAGCTCCAGCCGAACCGGGACGGTTGCGGGCAGCGTCCACTCACGCGCTGAGTGAGTGGTCGCACAACCCGCAACCGCCAAGAGCACAAAGCTCAGGTTCAACAGCCTGTCAGTTCGTCTTGTGCTTGGCAGCATTGGCTACCTTCTTCACGCTCCAGACGGTCAGCCATCCGATTCCCGCTACGACGAGCAGAGCGAGAATCACCGCGCCGAAGAGCGCGCCTGCAATTGCGGTCACGGGGTCGCCACCTGCGCCGCCGGCCAGGGCAGGGCGGACGCGCCGGTTCCGCGGTCGCGCGAGATGCTCACGAGGCTCCTGACCGGGAAAGCTCATCTGCGGTGGCAGGCCACTCCGCCCACATCAGTGGGTCTCGTCTTTGGCCGCTTTCGCTGGCTTCTTCACCCCGTATACGATGAGCGCGACGATACCGACTACGACGACCGCCGCGACGAGGACACACACGGGGCAAAAAAGCCAGAAGACGAGTAGAGCCCCCCCGGCATCGCCGCCGGCCGGAACCTCATTGAGCCGGTCGGCGATGAGAGCGATCTCCTGATCCGTCAGAACATCGACTCGTGCGGCGGCCTCCTCGGCGCTGATCCCGTACTCCTCGAGCTGCGACTGCAGGTCGCGCCGGTCGAGCAGCGCTCGCACCCGCGCCCGGTCTGATTCAGGCCTCCGGGCCGGCGTGATAACGGAGTCGGTCACCACAAGCTCGGCTTGGGCGGGGCGATACGGGATTGCCGCGCCGAGAAGCGCGACGACGAGAAAACAGCTGAGGGGTTTCGTGGGCCGACATGATCGCTCGCATTGCGACCTCCTTCCGCGTGAGTCAGCTCCAGTCGGCTGCGTATCGAGCGCCGGGCGCCCGTCGCCCAGTGCTGATGCCTGTGTGATCTCAAAACGAAAATGTGGGCTCTAAGAAGGAAATAGTCCAACCGCAGTAATGCGACACCTGCTCCGCCACTCGTCTCTAGCTGACCACCCCCGGCCCACGCTTCGGCGCCGCCGTCATCTGCTCGCCGAGAAGCCCAGCGCGCTCCTTCCGCAGTCCTTCGATCACGTGCGAGTAGTGCCGTAGCGTGACTTCCAGCGTGTCGCCGAGCCAGCCGGCGATCTCCTGGGGCGTGGCGCCGGCGTGCAGGCACTTCGTCGCAAATGTATGGCGCGCGGCGTGGAAGCTCAGGCCCTTGATGCCTATCTCCGCGCACGCCCGGTTCCACACCGCCCGATAGAAGTTGTTGGGCGTGATGTACGCGCCCACGTTGGTGCTCCCGTCCTCGCGCAAGTACGCCTTCGCCGGGAACAGCCGCCTTCCATCCCAGCCCCGCGGCTTCGTCTCCTGGAGCCAATTGATGTGAGCTTCCAGCGCGGGCTCAAGTTCCGGGTGGAGGTTCGTGGGGACCTCCCGCGTCTTGATGACGCCGCGGGCGGCGCGATTGCTCTTGGTGCCGGTGACGAGGCCGTCCGGGGTCCAGTGGCGCGTCACGCGGATGCGATGTCGCCGGGGAATGTAATCGTCGATCTCAAGGGCCACCGCCTCACCGTAGCGCAGCCCGGCATGAAACCCGAGCAGGAGGAACGGGTGGAGACGAGGGCAGTGCGCGAGGTACCAGCCGAGTAGTGCTTCCTCGTGATTCGGCTCGAATGTCTTCACGATATCGTCGCGCTCAGCCTCCGGATCCAGCTTGGTGTCCTGCTGGGCGTCAAAGGTGAATTTGCCGCAGCGCGCCGCTGGGTTGGCGAGTATGCGCCCGTCCTTGCTCTTGAGCTGGCCCTCGTCGATCAGCCAATTGAAGAGCAGCCGGACGGCGTCGAGCACGAGCTTTGCGGTCGCACGACTGTTGCGGCGTCCCAACCGGTTAACGGTCGCACGCACCTTCCTCAGGTGCATCCTGACGTCGCGCTTCTCGACCGTGTGGATTTCAAGGCCGCAGAATGGGCGCGCCAGGTCGGCATCGTTGCGCTTCTGCCAGTCGCCCGTCGATTCGTTCAGGTCCTCACCGATGACCCACTGGCTCAGGAGGCCGCGCAGCTTGCGCTGCGTCCCAAGTGCGATCTCCTTGTACTCTTGGCTGAAGGCCTTCGCCGCTTCACCCACAGTGCAGGTCGCGTGATGTCGTGACTGGATGATCTCCTGCGGTGTCGCGCCCTCAATGAAAGCCCGCGAGCGCTTCTGTAGCTCGTCGTACGCAAGGCGATCGTCTTGAATGGCGAGCGACTCGACGGCCTTCTTGCCGTTCCTGCGGTAGCGGATGCACCAGGCGCCGTGATGGAAGAACAGGATGACGCCGCGCACCACCGTAAACGTCTGCGTCCGGTCGAGCGGGAATCGTGGTGTGCGCATCTTACTTACCCCCTTTGGTCAGCCTCGTGAGTGCCTCGGCCACGGCGTCGTTGAAGCTCCGGTCGTGCTGAGCGGCCCACACCTTCGCGGCTCGGAGCAGGCTGCGCGGGATGCGGATTGTCGTCTTCACCTCCTCTTGGTCTTCCTTCACTGGCGCACCTCCGGGGTGAACGGGTGCGGCCACTGTAGCATTTGACGGCAGCGCTGTCGATGATGTCACGACGGCACAGTGGCCGAACGGCGAAGTCGGGTCGGCCCCACCCGGAGCTGTAGCTCGAGCGCGTCGCGTCGCCACTGCTCCAGCCACCCGTCGAACTCCGAGCGGCGAACCAAGATCTTCCCACCGACACGGTAGTGCGGCAGGCGCCACCGCGTCAGGCCCGCGACGTGTCGTTGGAGCGTGCGCAATGACAGGCGGGAATAGGCAGAGAGCTCCCGCAACGTCATCAAGGCGTCGTCGCCGACTGATGTACCGGCAGACGGGTTCAGTGGCACGGGAAAGGGTCCCGCTCCTGATGACCTCCCGCTTGGGCAAGACGCCCCGGACGTGCGCCGACGCCAATGACCTGCCGCACAATCCGCGCCTCTCGGGCCCCGCTCATTGCCTGGGCCAGCCCGTTGCCCTCGGCGACCCTTCTTCGTTGCTTCTGCGGTCCCGAAGTCGCTCTGGGTGTGGCGTACAGCTCACGCCGGCAGACCTTATCGGGCGCCACAGCAAGCCTGCGACGGGCGCTTCTGGTGCACGGTGACCCACGCGGGCGCTTTCCTGGGAGCATGGCTCGCATTGCTCACTCAGCTGGCTGCGCTGAGTCTTCTCGAATCGGCGAGACCGGTCAGGAGAGCCGCTCATGGTCAACGGCCCATAGCGAGCGCATGCCGGGCGAATTCCCACTCTCAGGAGGTGCGGCCCAGACCGCCGGGAAACGCACCGGGCCTGTGGCAAAAGGACGCGGGAGTACGTCCGCGACTCGCCGAACACTCGACGCGTATCGTTGGTCCCTGGGCACGATGCCTTGACCGGCCGCTGCGCACCCTCTCGGGCGAGATATGCTCCGTGGGCGCCCCACCTCGCGCTGTGCCCGCGTTTCGTGTGGGAGACCTTGACCGGGCTGCGCTGCCTTCTCGCCACATCTCCGAACAGCAGCATCGCGGCGTCCCGCGCGAGACCCTTGGCGCTGCGCCCGAGTCGGCGACCGCCGTGCCCGCGGGGAATTGGATCCCGCCGGCGTCGGCGAGGCCGCCGCAGCTCGACCTCCAGCCCGAGCTCCTCGGGCGTCTGACTCACCCTCGCCTCCGCAGATCGCCGTACGATACCGGTCGCCCCCTGAGCGTCAACACGGGACGAACAGGGCGGACCTGGTCCAGCGGCACGGGATCGAAGTACCGGCTGTCCCAGCTCCGGGTGGTCTCGACGCCGATCAGCCAGACTTCGCCGGGCGCCACGACCTCGTGACCCCATGGAGCGTGAGGTAGCGGCCGGCCCCGCGAGTTGTCTCATGGCAGGTGCGCTATCGGGGAGCCGCGCCCCGTCGACCCCCAGGCCGTCCGGCTCGAGGTCCACGACGTCGACCGGCACGGCGCCGATGCGCTTGAGGGACAGCCTGAGTGCCGCCCGGGCGGGGGCCTCGCCCAGGTAGCCGCGGTCTCGCGAGAAACGGGCGGCGGCCGGGGACACGTACGCGGCGACCAGCGCCTCACGCGCCACGGGCTCGTCAACCATGCGGTAAAGCCTGAGGGGGGCGCTCGGGGAGACGTTGAGGCGGACCACCGAGCATAGAGCCGGCACGATTACGGTCACCAGGCCCGTCGAGAGGACGTCCGGGCTCAGCGATTTGCATCATCTGGGGGCGGCCCTCAGCCGGCCCTCACGCTGAGACGGCTGAATCGCGTCTGCGATCGCAGAGGGCCGTCCACCAATCAATAGCCACGAGTACTTAGGGAGCATCCGGCCCTCGCCATTTATCTTGCGATCTCCCGACGTCCGCGCCGCCCGAGCCACTCCGCGACTCCATTCGCCCCGGGTTGGGTCCATGACGCGCCGCGCAGTTGGGACCGCTTGCACCCAGCGCTTTTCATCCGTCGGGGCTACAGGGAATCCAATTCGCGTACCAATCGAGCTCGAGAGAGCGCGCTACCTCGCAACTGCGCGCAAAATCGGACGGCGTGGAGCGGTACGTGCGACGGGAGAGAGGTGCCTAGGCCGGTCTACGCCGCTGCGAAACGCAGCGGTCTGCTGCGAAATTCCGCGCTGTGCGGCCGCCGCCGCCGGCGCATCGAAGAGTTCTTCGACATCGTGTCCACGGGACCTACATCAGGCCGCGGGTCGCGAACGACACCCACGCCCCTGAACCGTTCCCGACAATCACGTGGTCGTGGATCTTCAGGTCGACAAGCTGGGCAGCGTCGACCAGCTGCCGGGTGAGCCGCATATCCTCCCTCGACGGCGCCGGGTCACCGGACGGGTGATTGTGGATCAGGACCAGCGCCGCGGCGCCCTCGCGCAGCGCCGGGCCCAGCACTTCACGCGGCTGCACGAGGGTCGCGGACTGGGTCCCGGTCGACACCAGGTGTGCCATCAAGTAGTGGTTCTTGGCGTTGAGCAGGACCACCCAGAAGTGTTCCTTGTCGTCGTCCTGGTCGCGCAGCAGGTCCCGGGCGAGCTCGACCACGGCCTCCGGGGAATCGAGCCTGCGCGGGGATGGCTGCCCGACCTCGCGCACGACGGTCCATGTTGCAATCTTCAAACGGTAACGCTTCGTCCCCATTTTCTGACTCCGATGCGTTCATGGGTCGTGGACGGAAGGGTCGGGGCGCACGGTGGCACCCCGACCCCCGGTCGACTCAGAATGGAGCCTCGTCCCCGTTGCCGACTTGGTCCCCCGCGACTTCCACTCCGGAGTCCGCAGCCTCTCGCTGTGCGAGACTGCCGAGAGGGATGAGCCGCTGCACGTGGATCTCGGGGCGCGGCTTGTCGTCCGTCGGTTTGCCCGAGCGGATCTGGCCATCGACGTAAACCAGCGTTCCCTTGCGGAGCTGCGCCGCGATTCGCTCTGCGCGGGCGCCCCACACGACCACGCGGTGCCACTCGGTGCGGCGCTGACGCTGTCCGTCCTTCGTCCACACCTCGTGTGTGGCGACCCAGAGCCGGGCCAGTACTCGCCCGGCCTGGGTGTGGAGCAACTCCGGATCTCGCCCGAGGTTGCCGATCAGAACCACCTTGTTGACCATCGCTATTCCTCCTCCGCGGCGCGAGCGCGGGTTCCCTGGGTCTGCCCCGGCGCCGTCCGCGCGTTGCCTGGGCACTCTCCGTGACCGGCGACAACGGAGCCGCCGCCGGCCACCAGGTCCACCGCCCAGCAGCCGGACCTAGCGAATCAGCAACTTCTCTGGAGCCCCCTCTCACCCGAAGCCGGAGGGGGCGACAGAGAGCCAAATCCGAATCGCGCGCAGCGCCACCGCACGTTGTCCGGCCGCGCGACCGTTCCAGGCCCGTGACAGGCGCGGCGGTTTGCGCCTGGCGCGGTGCTTGGGTCGCGCGGCCGTCGGCGACGGCACGCGATCTGACAACGCGGAAGGGTGACGTGAACAGAGTGAGGAAGATCTGACCTTGGCCTGTTCGAGGTGAGCAGACGTGTAGAGACGGAGCGCAGTAGGAGCACGCCCACGGCGCGCGCCGTGGGCTACGTGAGCAAGCTCGTCCTCCTGCACAGGCTCGGAGGTGTTTGCGGGAGTCGCACCCTACCCGTTCCGTGGCTCCTCTCGCTCCGGCCGGGATCCGACCGCCGCTCCGCTAGCGTGACGCCGCCAGGCCTGAAACTCGCGGTCATCGTCGATGAAAGTCCGGAGCATCTGGACCACGAGGGGCCACACCTCGATGCTCTCTCCGTGCACGGCGCGGTAGTACTCCGCGTACCCGACGAGTGCCTCGTGGAGGTCGCCGGACAAGCGTCCGGCGAGCTTCACATGGGGGAGTGTCCGTACTCGCTTGAGCTTCATTGGCTGTTCGCCTCCTTGTAGGGACCCGGGAAGACGACGTCCTGTGTGACCATCACGTTGAAGGGATAGCCCGGCCGGATCTCCAGAGTCGGTGACACGCTCATGCCGCGGCGAATCAACTCCGCTGCGGTCGACCCGAGCTGCTGGCCGACCGCAGCCCCCAGTACGTTGCCGGCCGTCGGACCGCGGAAGTCCTGCCCGAACTCCGGGGTCTGGCTCAGCTGGACACCGGCGCTGATCAGCGAGAGGAGCAGGGCGTTGCCGAAGATGCGGAAGTAGTGGTTGTTGACCTGATCGTGGAACCCTGCTGCGCCCATGGCGTACGTCCCGGGCATCCCCTCTTTCAGGCTCAGGCTCGATCCGTCCGGCAGAATGAGCCGCTTCCAGGTGATCAGGACGCGCTCTTGGCCGTACACGATCTTGTGGTCGTAGAGACCCAGCAGTCGGGTGCCCTGTGGGATCAAGAGGTGCTCGCCGGTGTCCGAGTCGTAGACGTTCTCGCGGACCTGCCCGAGGATCTGTCCGGGCAGGTCCGAGTTGATGGCGCCTAGCATCACAGCAGGGATGATCGTTCCCGCTTTCACCTCGTACGGGGACACTGGCATGCGGACCGAGGCACGAAGGTACTCGGGCGGTAGATCGTTAGGCTTCGTGTCCACGCGCTGCGCGCCACGGGCATCGGAGCCCGATGCGGTGCTGGACATGTCCCTGGCCCGCGTCCGATCCGCCGGGATGACCATGCCCGTGGGCGCGGCCGCAGGGGCCTCGGGAGTCGCATGCCTCCGTGCGGCGTGGCCGGCCGTGCCACGCTCAAAGGCCGCAACGCTGA
>Ga0134111_10000752_pt1 | contig 10616 bp, 10 predicted proteins | sample 15_D_Rain_40_2_1_FD_94465 | JGI IMG/M metagenome (GOLD analysis project Ga0134111, IMG submission 94465) | Grasslands soil microbial communities from the Angelo Coastal Reserve, California, USA - 15_D_Rain_40cm_2_11112015 | ecosystem: Environmental > Terrestrial > Soil > Grasslands ...
ACCGTGCCGGCGCAGCTGATGGGCGCGGCCTCCGCCGACGTGCCGGCCGTGCAGCTGCTTGCGGGACCGATGATGCCGATGGCGTATCACGGCGAGCGGCTCGGCGCCTGCACCGACTGCCGGCGCTTCTGGGCCAAGTACCGCGCGGGCGGGCTCAGCGCCACGGAGATCCAGGAGATCGAGGGCAACCTCGCGACGACGGCGGGCACGTGCGCGGTCATGGGCACCGCGTCGACGATGGCGTCGATCGCGGAGACGCTCGGCATGGCGCTGCCCGGCACGGCGGCGATTCCCGCCGTGCACGCCGACCGGCTGCGCGCCGCGGAGGCGAGCGGCCGCCAGGCGGTCGCGCTCGCGGCGGCGAAGCTTCGCCCCTCGCAGATCATCACCGCGAAGTCCGTCGAGAACGCGCTCCGCGTGCTGCTGGCGATCGGCGGCTCGACCAACGCGATCATCCATCTCACCGCGATCGCCGGCCGCGTCGGCGTACCGATCTCGCTCGAGCGGCTCAACGAGATGTCCGACTCGACGCCGGTGCTCGTCGACCTCAAGCCCACGGGCCAGCACTACATGTCGGACCTGCACGCGGCGGGCGGCGTCGGCGCCGTGCTGCGTGAGCTGAAGCCGCTGCTGCACCTGGACTGCCTCACGGTCTCCGGCGAGACGCTGGGCGCGCGGCTGGCAGCGGAGCCCGGCTGGGTGGATCGCGCGGTGGTGCGGCCGCTCGACGATCCCTACCAGAAGCAGGGCGGCCTCGTCGCGCTGTTCGGCTCGCTGGCGCCGGGCGGCGCGATCCTGAAGCGCTCGGCCGCCGATCCCGCGCTGTTCGAGCGCGAGGGCCGGGCGGTGGTCTTCGCCTCGCTCGACGACCTCGCCGCACGCATCGACGCGCCGGACCTCGACGTGAAGCCCGACGACTTCCTCGTCCTCCAGAACGCGGGGCCCAAGAGCGGCTACGCGATGCCCGAGGCCGGCTACCTGCCGATCCCGGCCAAGCTGGCGAGAACGGGCGTGAAGGACATGGTCCGCATCTCCGACGCGCGGATGAGCGGCACCGCTTACGGCACCATCGTGCTGCACGTGTCGCCCGAGGCCGCCGTCGGGGGGCCGCTGGCGCTCGTGAAGACCGGCGACCGCATCCGCCTGAGCGTCGCCCAGCGCTCGATCAATCTGATCGTCGACGAGGCGGAGCTGAGCCGGCGCCGCGCCGCGTGGCGCGCGCCGACGCCGCCGCCGACACGCGGCTATGCCAAGCTCTACATGCAGTCCGTGTTGCAGGCCGAGCACGGCTGCGACTTCGACTTCCTCAGAAAACAGGAGCCGACAGCGTGAACCCCAAGCGCATCACCGGCGTGCTCTCGCCCGTCGTCACCCCGTTCAAGGCCGACCTCTCGCCCGACGCCGAGAAGTTCGTGCGGCAGTGCACGTGGCTGCTGTCGCAGAACGTCGGCCTCGCCGTGTTCGGAACGAACTCCGAGGCGAACTCGCTGGCGACGGAGGAGAAGATCGAGCTGCTCGACCGGCTGATCGCGGCCGGCCTCGATCCCGCGCGGATGATGCCGGGCACCGGCTGCTGCGCGATCACCGATTCCGTGCGGCTGACGAAGCACGCGGTGAAGCTCGGCTGCGGCGGCGTGCTGATGCTGCCGCCGTTCTATTACAAGGGCGTGTCCGACGACGGGCTGTTCCGGAACTTCGCTGAAATCGTGGAACGGGTCGGCGACTCAGGACTGCGGATCTACCTCTATCACATCCCGCCGGTGTCGAGCGTGCCGATCACGCTCACGCTGATCGAGCGGCTGCTCAAGGCGTACCCCGGCACCATCGCGGGCGCGAAGGACTCCTCGGGAGACTGGAACAACACCAAGGCGATGCTCGATCAGTTCGCGAAATCGGGCTTCGACGTCTTCCCCGGCGCCGAGACGTTCCTGCTCGCCGGCCTGCGCAGCGGCGGCGCGGGCTGCATCAGCGCCACCGCCAACACGAACGCGGCGGCGATCGCGCGCCTCTACGACACCTGGCGCGGCGCCGACGCCGACGCGCAGCAGAAGCGCCTCGACGAGATCCGCGGCACCTTCGCGAAGTACCCGATGATCCCGGCGCTCAAGGCCGCCATCGCCCACTGGTCGGGTATCGCGGAGTGGGCGACCGTGCGCCCGCCGCTCGTCGCGCTCACGAGGGAGCAGGCCGCGGCGCTCGTGAGCGATCTCAAGGCGCGCAATTTCGACATGCCGCGGTTGCGCGGGTAGACTCGACGGCATGGCCCTCGAGCATCCCTGGAGCGAGCCGCCGGCGGCGGCGCAGACGATCGAGGTGGCGTCCGGCGTGCGCTGGCTGCGCATGCCGCTGCCGTTCCAGCTCGACCACATCAACCTCTGGCTGCTCGCCGACGGCGCCGGCTGGACGGCGGTGGACACGGGCCTGGCCCTGCCGCCCACGCGCGAGCGCTGGGAGCAGCTGTTCGCTCACGGACTCGACGGCAAGCCGATCACGCGCGTGATCGTCACACACTTCCATCCCGACCACATCGGCAACGCCTCGTGGCTCACCGAGCGCTGGCAGGCCGACCTCTGGTGCACGCAGACGGAGTGGCTGGCCGCGGAGTATGCGCTGCGCAGCCGCGACGATGCCGACCTCGACCGCCGCGTGGCGTACTACCGGCGCAACGGCATCGCGGAAGAGGCGACGGCGAAGATGCGCGCGCGGGGCAATCACTACCCCGGGCTCGTGGGCGGGCTGCCCTTTGCCTTCATGCCGATCGCCGACGGCGAGACCGTGACCATCGACGGCCGGCGGTGGCGCGTGATCACGGCGCGCGGCCACTCGCCCGAGCACGCGTGCCTCTGGTGCGAAGACCTGCGCGTGCTCATCGCGGGCGACCAGGTGTTGCCGAAGATCACGACCAACGTCAGCGTGTGGCCCGAGCGCCCGCGCGAGAACCCGCTGCGCTACTACCTCGACTCGCTCGCGCGCTTCCTCCGGCTGCCCGCCGACACGCTGGTGCTGCCGTCCCACGGCCTGCCGTTCCGCGGCCTGCACCACCGGCTCTCCACGCTGGTGCAGCACCACGACGCGCGGCTGGCCGAGGCCGCCGACGCGCTCCTCGAGCCGAAGACGGGCGCCCAGCTCATCCCGGTCCTGTTCCGGCGCGAGCTGGACACCCACCAGCTCGGCTTCGCCATCGGCGAGACGCTCGCTCACCTGAACTTCCTCGAGGCCGAGGGCCGCGCGGTGCGCGCGCTGGGCGGCGACGGGATCGAGCGCTTCCACAAGCCCTGAGCCCGTTGTGACCACCGGGCGGCGCCGAGGACACTCGTCCACGCCAAACAGCGGGCGGGGCCTCGACCCCTCGGTTACCGGATGAAAATCCGAAGTACCGAGAACCGACGCTGGCTTTTGAGATGGGGGGCCCCGAAATGGCCCCCCAATACCCCCCAACGCTCGGACGCGCCCCGGGAAACCCGGGGCGCGCCTCGATAACCTTCAGCTGATCCCGAGCTCGGCTAGCTTGGCGTCGGTCGGCTTGCCCGTCTGCGGGTCCCAGCCGGCCATTTCGTAGTAGGTCTTACGCGCTGCGAGGAATTCGTCGGGATCGATCCTGGCGCCCTTGATGGCGCCGTTGCCGATGCCCTCGTGCATGCGCTGGGGCAGCACGTCGTCCGCCGGGGTGAAGCCCTCCCGGTTGTTGAACATGCGCGCCAGCGTGTTGTTCCGCTCGCCCACCTTCATCAGCTCGTAGAGGCTCATGTTCCAGCCGGTGACCGCGTTGATGTAGTCGATCATGGGGTCGAGCTGCAGGGTGTTCAGCGGCGCGCCCACGAAATCGCACATGCCGACGGAGTTGTAGGCGCTCCACACCTGCTGCGTCACGTAGAACGCGCGCACCTTCTTGGCGTCGAGCGTCATCGGGTCGAGCGGCTCGATCAGGCCGAGCACGCCCATCGGGTGGCCCTGGGGGTGGAAGCCGGCATAGAGCGGGTCGTGAGGCGCCTCCATGTGGTCGGCGCCCGTCGGCGAGATCGCGTAGGCGAGCGACAGGCCCTTCTTGCCGCGCGGGTCGTGCATCGGCAGCTCCTGGCCCTTCACGTGGAGCGCGAAGCGCTCGGCGCCCTTGCCGAGGCTCTCCGCCGCGCGCTTGACGCCCTCGGCGAGCAGGTCGCCGAGGCCCTCGCGCCTGCCGATCATGTGGATGAGCCCGATCACGGCGTCGGCGTTGCCCCACGAGAGGTCCAGGCCGCCCGCCATCTCGCTCGTGATGATGCCGTGCTCGTAGCACTCCATCGCGAACGCGCAGACGGCGCCCGTGGAGATGGAGTCGAGCACGTACTGCGCATGCAGCTGGTTGATCAGGGCCAGCGCGTTGAGGTCCTTCACGCCGCAGAGCGAGCCGGAAGCGGCCAGGGTCTCGTACTCGGGCCCGCCGTATTTCGGCGTCACGCCCAGCTCCTTCACCTCGACCTCGCGCTTGCACGCCACCGCGCACGCGTAGCAGGTGCCGCGGTTCACCAGAATCGTGTCGCGCATCTTCTGCCCGCTGATGTCTTTGGCGCCCTCGAAGGAGCCGTCCCGGAAGTTGCGCGTGGGCAGGATTCCGCTGGCCTCCAGCGCCAGCACGCCGCTGGATGAGCCCAGCTGGTGGAAACGGTCCTTGGAGCGGTCGTAGTTGTCCTTGAACCAGACGAGCTGCTTCTTCGCGGTGTCCTTGTCGGTGGCCGCCGGCGGCTTGCTGCCGCGCACGACGATGGCCTTGAGCTTCTTCGCACCCATCACGGCGCCGAGCCCGCCGCGCCCGTGGAAGTGTTTGAGCTGGTTCACGATGGCGGCGTAGCGCACGAGCTTCTCGCCGGCCACGCCGCACTGCAGCGTGCGCACGCGCTTGTCGCCCAGCTCGACCTCGATGCCGTCCTGCACGTCGCCCGAGAGCTTGCCCCAGTAGGGCGTCGCGTCGCGGAACTCGACCGCGGCGTCCTTGATCCAGACGTAGACCGGCGTCTTCGACGCGCCGTGCACGACGACGCCGTCCCAGCCCGCCGCCCGCAGCTCCGGGCCCCACCAGCCGCCGGCCTCGGACTCGCCGTAGCCGCCGGTCAGCGGCGACTTCGCCGCCGCCGTGTAGCGGTTGGTGCCGGAGAGCGAGAGCCCGTTGATCACGCTCGTCATCAAGACGAGCACGTTGTCGGGCCCGAGCGGATCGGCGCCGGGCTTCAGATCGCGCAGCAGCAGGTGCGCCGCGAGCGCACCGCCGCCGAGGTACTTGCGGTAGGTCGCCTCCGGGATCTCTTCGGCGCGATGGGTGCGGTCGGTCAGGTCGACGTGCAGGATCTTGGCGGTGATCGCCATACGCGGTGTCCCTCCCTGGAAAGTCGCCGCCGATGCTACTACCGACGCCGCGCTTCGTCTACCGGCGCGGGGCCTCCGTGCGGCTATTCTATGCGGCGCCACACGAGGAGGCCCGCCGATGAGTGCGACCCCGGAAGGACTGGATCCGACGATCACCCGCCGCGAGATCGTCTTCGAAGCCGACGTCACGTCGGTCACGCCGTTCCTGAAGGTGGCGACGGTCAGCCGCGCCGGAACCGGCCACATGACGTTCGCCTGCGACGAGGGCCCGAACCTCGGCGGCCTCGGCTCGGCGCCCACGCCGCTGATGTACTTCAGCGCGGCCCTTGCCTTCTGACTCATGACTCAAGTGTCCCGGTACGGGCACATGCTCAAGGTGACGGTCGGGCGGATGCGGATGCGCGTGACCGCGCGCTATCGCGTCACCGGCTCGGTCCTCGACGACACCGTCCAGGGGGAGATGCTGGGCGCCGACACGGTGCTCGAGCTCGACTCGCCCGATCCTCCGGACCGTGTGGCCCGCCTCGTCCGCAACGCCGAGCGCGGCTGCTTCGTCATGCAGGCGCTGCTGCGACCCGTGACGATCTCATCGGCCGCGGTTCTCAACGGCCGCCCACTCGAGCGCGCCTAGACTCCCGGCGGCCGTTGGGCCGCCGGGCTCGGCCTGTGGCTCGCGCACGGGGGACACGCGGGATAGGATCGACGCCATGGAGCCGCTCGTCGCCTACCTGCACTACCTCGCGATCGTCCTGATCTCGGGTTTTCTCGTCGCGGAGATGGTGGTGTGCCGGCCATCGCTCGAGGCCGAACAGGTGCGGCTGCTGCCGCGCCTCGACATCTTCTTTTTCTCGGCGGCGTTGCTGGCGCTGGCGACGGGACTGCTTCGGCTCTTCTACGACGCCAAGGGCGTGGGCTTCTACCTTCCGAACCCGTTCTTCGTCATGAAGATGGCGCTCTACATCGCCATCGCCACGCTCTCGATCAAGCCGACGGTCTCCTTCCTGCGCTGGCGCCGGCGGCTCGCGGAGTCCGGCGAGCTGCCGCCGGCGCAGGAGATCGCGACCGCGCGCCGGCTCATCCACGTGGAGGTGGCGCTGCTCGCGCTGATGCCGCTGATGGCCGTGCTGATGGCGCGCGGGATCGGCCGCTAACTGTGCCGACACCGGCCGCGTAACCCGCTTCGCCCCGGACGACGACTCCGGTATCATCGCGGCGAGGGCCCGCCGCGCGCGCGATGATCGCTCTTCGCCACGTCACCAAGCGCTTCGGCGGTCGCGTCGCCCTCGACGACGTCTCCCTCGCCGTCGAGCCGGGGACGACCCACGTCCTGCTCGGCTCGAGCGGCGCCGGAAAATCCACGGTCCTGCGCCTCATCCTCGGTCTCCTGCGCCCCGACGCGGGCGAGGTCCGCGTGGAGCCGACCGCGCCCATGGGCTACGTCGTCCAGGAAGGCGCGCTCTACCCCCACCTCTCCGCTGGGCGGAACGTCGTGCTGCCGGCGCGCGCGGCCAACTGGAGCGCGGAGCGCCAGGCGGCTCGTCTGGACGCCCTCGCCGCGCTGGTCGGGCTCGAGCCCGAGCTGATGGCGTGCTACCCTCACCAGCTGAGCGGCGGCCAGCGGCAGCGCGTCAGCCTGATGCGGGCGTTGATGCTGGATCCGCCCGTGCTCCTGCTCGACGAGCCGCTCGGGGCGCTCGACCCGATCACACGCGCCAGCCTCCAGGCGCAGCTCGGGCGGGTCTTCGGCGAGCTGCACAAGGCCGTCATCCTCGTCACCCACGACGTGCGCGAGGCCTTCGTCTTCGGCTCGGTGATCACGCTGCTGAGCCACGGCCGCGTCGTGCAGCAGGGAACGCTCGCCGATCTCGCGCAGCGGCCCGCCGACCCGTTCGTCACCGAGTTCCTGAGCGCCCAGGCGCCGCCGCCGGAGATGGCGCGGGAGCTCCGGCTGTGACGCGGCGAGGCTCGATCGCGGCCGTCGGCGGAGTCCTGATGGCGCTGCTGGTCTGCGCCGCGGCGGCGCCCGCCGAGCCGCCGCGCATCCGCGTGGGCTCGAAATCGTTCACGGAGAGCTACATCCTGGCCGAGATGGTCGCGCAGATCGTCGACGAGACGGGCGAGGCGCGCGCGGAGCGGCGGCTGGGGCTCGGCGGCACGGGCATCGTCTACGGCGCCCTGGCCAGCGGCGACATCGACATCTATCCCGAGTACACGGGGACCATCGCCCAGGCGATCCTCAAGGAGCCCACGCTCGCCTCGGTCCAAGCCATGCGCACGCGGCTCGGCGCGCGCGGACTCACGCTCGGCGTCGCGCTCGGCTTCGACAACACCTATGCCCTCGCCGTCCGGCGCGACGCGGCGGCGCGCCTGGGCCTGCGCACGATCGGCGATCTCGCGCGCCATCCCGGGCTGCGGGCGGCCTTCGACCCCGGCTTCCTCGACCGCGGGGACGGCTGGCCGGGGCTCCAGCGTCAGTACGGCCTGCGCTTCGCCGAGGTGCGCGCCATGGAGCACGCGCTCACGTATCCCGCGCTCGTGAGCGGCCGCGTGGACGTGATCGACGTCTTCTCGACCGACGGCCAGCTCGCGCGCCTGGACCTGGCGCTGCTCACCGACGACCCGCGCTTCTTCCCCGACTACAGCGCCGTGCTGCTCGCGCGCCGCTCGCTCGCCGAGCGCTTTCCACGCACGTGGGCGGCGCTCCAGGGACGTCTCGGCGGTCGGATCGACAACGCGACGATGGCGCGCCTCAACGCGCTCGCGGATCTCGAGCGCCGATCGTTCGCGGAGGCGGCCGCGACCTTCCTCGGGCGGTCGAGCGCCGAGACCGCGCGGCGGCCGGCCCGGGAGCTGGCGACGCTGACCCTCGAGCACGTGTGGCTGGTCGCCGTCTCGCTGACGGCGGCCGTGCTGCTCGGGCTGCCGCTCGGCATCCTCGCCGCGCGCCGGCGGCGGCTGGCGCAGGCGGAGCTGATGGGCGTGGGCGTGATCCAGACGATTCCCGCGCTCGCGCTGCTCTCGTTCATGATCCCGCTCTTCGGCATCGGCCAGCTGCCGGCGCTCGTCGCGCTGTCCCTCTACGCGCTGCTGCCCATCGTGCGCACCACGCACGCCGCGATCAGCAGCCTCGATCCGCGGCTCGTCGAGATGACGACGGTCCTCGGGCTCCGCGGCTGGCGCCGCCTGGCCTGGATCGAGCTGCCGCTGGCCTCGGTGACCATCATGGCGGGGATCAAGACCGCGGCCGTCCTCACCGTGGGCACGGCGACGCTCGCGGCGTTCATCGGCGGCGGCGGGTACGGCACCCTGATCGTGACCGGACTCGCCCTCAACGACGTCGGCACCATCCTCACCGGCGCGATTCCAGCCGCGATGATGGCGCTCGTCATCCACGCCGCGTTCGAGGCCCTCGACCGTGTCGTGGTCCCGCGCGCGCTGCGCGCGGCGCCCTCAGCGTCGAACTAGCGGGCCGGCCTCGAGCCGCTCGTGCAGCGCGCGGCAGGCCGCGACGACGTCGGCGTCGTAGCCCGGGAACCACGCGGCCATCCACTCCGGGCGCTCGAAGAACGCCAATGGCGGCCGCCCCGTGCGCCGGATGGCGCCGCGCCGCACGAGGCCGCTGGCGTTGATGAAGCTGACGTCGGTGAGCAGGCGGCCCGGCGCGGCGAAGCCGGCCGTCGCCGGCGCCAGGCGCCGGATCTCCGCGAGGCACTCGGCGACCGCGCGCAGACAGAAGACGTGCGCCCGCGACCGCAGCCGCGAGGGCAGCGCCGCGAGCACCTCGCGCATCGTCAGGCCCGTGAAGATCGTGTCGTCGACGACCGCGAGCGACGCGGCTTCGGGCAGCGCGCCGAGCTGGCGCGAGAGCGGCGCCGGAGCGGCGAGCCGATAGCCTCCGTCCGCGTCCTCCTCGCGCCAGACGTCGACTCGCCAAACGCTCGGAAACCAGCCGGTGCGCTCGTGGACCTGCGCGGCGACGGCGGCGCCGGCGGGGCCGATCGCCACGACCGCTCCGAACGGCCGATGCCCGCCCTGCTCGATCAGCGCGGCGATCTGAGCGGCGGGCGTGAGCACGACCACGCGGTCCGGCTCTCGCGCCAGCAGGGTGAAGAGCACCCGCCCCAACTGTCGGATCGGGGCGTCCTCGCCGTGCCGAGCCAGCTCCTCCGAGAGATCGTCGTGCACGTAGAGCCGGCGCGGCGTCGGCGTGCCCATCGTCACGGGGACGCCGCGGGTCGCGCCAATGCCAGGCCGAAGTGATCGTGCTCGTCCGTGTACCAGGCGTCCAGGGCCAGCCCGCCGTCGGCGAGCATCGCTTCCGTCGAGGCGCGCGTGAACTTGTACGAGCTCTCGGTCCAGATCCCGTCGCCCTCGTGGAGGTCGAGGACCATGTCGAGCTTCGGCAGGTGCACGCGCTGCGGCGCGGTGGCGAGCAGGTGCATCTCGATGCGGCTCGCGGCGTCGTCGTAGAAGGCGTGGTGACGATACGCGTCGAGGCGGAAATCGGCGTCGAGCGCGCGGTTGACGACGGCGAGGATGTTCCGGTTGAAGGCCGCGGTCACCCCCGCGGCGTCGTCGTACGCGGGCTCGAGGATGCTGCGCTCCTTGACGAGATCGACGCCGAGGAGCAGCCGGCCGTCGGCGCCGAGCAGGCGGCCGATCTCCCCCAGCAATGCCGCGCGCGCGGCCGGCTCGAAGTTGCCGATGGTGCTCCCGAGGAAGAGCGCGAGCCGCCGGCCGATCGGCGCCGGGACGTGGACCAGGTCCCGCTCGAAATCGCCGATCACGCCGTGGACGTGCAGCCAGCCGTAGTCGCGGGTGAGGCCGCTCACGGCGTCGCGGAGGCCGTCGCGGCCGAAGTCGATCGGGACGTACCGCACCCCGGCGGGGGAGCGGAGCGCGTCGAAGAGCCAGCGCACCTTGCGGCACGAGCCGGGCCCCAGCTCGACGATCTCGTCCGGCGCCGTGCGCTGCGCGACCTCGCCGGCCACCCGCGAGAGCAGGGACGCCTCGACGCGCGTCAGGTAGTACTCGGGAAGCTCGGTGATGCGCTCGAAGAGCCGCGCGCCGATCTCGTCGTAGAAGTACTTGGGCGGGATGGAGCGCGGCCACGCGCTCAGCCCGCGTCGCACGTCAGCCTCGAGCATCTTGACGAAGGCCGCGTCGTCCGCGTGGACGTCGAACCGGCAGCGGGCGGGCCACACGTCAGCGCGCCACGGTCCGGAAGCCGGCGAAGACGTTGCGCCGCTGCCGCTTGAAGAAATTGCGCCACGTGC
>Ga0134111_10000812_pt1 | contig 10157 bp, 6 predicted proteins | sample 15_D_Rain_40_2_1_FD_94465 | JGI IMG/M metagenome (GOLD analysis project Ga0134111, IMG submission 94465) | Grasslands soil microbial communities from the Angelo Coastal Reserve, California, USA - 15_D_Rain_40cm_2_11112015 | ecosystem: Environmental > Terrestrial > Soil > Grasslands ...
CACGCTTTCATGAGTGGCGTGTCCAGTGGTTCGCGAATAATAGGTTCCGTGTCCTCCTCTGAGTCTCACTGGCATTCTTTGATAAAAGGCTTGTCCAGTGGTTCGCGGATAAAAGGTTCCGTATCCTCCTCTGAGTATCAGTGGCATTCTATGTTCCAAGACCTGCCATGCAAAACCGATTCGCGGGGCGAGCGAGTTCTGTCCTTTGCCATAATTCGCAAACGTATTACTCGTATGTATTACTCCCGGCGGAAGATCGCTTGAGAAATTTGAAGCAACGATATACCCGTCGAGACTCCCATCCGGTGATGGGTTTTTGTCAGCTTTGCTGAAATCGAAGCTGGAGTTCCGCCCGAGCCGGTCACCAAATTGACCGAAGCGTTCGTAACGCAACCCAACGTTAAGGGTCACTGATCTACTGATCCTGTAGTCGTCTTCTGCGAAGGCCGACCCCTCCCATGCTCTGTACTCGCGATCTGTCAGTCCGAACACATCGAACGAAGCAAAAACATTGCTGTACGCCGTGCCGTTGCCGGATGCGTTGAGGCCGAGCAAGAAATCTGGCCAGCTGAGAAAGTGTAGGAATGACCCGAGGCCCACGAGATTGACATTGTCTTGATATCTCGTTATTGATCCTCCAAATCGCATGGTTTGAGTCCCGCGAGTAAAGCTAAGAATGTCATTAAACACAAAGCTGTTTTGCGTGATTCTTCGTGGAAACCCTGACGCAACACTGATAGAGCCAAGAATGCTCAGGCTGGGCAGTTGGTTGTTTTCGCTCATACCACCCTCTGCGACGCCGACGTCCGACCACTTGAACGGAGTAATCGCGTCAGTACGCGTTCTTGTACGAACATACGCCACTCGCGCTTGGTTCAGCCAGCTACTGGTTCGTGCGTAAGTGTGTTCGAGAGAAAAAACTCTAAAGCCCGAGTCGCTGGGACTCGGAAAGCCGGGGATGTTACCTGACGCGTTTAGACCGTTGCCAGGGAAGGTGACGGTTTCGCTGTCATTTGAGAGGAAAAGCCGTCCAGCGAATCGGCTCCTTGCTGAAACATTGTAATCCACGTTGGCTAATACCTGGCTTTCCGCGAACTGGCAAGGTTTTGTAAAGACAGAAAGGCCCTGCACGGCGAGAGGCTTCGAGCGGTCAATGATTTGTGGTGTTGGAATCAAGAACCTTCCATCGGGAAGCTTGAAGTTCAAAAGGGCCAGGGCAGCATGCCTCCAAACAGCTTCCCGAGAGCCGTCGCAGACCTGTCATTTGTCAAGGGCGGGGTCAGTAAGGTCGCCGTGCAAGCAGTTCTGGCCTGGCCAGCGGCAAGTCCGTTGATTTGACGCGTCCCTTGATACGAGCCAAAGAAAATGAGTTTTTCCTTCTTAATAGGCCCACCCAACGTGAATCCAAACTGGTTTTGCTTCAGGTCCGGGCGCTGCTGGTGAGTTTCGTTCAGAAAAAACTCGTTGGCGTTTAGCACGTTGTTTCGCAAGAACTCGAAAACTGTACCGTGATACTTGTTGCTGCCGGCCTTCGTGATTACACTGATGTTGGCCCCCGCATAGCGCCCAAAAGCTGCGTCATAGAGACCTGTTTGCACTTTGAATTCTTCGATCGTATCCGGGTTAGGAATCGGAATTCCGCCACTTCCGGATGAACTGCCTTGCACGTCGCTCACACTGATCCCGTCCAGTTCGAAGTTGTTGTCATAGGATCGCGCTCCGTGCACATAGATCCCGTCATTAGATTTGGCGATCTGCGGCAACGCCGTTTCGCCGAGCCCGAGCTCTCCTGCATTGAAGACCCCCACGACTACTCCAGGAGAAAGTCCCGTGATCTGCGCGAAGTTTCTCGTGACCAACGGGAGGCTGGTCACTGCGCCTTTGCTGACTACTCGTCCTAAGGCTGAGCTCTCGGTCTCAACCATCGGTGCATGCGAAACAACCTCGGCGCGCTCGATTCGTGTTGCAAGTTGGAGGTGAAGTTCGAGGCGAAGTGTTTCAGTTACCGTTACGTGTATGGCTTGAAGTGTGAGCGGTTCGAAAGCGGATCTTTCTGCACGTACTTGGTATGTGCCCGGCGGCAGCAAAAGGAAACTAAACCTTCCGCCTTCGTCAGAGGTCGCCGACCTGACCTCACCGCCACCTTCCTTAGAGAGGCAGACGATTACGTCGGGGAGAACTGCGCCTGAAGAGTCGAGCGTGAAGCCTGTCACAGCGCCTGTTGATCCCGTCTGGGCACAAAGTCGGTTTGCAGGCCCCAAACTAATTGCTAGCATTCCGAGCTGAGCCCACAGACACCACCGTCCCCTCTGACCGGACACGTTTAAGCAAAACATTTCTAAGCCCCACAGTTAAAGCACTGGCGCTAGGTCAACCGCGTGGAGTTAGCTCTCTGTTTATTACTATAATCTATCCGTCAGATAGAAACTCGGCGGTCGTGTAATTTCACCTGTCAGTCTTGACAGGGTAAGGTGGACAGTTTATTAACGAGACTAATTGTCTGCTGGCTTGGCGAAGCCAACTCCCAATTACGACCCGCAGAACTTGACGGGAATTCGGAGAGTGTTTATGTGCTGCGCTCAGTTGCCGATAGGGCCGCAAGTGCCCAAGTCTCCTTATGCCGACCGAAAAGGATTAGGACCCGGGCGACGGTGGCGGTCTGGAGCTTGGCAGGCATCGACAGCCTCCGCAGTCATTCTTCTTTTAGCCTGTTTCGTGTTCCAGGTTAGGGTCAACGCGCAGGTCAAAGGGACTCGGCGAGTCCTTCTCCTCACTGACCTTGGTACTCCCGCATCACCAGGCTTTACAGAGATAGAGAAAGCAGTCTTCGCTGGTCTGCAGAAAACTCCATACAGAATTGAATTCTATGACGACAGCCTGGAAGTCACCTTGTTTCCGGATCGTGCTTCAGAACCCGGATTCGGGGAGGAATTCCTACACAAATATTCAGGCCACAAACCGGATGTGATCGTTACCGCAGGGTATGAATCCCTGAAGTTCATTGCCGGCGCGCACGATCCGATCTTTGCGGATACGCCGGTGATCTTTTGCGGAATCATAGAAGACCCACGGGAGCTACCAAAGCTCGACCCGCACTTTACCGGTGTTAGGAGTGAACCAAAGCCGGAAGAAACCCTAAACGTAGCTTTGCACCTGCTACCCCAAACCAAGCACGTGGTGGTCGTGGGCGGCATGGGCGAGTTTGACCGCCGAGTGGAGGCTATCGCCAAACAGGGCTTTCGCAATTACGAGACGAAATTGGATTTTACGTATCTCACCGACTTGGCGATGCCTACGCTGCTGGAACAACTACACCACCTGCCGAGCAATACGATCGTCTTCCACACTTCAATCAGCCAAGATGCAGCAGGCGAGCGCTTCGTAGATTCAGCTCAGTCTGTACCCTTGGTGCTTGGTGCCGCGAATGCGCCGGTGTTTGTTATGGACGATGTGGATTTCAGGGCGGGAGCTGTGGGTGGCGACCTGGTGAATTGGACGGACGATGGTCGTGTCGCAGCGGACATGGCTGTGCGGATTCTCAATGGAGAGAAGCCGCAGGGTATCCCCATTGCAATAAGCCAAGACGTTTACATGTTCGATTGGACTGCCATGCAGCGTTGGGGGTTAAAGGAGAGCAAATTGCCTCCCGCCAGCGTCGTGGTCAACCGACCTACAAGCCTCTGGCAACTGTATAAGCGGTATCTCTTTATAAGCATTTTTTTGATCCTGGCGCAGATGCTGGCCATCTTTGCGCTCCTCTGGCAACGGTCGAAGAGAAGACGGACGGAAGTCGATCTGGCTCGGACCAATGATCAGCTTCGCTTGGCGATGGAGGCAGGCAAATCAGTTGGATGGGAATTTGAGCTTGCGAGTGAACAAAACCGCTGGTTCGGTGATCTACGAACCATGTTCGGCATTCCCGCGAATATATTTTTAGCGCAGGTTGGGGACTTTTCCCGTTTCGTCCACCCAGAAGATCGCGAACGGGTCTCGAAAGCGATAGACCAGGCCAGACAAAACCGCGCGCCTTACAGTGAGGAGTTCCGCGTCGTTCGGCCGGATGGAGCCACACGATACGTTGTCTCCAAGGGTGAATTCGAATACGGCCCCAATGGCGAAGCTCGAATGATGCGCGGTATGGCCGTAGACATCACTGAGCGCAAGCAGGTAGAGGAAGCGCTTAGGAAGTCAGAAGAAAAGTTTTCGAAGGCCTTTCGCGAAAGCCCTCTTGGTTTCACAATTACCAGTATGAACGATCATCGTTATATCGAAATCAACGAAACGTTTGGACGCATTACCGGATGGAGCCGCGCTGAGATGATAGGCAGGAGTGCGTTCGATGTGGAAATCTGGATGGATCCCAATCAGAGAATCGAATTCATAAAACGGCTCCTAGTGGAGGGCTCGGTGCGAGACCTAGAGGTCTCCTTTCTCACAAGAAACGGCCAGGTCCGTACGGCCCTAACTTCGGCTGAATTGATTGAAATTAATGGAGAGCCCTGCGCTCTTTCAGTGGTAGCCGACATCACTGAGGCTAAAAAATCTGAAGAAGCAAGGCAGGTGTCCGAGAGTCGCTTTAGCCAATTTTTTTCGACTTTGCCTGCATACTGCTACATGACTTCAGCAACGGGAGAAATCGTCGATGTGAATCCCGCAGCATGCGAGGCCCTCGGTTACAACAAAGAAGCACTTCTGGGCAAACCGTTGTCCGATGTCTATGCCCCCGAGTCAGCCTTAAAGCTCGTTAGTCTGCTTGAAAAGTGGAAGACGACCAACAAGTTATACAACCAGGAAATGCTCGTCCTCACGAAAGAAGGGAAGCAAAGAACAGTGCTTGTCAACGCGGGGGCCGTGAAAGACGCTCAGGGCAATGTGATTTACATAGCTTCTATCCAGGAGGATATCACGGAACACAAGGAGACCCTGCAGAAGCTGAGGGAGAGCGAAGAACGCTTCCGGTTGGTGGCAAACGCAGCTCCCGTGATGATCTGGATGGCTGGTCCGGACAAACTCCGTACTGATTTCAACCAGCCCTGGCTGAGGTTCACGGGTCGCTCCATTCACGCGGAGCTGGGAAACGGCTGGGCGGAAAATGTTCACCGCGAAGATTTGAGCCTCTGCCTGGAGACTTATACGAACGCCTTTGACCGGCGCGAACCCTTCGAGATGGCGTATCGGCTCCGCCGTCATGACGGAGAGTATCGTTGGGTTCTTGATCTAGGAGTGCCAAGATTTCAACAGGATGGTTCCTTTGCGGGCTACATCGGCTCATGTATAGACGTCACTGACCATAAACGGGCTGAAGAGTCGCTGGCCGACATGAGCCGCAAGTTAATCGAAGCCCAAGAGCAGGAACGCACCTGGATCGCTCGAGAGCTTCACGACGACATCAATCAGCGAATTGCCTTGGTCTTGGTCAATCTAGAGCGCTTGCAAGGAGATTCTCCATTTGCGCCTGCCACGACGCAACGCATGATGGAAATCCGAGAACAGCTCTCAAGTCTGGCGAGCGATGTGCAAGCTCTATCGCATCATTTACACTCTTCGAAGCTGGAGTATCTGGGCCTCGCGACAGCGGCCGCGAGTTTCTGCAAAGAGCTATCCGAGGAGCGCATGGTGGAGATTGAGTTTAGCTCAGAGGGCGTTCCAAAGCAGCTACCTCGGGAGATCGCTCTTTGCCTTTTCCGCGTTTTGCAAGAAAGCCTCCAGAACGCGGTCAAGCACAGCGGGGCAAAACACTTTGAAGCGCGGATCAAGGGGACACCGAACGAGTTGCAGCTAACTGTGCGTGACTCGGGAGTCGGGTTTGATCCTGACGAGGCAATTGGGGGTCGCGGCCTGGGCCTTACGAGCATGAAGGAACGCCTGAAACTGGTCCACGGCAGACTATCGGTTGAATCGAGTCTCTCTCAAGGGACTACAATTTGTGCCACAGTGCCTTTCAGTTCTGGCGCTAGGGCCGCGGGAGCATAGGCCAGCCGAAATGGGCTTCCCGAAACCTTTCCAATGTGCTGCTTAGGAGCCAATCGGATTCATCAATATGGGACTAGCAGGCCCGAGCTTCCGTATTCAATCCAACTCTCGCTCTGTGCGCTCTCAAGACCTTGCTAGTTGGCTTTAAAGCCTGGTGAGCCAGAAAACAGTGAGGCTCTCCAGCTAGCCTCTCTTCCCTGTAAGAAGTGACAGTTGAACGCTCGAGACACATACCCCAACCTTCGCCAATAAGGGCTGTTCAGGCGTGGCCAGCAATTTTGCTCTGGCCATCAGACCGCCTGCAGGCTGGAACGCAGGCGGCAATTCGATCGTTTCGCGTGAGGACCACATGATTGCGAGAATCCTAAGAAAACGCCCAATGATGAATCTAAGATTTGTATATGCAGCGGTAGCTTTGCTTGCCGGAGTCTTAGTCCCAGCCACGGTTTTTGCCCAGTCCGATTCTTCAAATCAAAACGTGCAGGACTTGCGCAAGCAGCTGGATGAACTGCGGGAGCAGATGAGCAAGCTACAAACGCGCCTTGGCGAGCTAGAAAGCAAGGCCTCGGAGGCTGCTACTGCCCCGACAGCCCCGTCTGCCCAGCAGCAGGGAACCATTCAAAGTAACCAGCCTCTGGCTCAAGCTGCCCCTTCCAAGCAGGTGGGGGAAGCTACAGCAACCTACACAACATTTTCGGAGGATGGCGTTGCGGCAGCCCGTTTCGATAATGTTCCCCTCGATCCTAAGTACAAGGGTTTTTTCCGCTTGCCAGGAACCCAGACCATCCTCAAGATCGGCGGATACTTCAAGACCGACTTCATCTACGATCTCAAGCCTGCAGGAAACGCTGAGTCCTTCATCCCATCTTCGATTCCCATCCCCACTGTGGTCGGCGTGAACAACTCAACTGTGTCGGTCCGCCCGACGCGTTTGAGTCTGGACTTCAGGATTCCGAGCACAACACTCGGAGATGTACGGTTCTATGTTGAGGGCGACCTTTTCGGAACTAACGCAACTACCCCGCGTCTACGTCATGCCTACGCGCAGGTAAGAAACGTTCTGATTGGTCAGACGTTTTCAAACTTCATGGACCCGGATGGATTCCCAGATACTCTCGACTTTCAGGGACCCAATGGCATGGTTAGCATCCGAAATCCTCAGTTGCGCTATGGTTTTGCGTTGACGCCCAGCACGACATTCTATATTTCCGTGGAAAAGCCTAGCTCTGACATAATTTTCAAGACTCCGCAATTCACATCCCAACCCAATGCTCCGAGTCCGGATGGAGCGATCCGTTTGCGTCAGGAATTCGACCGGGGACATTTCCAGGTCGCGGCAATATTTCGTTCCATCGCGGCCTTTGTTCCAACCACTCCGACGCCGAATACGGATTCTGTTTTTGGATGGGGTGTGAATGTGTCCTCTGGAGTGAAAACATTCGGCAAGGATAACGTGATCTTTGCTGTCGCTTCCGGGCACGGAATTTCACGGTATCTCCAGGACACATCCGGACTGGGAATTGATGCAGAACCAAAATCGGCCACGAGTTCGAAGGCCACTCCCGCGGTGGGAGTCGAAGCTGCCTATCAGCACTATTGGTTGAAGAATTTGCGCTCCAGTGCGGTCTACTCCTACGCCGCAGTGAACAATACTGCCTTCTTCGCGTCAGCGACTCCAGGGACGTACAACCACGCAACGTACACTGGTTCCAACTTGATCTGGAACCCCTATGGGTCCCTCAATATTGGGGCCGAGTTTCTCTACGGCTGGGCGATGGAGCAGAGCGGGTTAAAAGCAAATGCGCCGCGCATTCAATTCAGTGCGAAGTATAGCTTTGTGAAAGTAGATGCAGACCGGTAACAGATCTCGGTCCGTTTGCGTTGGCTCCCAAGAAGAAAATAACACCCAATGGGTTTACAAAGCTCGCCATCCGAAAATCGTGTGTAGGTTTGCATCTCCCCTGGGTTACGCGAATGCCGAGGTCTTAACGAACGCAGTACTCGAATTGATTGGAAGTTCACCTTCCAGGCCTCAATGGTGCGCCTTAACATTCGATCATATACAGGAGGTTGATTACGTCGCCGCCAAGAATGCTCATGAAGTTGGCCGACAGCCTGGAGACCAAGCGCGTGAGGCTGGTACTTGCACACATATCTGCCGAGGTCGAAGCGTTCCTTTTGAGTATGGGGGTTCTTTTCAACACTAGAACCAGACGACATGTCCCCGGACGCGCCGACTAACACGGTTCGCCATGTTCGTTTGAGCGGGCAGCTTTAGGTCGCTGCAAGTTCTGCCAGTTTGCTAAATCCCCTGATGCGTAGATCCCCAACCAGAGAGGCGAGAACAATGGCGCGCCTAAAAAGAAAGGAATATGAAAAAGAGCTCAGTCGGCTGCAGGCCGACCTCTGTAACCTTCAAGATTGGGTCAAGCATAAAGGGTTGCGTGTGATCATCCTTTTTGAAGGGCGCGACGCGGCCGGGAAGGGGGGCACCATTCGCGCAATTACCGAACGTGTGAGCCCGCGTGTTTTCCGAGTCGTAGCTCTGCCGAGCCCGTCTGATCGCGAAAAAAGCCAGATGTACTTTCAGCGCTACGTGCAACATTTTCCGGCAGGTGGGGAGATCGTAATCTTTGACAGAAGCTGGTACAACAGGGCTGGCGTGGAATATGTCATGGGTTTCTGCACGCCCGAGCAACACCGGAGGTTTTTGCAGCTGTGTCCGATTGCCGAGAAATATATCGTAGACGGTGGAACGATCCTCATCAAGTATTGGATGGAAGTGGGCCAGAAAGAGCAACAACGTCGATTTGAGGCTCGCATTAACGATCCCCTTCGGCACTGGAAGCTCAGCCAAATGGACTTGCAGTCGTTTCGACGCTGGTACGAATACTCTCGAGCTCGTGACGCCATGCTTGCGGCCACCGATACGAAACATGCGCCATGGTATCTTGTTCGCTCTGATGACAAAAAGAGAGCTCGGCTCAATTGCATTTCTCACTTGTTGAGCCTGATTCCTTACGGCAAAGCTCCGCGGAAAAAGGTGAAGCTGCCAAAACGCAAAAACAAAGATGCCTACAACGATCAAGCCTCGCTGGAGGAAAGACGCTTCATCCCCGAAAAATACTGATTTGCTGGCCTCCCATCAGGCCAGCCTGGCCATGCTCTCGCCGCATGACTGTGTACATCGATCTGTCGTTATGTAGACAGGGTGTGCCGGGGTATCTGTTAGCTTCACCACCTCGCGCAAGCCAAATTGGGGGCAACCCCATGCCGTCATCAGACTGCACTCGTCGTGGCGGCCAATGTCTCATACGTGTGCACTGCCAGCTCGAGATTAAAGTGCATTCTCTCGTGAGCGAGTACCTTGCCCAATGAAGACCTCTGCACTACTGACATAACCTGTGAGTTGAGCCCGACCAGCCAAACGGACACGCCTCGCTCTCGCTGCTTCTTTTCGCCTTCAGTCAACATCTTGAGCGCAGTGTACTCGAGATCAGGCACGTTGCTGAAGTCTATTGCCACGACCTGCGGTTTCCATTGCTCGACCAGTTGTCTCATTTTCTGTCCAATAATTTCTGCATTAGCGAAGAAAATTCGTCCTTCGAGTCTCAACAGCAACAATCCGGAAAAGATCTCATCGGCGGGATATTCCTTTGAGAGGGGCCGAAAAACGTTGGTCCCTGGCTTGCGGCCAAGCACATAAACATGGGGCGTTGCTAGCTGATAGGCAAGTCCTAGGAGTGATACCAGGATCGCCACAATGATGCCCTTTAGGGTTCCAAGCAGGACGACTCCAGCAAATGCAGTCAATGCCCAAATGAACTCGGTTTTTCTGACGTTGAGAATTTCCGCAAACTCTTTCGGGTGAATGAGTCCGATCGAGTAGACAATGATCACCGCCGCCAGCGTGGGTTGCGGCATCAACTCAATCAGAGGGGAAAGAAAGAGCATTGTTGCCAGCACGACCCCGGAGGTAACCAGTTGTGCGAATTGACTGCGCGCTCCTGCAAGTCGGTTCACTGCGGTCTGGCTTGTGCCGCCACCAGCGGCCATGGCGCCAAGGAAAGCGCCGCCCACGGTTGCCAGGCCAGTTGCTAGAAGCTCTCGGTTGGCTCGCGGAGGCGACTCCTCAGCTCCAGCAAAGGCTCGCCCAACAGCGATTGTTTCGGTAAAGCTCATTA
>Ga0134111_10000833_pt1 | contig 9979 bp, 8 predicted proteins | sample 15_D_Rain_40_2_1_FD_94465 | JGI IMG/M metagenome (GOLD analysis project Ga0134111, IMG submission 94465) | Grasslands soil microbial communities from the Angelo Coastal Reserve, California, USA - 15_D_Rain_40cm_2_11112015 | ecosystem: Environmental > Terrestrial > Soil > Grasslands ...
CGCCGCAGCCGCCGAAATATTGAGGCAGATCGCGTGACCGAGAAGGAGACGCTCGAGCTCTACGAGAAGACCGGCGCACTCATGCACGGCCACTTCCGACTGACCTCCGGCCTCCACTCGGACGTCTACCTCCAGTCGGCGCTCGTCCTCCAGTACCCCGAGCACGCCGCCGCGCTCGGCGCGGCCCTGGCCGCGCCCTTCCGTGACGCGGGCGCGGCGACGGTGCTGGCCCCCGCGATCGGCGGCATCCTGGTGGCCCACGAGGTGGCGCGCGCGCTCGGCGTCCGCGCGCTCTTCACGGAGCGCGGGACCGGTGCGATGACGCTGCGCCGCAGCTTCACCCTCTCGGCGGGCGAGCGCTGCCTGGTCGTCGAGGACGTCATCACCACCGGCGGCTCCACGCGCGAGGTGGTGGAGTGCGCGGAGAAGGCAGGCGGCGTGGTCGTGGGCATCGGCGCGCTGATCGATCGCTCGGGCGGCGCCGTGCGGTTCGCGCAGAAGCGCGTGGCGCTGGCCACCGTCCAGGCCACCACCTGGGCGCCCGAAGAGTGCCCGCTCTGCAAGACCGGCAGCGCGGCCATCAAACCGGGCAGCCGGAGCTGATCACTCCCGCAAAGGCGCTCGGCCGCGAGCTTCGGGAGGTCGAGGACGGCGACGCGGCTTGACATCGCCACCCCTCGGCGGTAAGAGGACGCCATGAAGCCCGCGCGTCCTCTCCTCGTCCTCGCGGCGGTGGGGCTCATCCTCATGCCGAGCTCGGCGTTGGCTGGAGGCCGGGGTGGCGTAGTCGTTATCGCCCCCCGTAGCAGCGTCGTCATTGCTTCGCCCAGCACCGTGGTCGTTCGTACAACGCCGAGAATCTTTGTGCCGAGGACAGGGGGCGTGTTCGTCACCGGTACCTCCCCGCACCACTTCTTCCCGCACCACTTCTTCCCGAGGTTCGGGACAGGGGTGATCGTGTCCAGCCCCTTCTTCCCTATCGTCGCCTCCGCGCCTCCTGCCATCGAGTCCTCGCCGCCCGTCGTCTATGCCCAGCCGCCGCCCTCCGTGAGCGTGGCCCCGTCCCCGTTGCCGACACCGTCCCCGTTGCCGACACCAACGGTCATCGAGTATCCGACCGGGTGGTATCAACTCCGCGGAGATGGCGTCACGACCCCGTACGCGTGGGTCTGGATTCCGAAGCCACCGCCAGCTCCACCAGCCGAGGCGCGACCGACTGCTGTCCCTCCTGCTCCGCCGTCCACAGCGCCGGGCGGACCGCGCACGGTGCCGCCTGTGCAGTCGCGATCGTCCGAGTCCTCGGGCAAACTCTACCGCTGGACCGACGAGCAGGGCGTGGTGCACTTGACCGATCGCCTGAACAGCATCCCGGAGCGTTATCGCTCCGCGGCGCAACGGTGGTCGTAGGAAGGCTCGCGGCCTAGACAACTCTCGGGCGTCAGACCGTTGCGCGCAGCGCCCCTTCGATCTCGACCGCCGAGTCACCTTCGGGGATCGGGATGACGCCACCGACGCCCGCCGAGAAGGCGTCCAGGGACCCCAGCGAGACGTCGAGCGAGTCAGGGCCCAGCACGACGCCCGACGATCCCGCCACCCGCACGCCTTTGAGACTGCGCCGGTCTCGAAGCCCTGCCGCCACGTCGAAGACAAGCTCGCGAAGCGTGACGCCGCTCGGGACCTCCACGATCCCCGGACAGTTTACCGGACCCGACACACCGAAGAGCCTGGTCGCGCTCTGACGCTCACGGGCATGCCCACCACAGCCCGCGGCGATCAGCGGAGGAACCGCGGCGAGAGTCTCGACGTTGCTGACCACGGTCGGCTTCCCCCAGAGCCCCGATTCGTGAGGACGCAGAGGTCGCGTCCTCGGCGACGCGCGCTGGCCCTCGATCGATGGGAGAAGGGCCCGCTCCTCTCCCCGGACAAACCCGCGAACCCCCCGCCGGATCTCCACATGGAAGGAAAACGCCGAGCCGAGAATCCGATCACCGATAAGGCCCACTGCTCGAGCCTTGGCGCAGGCCCGAGCCATTCGCTCAAGCGGAAGACGCGCGGCTCCGTTGATGTGGATAATGCCCCGGTTGGTTCCGGCCGCATAGGCAGCGATCAGTAGCCCCTCGAGGACACGGTGCGGGTCGCCCTCCATGAGGTGGCGGTCCGCGAAGAGGCCGGGCGCCCCCTCTTCTCCGTTCACCACGAAGTATCTCGGAGCGTCCGACGCGTTCCGGCAGACCTCCCACTCCGCGGCGCCGGCGCGTCCGGACGCTTTCACCTCCTCGAGGACATCCTCTGGGGTCTGACGGTCCAGGACATTCGCCAGTGCGGAGTAGCCGCCGCCGACGAGGGCGTCATCGAGGCTGTCGGGATGGAGGTGACCGCATCGCTCCATGATCAATCGACGCTGCCCCGCGAAGAACGGGTGGCGAGACGCCGGAGGAAGGCCTCGCCAACCCTCGTCGTTCCAGGCCACTCCCGTGAAGCGCGTCAGCGGCGGCGCGCTGCCCACCAGTGCAGAAAGCAAGTCGGGAACGGTGTCCTTCGTCAGATGTGTGAAGGTCAACCGGGGCCAGCCGCCGCGCTGGACCTCGACAACGATTCCCGCCGAGCACATCCCATGGCAGGCCCCGTCGAGAACTTCTGCGTCGAGCCCTCGCATGGCCGCCAGCAGCCGAAGCGCCTTCAGCATCTCCCCGGCGCCCAGCGCCTCGCCGCACGAGCCGCCCTGAACCAGGAATCGGAATTCGGGCCGCTGACGGATTCGGGCCTCCGCGTGGGAGCGGAGATAGGCCAGACGCTCCTGCGCGGTCCGGCCGAGGGCTCGAATCTGGGGGAGCTCGGAGGCTTCGACATCCCCCTGCCACGGGCGCCGGGTGCGAAACCACATCGGCAGACGCTCGACTGCGGCCGAGGTCACCCGGCCATGAGAGGCACCGTCGACTTCGAGGACTGGGGCCAGCGAGCACATCGAGAGGCACTCGGCTTCCTCGAGCGTGAGCCGTCCGTCAGGCGTGGTGTGTCCACGCGCGATACCCAGGCGGTCCTCGAGGGCACGAAGATGATCCGCGGCGCCGGCCAGACGGCAACTCAGACCGGCGCAGACCCGGACCAGGTGGCTCCCTGGCTTGACACGGCGGAACGTCGAGTAGTCGGTCGCGATCGCGCACGCCTCGCTCGGGGAAACTCGAACGTGCTCGGCGACGGCGGTCAGCGCCTCTGAACTCAGCCAGCCCTCGGTCTCCTGGACCGCCAGCAGGGCCGGGAGCAGCCAGGTGCGTTCCCGAGGAAATCCCGCGAGACGCAGCCGAACTGAGTCGTCCATTGCTCAGGTCAGGAGCTGCACCTTCTCCGCCACACTCCGTGTCGGCACGATATGCCGCTTCAGCTGGAGCTCGTCAGGGTTGAAGCCGAGACCTAATCCGATGAGCTGAGGCAGGTGCAGGATCGGCAAGCCGATCGGCGCTCCCTTCTGGGCTTCGGCCTTGGGCTGGCCGCCGTCGAGGTTGAGATGGCAGAGCGGACACGGCGTGACCATACAGTCGGCGCCCTTGCCCTTCGCCTCGCCGGTATGCGCGGCCACCATCGCCATCGAGTTCGGCTCGTTCGCCGTCAGGATCGGGAACCCGCAGCACCTACCCTTGCCGCCGAAGTCCACGACCTCGGCGCCCACCGCCTCGATGACCCGTTCCAGATATTGCTTCCGTTGCGGCTTGCCCTCGATGATCGCGTCGGGCCGGCGGATGTAGCAGCCGTAGAACGGCGCGACCTTCAAGCCCCGAAGCGGGCGCCTGACCGCCGCTTTGAGCCGTTCCAGCCCGTGTTCCTCATGAAGGATCCAGAGCAGATGCTTCACCGTGACCGTCCCGCAGTACTCGAGGCCCTCGTCGGCCAAGAACTCCCGATTGATCCGCTCGCGATACGCGGGGTCCTCCCGCAACTTGATGTTGGCCTGGCCCATCACCCCGGTGCACGTGCTGCAGATCGTCATCACCGTCGACAGTCCTCGCTGCTCGGCTTTGGCGAACGTCCGCGCGTTGATGGGGTCCGAGACCTCGCGGCTGAGCACGCCGGCGCCGTTGCACCCCACGTCGGTCAGCTCCTCGAGCTCGAGGCCTATCCGCGCCGCCACCTTGACGGCGGATGGATAGAGCTCGGGGCAGCCGCCCCGCGATACACAACCGGGGTAGAAGGCGTAGCTCATGACGATCTCCTCTCGACCTTCTCGAAGATCCGGCTGATCCGCTCGGCGCCCGGCCGCTTGGGATGACGGTAGGGAGTCGGCAGCTTCCCTCGCCGGAGCGCCCGCCAGGCGACCGGCAGGAGATCGAAGATCCGCCGCACCCCCCAGGTCTCGAGCGCCAACCGTCCCTCATCGAGCCATCCGCTCTTTTTGACCGACGCGGCGAAGCTGTCGTAGTGCCGGGCGACTTGAGGATTCCCGGTGCCCGACTTGATTCCCATGCCGACCGCCGCATCGCGGAGATCCATGATGCGGTGGGTCGGGTCGATTCCCCGTGGACAGTGCTCGTCCGCCTCGAAGCAGTGCACGCAGTCCCACATGCCTCTCGGCTCGCCGATCGCCCGCAAGCGATGCGCGCGCGCGCCATCGCGCGGATCGAACACGAAGCGGTACGCCTTGGTGAGCGCGGCCGGGCCCAGGAAGGTGTTGTCGAACGGGATCACGCTACACCCTTCGTCACAGAGCCCGCAGTAGTAGCACTTCATCGCGTTTCGGACGGGCCGAAGCTGCTCGTCCGAGAGGACGTGCTCGCGCTCGGGCTGGGAGACGGTCGGCTGGAGCCACGGTTCCACCGCCTTGATCTTCTGCCAGAGCAACTGGTCCACGTCATAGACGAGGTCCTTGAGGACGCGCACGTTGCGGATCGGCTCGACCGTGACCTCGCCCTCCTTCGTCCGGGCGGAGGCGACACGCGTCATGCACGCGAGCCGCCCACCCCGGTTGATCCTCAGGGTGCACTCGCCACAGAACCCTCGGTTGCAGGAAGCGCGGAAGGCGAGCGTCCCGTCGAGCTCCTCTCGGATCTTGATAAGGCCGTCCAGGACCGTCGCGTCCTCGGGGAGCTCGAGCGGGTACGGCTGGAAGGTCGGCTTCCCGCCCGCGTCGGGATCGTGTCGGTAGACCTTGAGTGTCGCTTGCATCAGTACCGTCTCCCTTCCGGCTTCCATCCGGTGATGACGACCGGCTTGGAGGTCATCGCGGGTCCGTCGGGTCGAAAGGACGCCACGGTATGCACGAGCCACCGGGCGTCATCCCGCGCCGGACGATCCTGGCGCAAGTGAGCGCCGCGGCTCTCCTCTCTGAATCCGGCGGCGGCCGCAATGACTCCGCCGACGGTCAGGAGTGACTCCAGCTCCAGGAACGCTATCAGCTCGTAGTTGTAGCGCCGCCCCTTGTTCGTGATCCCGGCCCGTCGGTGCCGCGCGCCGAGGTCGTGGATCTCGTTCGCGGCCTCCTGAAGGCCGGACGCGTCCCGCAAGGGACCGACGTGCCGCCGCATCAGGCGCCCCAACTCGCTGCGAATGGCTCCCGCCCTCTCCGGACCCGTCGATCGGTCCACGATTTCGGCGATTCGGCGCCGCTCGTCCTCCAGCTGCGCGTCGACCGCCCTCGCGGATCCCGGCCCCTGCTGCGCCGCCGCCAGACCGGCTCGCTCGCCGAAGACCAGGGCTTCCAGGAGCCAGTTACCCCCGAGAGCGTTGGCGCCGTGGACGCCCGTGGCTCCGTCCCGACTGACGTGGATTCCGCCCATCGTGCGGTGCGCCACCGGCCGCACCGGAACCGTTTCCTTGGCGGGATCGACTCCGGCCTGCGTCTTGACGATGTGACTGGTCAACGGAAGCTGGCGCTTCACCTCGTCGCCTTTGAGGTGCCGGAGATCGAGGGCGACGAACTCGGCACGTCCGCTCACGATTTCTTCTTCCGCGGCTCGCGCCACGATGTCGCGCGGCGCTCGCTCGCCGAGGGTCGGTGCATACTTCAGCGTGAATCGCTCCCCGCCGCCGTTGACCAGGTGCCCTCCCAGCCCGAGGAGCGCCTCCGTCAGGATCATCCCGCTTCCCCGGATCCCGAGCGGATGAAACTGGACCATCTCCATGTCCATCAAGGAGGCGCCCGCTCGGTACGCGAGCGCCACGCCATCTCCGGCGACTCCATAGGCCGCCCCCGTGGGCTCGTAGACGCGGGCGCATCCGCCGGTCGCGAGCACCACGGCGTTCGCCGCAAAGGCTTCGACCGCGCCCGAGGCGAGCTCGATCGCGACGACGCCGACACACGCCCCGTCGTCGAGGAGCAGTCGCGTCACCACCCACTCCTCGTAGGCGCGAATGCCCGCCTTCAGGACTTGCTCGTAGAGCACTTGAAGGGTCGCATGGCCCGTCATGTCGTCGACGAAGCACGCACGCGCGCGAGTGGCTCCGCACAGGCGTCTGGCATCGAGACGGCCGTGCGCGTCCCGGTTGAACGGGACCCCCCAATGGTCCAGCGCGATCACTGCGCGAGGCGCCGCCCCGGTCAGAAGCTCGACGACGTCCTGGTCACCCAGGTAGTCACCGCCCTTGACGGTGTCCATCGCGTGGAGATCCGCGCGGTCCTCGGCGTGTAGCGCCGCGTTGATCCCCCCTTGACTGGTCCCTCCGTGGGTCCGCAGCGGATGGACTTTGGAAATCAGCGCGACATCGCTGCCCCGTTCGCTGGCGGCCAGGGCCGCCCGCATCCCGGCGATTCCGGCGCCCACGACCAGGACCGAGTGCTTCGGCATCTGGTTCCCTCTTGGTCTGGTGTTTGCCCTGCGGCGTCTGTGCTGCGGGGATGCTACCGCCGGCCGCCGGCAAAGACAATCCGCCGTGTCGCCACTGCTTCCCCGCCTGCATTGACAGGGCGAGCCGGCATGCTAACGTAATCGCCCACGAGACGGCGACACAGGAATTCACCTGGTCGCCTGTCTCGGCCTGAGACTCGGCCGCGGGGGGGAACCAACGAGTCGAACCCTCCGTCGGCACGTCGGAGACCTGAGCGGCGACAACAATGAGGCGCTTGAGAGAAAACCTGCTATTTCGGTTCTCGGCCGTCAGTTTCGTGGTGATGGCCCTCGTCGCAGTGGTCCTGGCGATCGCCCTGGCTGACAAAATCCGGTCGGACGCTGTCGATGCCCTGGTTGCCGAGGCTGTCGGTCATGCGTCGGGCCGCGTCCTTACGGCAATCACCCCGAGTGACCTTGAAGTGCCGATGACCGGCGCGCGGTACCAGAGGTTCCACGAGTTTGTGCAGCGGTCTCTGGTCTCCGACCGCACCGCCCGGGTGAAGCTTTGGGCGGCGGACGGCACGGTCATCTACTCGGACGATCCTGCCGGAGTGGGCCTCAAGTTTCCCGAGAACGAAGGCCTCCTCAAGGCGCTGCGCCGCCAGAACGCGACGAATGTCAACCGCCCTCAAGACCCAGAGCACGTTCTCGAGAGACACCTGGGCGCACTGCTGGAGGTCTACACGCCCATCATCTTCCCGGGCACGGCAGAGCCGAAGGGCGCCTTGGAGATCTACCAGCACTACGCCCCGACGGCACAACGGATCGATGACCTGTGCCGTTGGCTTTTCCTGTCGATCGGTCTGGGCTTTGTGATTCTCTACGCCGGCTCGGTCTCGATCGTCTGGGGTGGCTGGAGGACTATAAAGCGACAGCAGGGTGCCTTGAAGGAACTGACCATGCTGGAGGAGCGAGAGCGCATTGCCAGGGAGATGCACGACGGCCTGGCGCAGCAGCTCGGCTACCTCTACATCAAGATTGGACAGCTGGAGATGGGCGCTCCCTCCGAGCCTGCCTCGCTCATCGCGGAAGAACTCCGCGGGGTCAAGAGGGTCGCGGCGGCGGCATACGGGGAGGTACGCCAGGCCATCTTCGGCCTGAAAATGATGGTCTCTCGGGACCTCGGGCTGATCCCCACGCTCACCGAGTACCTCCACGAGTTCAGCCAGGAGACGGGGATCTCGGTCGAGCTGAAAGTCGCCGATGAGGCGACGACGAGACTCTCCGCCCACGCGGAGGTCCAGCTCATCAGGATCATCCAGGAGGCCCTAGCCAATATCCGGAAACATGCCCACGCGAAGCGGGCATGGGTCATCTTTGAGACGGAGGGGGATAAGGCCAAGATCACCGTCCAAGACGATGGCCGGGGCTTCGATTCACGGGACGCGGCGCGACTCTCCCGGGCCTCCTTCGGCCTTCAAAGCATGCGCGAGAGGGCCGAACTGGCAGGCGGGACGTCAGCGGTGGAGTCCCAGCATGGAAAGGGGACATCGCTGATCGTCCGACTCCCGATAGACGAACAGGAAGTCGCCTCATGGAACCGATAAGGGTTCTCCTGGTCGATGACCATGCCTTGTTCCGCTCCGGAGTGGCCGGGCTCCTGCGTGGGCGACGGGACTTTGAGGTGGTGGGAGAGGCGCACAATGGCGACGAGGCCTTGGAGAAGGCCAAGGAGCTGATGCCGGACCTCATCCTGATGGACATCTACATGCCGGGGATGTCCGGCGTGGAAGCTACCCATCGGATCAAGCGGGTCCTCCCCTATGTGAAGATCGTCATGCTCACCGTCTCGCAGGAGGACAAGGACCTCTTCGATGCCATCAAGGCGGGAGCGCACGGGTACCTCGAGAAGAAGATCTAGCCAGAAGCCTTCCTGCGGATTCTCCGCGGGGTCTTCCAGGGGGAGGCCCCAATCTCCCGGTCGACGGCCACCAAGATTCTCGACGAGTTCGCCCGTATGTCCCGGGCCGACCGTGAGAAGGCCCGTCCCGAAGAGCAGCTCAGTCCAAGAGAGCGGGAGGTCTTGACGTTTCTGGCGACAGGAGCGACGAACAAAGAGATTGGCTCGGCCCTTGGGATCGCCGAGAACACCGTCAAGAACCATCTGAAGAATATCCTGGAGAAGCTCCACCTGGAGAATCGGGTCCAGGCAGCCACCTTCGCCCTGCGGTCAGGCCTGACGCGGCGAGAGAAAGACCAGTAGCGCTAGCCCTTCCTAGCTATCGTTCTCGTAGTTTCACGTCCGAACGGGCCACCGACGAGTGGCCCTTTTTATTTTGAAAATGGCTCGCCCGATCTCTACACAGCCTGAGCCCTTGTCCCTAGAATCGCTAGCGTCTCAGATCGAGGTCACGTTGAGGAGACGCTCACAATGCATTTACTGAAGCACCAGTGGAGTAGGCTGGCACGCACCGCATGGGCGAATCGGCAGGAGATCATCAAAGCCGGGCTGGGCCGGCGCGACCTCTTCAAGATGGGTCTCCTGACGAGCGCGGGGTATCTCGTCGCGAAGAGGGGCCTGAGTACGCGCGCGGCTTATGCGGACGACGACGACAACGTCTGTAGTAGCCCGCCGACACGAGCCTTCTATGATCTGCTCCCGACCCCGCGCGATGGGACCATGAAGATTCAGACGCCGACCACGCTCACTCCAACGCCAACGGCGGCTCCGAACACGGCCGCGGGTGAAGGCCGCAAGATCACGCATCAGGCGTTCACGCAGTTTGCGCCTCAGAAGTTCTACGCGGTGACTCAGAGGGCGGGGTACGTGAGCGTGTCCCCGGACCTTCCACTCCAGACCCTCTGGGGCTTCGCGATCGGCACCCCGACCGAAAACAAGCCGATCGATGTACCGGGACCCGTCTACGTGGCCCATTACGGAAAGCCGATCCTGGTCCGCAACTTCAACCAGCTGCCGGCGCAGGATAAGAATGGCGGCTTCGGGTTGCCGTCGGTCAGCACTCACCTGCACAACGGTCACACGCCGTCGGAGAGCGATGGCAACCCGTGCGACTTCTTCGAGCGCGGATACTTCTACGACCAGCACTACCCGAACGTCCTGGCGGGCATTAACTCGACCCACCCTGGCACCGGCGACATCAACGAGGCGATGAGCACGCTCTGGTACCACGACCATCGCGTGGACTTCACCTCGCAGAACG
>Ga0134111_10000843_pt1 | contig 9954 bp, 5 predicted proteins | sample 15_D_Rain_40_2_1_FD_94465 | JGI IMG/M metagenome (GOLD analysis project Ga0134111, IMG submission 94465) | Grasslands soil microbial communities from the Angelo Coastal Reserve, California, USA - 15_D_Rain_40cm_2_11112015 | ecosystem: Environmental > Terrestrial > Soil > Grasslands ...
CACGGGCACGCAGTTCGTGCAGGGCTCGCTGTTGTGGGACCGCGCGACGGGACGCGTGCGAACGGCGCCCGGGCCCTCGCTGGAGCGCGCCGGGGTCGCGGGGCGGGTGTTCCTCGACCAGAACGGCAACGGGCGACTCGACCCCGGCGAGCCACCGCTGCCGGGCGTGCGAGTGCGGGTGGGAACGCAGAGCGCGGCGGCCGACGCCGGCGGGGTGTTCCGCGTGTGGGACGTGGTGCCGTTCGAGACGATTCTCGTCTCGGTCGATTCGCTGAGCCTGGCTTCCCCGCTCACCGTTCCCGCCTATGGCTCGGTGAGCGTCGTGCCCGGGCCGAACCGGTTCACGCTGCTCGACGTCGCCATCGTGCAGGCCGGTGTGGTCGAAGGCCGGGTGGTCGCCGACGGACACGGCGTCCCGGGCGTCCCGTTGATCTTGCAGGAGCGGCGGACCGGCGCGCGGCGCGAGATCACGACCTTCAGCGATGGCGGCTTCTACGTGATGGGCGTCAAGCCGGGGGACTACGATCTCACGGTGGACCCACGCGCCCTGGAGGTGTTAGGGATGGAAGCGGTGCCGGTGCGCGTCACCCTGACCCCGACCGCCACCGGTGTCGGCGCCACCGGGGTGGAGGTGCCGCTCAGGCCGAAGCGATAGAGCGGATCACGGTCTCCAACTGCGAAAAATCGAAGGGCTTCATGAGCACCGCCGCGCCGGCTTCCTGCAGCAGGGCGGCGGTCTCGGGTGCGAACGTGTCACCCGTGGAGAAGACGAGCCGGCGCACGAGCCGGGGGTGTTCGGCGCGCAGGCGCGCGAGGAACTCCCGCCCGCCCATCCCGGGCATCCGCACGTCGGTGACGATCACGTCCGGCGGCGTGGCGTCGCGCCCCAACCGCGCCAACGCCTCCCGACCGTCACCGACGCCGTGCGCCTCGAAGCCGCGCCGTTCCAGGAAGGTGACGACCGCATGCCGCAACCCCGCCTCGTCGTCGACGACGAGAACCTTGAGCGGCGTGGCGGGAGCGGTGGTGCGCTCCGGCAGCGGGGCCGCCGGCCGCTGGACCGCGCGGGGGTCCCGGGGTATCGCCACCGTGAAGGTCGCGCCGGCCCCCGGCGGGGACTCCACCCAGATGCGCCCGCCGTGGTCGCGCGCGATGCCGTAGCAGATCGAGAGACCGAGGCCCGTGCCGACGCCTTCGGGCTTGGTCGTGAAGAACGGGTCGAAGATTTTCGTTTGCAGGTCCGGTGGGACCCCCGGCCCGGTGTCCGCGCACTGCAGCAGCACGTTCTGGTCGTCCACGCGCGTGCGCAGCACGATGCTGCGCGGCGGGGGGACGCTCAGCAACGCCTGCTCGGCGTTGATCAGGAGGTTGAGGAGCAGCTGCTGCATCTCGGAGCCGTTCGCCCAGGTCTTGGGGTTGCCGGGGTCGAGGTCGAGCGAGACGAGGATGTTCAGCGTCGAGAGATAGTAGGAGCGCAGGGCGAAGGTGCGTTGCACGACGTCGTTCAATTCCACGAGGCCGCGCTCCCTGCCGCCGCTGCGCGCGAACGCGAGCAGGTTGGCGGTGATCCGGCCGATGCGCTGGGCCTCGTCGCGGATCATGCGCACCATGTCGCGCTGCTCGTCCACCAACTGGTCGAGGAGCAGGGTCTCGGCGAATCCGGAGATGATCGCGGCCGGGTTGTTGATCTCGTGTGCCACACCGCTGACCAGCTGGCCCATCGCCGCGAGCTTCTCCGCCTGCTGAAGCTGCGCGTCGGTGCGCCGTTGCTCGCTGACGTCGCGCACCAGCGCCAGGACCTTGGTGATCTTCCCGCCCTCGCGCACGGGGGCGTAGATCACGCTGGTCACCCCGGGGCTGCCGTCGCCGTGCGTGAACGGGACCTCGAAGCGCCGCACGTCGCCGGTGAACGCGGCGTCGAGATTCGCGCGCATGTGGGCCGTGGCATACTGATCGAGAGACTCGAACACCGAGCGCCCGGGCGGCGTCCCGGGTGGCCCGGTGCCCCCGCCGCGCGCCGAGGGGTTCTGCTCGAGGACCCGGCCCTGCGGGTCGAGGACGATGATGGCGTCGGGCACGGCCTCCATCAGCGAGCGGACGTTGTGCTCCGCGGCGGCGGTGGCGGCGAGCGAGTCCATCAGGGATCGGGTCTGCGCGGCGACCTCGCGCTCGAGCAGCGTGGCGTAGCGGCGGTCGGCGCGGAGCGTGTAGCCGAGGCGGAGCGCGAGCAGGCCGCCGGCGAGGACGATCAGCCCGGCGACAACCGGGCGGGACCAGGGCGCGTGCGGAGCGACCAGGTAGGCGACGGCGGCGGCGGCGAGCGCAACCACGGACGTCGCGACGAGGGAGCGGGGCAGCCAGCCGCGGGGGATCACGGGGACCTCTGCGGCAAACCTAACGGCGGGGCGGAAGGCGAGGGAGGGCCCGGCTCATTAAGTTTCGGCCGCCATGAGCCGGCTGGGCTGGATCGACGCCCCCGAGGTATCGCGCGCGCAGTGGCCGGACCTGGCCACGTTCGCCGCCGGCGCGCGCCGGGAGGGCCTCACGCGCGTCCTGCTCTGCGGGATGGGCGGCTCGAGCCTGGCGCCGGCCGTCCTCGCGCACGCCTTCGGCGGTGCGGCCTTCGATATTCTGGACAGCACCGATCCCGGCGCGGTGCTGGACGTCGAGCGCCGGCTTCCCCTCGAGCGCACGCTCTTCGTCATCGCCAGTAAATCCGGCACCACCGTCGAGACGCTCGCGGCGTACCGGTACTTCGCGCGCCGCGCCCCCGCCCGACAATTCGTCGCTGTCACCGATCCCGGCAGTCCGCTGCAATCGCTCGCGCAGCGCGCCGGGTTCCGCTCGGTGTTCGCGCATCCGCCGGATGTCGGCGGCCGGTATGCGGCACTGACGGTCGTGGGGATGCTGCCGGCCGCGCTGCTCGGCGTGGACGGGGCGGAGCTGCTCGCGCGCGCGCGGCAGGTGGACGTGGAGGCGGCGCGGCGGTTCGGGCGCGCCGTCGCTGCCGCGGCGCTGGCGGGCCGCGACAAGCTGCTGCTGCGGCCGCCGCCGCCGGTTGCGCGGCTGGCTGACTGGGTCGAGCAGCTCGTGGCCGAAAGCTCGGGGAAGGAGGGGAAGGGCGTGATCCCCGTCGTCGGGGCCCCCGCCGCGACGCCGGATGTGCAGACTGTCTCGGAATTCTCCGGCGACCCGCTCGACCTCGGCGCCGAGTTCTTGCGGTGGGAATACGCGACCTGGGCGTTGTTCGAACAGCTGCGCGTGAACGCGTTCGACCAGCCGGACGTGGAAGCGGCCAAGGCGTTCGCGCGCGAGCCCGCGGCGCCGATGCCGCCGACCCTGTCGCCGGCGCAGCTGCGTGGCGCGGCCCGGCCCGGCGACTACGCGGCGATCCTGGCCTACCTGCCGCCACGCCCCGCCGTCGCCGCGACGCTAGAGCGGGTGCGCGCCGCCTGGGGGGACGCGCTGAGCTGCGTGGCGACCACCGCGTTCGGCCCACGCTACCTGCACTCGACCGGCCAGCTCCACAAGGGCGGTCCGAACACGGGGCTGTTCCTGGTGGTGACGGCGGACGATGCGGAGGACGTGGAGATCCCCGAGATGGGGCGCAGCTTCGGGGGACTGAAACGCGCGCAGGCCGTGGGGGACGTGCGCGCGCTGCTCGCAAAGGGGCGCCGCGTGGCGCACGTCCACCTGTCGAATCCTGAGGACCTCGGGCAGCTCGCGCGGTTCTAGTTCGCGGCCTCGATCCTCAGGGCGCGGCGCGGCGTCGGCAGGCGCTCCTTGGGGCGCACGCTCTCCCAGATCTCGGCGTTCAGGGTCTCTTCGTCGGCGGCGTCAGGGCGCGCCAGGTCCCGGTCGGGGACGCGGGAGCGGAACGCGGTGGGGTTGCGCTCGTCGAGCCGCCACCGCGCCGGCAAGGCGGTGTAGCGGGCGGAGTCGGGCCGCGTGTCGAACGCGTTCCACAGCGGCGCGGCCGCGGCGTCGTACTGGCTGAGCGGGCCGATGCCCAGCAACATCCCGATGGTGCGCACCACGGAGCTGGTCGTGTAGAAGGTGCTGTCCACCACGCCGCGGCGGGCCCACGGCGAGGCGACGACCAGGACCGAACGGTGGGCATCCACGTGGTCGGGGCCGTTTTGGGCGTCGTCTTCGAGCGCGAACAGCGCGAGCGAGCGCCACGCCGGGGACCGCGACAGGCGCGCGACCACGCGACCCAGGGCGAGATCGTTATCGGCGACCATTGCACGCGGCGTGAGGGTGCCGGCGCGGCGGCCCTGGGTATGGTCGCGCGGCAGGTAGAGCACCACAAGGTCGGGGAAGCGGCCCTGGCGATCCCAGCTGTCCACCGAGTCGGCGAACAGGCGCGCACGCGTGGTGTCGGCCACGGCGAGGTCCCAGCCGGGGTAGTTGGGCGCGGTGATGCCCTTGAGCCCGCTGATCTTCGACTCGTAGTGGTGAGCGGAGTCCGCGTCGGTGAACTCGCCGAAGTTGACCACCCACAGCCCCTTGCGCCGCGCCGCGTCCCAGAGATAGGCGTCGCGCGGGTTCTTCACGTCCTCGCCGTCCTCGAGGTTGTCGTTGCGGCGGCCGCCGTACGCGGCCGGCCAGGTCTTCTCGTTGTAGTCGCCCGCGAAGGCGCGCGTGGACCACTGGTGTCCGTCGGCGCTGACCTCGCCGTCCACGTAGAAGTTGTCGAACAGCACGCCGCGCCGTGCCAGGGCGTGGGCGTTGGGCGTGACGCTGTCGTTGAAGATCGCGAGCGCCGCATCGCCGTTCCCGGCGGCGACGTCGCCGAACACCTGGTCGTAGGTGCGGTTCTCGCGGATGACGTACACGACATGGTGAATCGCCGGACGGCCGGACAGTCGGACGGTCGGACGAACGCGCGGGTTCGAGTAGGGGCTCAGCGCGTACACCTGGCGTGTGAACCGCGCGAGTCCGGCCGAGTCGGGGACCGGGATGATCGACACCGAGCCGGTGATCACGTTGCCGATGTACTTGCCGTCGGCGTTGGCCGCGGAGCCCTGGCCCTTGCCGTTAGCGACGTAGAGGGTGCGCCCGTCGGGCGCCACGGCCACGGCGGTGGGATACCACCCGGTGGGGATCAGGCCCGCGACGCGCATCGCCGCGGCGGAGAGCCGGACCACCGCCACGGCGTTGTTGCCGGCCATGGCCACGTACAACGTCCGGCCGTCGGGCGCGAGGGCGAGCGCATTGGGGTCGCTGCCGACCGGCGCGCGGGGGCCGAGGGCGACGGTGAGCTGTTCCCGCACGCGACCGGTCGCGAGATCCAGCCGCGCCACCCCGTTGGCGCCCGCGAGCGCGGCGAACAGCTCGCCACCGCGCAGGGCGAGCGCTGACGGGTGGGGGCCGACAAACCGGTCGGACGGTCGGACCGTCGGACCGTCGGACAGATCGATGATCGATACCGTCGAGTCGCCCCAGTTGCTCACGTAGAGATGATTCGAGTCGGCGACGACCGTGTACGGCAGGTGCCCGACGGCGAACGCGCCGCGGCGCTCCAGCGTCGCGGCGTCGATGAGATAGACCGAATCATTCATGTTGCCGACGGCGGCGACGAGGCCGCGGCCGGGCACGACCGCGAGCCCGCCCACGACCAGGCGCGTCATCGAGTCGGCGAGCACGGCCGAGTCCGTCGTCCACGCCGCGCCGCTCGGCACGAGGCGGTACACGCGGTTGGTCACGCCACCGCTCGCCCACAGCGTGTCCCCCGCGCGGGCGAGGCCGAGCCAGGTGGCCCGCAGCGGCACGAGCCACGTCGCGGCTGCCGACTCGGGCGCGATACCCATCAGCCCGTTCGCGGCGAAGCCGTTGTTGGTCACGGCGAGCGAGCCGTCGCCGAGGACGACGAGGTTCAAGGGGAGTGTGCCGACGACGACCTGGCGGCCGGCGGGATGGATGCGCCACCCCGAGGGAAGCAGGATGTCACCGCCGGCGAGCGCGCCGGGCACGAGGCGCCGCGCGGCGAACGCGGCCGCGAGGGTCAGCGGCACGAGCAGCCACAGGGATTTGCGCATGGGGCCAATATCCCCTGGCGCCCCGAGCCGCGGAAGGGCAACCTTGCTCGCCGATGAGCGGCCTCGTCTTCCACCTGATCGCCCACACGCACTGGGACCGCGAGTGGTACCTCCCGCGCGCGGCGCTGCACGCGCGGCTCGTTCCGGTGCTGGACGACCTCGTGGCGAGGCTCACGGCGGACCCCGCCTACCGCACCTTCCTGCTCGACGGCCAGACGATTCTCCTCGAGGATTACGTGCGGTCCCGGCCCGACCGGGAGGCCGACGTGAAGGCCCTGGTGAAGACCAACCGGCTGCAGGTAGGGCCCTGGTACGTCCAGGCGGACGAGCAGATGCCGTCGGGAGAGTCGCTGGTGCGCAACCTGCTCTACGGCGCGGCCGACGCCGAGCACTGGGGCGGGCGTTGCGAGGCCCTGTACTCGCCGGACGCGTTCGGCCACCCCGCCGTCTGGCCGACGCTGGCGCGGGAGTTCGGCTTGCGCACGGGGGTGCTGTGGCGCGGGCTGGGTGGGGAGCCGGGGCAGGAGCGGGACCTCTATCGCTGGCGCGGGCGCGACGGCCAGGAAGTCGTCGTCTGGCATCTGCCGCCCGCCGGCTACGAAATCGGCGCCGCGCTCCCGGCCGATGCGGCACGTCTCGCCGCAGCGTGGCCGCCGGTGCGCGACACCCTGGTCGCCCGCGCGGCGTCGAAACACGTGCCGGTGTTCGTGGGCGCGGATCATCACGCCGCCCATCCGGATCTGCCGCGGCTGCGCGAGCTGCTCGCGGCGCTGGAGCCGGACTACGCGGTTCGCATCTCGCGGCTCGATGAGTTCCTGTCACTCGCGGCGGCGGATGCCGCGAAAGCAATGCCGCTCGCCGGGGAGCTGCGCTGGTCGTACCGGTACACGTGGACCCTGCAAGGGGTGCACGGCACGCGCACGCCGCAGAAACGCCGGCACGCGCGAGCGGAGCTGTATCTGGAGCGCCACGCCGAGCCACTCGCCGCGCTCGCCCGGCGCCGCGGTGGAGTGGATCGCCGCCCGCTGCTGGAAACCGCGTGGCGCACGCTGCTCGCCTGCCAGCTGCACGACCCTATGGGCGGCTGTGTCGCCGACGCGGTCGCTACGGAAGTGGACGTACGGCTTGCGGCCGTGGAGAGCACGGCCCAGGAGATCGCCTGCGCCGCCCTCGACGATCTCGCGGGCCACGATCCCGACGCGGTCCGCGAGCGCACGGAGGCCGCGGACCCCGCCCTGGTGCTGTGGAACCCGGCAGCCCGCTCCCGCGGCGGCGTGGTGATCGCCGATGCCACGTTCTTCCGACGCGACGTGCTGGTGGGGCCGCCCGGTGGGCGCCGGCCCCGCGCGGGACCGGGCGCGCGCGCCTTCGCGCTCGCGGGGCTGGACGGGAGTCCCGTCCCTGTGCAGGTGCTGGACCGCCGCCAGACGCTGGAACGCCGTGACGCGCTGCGCCACTATCCCGATCAGGACGAAGTGGACGCCGTGCGCGTTGCGTTTCGCGCGCCGCCCGTCCCCGGCCTGGGTTGCGCGGCGCTTACGATGGTCGGTCCGATGCGGGGGTCGGAGGCGGAAGGGGTCGAGGTGCGCGGGCGTACGCTCGCGAACCGGAGCGTCGAAGTAACCCTGGAAGCGACCGGGGCGCTGGCCCTGCACGACCGGGGCAGCGGCGAGCGCTACTTCGACCTGCTGCACCTCGAGGACAGCGGTGATGCCGGTGACACGTACAGTTATTGTCCGCCCGCGCAGGACCGGATCCGCCGCAACACGGGCCCGATCGCCGTGCGGCGACTCGCGGCGGGGCCGCTCGTCGCGGCGCTCGAGGCGCGGTGGAGCCAGGGAGGGGGGGCAGGGCGGCTATACGGCGCCCGTCTCGTCGTCGTCCTGCAGGCCGACAGTCCCATCGTCCGCTGTATCCTCGATCTCGACAACGGCGCGGGCGATCACCGGCTGCGGGCCCGGGTGCCGACTGCGCTGACCGGCGGAGCGGCGGTGGCGGGCGCGGCGTTCGGCGTCGAGGCGCGGCCGCCCGTGACCGCCGATCCGGCCGATTTTCCGATGGAAACCCCGGTGCGCACCGCGCCGGCGAATCGCTTCGTCGCGGCGGCGGAGGGGAAACGGGGGCTCGCCATCCTCGCCCCGGGGTTCTTCGAGTACGAGTGGACGCCCGGCGGCGACCTGCTGGTAACGCTGCTGCGTGCGGTGGGCCAGCTCTCGCGCGGTGATTTGCCGACACGGCCGGGCCACGCCGGCTGGCCCACGCCGACGCCCGGCGCCCAGTGTCTGGGGCCGGACCGGATCGAGCTCGCCCTGGTGCCCGTGACCGCGGAGGAAGTGGAGCGCGGCGACCGGCTGCCCGAACTGTGGGAAGACGCGTTTCTGCCGGTGCGCGGGCGCTGGCTGCGGGACGCGGGACCGCTCGCGACGCTGGGAGGCGAGATCGTGCTCGAGGGCACGGGGCTCGTGCTGTCGGCCGTCAAACCGGCGCAGAACGGCTCGGGTGTCGTGCTGCGCTGCTACAATGCGACGGGGCGCGAAGCGCCCGGCGCGTGGCGGTTCACGGAAGGCGTCAAGTCGGCACACCGCGTGCGTGCCGACGAGCGCGAGTCCCAGGCGCTCGTGCTCGAGCACCGCGGCCGCACGCTGCGCTTCGTGGCAAAGCCGTACGAGATCGTCACCATCCAGATCACCTAGCGGAATGCACAAGGTCCAATGTCCAATGAGGTGAGCGAGCGGCATATCAGTGTTGCGCGTACGGCCCGGTACTTCGTCCTGGGAGATCGGGCGCAGGCGGCGGACGTCTGGTTCGTCTGCCACGGCTACGGCCAGCTCGCCGCACGGTTCCTCAAACGCTTTGTCCCGATCGCGGACGGCTCGCGGCTGGTCGTTGCCCCCGAAGGTCTGTCCCGGTTCTACGTGGGGAGTGGAGAGCGCCGCGACCAGCCGGTCGGCGCTACGTGGATGACGCGCGAGGACCGTTTGAACGAGATCGCCGACTACGTGAAGTACCTGGACGCGGTATACGCGGACGTCGTCGGCGACCGCGTCGCTCCCGTTCGCGTACGGGCGCTGGGCTTCTCGCAAGGCGCGGCGACGGCGAGTCGCTGGGCGGCCCTCGGCACGGCGCGACTCGACGAGCTGGTACTGTGGGGCGGCGAGCTGCCGCCGGATTTGGATCTCGCGGCCGCCGCGGCGCGGCTCGCGGGACTGCGCATCACGCTCGTCGCCGGCACGCAGGACGAATACATCACGCCCAAGGTGCTCGCCGGCATGGAGCGGCGGCTGCGCGAGCAAGGGATCCCGTTCCAGACGCACGTGTTCGAAGGCGGGCACGAGATCGAACCGGGGGTGCTGCGGCTGCTGGCGGACGGCTAGCGCGCGGCACCCGGGTCCAGGGCATCCCGCAGCGCGTCGCCCAGCAGCGTGCACGCCACCACGACGAGCACCAGCGCGATGCCAGGGGCCGTCGCGACCCAGGGCGCGTTCACGAGCGTGTCGCGTCCCGAAGCGATCATGCTGCCCCAGGAAGCCGTGGGCGGCTGAACGCCGAGCCCCAGGTAGGACAGGCCGGCCTCCAGCAGGATCGCGTTGCCGACCCCCAGCGCCGCGGCGACGATCACGGGCGTCAACGCATTGGGGAGGATGTGCCGCCACAGCACGCGGGCACGGCCCGCGCCGAGCGCGCGCGCCCCTTCCACGAACGGCCGGACCAGCAAGCCCCGCACTTCGCCGTGCACCAGGCGCGCGATCGGCATCCATCCTGTGACGCCCAGCACCACGACCACCAACGCGGCGCTGGGTCGCCACAACGCGGCGAGCAGCAGGAGCAGCACCACCCGCGGCAGGGCGAGGGCGAAATCCGTGAAGGCGAGGAGGGCGGTGGCAGGCCAGCCGTGCAGATAGCCGGCCGTCGC
>Ga0134111_10000864_pt1 | contig 9833 bp, 10 predicted proteins | sample 15_D_Rain_40_2_1_FD_94465 | JGI IMG/M metagenome (GOLD analysis project Ga0134111, IMG submission 94465) | Grasslands soil microbial communities from the Angelo Coastal Reserve, California, USA - 15_D_Rain_40cm_2_11112015 | ecosystem: Environmental > Terrestrial > Soil > Grasslands ...
AGAAGACCAGGGGTTCTCTCACCTTCGACGGTAGCGAGTCGTCGCTCGCATCCGAGGGGGTTCCGGGTAGGTTCCGGGTCGGCGGCTCCAACACGCCGATCATCTCGTCGAGTTGCTCGGCGTCGACACGGGCGTCGCCGTAGTGCTTCTCGATCATCTCGAGGCTCGTGCCGGTCTGGCGGCAGACGAAGAGGGGCTTCGCTCCGGCGGCGAGCAGCGTCGAGATGTAGGTGTGGCGACAGTTGTAGAACGGGCGCGGTCGGATCCGGAGCGCACGAAGGGCCGGAAGCCACTCCCGCCGCAGGAAGTTCGCTTCGTCGATCGGCGCCCCGCTTGGCGTCGTGAAGACGAAGTCCTCCGGGCCCGGACGGCGCGGCATGTGAGCGCGCAGGACGCGCTCGAGGCCCTCATGGATGATGACGTCGCGCTTGCTCCTGCCGGTCTTTGGTCGTCCGTCCTCGCCGAGCACGCGGCTCCGGCGGATGCGGATCCGCCGGTTTCTCAGGTCGACGTCGCCCCAGCGGAGGGCGATCGCTTCCGACGGCCGCGTGCCCGTCCAGAAGCGAAAATAGACAAACGAGTGGTACTTGGAGCGTTGACGGAAGAACCAATCGAGGAGCCGCTCCCGCTCCTCCTCCGTGTAGGGGTCGATGTCGGCGGCGTCCGAACCCTTGTCGAGGCGTGTCACGAAGCGACGGTTGAAGAGCTGCCCGAGGTCCGGTGTGCGATAGCCGGCGAGTTCCGCGTCGCGCAGCATGCCGCGCAGGGCGCGATCGCCGGCTGTTCCGGAAACACCGCGAGGATCTGCGGCCACAGATTTCCACTGAAGCTCTTCGTCTCGACCGACGTGAGGACGACAGGCACTTCGAACACCCGGGTGGCCTTTGCGAGGGCGACGGTGTTGTTGATGATCGATTGGCGATCGAAATTCGCGACACCGAACATCATCTGGGGCTGGTGATCGATGAGTGCGACGACGCAATTGTCCGGAGTCAGTAGGCCTTTTTCGCTGCGCTTCGTCCGACCGATTCTTGCGGGCATGAAATCCTCCTCGTGTTCGAGTTTGCGTTAGCGAAGACGTTAGGACGCAGAGCAATGATCGTGCCCGCGCCCGGATGACGGTCTTCCCGGAGTCATCTCGTACCAACCCGCACACCGGCGGGGCGATGCGAGTGCCGTCAAGTGGCTGAGTCCTGGTGCGCCCGCACTCACGGTATGTCGGCTTCCGGCAACCCGCAGGCGAATGCTCGGAATCACGGCGGGGCCGCCCGCCGCCTTCTGGTTACTCTGCCAACGAGTTAGCAGGCGGCGGATCCAGTCCGGTTCGACCGCAAGAGCGTCGCAAATGTTCTCGAAGGCGAAGGGCCAGCTCACATCGTGCGACGCGAACCATTCGGCTGTCTCTCGGAAGAGCCGCTGGCTGCGCACCCCTCGGGAGCCCGCGCATTGGCAGAAGGACCGAATCGCATCTTCGAGCACGGCCGCCATGAGCCTCAGCTCCGGCGTCCTTCCGGACGGGCGTTGCAGGAGTTCGGTGAACTGCACCGGCAGGAGGTGCTCGGAAGCGAGCTCCCTCGGATCACCGGACTCTTCGATTCGCCAACTGAGACTCGAAGTCCTCATGAGCCTCTCCCTTGTCTTTCTCAGGCGGCGCGGGCGCGCGGGCCTGCCACGGCGCCTGTCGCTATCGAGACCAGCTGACGCACCGAGGGCGACGCTTCACCGCGTGCCACGACCAGCGCGGTTTCGACGTTGCACGCGTGAGCCGCGAGCGGCCGATACACGCAGCCCGGAATTTTTGCGGCAATCGCCGACGCGGGAAGTAGCGAAACACCGGCCGCTTTTCCGACGAGCCGCAGCATCGAGAGGGGGGTGTCTACCTCGAGCTCCGTCACCGGCTCGACGCCCTCCCGTGCCCAGAGAGCCGTGACGCACTTCGCCAAGGCGGGCGCGACGTGTGGAGCGAGCCTCACGTGGCACTCCCTCGCGAGCTCGCTCGCTGGGATCGCGGCACGGTTGGCCAGGCGATGGCCGTCCGGAAGCACGGCTACGAGCGGCTCCCGCTCGAGCACATGCACCGTCAGGTCGTCATGGGGCTCTGGCGGGCTCACGAACGCCGCATCGATCCGGCCGTCGCGGAGGGCTCGCAGCAGGTCTGTGGTCACGAGCGTCCTGACTTCGATGCGGATGGCGGGGTACTCCTGCCGGAGCCCTTGAATCACCCGAGGGATGGAGCCGAGTTCGACCAGTGGCTCCCAGCCAATCACCAGGTGCCCCGTCTCTTTGCGTGCGATCTGTCTCACTTCCTCGACCCCTGCATCGAGGCGCGCGAGTACCTCGCGGGCGGACTCGAGAAAGTGGCCTCCGACGGCGGTCAGCTCGACCCGGCGACGCGTACGCTCGAACAACGTGACTTGAAGCTCGCGCTCGAGCTCCATGATCCGTTGGCTCAACGGCGGCTGCGACATGTTGAGACGATCCGCCGCTCTGGTGAAGTGCAGCTCCTCGGCGACGGCGACGAAGTACCGGAGGTGACGTAGTTCCATGGTGCGATGACACAGCAAGCCGAATGCCACCGACGTCGAAACACGACCCGCGCATGCCGCCAAAGGGATCGGAGTCAGAGGTCGGCGTTGCTCGTCGTCATCGCCGTGACTTGGCGGCCGGCGTTTCGACGATATTTCGGCACCGTCGGGCTGGCCTAGTGCCCCTGGCGGTCGAACGCCATGACGGCCAAGAGAGCGGGCAAGTAGACGAGCGATGCCATGAGCAAGCGGCGGGCAGCGGGAGCCGACCGATCCTGCACGAATCTAGCCGCAGTCCACAGAAACCCGAGCGCAAGTACAGTCGAGAGCACGAGATAGACACTCCCGGTCAACCCGATCAGGGTCGGCAGCAGGCCAACAGGTAGTAGGGCCAGACAGTTGTTGAACGCCTGAAGGCTCGTACTTCCGCCGCCTTGGTCGAGCACCGGCAGGATTCTCATGCCCGCGCGGGCATAGTCCTGGCGGTAGAGGTGGCCAATCGCGAGTGTATGCGTGATCTGCCAGAAGAACATGATCCCGGCGAGCACCCACGGCCCTGGCCCCAGCTGACCTTTGGATGCGGCCCAACCGGCCACCGGCGGGAGCGCGCCCGAGATCGCACCCGCGATCATCGAGAGCGGCGTGACTGGCTTGAGCGGCGTATAGACGAGGAGGTAGACGAGCGCGATCGCGCCGGTGAGTGCGGCGGTGAGCCCGTTGACGGCGAGTGCCAGGACGGCAAGGCCGGCAGCCAGGAGCGCTGCGCCGAGAGCAAAGGCCTCGGCCGGGAGGAGACGGCCGCCGGGAAGCGGGCGGTGCCGCGTCCGCGCCATGCGGGCGTCGAGGTCGCGCTCCATCCACTGATTCAGGGCGAGTGTCCCGGCCGCCGCGAGCGCAGTGCCAGCCAGGTGCCGCAGGAGCGGCAGCAACGCCGACGGGGCGGCAGAGCCGAGGTAGTACCCGACCGCGGTGGTGACAAGCACCATGACCACGACCCCTGGCTTGGTGAGCGCCAGATAGTCCGCCAGGCGGCGCACCAGCCGACCGCGCCAGGAGACGGCCACGGGCGTCATAGGAGGGCGTGCCTACCGAGCCCGGCCGGCGCGCGGGCAAGTCCGCGCCAGCCGATGAGCCGGCTCGCGCGCAGCGTGAGGGTGAGGCTAGTCGCCAGGAGTGCCGCTCCCACCACCAGGTGGGTGGTCGTGGCCAGCACAGCGCGGCGGTTCCAGACGGTGACGCCGCCGAGGGTGATCTGCAACACGAGCAAAGCGAGGGCCAGGAGGGCGGGCCGCTCGAGCCGGCCGTCGCCCCGGTGGCAGCGGCCCGCCACCGCCGGCGTGGCCATCACCGAGGCCGCCACCACCAGGGCCCCGATCCGGTGGGCGAAGTGGACCGTGATGTACGGGCTCACGAGCGGGGGAACGACCCGGCCGAAGGCGAGCGGAAAGTCGGGAATCGCGAGCCCCGCGCCCGTGTGGCGCACGAGCGCGCCCAGGAGGAACGTCTGCCCGAGGCAGGCGTGAGCCACCGAGACGGCGAGCGGCAGCTTGTAGAGGACTGTCACGCCGCCGAGGATGCCCTGGAGGACGATTGCGAGCAGGGCGAGCAGACCGAGCGCACGCACGCTCGGACGCGACTCGCGGACGACGATCGACAACGCGAGGATGAGGGTGAGGCAGCCGACCAGCGTCGCCGGTAGCCGATGGCCGTGCTCGGGTGAACGCCGCGCACGGGGTTCACGGCACACGTTCCGTCGTGGTCTGCGGCCACGACAGCGAAATCCCTCCGTGCTCCGGCCGAGTCCAATAGCGGAAACGTAGGCACTGAGTGCGTTCCCTCATCCAACCCTGTTGCCCTCGCGGAGGCTGAGCAACGCGGCCCCGCGACGAGCGTCTCGTCCACCACGACGACCACTACCCCGCCCGGGCCGTGCGACTTCAACAGCAGCGACCGCAAGTGCGAGGGCACGTGCGGCAACGGCGGCCATTGCTCCGCGGTCGCCTCGGGAGGCGCTTGCGAGTGTCGGACGACGGCGTGCGGCGACGCGAGCTCGCCGTCGTGCGACGGGTTCTGCACGCCGGACGCGGCGTGCCTCTTCACGGTGACCGGCTGTAGCTGCGTGTCGATCCCGTGAGCGCTACGGCGAGTCGCGATCTACGACGCGACGCGCGAGGGCGCACGATCCACTCACCGACGGCCTAAGGGCCGTACGCGGGCGCGCTCGAACGCGGCGGCGCTTTGCGGCTTGATCAGCAGCAGCACGACCTCCGGATGGACGCTCCTGACGCGCTCCTCGATCGCGGCGACGATCGCCTCCACGTCGGCGGCGGAGAGCGTGTCCACGAAGTCGACACTGATCGCCGCGACGATCTGGTCGGGGCCGAGATGCACCGTGAACAGACCGTTCGAGCGCTCGACGCCCGGATGGGCGCGCGCGATCGCGCAGATCGACGAGACCACTTCCAGCGCGGCCGGCTCACCGATGAGGAGCCCCTTGGCCTCGCGGGCGAGGAACATAGCCACGACGCCGAGCAGGACCCCGATGCCGATGGACGCGGCGCCGTCCAGCACCGAACGGTCCAACGCCTCGCTCGTCGCGATCCCGGCCAGGGCGATCATCAAGCCGATCAGCGCGGCGGTGTCCTCGAAGAGCACCATGAACATGGTCGGATCCTTGCTCTGACGCACCGCCTCGAAGTACCCGCGCTTGCCCTTCGCGGAGCGGAACTCCTTGATCGCCACGCCCCAGGAGATGCCCTCGAATACGAAGGCCAGGCCCAGGACGACGTAGTTGACGATGGAGTTCGAGATCGGCACCGGGGCGATGACGTGGCTGATTCCCTCGTACACCGACACGCCGGCGCCGAGCGCGAAGATCAGGAGCGTCACGATGAAGCTCCAGAAATAGAGCTCGCGGCCGTGCCCCAGCGGGTGGAGCTCGTCGGGCGGTCGCGCCGCGCGCCGCAAGCCGTAGAGGAGGAGGATTTCGTTGCCCGTATCGACCAGCGAGTGGATCGCCTCGCTCACCATCGCAGAGCTGCCGGTGAGACCAGCGGCCGCGAACTTCGTCAGGGCGACGAGGACGTTGCCGAGCAAGGCCGCATACACGACCTTCTTCGATGATCGGCGGGCCATGATGTCGCTCGTCCGCAGCCGGAGGCCTGGCCTACTAGTCCCGTGTCCGATCCGGCGCCAGTCCCGCCACCCTGAGATACCTGTCGATCTTGTCCACGTATTGCCCGATGGCGAGCCGCGTATGCTCGGCAGACCAGCCGAGCTCCTTGCCCAGAATCGATCCGACGATCGGGGCCGCTTCCTTCGAAGATCTCCAGCTGAAGAACTCCAAGCCGATGCGTCGCGAGAGCACATCCTCGATGGTGACCGCCATGTCACGGGCGCCCTGGACGATTTCGGCGCGAATGGGCGCAAGGCCCTCGACGATGGGCTTGGCGAGATCAGCGTCTTTCTCGGCGATATCCAGGACCATGGGCGCGGTGGTGCCAAATCTGCCCGCCAGGTGCTGCGCAGTTTGCTCGGAAATACGGTGATCCCGGACCAGGCTCATCCAGTAGACAGGTGTGAAACCATTCGAACCGGTCAGGGGGCGATTTCGCGTGAGGCTCGGGGTCACCGGCAAGCCCAGGGACTTCTGGACGGCGTCGACGGTGTCTTCGGCCATTGCCCGATGTGTTGTCCACTTCCCTCCCATGATGCTGATCAGACCGCTTCGAGGGTCAACCTCCAGTTCATCGTCACGGGAGAGCTTCTTGGTTTCGCCGCTACCGCCGCGGCTCACCAGCGGCCGCGCCCCGGCGAAACCGCTGACGACTTGACTCCGGGCCACGGGCGTTTCCAGGTACTGGTTGAGTTGCCGGAGAATGAAGTCGACTTCTTCCTTCGTTACGCAGAGCTCATCATCGACGCCGACTTCCTGTTCCGTGGTGCCGACCAGCAGCCGTCCCATCCAAGGGACGGCGAACAGGACGCGTCCGTCTTCCGTCTTCGGGATCAGCATCGCGTCCTCGCTCGGAAGTACGTCCAGCGGCAAGAGAATGTGGCTACCCTTGCTGAGTCGCATGCGGCGATGGATCCCCGGCGTGGCAAGATCCCGAACGGTATCCGCCAACGGGCCAGTGGCATTCACAAAGGCGCGCGCTCGGATCACGAACGTCCGACGAGACAGTTGATCTTCCACCTCTGCCGCCGCGAGTGTCCCGTTCACGGTTTTCTGGAAGCCGGTGACCCGGAGGTAGTTGGACGCAGTCCCGCCAGACTCGACGAACGCCTTCACCAGAGCGATGTTGTACGCGGCGTCGTTGAACTGCCCGTCGGCGTAGGCAATGGAGCCCACGAGACCGTTAGTCTTGAGCGTGGGCATGCGCCGAAGTGTTTCCTGCCGGGAAAGGAAATGGCTGGGGAAAATGCTCGTGTCTCCGGCGATCCAGTCATAGAGCTTCAACCCGACGTCGTAATAACCGGCATCCAGCCAGTGGAAGCAGGGAATGAGGAACTCCAGAGTCCGAGAGAGGTACGGAGCGTTCTTCAGCATCCGGATTCGTTCGTGCAACGCGCGGTTGACGACATGATATTCCGCGGCATCCAGGTCCTGAACCGCCTCCTCGAGATAACGAACTCCCCCGTGAATGATCTTTGTCGACTTGCTCGAGGTGGCCCCCGCAAAGTCTCCGGCTTCGACCAGCACGGTGTTCAGGCCGCGAAGTTGAGCATCCAGCGCGCAGGCCGCTCCCGTTGCCCCGCCGCCTATCACGCAAGAGTCAAAGGACCCGCCCTCGATGGTGCGCAGCGTTTCGTCGCGACTTCTCATGGTCTCTCCCCACGCGCCGACCCTCCGGTCTTCCAAGTCCTGTTCTCCCAGAGAGGCGCGCTCTCGGCAGCGCTGGACTCGCGCATCCTGCCCTATGGCCCTCGCGGAGGGATCAACGCCTCGATGACACCGAACAGAGCGGCCGTCGAGACCCCGAACATCAGCATCCCGGCGACGGCCTCGAGCGGCCCGAGGAGCCTCCAGGCTCGTGACATGACGATGTCGCCGTAACCGAGCGTCGTGAAGTTCACGGCCGAGTGGTAGAAGGCGGTCGAGAAGTCGTCGAACTCGCCGCAGCCGACGAAGAGCGCTGCCCACGCCGCGATCTGCACGACCTGAGCGGCCACGATGAGCAGTAGCGCGCGCGTAAACACGCCGACGTTGTGCACCCAGTGGCCGACGGCGTTGGCTCGCGGAACCTGCCGTCGAACGAGACGAACGATGGCGGTGATCGCCGTTGCCTGGACCAGGACCATTGACGCGATCATCACACAGCCGACGATGAGCGGAGCCCCCAGCTTCATGCAGAGGCTCCCCCGGGTTCGACCAGGCACTGGTGCAGCACGAAGACCAGGGTTACGGCCTGCGGCAGCAGCACGTGCGGCCAGTACTCGCGCAATCGCGACCTCGCGGGGACGATCGACAGCCGGACTTGGGCGCTCGAGGTCTCATCCCCGCGCTGGATGACCACCTCCAGTCCCCAGGGACCGGCCCCGGCGTCGATCGAGGCCGCATACAGGAGCTTGTTCTTCGCGGCCTCGTGAGTGGCGCTCGCCTGGGTCATCCGAGGGGCGTCGTCGCCGCCCGACGGAGACGCCACGCGCAGCTTCACGAGTGCGTCGAGTATCGGTGCGCCGACGCGGGGCATCAACGCGCCGGCGACCACATGATCGCGCCGGCCGCGACCTGGTCGTCGAGCGGGCCGAGACCTCCGAGTCGGGGGACCTCTCGTAGGCGCAGAGGAAGCCCACGAGCAGTGACGTTCGTCTTGTTCGGGATGAGGTCGGTCTTCCCGGCGAGCCGCGGTACCCAGAAGCTGTGGGCGACGTCGGCGGATTCGAGCTCGAGGAAGGTCGGCGTGGGGTCCCGGGGGCCGACGACGCGCACCGCGAGCGCGTGAGGCGGGCGCCGCACGGCCTGGACGCTGTAGATGCTGCGGGCGGTCACGAGGATGAGCACGAAGACGATGAGGACCGGCACCGCCGTCCACGCGAACTCGACCGGCCCGCTGCCGTAGATCTGCGGGGGCTCGCTGCCGTCGTCGGGACGCCGGGAACGGAAGCGGATCACGCTGTACGTGAGGAGCCCGCTGACGATCACGAAGATCGCGGTCGTCACCCCCAGGACGAAGATGGCGAGCGTGCTGATCTCGTGAGCCGGAGTGGAGACCGGTCGGAGCATGCTCGGAGGCGCGATCCTGGAGTTGGCGTCGCCCATGCCCCAGTCGCTTGCGACCGCCTGGGCCGCGAGCGCGAGGAACGCGCCGAGGAAGACCAGGTTGCGCCTCATCCCGGGGAGACTCTCCGGCGAGAAGCTTGCAGTCCAATATCGTCCACGAGTCGGGTGAGAGCAGACTCGTCTCTCCGGTCCCCGGGGGCTCTTCGCGGCTTCGCTGCGCGGTGCCCTTTCCGCGTCCTCCGCTGCGAGCGCGCACGACCAGAAGGTTCTGCTCTCAATCGAAATGCCGACGCTATTGGACGGAACCGTCCGAATGGCATCCACTCACAAGGAACGTTCTGACCAAAGGAGGGAACCATGCATCGGCAGCGGATCATCGGAGCGGTCACGTTCGGTGCGGTGTTCGCCGGTCTCGTCGCTGTCGGCCCGGTCGGGGCGGCAGCCAAGCAGAAGCAGGTGGATCAGATCACGTGCGACGAGTTCCTCGCCCTCGATCCGGACGACCAGCAGCGCATCGCGTACTGGATCGACGGCTACCAGGCCGCGAAGGGCGAGGCTGTCGTCGGCACGGTCGCGTTCGACAAGTTCGGTCAGCCCGTCGGCGCCCTCGTCGAGGACTGCAAGGCGACCCCCAAGGAGACGCTCTGGCAGAAGCTCAAGAAGCACCTGTAGGGCTCCGACGCCGGAGGGCGGCATGGCCGGGGCACCTCGAACTTCTGCACCGGCGCGTCGGCCTTGCGTCCCGTGCGCGAACCTCGGAGAGAGCGATTCCGTATGGCGCGGATCGCTTGGCCCTCGACCTTGACGGCTGCCGTCCCGCGGCCGCTTGGCTGGATGCGCGTCCTGATGCCCGTGCTGCTGGTCGCGGGGTGCGCCCCGTGGGACCGCCCCTTGCCCATCCCAAAGGAAGTCACCCAGGCCGGAGCAGCGGCTCGCGTCGTCGTTCCCCGCGACCTGAACGTCAACCCTTCGGAAAGCGTCGTCGAGCCCGGCACCCCGGCGGCGGAGCCGGCTCCGAGCCAGGGTCCCGGGCCCGAACGGACGATCTTCGCGCTGCCGGACGCCATCGCCTTCGCATTGCGGAA
>Ga0134111_10000876_pt1 | contig 9756 bp, 7 predicted proteins | sample 15_D_Rain_40_2_1_FD_94465 | JGI IMG/M metagenome (GOLD analysis project Ga0134111, IMG submission 94465) | Grasslands soil microbial communities from the Angelo Coastal Reserve, California, USA - 15_D_Rain_40cm_2_11112015 | ecosystem: Environmental > Terrestrial > Soil > Grasslands ...
CCCCACCTATTTCGATGGTGACGCGTCGTCGGTACGCGAGGCGCTCGCCCTCGGCGTGCCCGTGGTCGCCAGCGACACCGACTTCCGACCGGAGGGCGTGATCGTCTTCCGGCGGGGGCGCGTTGACGATCTCACCGACAAGCTCGCCCAGACACTCGGCGCCCGACGTTCCCGGCCGCGACCCGGGCCGGCAGACGCCGGTTCGTGGCCTCGTGTTCTCGCGATCTACGAACGACTGTCGCTCAAGGGAGACCTCGCATGCTGATTCTCGGGATCAACGACGGCCACACGGCCGCCGCCTGCCTCTATCAGGACGGACAGGTCAGAGCCGCCATCCAGGAAGAACGCTTGCGGCGGATCAAGAACTGGTCGGGCATGCCGACCGAAGCGATCGCCACCGTGCTGCGCATGACGGATACGCGGCCGGAGGAGATCGACTTCGTCGCCCTCAACGGGCGCTGGGCCGCGTTCCCGATGACACGAGAGCAACTGATGGAGGAGTACCGGACCATCAACGATCTCGGTGTCTCCCTGCAGCGCTCCGCCAAGCGCGCGATCACGCGCGCGGCACGGGCGACTCCCCTCTACGGACTCCACCAGGAACGGCGTCAGGCGGGGCGGATTCGGGAACTGGTCCGGATGGGAATTCCCGCCGAGCGCGTCGTCTGCGTGGACCATCACACGGCCCACGCTGCCGCCGCCTACTACGGTCAGGCCAACTTCGACGACGACGTCCTCGTGCTGACGTGCGACGGGGTCGGCGACGGGCTCTGCGCGACGGTGAGCATCGGCCGCAACGGGCGGCTCGAGCGCCTCCACGCCGTGGAGAAGGCCGACTCCATCGGCAACATCTACGCGATGGTCACCTACCTCATGGGCATGGTCCCGCTCGAGCACGAGTACAAGCTCATGGGGCTCGCTCCCTACGCCGACCCCAAGGGTGTCGAGAAGGTCTACGAAGCGCTGCGGCGGCTCATCCGGTTCGACGCGCGCAACCCGCTCGGCTGGGAGCGCGCGGCGGGCTGCCCGGAAACGTATTGCTCGTATCGGTTCTTCCACCGGCTGCTGGACCGCCTGCGATTCGACTGGATCGCCGGTGGCGTGCAGAAGTTCACGGAGGCCGTGCTGCTCGAGTGGGTGCGGAACTGCATCAGGGAAACAGGACTCCACCGCCTGGCGCTCGGCGGCGGCGTCTTCATGAACGTCAAGGCCAACAAGCTCATCATGGAGCTGCCCGAGGTCCAGGAGCTGTTCGTCTATCCGTCGTGCGGCGACGAGACGAACGCCATGGGCGCCGCCTATTCGGTATACGCCGAGAAGGCGGGGACGGCGAAGATGACGCCGCTGCAAGACCTCTACTGGGGTCCCGAGTTCAGCGACGAGGAGGTCGAGCAGGCGCTGCGGCGCTTCCGGTTCCGGACGCCCGTCCGCTACGGGCGCGACGTCCCGATCGAGCCGCGCGTGGCTCGCCTCCTCGCTGGAGGCAACATCGTTGCCCGCTACAAGGGGCGCGAGGAGTTCGGCGCCCGGTCCCTCGGCAATCGCTCTATCCTGGCGGACCCGCGCAACACCAACGTCGTCCGCGAGATCAACGAGGCGATCAAGGCCCGCGATTTCTGGATGCCCTTCTGCCCGTCTGTGCTCGCCGAGCGGTCGGCGGACTACCTCGTCAACCCCAAGGGTGTTCGGGCTCCGTACATGATTCTGTCGTTCGACACGACCGGCGGCGGGAGCGAGCTTCGCGCCGGGATCCATCCCTTCGATCGGACGGCGCGGCCCCAGGAAGTCTCAGCCGAGTGGAATCCGGACTATCACGCGCTCATCAAGGAGTTCGAGCGGCTGACGGGCGTTGGCGCCGTGCTGAATACGTCGTTCAACCTCCATGGATTCCCCATCGTCAGTCGCCCCGAGGACGCGCTCGACGTGCTGGACCGCTCCGGTCTCCGTCACCTCGCGATCGGTAACTGGCTGGTCTCGAAGGAATGACGCTCGCGCCCTCCAGGCGTCCGTGGCCCGGCGCCCTCGAGCCGCTGTGGTCGGCGGCGAGGGCGTTCTGGAACGAAGCGGTCGGCTTCCGGTTCGACTACCCGCTGGAGACGGTACCGTCCGCCGGGTCCCGAGAGTCCCTGCGCTACTACGTCTACAGTGACCGCCTGTTCTTCGACGCCATGCAGCTCGATCCCGCGGGTATTCCGGTACATCGATCGCGCATCTTCGGCGAGACCTACAACCCCGCGTATGTCGCCTGGCACGGCCTGGTCAGCCTGGAACGCTGGCTTCGCGGCGCCGACCCCGGGGGCGCTCGCGCCTTCTCGCGCCAGGCCGACTGGCTCGTGGCTCACGCCGTTCGCCGGTCCGACGGTGCCGTGATCTGGCCCTACACGTTCGACTGGCGCGAGGGACGCTGCCGGCTCGAGGCCCCGTGGATCTGCGCGATGGCCCAGGGCCTGGCCATCAGTGTCCTCGTCCGGGCCTATCGGATGGCGGGCGGCGGGGAACACCTTCTCGAGACCTGTCGCGCCGCGACCCGGGTCTTCGAGAAGAACGTGGAGGACGGTGGCGTCCGGACGCTGGAGCATGGTCACGCCCTGTACGAGGAATACCCCGGCTACCCGTTGCCTCGCGTACTCGACGGCTTCCTCTTCAGCCTGCTCGGTCTCCGGGATCTCGCCGTGGAGACGGGCGAGGCGCGCATCCAGCAGCTGTTCGTGGACGGAATCGGCGGCCTGGTGCGCGCGCTCGAGTTCTGGGACTACCGCGGCCGCTGGAGCTGGTACGGGTCTCACGGGTACCTGTGTCCTCCCCACTACAACAAGCTCAACGCGGCCCTGCTCCGCGCGCTGGGCGCCGTGTCGGGCGAGCGGGTTCTCCGCGAGCGCGGCGAGCGCTGGGATCCCGAGCGCCGCGGACGGATGGCCCGCGCGGAGGTGTTCCTGGTCTTTCTCGTCACCAAGAATCTGTCACGCCTTCGGCACCGGACGTGGCGACGATGACCGTCCCGGGCCTTCGCAACTAAAAATGTGCGGCATTGCAGGAATCGTCAAGTTCGACCCCCGCGAGACCGTGGACGAAGCACGGCTCAAGCGGATGCGTGACGTCCTCCGACACCGGGGCCCCGATGGCGAGGGACTCCTCCTCGACGGCCCGGTCGGACTCGGCCATCGCCGCCTGTCGATCATCGACGTTGCTGGCGGTCACCAGCCGATGGCCAACGAAGACGAGACGATCTGGATCGTCTACAACGGCGAGATCTACAACCATGCGGCGCTGCGCCCCGGTCTGGAGCAGCGGGGACACCGCTACCGGAACCGGAGCGACACCTAGACGATCCTCCACGCCTACGAAGAAGACGGCGACCGCTGTGTCGAGCGTCTTCGCGGGATGTTCGCCTTCGCGCTTTGGGACCGGCCGCGGGGACGCGTGCTCCTCGCGCGCGACCCGCTGGGCATCAAGCCGCTCTATTACGCGTGGGGAGCCGACGAGCTCCTGTTCGCCTCGGAGATCAAGGCGGTCCTGGCGGCGCTCCCCACGCGCCCCGCGCTCAACCACGCGGTCATTCCCGAGTTTCTGGCCTCTCGGTTCGTCTCCGGAGAGGAGACCTTGTTCCGGGGAGTCCAGAAGCTTCTCCCCGGGCGCACCCTCTCGTGGTCTCCAGGGCAGCGCGTCCAGATACGCCGCTACTGGCACCTGCCGACGACGATCGACGAGGGACCGGCCACCCTCGAGGAACAGGCCGGAGAGCTCCGCGACCGCCTCACCGCTGCCGTCCGCAGCCATCTGATGACGGACGTCCCGCTCGGGCTGTTCCTCTCCGGCGGTATCGACTCCAGCGCGCTCGCGATCCTGATGGCCCGGATGATCGAAGAGCCGGTGCGGACCTTCTCGGTCGGCTTCGACGATCCCCGCGCCAACGAGCTCAGCTGGGCCCGGCTCGTCGCCGACAAGATCGGCGCGGAGCATCGCGAGGTGATCGTCTCGCCCGGCGAGTTCTTCGCGGCGCTGCCGCGCCTGATCTGGCACGAGGACGAGCCCATCGCCACACCGGCGAGCGTCCCGCTGCACTTCGTGTCGCGGCTGGCCCGGGACCACGTGAAGGTCGTTCTGACCGGCGAGGGCGCCGACGAGCTCTTCCTCGGCTACAACCGCTATCGGGTGACGGCATGGAATCAGCGGCTCGGTCGCGTCTGGGAAGCGGCGGTGCCGGGCGGCATCCGCCGGACGAGCGCCCTGATCGCGCGGGCGTTGCCGTCGCGGCTCCGGCGCTATACCGACGCGACGTTTCTCGCGCGGCCGGCGACTCCCCGCGCCCTCTTCTTCGACGGCTTCGCCGTGTTCCCCGAGGCGATGCAGCAGAGCCTGCTGACCGATGCCTCGTTGTTTCGCCGCGACCCGCATGCCGAGGGGCTCCGCCACTATGGGGCCGCTCCGGGCGGGCTGCTCGAGCGGATGAGCCACGCCGACCTGCAGACCTACCTGGTCGAGCTCCTGATGAAGCAGGACCAGATGAGCATGTCGGCGTCGATCGAGAGCCGGGTGCCCTTTCTCGATCAGGCGCTGGTCGAGTACGCGGCGGCGATGCCGGGGCGTTTCAAGCTCGACGGATTGCGGACGAAGGCGGTTCTTCGAGAAGCGGTCCGCGACCTGGTGCCCCCCGAGATTCTCACTCGGCGAAAGATGGGATTCCCGGTGCCGCTCGATCCCTGGTTTCGCGGCCCCTTCTGGCCGGTCGTCGAGGAGTTCGTCCTCGGGCCTCGGGCGCTGGCGCGGGAGCTGTTCGTGCCGTCCGAGCTGCGGCGGATCGCGGAGGAACAGCAGGCCGGCATCGGCCGCCACGCCGACCGCCTCTGGCTCCTCGTGAACCTCGAGCTCTGGCAGCGGATGTTCCTCGACGGTGAGGACGTCACGGTTGCGGGGGGAGCAGCGAGCGGATCGTGAGCGCCCGTGTGCCGGAGTCTCCGCGCCCGCTGCTCGGGGCGCCCCGCGCAAGACAGGATCGCCGAATCCCGTCGCTCGACGGCCTCCGCGCGGCGTCGATCGCCCTGGTCGTGCTGGCCCACCTCTAGATGAAGATCCCCCTCCTCGACACTCCAGACGTCGCCCACGTGCTGTCCGGTCGAACGGGCATCGCGAGCCGCGTCTCCGAGATTCGCAGGCGCGTGAGCTCGCGGGGGCTCGCGCCGGCGCTGCTCGCCGCGCTCCAGGGTCGGCTCGCGCGGTGTTGGTCGGTACGCGAATTCCGGATGTACGGCCTGTCGGCGTCGGAGGTCTCGAAGACCGAGAGCGATGGAGACCTGCGGCGCGATGCGATCGACGACCTCCTCCTCTATCGCCCGTTCTCGGCGGACGAGATGTCTGTGGAGGACTTCCTCAGCGAAGCGGTGCAGAGGCTCGAACAGGGACAGCACGTCTACACCTTCGCGGCCGACGGCGTGCTCCTTCACTACAGCTGGCTGATCGCGCAGACCCGACGCGCGGGAAGCGACTTCAACCATGAGTTCGCGTTCCCGGACCCGGCGGCTGTCCTCTGGAGTGACTACACGCGCCCCGGCGCCCGCGGTCGCGGCCTGCAGACCCGATCAATCCACCGCCGGCTACGAGACGCGGCCGCGGCAGGCGAGACGAGCATGTTCATCGGCGTGCGAGCGGACAATACGGTTTCCCGACACAACATCGAGAAGGTCGGCTTCAGGTACTGGGCCAGCGGCTGGATCCAGTATCGGTTCGGACGCGCTCGGCGATGGATCACCTACGCCCCTTCAGCTCCTCACGAGATCACGCGTTGACCAGGGGTGCGCTCGGCCGGCGCACGTTGCTGATGCCGCACGCGGCGGATCTCGCCGGGTGGATCGAGCTGGACGTCGAGACCGCTGTCGAGACGCTCGGCGACCAGTGGAGACAACTCACCGATGCTCCGGAGGCCCCGCCGACCGGAGACCCGATGTGGCACCGGGTGTATTGGCGGGCGTTCGGCGCCGACGGGCCGGCCCCTCGTGTCCACGCCCTGCGGGTGGGTGACGAGGTGTCGGCCATCATTCCGGTGCGACGGACCGGGCGCCTCCTGCGGCAATGGTCGTCCGGAGTCAACGCCCACACGCCCTACTGGACGTTCGCCCTCAGTGGCCAGGTCGCCGTGGCGGCGGTGGAGCACCTGATGGCCTCCGCCCAGGTGCTGGACTTCGGACCGCTCTACGCCTGCGGGGTGCTGACCGATGCGCTGGCCCGAGCAGCGCGCGGGCGGGGGCTCCGCGTCTCCCAGGATGCGCACGGAGCCGACGCCGTGATCGATCTCCCGGCGTCGTGGGCCGAGCTCCGGCGCTCGTTCCGCACCAAGCTCGTCGGCAACACCTTTCGGGCGCTCCGCCAACTGAGGCGGCTCGGCCGGCTGGACTTCGAGGTCGTCACCGGCGGGGCCGCTCTCCCGCAGGTCCTCACGGAGTGCTTCGCGCTCGAGACGCTCGGGTGGAAAGGGTGGCGCGGCGGTACTCCGATCCGCTCGAGACCCGACACGCTGCAGTTCTACTCCGAGCTGGCCGGGGTCTCCGCCGCGGCCGGACGTCTGGCCCTGTACACCCTCCGCCTGAACTCGACCTTGATCGCCTTCGAGTACTGTCTCCGACACAACGGCCGGATCGACCTTCTCAAACTGAGCTACCACCCCGACTTCGGCCGGTACTCGCCGAACAACGCCCTCCGCTTCCTTCTCCTCCAGCGGGAGCTCGAGTCGGGAGGCGTCCGCAGCTACCACATGGGTCTGGTCAGCGAGTGGAAGGCGCGGTGGGCAACGCGATTGGAACCGCTCTGCCGGCTGCGGATCTACGACCCAGGCGCCCGGGGAACCCTCGCGTACCTCGTCAAGTCCTGGATCCCCGGCCGCGCCCGTCAGAAGGTCGTCGTCCTCCGCTCCGCCCGGCGCTGGCTGTCGGGCCGAGTACGCACCGCATGAGAGGCGGGGTGGACGATCTCGCTGTCAGCGTCGTCATCCCGACGTACGACCGTGCGCGGCTCGTCGGCCGCGCGGTCGTCTCCGCCCTCGCCGCGAGCGCGACCGGCGACGAGGTGATCGTCGTGGACGACGGATCCACCGATGGGACCGAGGCGGCGCTCGCGCCGTACCGCGACCGGATCCGCTACGTGCGCACAGCCAACCGGGGAGCGGGAGCGGCTCGCAACCGCGGAGTGCGTGAGGCGCGAAACCCACTGATCGCGTTCCTCGACTCCGACGACGAGTGGATGCCCGACAAGCTCGTGCTCCAGCGCGCCCTCATGGCGCGCCGTCCAGACGTCCTGTTCTCGTTCTCCGACTTCGCCGTGCGGGACGTCAAGGGCCGCGAGCACCGATTCTACCTCTCGCAGTGGCACAAGGACTCGAGGGGCTGGGACGAGATCCTCGGCCCCGGCGTCCCGTTCTCCACGATCGGTCCGCTGCCGCCGGGCCGGGCCGACTTCCGCGTGCACGTGGGTGATATCTATCCGTCCATGATGACCGCCTGCTACGTCAGCACGTTCACCGTGATGGTCCGACGGGACGCGGGAGAGGCGCTCCGCTTCGCCGAGGACCTGCCGCTCTACGAGGATTGGGAGTGCTTCGCGCGTCTCGCCAGGGCCGGGCGGGGCGCCTACCTCGCGTGCGAGACGGCATGGAACCACGGCCACGCCGGCCCGCGCCTGACCGGCGCCGATGCCCTGGTGACAGCGGGCGCGCGCATCGCCGTGCTCAGCCGGATCTGGGGCAGAGACGCGGCGTTCCTGGCGATGGAGGGAGACCGGTACCGTCGCGTGCTCACCGAGCAGCACCTCATCCGCGCGCGGGCGCTCATCGAGAGGGGGCGGACATGCCAGGCGCGCCGAGAGCTCCGGCGGGCCGGTGGTGGGCCCCTGGCCTACCGAGCGGTCGCCGGCCTTCCCGGGCCGTTGGCCCGCGGGCTCGTCACGCTCGGGCGGGCACTCACGGGGCGCCAGCTGACCAAAACATGACGCCGAGAGGGGACTCCGAATGAAACCACGTCTCTTGCAACTCCTTCGCTGTCCGATCTGCGTCGCGCCGCTCGACGTCGAGACCTTCGCGTCGCGGGACGACGAGATCGTCGAAGGCGCGCTGCGGTGTCGGAAGTGCGGAGCGGCCTACCCCATCATCGATCACATCCCACGGATGCTTCCCGACGACCTCGCCGGCGAGATGCGCGCGCTGAACCGCGACTTCTTCACCCGGCATCCCGGTCTCCTGTCGGGGTCGGCGTCCTCGGGCCGAGACTCCGAGTCGGCGCGCGATCTCAAAAGAACGTTGCGCAGCTTCTCGTTCCAGTGGAACACCTTCGGGGACATGTATGGCTTCTGGGAGGAGAACTTCCTGGACTATGTGTCCCCCCTGACGCCCGAGTTCTTTGCCGGAAAGCTCGGGTTAGACGCTGGCTGCGGGTTTGGCAGGCACCTCCACTACGCCGCCCGCTACGGAGCCGAGATGGTCGGCCTCGACCTGTCGGAGGCCGTGCTCGCGGCGTACCGCAACAACCGCGACAACCGGCGCACGCACATCGTCCAGGGAGACATTTATCGCCCACCGTTCGCCCAGGGCACGTTCGACTTCGTCTACAGCATCGGCGTGCTGCACCACCTCCCCGATCCGGAACGTGGGTTCCGTTCTCTCGCCCCGTATGTGACACCCGGCGGGACGCTCTTCGCGTGGATCTACGGACCTCGTCGCGGCGTCTCCGAGGCGGTGACGCGGGTGTTGCGTCGCTTCACGACCCGGATGGACTATCGCCTCCTCTACGCGCTCTGCGCGACGATCGCGGCCGGCCTGCGGGTCTTCTCGCACTACCCGTATCGTGCCCTCTCGAAGATCCCGTCTCTGTCGTGGCTGGCCGAGAAGCTGCCGCTCCACGACCACGCCCGCTATCCTCTCAAGGTGGTCGTCGCCGACGCCTTCGATCGACTGTCCGTTCCACTCGTCCGCTACTACACGGACGAGGACCTGCGCGGCTGGCTCGACGCGGCGGGCCTGGTCGACCGACAGGTCGTCCGGCGCTTCCGGAACAACGAGAGCTGGCGTGTCCTCGGCCGGGTCCGGTCGGTTGTCGAGCCCGGGCCGGGATCGCCGGACGCGCTCGTGGGACGGCCGACTCCCGTCGCCGTCGAGTCCGGGCGATGAGCGGGTCGAACGGGCGGCCGGGCCTGGAGGGCGCCTCCATCGTCTGCTTCGCCAACGACTGGGGCGCCGATCCGACCAGCAAGACCCACATCATGCGCCTCCTGGCCAAGACGAACCGCGTCCTCTGGGTGAATTCTCTTGGAATGCGTCGCCCGACCGCCTCTGGTCGGGACCTGCGCCGGATCGGCGCCAAGCTCCGCGAAAGCTTCGACGGCTGCCGCGAGGTGGAGCCGAACCTCTTCGTCGCGAACCCGCTGGTCCTGCCGCTGCCCGGCGTCGGGCTCGTCGACGAGCTGAACGCGCGGGTCCTGGCCGCCTGGCTCCGTCGTCTGTGCCGCCGTCACGGGTTGGAGCGGCCCCTTCTGTGGTGCTTCCCGCCGCACGTCGGTCGATTCGTCGGGCGGCTGAACGAGCGGATGACGATCTATCACTGCGTGGACGAGTACTCGGCGTTCTCGGGCGTCCCCCGCGACGCTCTGAAGCGGATGGAGCGCGATCTGATCCGTCGCGCCGACATCGTGCTCGCGTCGTCGGAACGGTTGTGCGCGGAGCGTCGTCCGCTCAACCGCCACACGTACTTCGTTCCCCACGGAGTGGACGTCACCCAC
>Ga0134111_10000891_pt1 | contig 9674 bp, 8 predicted proteins | sample 15_D_Rain_40_2_1_FD_94465 | JGI IMG/M metagenome (GOLD analysis project Ga0134111, IMG submission 94465) | Grasslands soil microbial communities from the Angelo Coastal Reserve, California, USA - 15_D_Rain_40cm_2_11112015 | ecosystem: Environmental > Terrestrial > Soil > Grasslands ...
CGACGTCTCCGAGATCCAGGGCCAGCTCGCCGCCGTCGTGCGAGCCGTGCGCGACGACACCGGTCAGGTCCAGCGCCTCACCGGCGATCTGCGGCGCCAGATCACGCGAGCCCGGATGGTGCCGGTCGGGCGCCTGTTCACGCGCGTCTCGCGTCAGGTTCGCCAGGCCGCCCGCCTGGCCGGCAAGGCCGTCACACTCGAGGTCAGCGGCGAGACGGTCGAGATGGACAACACCATCATCGAGCAGATCGCCGATCCGCTGCTGCACCTGATCCAGAACGCGATCACCCACGGCGTCGAGCCCGAGGACGAGCGCCTCGCGCGGGGCAAGCCGGCCGCGGGGACGGTGCGTCTGCGCGCCTATCACAAGAGCGGCGCGGTGTACGTGGAGGTGGCCGACGACGGCCGCGGCATCGACGTCGACCATCTCAGGGCCTCGGCCGTCGAGCGCGGCTTCGTGGACGCCGAGGCGGCTTCCTCGATGGGCCGCCGCGAGCTCCTCGACCTGATCTTCCTGCCCGGCTTCAGCACCGCGGCGAGCGTCACGACGGCGGCGGGTCGCGGCGTCGGCATGGACGTGGTGCGGACCAACGTGACCAGGGTCGGCGGCGACATCGAGGTCGACACCGAGGTCGGGACGGGGACCCGCTTCACGATCAAGTTGCCGCTGACCATCGCGATCGCCGACGTCTTCCTCGTCAAGGTCGGCGGCGAGGTGCTGGCGGTTCCCGTCTCCGCCGTGCAGCTCGTCATGCGGGTCCGGCCCGACGACGTCCGGCCGATCGACGACACCCCGACCGTCGTCGTCGAAGGCCAGCCCGTCGACTTCATCCGCCTGCCCGATGTGCTCGGGCTGCCGCGCGGCTCCGAGGCCACGGCCGTTCCGGTGCTCGTGCTGCGGGCAGGACGCAAGCGGTTGGCGGTCGCCGTGGACGAGCTGCTCGGGAAGGAAGAGATCGTGATCAAGAGCCTGGGCGCGTTCCTCGAAGGCATCGGGCCGTATTCGGGCGCCACGATCTCGGGCGAGGGCCGGGTGATCCTGCTGCTCGATGCCACGCGTCTGGCCGACCACTCCGCCGGCGCCGACGTGACCGCCGAGGAGATCGCGCCCCCGGCGCGGCCGGTGGTCGACGGGCGGAGGGTCCTCCTGGTCGACGACTCGATCAGCATCCGCAAGTTCGTCGGCCAGATGCTCCAGCGCGGCGGCTTCTCCGTCGTCACGGCCAACGACGGCCTCGAGGCGCTCCAGCGGCTCGGCGAGCTGAAGGTGGACGTCCTCGTCACCGACCTCGAGATGCCCCGCCTGAACGGCTACGAGCTCATCCGCGACATCCGGCGCCGCCCGGGTATGCGCGGCGTGCCGGTCGTCGTGCTGACGACGCGGGCGGGCGAAAAGCACGCGGCGCTGGCGCGCGAGCTCGGGGTCAGTCACTACGTCACCAAGCCCGTGGACGAGCACACGCTCGTCCGGCTCGTCGACGCTCTCGTCGCCGCGTCGGCGCTGGAGACGGCGCCATGATCCGCGTGCTCGTCGTCGAGGACTCACGTTTCATGCGCGGCGTGATCAACACGATCCTGAGCCGCGATCCCGACATCGAGGTCGTGGGATCGGCCGCCGACGGCCTGGAGGCCGTGGACGCCGTGTCGGCCCTCCGCCCTGACGTGGTCACGATGGACGTTGACATGCCGCGCGCCGACGGCCTGTCCGCCGTCGAGCGGATCATGAGCGAGCGGCCCACGCCCATCGTGATGATCAGCGCGTACACCCGGCGCGACTCGTCGGCCGCCATCCGGGCGCTCGAGCTGGGGGCGGTCGACTTCGTCGCCAAGCCTTCGTTCACCGTCGATCTCGGTCTCGAGGCCCTCCGCGACGAGATCGTGAGCAAGGTCCGCATGGCGTCGCGGGTCCGTCCCGTGAGAACGGCGAGTCGAGCGACGGCTGCGCCACCCTCCGCGGTTGTCACCACGTCGAGTGAGCCACCGAACGAGGACCGACGGCACTGGGAGGCAACGCCCTGCGTGCTCATGGCGGCGTCGACCGGCGGCCCGGCCGCGCTGCTCTCGCTGGTTCCCCGGCTGGGCGGCGACTTCCCGGCCGCCGTGCTGATCGTCCAGCACATGCCGGCGCCGTACACCACCGCCTTCGCTGGTGAGCTGGCCGGTCGGTGCGCCCTGCGGGTGAAGGAGGCCGTTCACGGCGACTGGATCGAGCGAGGCGTCGTCTACGTGTGCCCCGGCTCGCATCACCTGACGCTGGCCCCGGGCGGGCGCGTCGTGCTCCACGCGCCGCCGACGCGCGACAGCGAGTGCCCGTCGGCCGACCTCGCGATGATGTCGATGGCGCGGAGAGTGGGCGCGCGCAGCATCGGCGTGATCCTCACGGGCATGGGCCGTGATGGTGCGGCTGGCGCGCGAGCGATCCGCCGAGCGGGCGGGCTCATCATCGCCCAGGACGAGGCGACGTCGGTCGTGTTCGGCATGCCGCGGGCGGCCGCCGAGGCGGGCGCGGCGAACGCCGTGCTCCCGCTCGACGACATTCCCCCGACGCTCAACGGCTATGTCGACGACATCGTGCGTGCGGTCACGCGAGGCCGGCGTGCCGTTTGACTGGGGCCGCAGCGCTGGTGACGGTGGACCGGGCCGCACGCGCAGCATGGCGCTGTTCACGGTGGCGTGCGTGGACTACGCGATCGACACGGCCCGCGTGCGGCATCTGTTCCCGGCCGGACGCGAGGCGGGACGATCCATCGCCTTCGACGGGGCCACGTTCCCGGTGATCAACCTCCGGAGCATCTTTCGCTTGCCGGCAGGGCCGCGGACCGGGCGCGTGCTGCTCATGGACGACGGGGCCGGCCGGACGGCGGCGCTCGTCGTCGACGCCGTGGGGAGGCCGGCCCGCCTGGATCAGCGTGCCCTCACGGCGTTGCCGCCGGTGTTTCGCGGCCAGGAGCGCGTGCACTTCGAGGGGCTCGCCCTGCTCGACGACCGCGTCGTCGTCGTGATCGCGCCCCGCGGGTTGCTCGCCCGCGCCTGGCCGAGGCAGGTGGCGGTATGACGGCGGCGGCCGACCCCCGCGCGCTCATGGTCGTCGCCCTCGGCGATCGACGCGTGGCCGTGAACGGGGGCGAGGTGGCGGAGATCGCGCGGATCTCCATGGTGACCCCGGTACCCTGCGACGACCCGGCGATCCTCGGCGTCGTCGTGCATCGCGGCCGCATCGTGCCGCTCGTGGATCTGCGTCGTCGACTGGGCGACGGCGCCACCGGCCTGCCGCCGTTCCTCTGTCTGTTCACTCGAAGCGGTGGGGCCGACATCGGAGTGCCGATCGACTCCGTGCTGGAATTCGGCCCGCCCGGCGGCTCGCGGGTGCCCGAGGGTGTCACCTTCGTGGACGTCTCGACGCTGGCGGCGGGCGATGGCGCGGCTGCTGCTCATTGATCCCGATCGCGGCACCGTGGCCGCCCTGCAGAAGGCGCTCGCCGTGGCGGGGCTCACCGACGTATCCGCGGTGATCAGCGGCTCGTTCGCGCTGACGATGCTCGAGCGCGACCGCCCCGATCTCATCGTGAGCCGGGCGCGCATCCACGACATCGACGGCTACGAGCTCTGCGGCATCGTGCGGAGCGACCCCGAGTTCACGGGAATTCTCTTCGTCGTGCTGGCCGACGCCGAGGACGAGGTGCCGGCGGGAGCGTTCGAGGAGGGTGGGGCCGACCGGATCCTCGTCGGCGCGTTCTCGCCGGAGACGATCGTGACCGAGGTCAGGAGCCTTTTGGCCGCGCGCACGATCCCTGAGTCCGAGTCTGAGTCCGCGCCCGAGCCGGTGCCGGTGGCGGTGGCGGCGGCGCCCGAGGGGCTGCGCGGCTCGCTCGACGTCATGGACCTGGCCGAGGTGGCCCAGGCCATCGCGCTCGGCGGCAAGACCGGGCATCTGGTCCTCGCGCTGACCTCCGGGGAAGGCACGGTGGTGTTCGACCGCGGACGCATCGTCCACGCGGAGTTCGGACAGCTCGTCGGCGAGCCGGCGTTCACCGCGCTGGTGGTGACGTCGCATCGCGCGCCGGGCGGGACATTTTTCTTCAACCCGATGGAGGCGGCCACCTCATTCCAGCGGACGATCGAGCGCAGCGTGGAGTCGCTGCTCCTCAGCACCGCGGCCGGCATCGACGAGGGCCGGGCCGACACCGCCGCCGGCGTGTCGAGCAACTAGGAGGAAGCGATCATGCCGAAGGTCCTGGTCGTGGACGACAGCCTCAGCGTGCGGAAGGTGGTCGAAAAGGCGCTGACGGGGCGAGGCGTCGAGGTCCTGTCCGCGGCCACCGGCACCGAGGCGATGGAGCGGATCGAGCGGGAGCGGCCCGACATCGTCGTCTGCGACGTGATCCTGCCCGACAAGGATGGATACAAGGTCTGCGAGTTCGTGCGCGCGCACCCGGCGGTGGCGCGGATCCCGGTGCTCCTGATCTCGGGCGTGGTGAACAGCACGGTGCTGGCGCGCGCGGCCGAGGTGCAGTCCAACGACGTCATGTTCAAGCCGTTCGCGGCCGAGGAGCTGGTGCGGAAGATCGAGGGCCTGCTCGGCTCGCGGGTGATCACCGCCGCTCCGGCGTCGCCGGCGCCGCCCGCGCCCCGCGCGAGCGTGGCGCCTCCCCCGGTGCCCGAGCGCGCGCCGACGCCGTCGACGGCGCCACCGCCACCCGCGCCGCCTCCACCCCCGCCGCCGGTCCCGCAGCAACCACCGCGCGCGGCGGCCAGTCGGGCCGCGGCGGAGCCGATCGCGGCGCTCGAGGTCAGTGAGGAATTCTCTGGAGACGATTTGAAGTCGCGGCTCGAATCATTGTGCACCACGCCCGGCGTGCGACTGGCCGCGCTCGCCGATCGCGAGGGGTTCCTCATCGAGTCGGCCGGTGACCACGCTCTGGATGCCGAGGTCGCCGCCGCGCTCAGCGCGTGCGTCGCGGAGTCGTCACACGGGATCGGCCGCGATCTCGCCCAAGGGGGGCTGCTCGGAATGATTCTCGAATATCAGCACGGCATGTTGCTCTTGCACGCCGTCGGCCGCTCGGCGCTCCTCGCCGTGGTCGTGGCCGACGCCTCCGCCCTCGGCAAGGCGCGTTACGTCGTCAGGAAGGCATTGCCCGACCTGGAGCGGGCCCTCTGATGGCCGCGCGCGGGTCGGTGTTCTCGTCCCTCCTGTTCGGCCTGGTGGTCTATGGCGGCGGTGCGTACGCGGTCGTGAAGTACGATCTGTGGCAACTCGCGGGAACGCCGCTCGCGTTGACTCCGATGCACGCGATCGTCGCGCCCCTCGGCTTCTATCTCTTCCTGGCCCTGACGGCGCTCGTTCGTCGTGTGGGCCTCCGCGCGCTCGGCATCTTCGTCGGTCGCTGCGCGCTCCACGTGATGCTGGTGATCGCCACCGCGGCCGTGCTGGTGCAGGTCATGGGCATGGCCGCCGAGCGCGCGGTGGGGCTCAGCGTGATCGATCTGCCGCCGCTGGTCGGCTTACAGATGTTCGCCGTCGCGACGAGCCTGGCGCCGCTCGCGGTATCCCGGCCGCGGTCGCGAAAGGAGAAGAGCAAGCGCTCCCAGGAGCGCCCTCACCGGGCAGAGGAGCGTGCACCCGAAGCGATGCGCTCACCTGCACATGCGACCGTTCACGCACCCGCGCCTCGCCCGGTGCCTGCACCAGCGCCTGTTCTCCTGTCGGCACCAGTCGCGTCGGCGCCGCCACCGCTGGTCGCGCCAGCGTCGCCCCCACATTCCGTGAAGGCCGAGATCGTGCCGCCGCGGCCGCCCGCGCCTGCGGTCACGCCGCCCGCCGTCATTCCTCCTTCCGTCGTCACGCCGCCACCGATCGTCGCGAAGTCGCCGGTTGCCACGCCGCCGCCAGTCTCCACGCCGCCAGTCTCCGCGCCGTCTCCAGTTCCGCCGCCGCACGTCACACCGCCGGCGCCTCAACCCGTTCAGCGGCAGGAAGGGCCACGACGCGAAGAGGCCACCGTCACGCCGGCCCAGGCGTCTCGACCGCCGCACTCGGAGCCGGCGGAGGAGATGGTGCGCATCTCGTTCGAGCGCATCGCGGGTCAGCTTCCTGCTGACGCGTTTCGCCTGCCGCTCGATCGTCTCGGCGCGAACCTGCTCGAGCCCGGCCATCTGCTCGTTCCACGCCGCCTGCTGGGGCCGCAGCTCGCCGAGGGTCGAGCCCGCGTGCAGTGGAGCGTGGTCGCCGAGCAGTTCCCGCGCCAGGCGGTGGCGGTGTCCGACGCTGACATCGCGGCTCGGCTCCCGGAAGGGGTGTTGACCCTCCCGCTCGACGAGGTGATCCGTCAGCTACCCGGCGACGCCTTCGCGCTGTCCTCTCCCATCGTCGACGTGCGCGGCATCGAGGACTTTCCGCCGCCGTTCCAGCCCCACGTGCCGCCGCCGTCCGAGGAGCGCCCGGCCGCGCCGGTCGCCGAGGTGGCGCGGTCCCTCACCATCGAGCGCTTCGACGTGACCCGAGCCCCCGAGCCCGAGCTTGAAGAGCCGGCCGTCTCGGTCGAGCCCGCCGTCGAGCGCGAGCCGGTGCTCGAGCGAACACCGCTGGTCGAGCGAGCGCCGAGCTTCGAGCACGCGCCGGTCGTCGAGCGGGAGGCTGCTCTCGAGCGAGAGCCGGCTGCGGAGCCGGAGCCCGAGCCCGAGCCTGAGCCGGTGATGTCCGACACGATCGTCGCGGCCGAACGTGAGGTCGTCGTCGAGAACGACGTGGAAGGCGAGCCGGAGCCCGAGCGCGTTCGGTTCGCCGCCGCTACCGAGCGCGAGGTCGTGCCGGTCGCCGAGCAAGAGCCGGAGCCGCCGCGCGTGTCGGCGCCGTTCATCGAGCGTCGCCGGCGCGCCGAGCCGAGCCGTGTCGCTGCGTTGTTGAAGCCGATCCTGAACGCGCTCGAGGTCCAGGAGCGGCGGGTGGGCCGCCTGACCGTGCTCAGCGTGGCGTCGCCCGAGCTGGCCGCCGACGCGGTGGTGGAGAGCGCGGCGATGCTGGCGCCACTCCTCGACGATCGACGCTTGCCCGCGCCGGCCTCGCAAGCGACGGTTCGAGGCGCTCAGGGCGCGATCGTGCTGACCCCCCTCGGTGTGCTGGCCGAGTCGGCGCCGCTGCTGGCCGTGGCCGTCGCTCGGGGCGCGCCGCTGGCGTATCTCGAGCGCGTGGCGCTGCGAGCGGTCGAAGCCGGGGCGTTGAACGGCCGACGCTCGAACTCGATGAATGGATACGGCGATGGTGGTGACGACCTGCGCGACACCACCGTGCCGTCCCACGTCCGTACGCTCGGCGAATCCTTCCGGGCCTTCGGGAAAGTGGTGCCCACGGTGCTCCAGGACCGCTCATCGTCGCTGATCTGTTACATGTTCCTGGCGCCAGGGCTGGCGGCGCGGCCGCTCGCTCACTATGCGCGCGCCCTGCGCGAGGCGATGCGCGGCAGCGCACTGGGCCCGCTCGAGTCCTTCATCCTGCGCATGGGTGAGGACCGACTCGTGGTGCGAGAAGTCGACGCCGGGCGCGGCGCCGCCGCGCTCCTAGTCGCCGGCGGCGGCCCGGTGGATCGCCTGGGGCTGGCCCGCCTGGAGCTCGAGCGCGCGGTGACGCGACTGGGAGCGCGCTGAGGAGGCGGGCGTGTCGATCATCAATCACGCCGAGAAGGTCATCAACTTCAAGGTCGTGTACTACGGCCCGGGTGTGGCCGGGAAGACGGCCAACCTCCAGTACGTCCACAAGTCGTTGCCCCACACCAACAAGGGCAACATGGTGTCGCTCGCCACCGGCGACGACCGCACCATCTTCTTCGACTTCCTGCCCGTGTCGGCGCTCACGGTCCGTGGCTTCGAGACGCGCTTCCAGCTCTACACGGTCCCCGGCCAGATCCACTACGACATGACGCGGCGGCTCGTCCTGCGCGGCGTCGACGCCGTCGTGTTCGTGGCCGATTCGCAGTACGAGCGCTTGCCCGAGAACGTCGAGAGCCTGAAGAACCTCGACGAGAACCTGCAGCGGTATCAGTCCTCGCTCGACGAGATTCCGTACGTCATCCAGTACAACAAGCGCGACCTGCCGAACATCGCGCCGATCGACTACCTCGAGTACCTGCTCAATCGAAGGGCCCGGCGGGTGCCCTTCTTCGAGGCGGTCGCGGTCGAAGGCAAGGGTGTCTTCGACACCCTCAACACGGTGTCACGCATGGTCCTCGCCGGCGAGTTCGGCGACGGCGGGAAGGGGGCAAGATGACGAAGGTGCGAGACATGGTCATCCAGGAAAACGACGCGACACGGATCCGCGAGATCCTCCAGCGGTTCCTGAGCGAGTCGGCCGCGATCGAGGCGCTGCTCATCGACCGGAGTGGCCAGCTCCTCGCCATGGACGGCGTGGCCCGAGCGCTCGACACCGTCTCCATCTCTGCCCTCGCCGCGGCCGCGTTCAGCTCGACCAGCGCCATGGCCCAGCTCCTCGGTGAGACCGAGTTCACGGTCCTCTTCCACGAAGGCATCAAGCAATCCATCCACGTGTCGACGGTGGACGAGGAGGCGATCCTGCTCGCCATCTTCGACGAGCGCACGACGGTGGGCATGGTGCGGTTGTTCGCCAAGGAGGCGGGCAAGGGTGTCGCCGCCGTGCTCGCCGAGACGCGCAGCCGTCCCAAGCGGACGGGTGAATTCGCCACGCCACTCCGGCCCGGGGAGGTGCGGCCATCGTGGGAGCCGCGGCTGCCCTAATCGCTCATGCCCGACCTGACCCCTGACCAGCGTCGCGAGCTCGGCCAGACGGCCGAGGTCTTCGAGATGATCACCGAGGCCAATCCGGCCGACGTGAGCGCCCTCGAGGCCCTCGCGGAAATTTACGTCAAGCTCGGTGAGCGCGAGAAGCTCGCGAGCGTCACCGCTCGCCTGGTGCGGGCCCGTCGCAACCCGACCGCGGCGACCGCCACCGCAACGGCGCCATCGCCCGCGCCGGCCCCGGCGGCGCCGACGGCGGTGAGGACGGCGTCGCCGGCCAGCAAGATGCCGGCGAAGCCGCCGGTCAAGCCGGTGGCCGTGCGATCGGAGCCGCGCGCACGCCTGATGCCGCTCGGCGACCTCCTGGTGGCGGGCGGCCTCATCACGCGCGATCAGCTCGCCCAGGCGCTGCGCAAGCAGAAGGGCTCGGGCGAGAAGCTCGGCTCGATCCTCGTGCGGATGCACTTCATCAACGAGGATCAGCTCGCGGGCTTCCTCTCCCAGCAGTACGGCGTCCCGTCGATCACGCTGTCCTCGGTCAACGTGGAAATGAATGTCCTCCAGCTCCTCCCGGGCGGCATCGCGCGGCGCTACGATCTGCTGCCGATCCAGCGCGACGGCGACAGCCTGACGGTCGCCATGGCCGATCCGGTCAACGTGCACGCGATCGACCACGTCACCTTCATCACCGGCCTGCGCGTGCTGCCGGTGGTGGCCGCCCAGGGCGCGATTCGCGAAGCCATCGAGAAGTATTACGACAGCGGCGCCGGGTCGATGGCGGAGGCGATGCACACGATCTCGAGCGACCTCGAGGGCGTGGAGGTCGTGGGCGACGACGACGGCCCGAAGATGGACGTCTTCGAGCTGAAGGAGTCGGCCGACGAGGCGCCGGTGGTGAAGCTGGTCAACATGGTGCTGGTCGACGC